>JADMIO011485875.1_pt1 | contig 38782 bp, 36 predicted proteins | sample 8958161 | NCBI WGS metagenome assembly JADMIO01 (sample SAMN16585339, study PRJNA669376) | soil metagenome | isolation source: Crop rotation soil | place: USA: Cullars Rotation, Alabama | collected 2011 | reverse complement strand
GGCAGGAGAGCCCGGCAGAGGTACTCGCCGAGCCTTCGCCAACGCCCGCCGCTGACGAGGAGGCACTTGAAGGGCGCGTCGGCTGAGCGCAGTCCTTCTAACTTATAACTTCTTCCTTCTGCCTTTTAACTTCTCCGCGGTTTCGACGGCCGCAGTTCGACGCGGCTCGGCAGGCTGCGCGGATTGTGCTGCAGCAGGTTGAGCACGACGTCGGCGACTTCGTCCGACGAGATCTTCCAGTCGGCGCCTTTGTTGGCGTCGCCGCTCGAGAACGCCGTCGATACCGATCCCGGCAGCACGTAGCTGACGCGGATGTTGTCGTAGCGCACTTCCTGCATCAGCGATTCGCTGAACGCGTTCAGCCCGGCTTTCGAGGCGCAGTAGGCCGCGCCGTCGGCGAATGGGTTCTTGCCGGCAAGGCTGCTGATGTTGATGATGAAACCGCCGCCGCGCCGCTCCATGTGTGGCAGGGCCGCATGCGTGGCGTTGAAGACGCCCGTGAGGTTGGTGTCGATGACCTCGGACCACTGTTCGGGCGTCATCGCCGCGACGCCGGTGAAGACGCCAACGCCCGCGTTGTTGATCAGGATGTCGAGTCCGCCGAACCGCGCGACGGTGGCATCGACGACGCGCCGCATGTCCTCGTAGCGGCGGACATCCGCCTGCAGCGTTTCAACGGCCCCATGCCCCGCACCTTCGATCTGCGGGCGCGCGGCCGACAGGTGCGCGTCGCTCCGGCCAGTCACTGTCACGCTGACGCCGTCGGCCACGAGCGCTTTCGCGATGGCGAGCCCGATGCCGCGCGATCCGCCGGTGACGATCGCAACCTTGCCGTTGAGCGACTCCATGTGCTCTTACAATAGTGCACTTCATGCGGGAAGTCGCGATTCTCGGGGCCGGCGAACTCGGTGGTGCGACCGCGCACGTGCTGGCGCGCAGCACCGTCGCGCGAGCGGTGCGCCTGGTCGACGAGAAAGGATCGATCGCCGCGGGAAAAGCGCTCGACATCGCTCAGGCCGCGCCGATTGAGGGATTCGCGACGCAGATGACCGGCACGACGGATAGCGCGAGCGCCGCCGGCGCGTCGGTCATTGTGCTTGCGGATCGCATCGGTCTCGGCGAGTGGCGAGGCGACGAGGGCGCTCAACTGCTCCGGCGGCTGGCGCAGATGGCGCCGCGTGCTGTGCTGCTCTGCGCCGGCGCGGACGCGCGCGAGATGATCGATCGCGCCGTGCGCGAACTGCGCGTCGGCCACGCTCGGATCATCGGAACGGCGCCTGAGGCGTTCGCGTCGGCCGCGCGCGCACTCTGCGCGCTCGCCGCCAACAGCTCGCCGAAAGAGGTCGCCCTCTCGGTCGTCGGCAATCCGCCGGGTCAGACGGTGCTGCTGTGGGAGCACGCGACGATTGCCGGCATCGCGCTGACGTCGCTCGTTGCCGAACCGGAGCGGCGGCGCCTTGCCGGCCGCATCGCCTCATCGTGGCCGCCAGGCCCGTACGCGCTCGCGACGGCCGCCGTTGCCGCCATCGACGCGATCGCAGGACGCTCGCGCCGCTCGATCACCTGCTTCGTTGGTCCGGATACGACGATGGGCGCGCGGACGAAGACGGCGGCGTTACCTGTGCGACTCGGTGCCGCGGGAATCGAGCGCGTGATGCTTCCTGAGTTGAGTGCCGCCGAGCGCGTTGCGCTCGAGGACGCGATGTCTCTGTAGGGCAGGAAGGGCGGGAAAGGCAGGAAAGGCGGGAAGGGAAAAACGCTTGAGGAAAGACAAGAGGTTTTCCCCTCCTGCCCTTCCAGCCTTTCCTGCCCTTCCAGCCCTACGTCCCGTAGATCGGCCGATGCATCGTCAGGCCGCCGGCGAAGTCGGCGAGCTGCTTGCGCAGGATGAGGCGGCCGCGGTGCAGACGCGATTTCAGCGTCTGATCCTTCACGTGCAGCCTCGCGCTCGCTTCTTCCGTGGACATGCCCTGGATGTCGCGCATGATCACCGGCGCGCGATAGATCGCCGGCAGCGAGAGAATCGCGCCGAACACGCGCTTGCGCAGCTGCGAGCGCAGCACGCCCTCGTCCGCCATATTCGTCCAGTCGGCGACGTCAGCCCGCGCCGCATCAGCCGCGTAGTTGGTGCCGTCGCGATCGATCGCGGCGTCGGCCTGCCGATCGGCCGCCTGCGCCCGCTGGTACTTCACCGTGCGAAGCCGCGACATCGCGGCGTTGAAGGTGATCCGGTAGATCCACGATGACAACGCGGCGTCGCCGCGGAATTCGCCGACCTTGCGATACACCTTGAACAACACGTCCTGCGTGACTTCTTCCGCGTCTTCCCGGCTGCGCAGGTAACGGAATGCCAGCTGATAGATCTTGGTCCGATAGGCGTCGGCCAGCTCAGCCAGTGCCCGTTCGTCACCAGCCCGGAGCCGCGCCAGGAGACTCACCTGTTCCGCTTCGCTCATGATGGATTGTCCTCGTCTGACGGGGATCTAAACCCCCGACCGAGCAGGAATATTCCACACGTGAACTAAGCGGTGTTCACATGCGCTAAACATCGACAGATAAGTGACTTAGCTAAAGACGCTGCTGAAGTGGCTGGCGATCCGATCCTGGACGTCGGCCTGCTCGACCGGCTGCCCTAACAGGCGTTCGAGCGACGTCACGCCTTTGTCGGCAATCCCGCATGGAATGATGAGCTGGAAATAGTCGAGGTTGGTGGACACGTTGAACGCGAAGCCGTGGCTCGTGATCCAGCGTGCGATACGCACGCCGATCGCCGCCAGCTTCTCGCCGCCGACCCAGACGCCGGTCAGCCCTTCGACGCGCCCCGCTTCGACACCATAGTCCGCCGCGGTGCGGATCAGCACCTCTTCCAGATCGCGCACGTAGCGGTGCACATCGCACCGATCCGGCTTCAAGTCGAGGATGGGATAGCCGACAACCTGCCCGGGGCCGTGATAGGTGATGTCGCCGCCTCGGCCGGCTTCGTGCACTTCGACACCGCGCGCCGCCAACGCATCCGCGGTGGCGAGAATGTGCGAGCGTCCGCCGTCCCCTCGAACGCCGAGCGTCAACACATGCGGATGTTCGGCGAAGAGCAGCAGATCGCCGACGCGGCCGGCGCGGCGATCCTCGACCAGCGCGCGCTGCAGCTCGAGCGCTTCGGCATAGGGAATCCGGCCAAGCCGGCGAGTCTCGATCAGGCGCATTTCAGATTTCAGAGTTCTGATTTCAGATTGACGTCAGATTTCGGAATCTGAAGTCTGAGATCTGAAATCTGAAATGTCAGATCACAGAAGGATCCCAATTTTCGAGCGAGCGCTTGACCTGCGACATGAACTCGTCGGCGACGGCGCCGTCGATGACGCGATGGTCGTAGCCGATCGAGAGATACGCCATCGGCCGGATCGCAATCGCATCGTCGATCACCACCGGCCGCTTCTCGATGTTGCCGATGCCGAGAATCGCGACCTGCGGCTGGCTGATGATCGGCATCCCGAACAGCGCGCCGAACACGCCCGGGTTGGTGATCGTGAAGGTACCGCCCTGCACTTCTTCGGGCTTGAGGTGCTTGCTGCGCGCGCGCGCCGCCAGGTCGGCAACGGCGCGGCTCAGGCCGAGCAGGTTCTTCTCGTCGGCGTTCTTGATCACCGGCACGATCAAGCCCCAATCGAGCGCAACCGCGATGCCGACGTTCACGTCCTTGTGATAGATCACCGAGTCGCCGTCCACCGAGGCGTTGACGATCGGCACCGCGTGCAGCGCGTCAACCGCGGCCTTGATGATGAACGACAGGAAGGTGAGCTTCGCGCCGGCGCGTTCGAATTCCGCTTTGCGCGCCTCGCGCACCTGCGCGACGCGCGAGAAGTTCACTTCGAACACCGAGTGCACGTGAGCCGACGTCTTCTTGCTCAGCACCATGTGTTCGGCGATGCGTTTCCGCATCGGCGACATCTTCTCGGTGCGATCGGCCGCGAGACGCGGGCGCTCGACTTCGCGCTCCATTGGCGGGGCTTTCCCTTCCTGCCTTTCCCGCCCTTCCTGCCTTTCCCGCCCTTCCTGCCCGTCCCGCACTTCCTGCCCTGCTTGCCCTCCGACGAACGCCAAAATGTCGTTCTTCGTGACGCGCCCAGCGATGCCCGTGCCGTGCAGCTGCGAGATGTCGACCTGATGCTCCTTCGCGATCTTACGCACGAGCGGCGACGATCGCTGGCGAATGGCTTCCTCGGTCGTCGACGGCTTGGCGGGGGGAGCCGGCGCGGGTGCCGCCGCCGGCGGCTTCGCCGGGGCGACGGTGTCAGACGTGTCAGACACCTTGGACGCCCCGTCGGCCTGTGGCTCCGGCTTCGGCGGCTCCTGCGCCTTCGCCGTCTGCACGGGCTCTGTGTGCGGCTCGTGAGCCGGCGGAGCCTTCGCGACAGGCGCCGTCGCCGCCTTGGTGTCAGACGTGTCAGACACCGGTCCGCCGATGACAGCGACGACGCTGTTGACGGCGACCGTGTCACCTTCCTTTGCGCGGATCTCTGACACGACGCCAGCGGCCGGAGACGGAATCTCCGCGTCCACCTTGTCGGTCGAGATCTCGAACAGCGGTTCGTCGCGATCGACCGTGTCGCCGACTTTCTTGATCCACCGGACGATCGTGCCCTCGGCAATCGATTCGCCCATCTGCGGCATGACAACGTCAGTAGGCATACATTTCAGATTTCAGATTTCAGATTTCGGATTAAAGATGAATCGCCGCACCGTGGACCGCGTGCGCGGCTTCGCCGATTGCTTCCGCCATGGTCGGATGCGCGTGAATGGTTCGGATCAGTTCCTCGACCGTCGATTCGAGCCGTAATGCAGCGGTCGCTTCGGCGACGAGCTCCGTCGAGCGCGCGCCGATCATGTGCACGCCCAGCAGCTCGTCGTACTTCTTGTCGGCGACGATCTTCACGAACCCGTCGAGCTCGCCCGCCATCTTCGCGCGGCCGAGCACACCGAAAGGGAACGTGCCGATCCGCACGTCGTAGCCGCGTTCCTTCGCCTCCGCCTCCGTCAACCCGACGCTGCCAATCTCCGGATCGCAGTAGGTGCATCCAGGGACGTGGTCGTAGTTGATCGGCCGGACCTCCTGGCCCGCGACGCGTTCGGCCGTGACGATTCCCTCAGCCGACGACACGTGCGCCAGCTGCGGGTGCGGACCCTTGCCCAGCGTGATCACGTCACCGATCGCCGAGATTCCCGGCACGTTCGTCTTGTACTGCTCGTCGACGACGACGAACCCTTTCTCGATGCGCAGGCCGACACCTTCGGCATTCAGGCCTGTCGTGACGGGTCCGCGGCCGGCGGCGACGAGCACGTAGTCCGCGCGCACGTCTTTCGTCGTGCCGTCCTTGAGCGTGACCTGCACGTCAACGCCGTTCGCGCTCGCGGCCGCACGCGTGACCTTCGCGCTCGTGTAGCTCGTGATTCCCTGCTTGCGGAACACTTTCTCCAGCTCCGCCGAAACAGCCTCGTCTTCGACCGGCACCAGCCGCGGCAGCAGTTCGACGATCGTCACGTCGCTGCCGAAGCGGTTGAAGATCGACGCGAACTCGACGCCGACCGCGCCGCTGCCGATGACCACGATCGATTTCGGCACCTCGCGCAGATGGATCGCTTCGTCGCTCGTGATAATCCGTTTTCTGTCGATCTCGATGCCCGGGACACTGCGCGGGGCCGATCCGGTCGCGACGACGATCTCCTTGCGCGCGCGGAGCGTTTGCTTGTCGCCTTCGAACACGTCGACGGCGCCGTTGCCGGTCAGCCTCGCCGTTCCCTTGATCCAGTCGATCTTGTTCTTCTTGAAGAGGAACTCGACGCCCTTGGTCAGGCCCGAGACGACGCGGTCCTTGCGCGCGTGCACCTGCGCCATGTCGATGCCAACCAGCGGCTTGTCGCCGCCCGCACCGATCGTGACGCCCCAGTCTTTCGCATGCTGGACGACCTTCAGCGCATGCGCGTGCTCCAGGAGCGCTTTGGTCGGGATGCATCCCCACAGCAGGCAGGTCCCGCCCAGCGCCTTCTGCTTTTCGACAACCGCCGTCTTCAGGCCGAGCTGAGCCGCCCGGATCGCCGCCACATAGCCCCCGGTCCCGGCGCCAATCACGATGAGGTCGTATTCGTTGGGCATACGGAGAAGGCCCGTTTCGGGGCTATTTTCGAGCCGGTTCCTTGGATTTCAGCGAGGAGAGCGACACGAAATTGGTCGGCGGGGCGCCAGGCGGCGCGTTGTCAGCGGCCGCGATGGTGTCCGGATCCAAACGATTGACTCGCGCCCGAAGCTGCCCATGCTCGTAGCGCAGCTCCCAGTAGGACTCAGTGAGCCGTTCCAGGCGCCTGGCCAGCCGGCGGGCCTTGGCCCACGCCAAGAGGGCCACCATGACCGCCGCCCCTGCGAGCAGCCAGTGAAGGGTCAACAAACCTCGTACCTTATCGAACGGCTTGCAACGGTGTCAACCGCCTGACACAATACCGGCGTTCCCGCACTACACGGCTATGAGCCAGAAGCCGAAAACCGTCCTCATCGTGGACGACGATGAGGGGATGCGCGACACGCTTACCGCGATCCTCAAGCGCGAGTATCGGGTGTTGCGCGTCTCCAGCGGTGAGGCTGCGCTTCCGATCCTGAACCGCGAAGACGTCGACCTCATGCTGCTAGACGTCCGTCTGCCCGGGATCAGCGGTTTCGAGGTCCTTCGGATCGTCAAAGAAAACTACAGTCTGATCGAAGTGCTGATGATCTCGGCGATCACCGAGATCGAAACCGCCGTGCAAGCCATGAAGCATGGCGCGTATCACTACATCACCAAGGACTTCGACTACGACCAGCTGCGGTCGCTCGTTCGCAACGCCAGCGAACGGCAGGACTTGAACCGGCAGGTCTTGACGTTGTCGGCGCAGGTCGCCGACCAGACCGAACGCGAGTTCATCGTCGGCCCCAGTAAGATGACGCGCGACATCGTCGACCTGGTCCACAAGATCGCGAAGCTGTCGGCGACCGTGCTGATCCTCGGCGAGAGCGGCACGGGCAAGGAGCTCCTGGCCCGGCTCATCCATCGCGAGGCGGGCGATGCCGATGCGCCGTTCATTGCGGTCAACCTCGCGGCCATCCCGCGAGAGCTGACCGAGAGCGCGCTCTTCGGCCACGAGCGCGGCGCGTTCACCGGCGCGCACCGCCAGCAGCTCGGGAAGTTCGAGCTGGCGTCGAACGGGACGCTCTTCCTCGACGAAATCGGCGACCTCCGGCTCGATCTGCAGGCGAAGCTGCTGCGGGCGATCCAGGAGGGCGAAATCGAACGGGTCGGCGGGACCAAGCCCATCAAGACCGAGTTCCGGCTGATCGCTGCGACCAACGTCGACTTGGAGAAGGCCGTCAAAGATGGCCGCTTCCGCGAGGACCTCTACTACCGGATCAACGTCATCCCCATCAAGCTGCCGCCGCTGCGCGACCGCACGGAAGATATCCCGCAGCTCGCCGAGTTCTTCCTGCGCCGTTACAACACCCGTTTTCGCAAGCGGATCAACGGCGTCACTGACGGCACGATGGCGATGCTGCGGAAGTACTGGTGGCCGGGCAACATTCGAGAGCTCGAGAACCTGATCGAGCGCCTCATCGCGGTCAGCGACAAGGACTACATCGCCGAGGAGGATCTCCCGTTGGAGTTCCACTTCGCCCAACTCGAACCCAGAGGCACCCAGAGTCCCAATCTGTTCGAGGACGCGACCAATACCTTCGAGCGGAACTTCATCGTGCGTGCCTTGGAAAAATGCGGGTGGAATGTAACCGGCACGGCAGAGTACCTGGGTATTCCGCTGAGCACGTTGAAATACAAGATGGACAAGCTCGACGTTAGGGAAATCGCGAAGCGTCTTCGCGGCGCCTAATTGGCCGCGCCAATAAACTGACCCGCGGCCAATTTATTGGCCAGTTCGCCTAATCCGCTGATTTCAGGCCAGTAGTGCGCGTAGCTTTACGCTGCGGCTGCCATCCGGACAACTCTTTGCCCGTACGGCCAGCGCGCGGACTACCTGCCACTGCACGAAACCGCTCGAATACCGAAGGAATTCAGCAAACGCGTTGCCCACACGACGTGGAACAGCCGTTGCTACAACGCTAGCGTCGGTTCTGCCGACGTTCCACACAAATCAAGGTCGGGATCGGTGCGATGCCAGTCACCCCCAGGAGTGGCAGCCACATGCGTCCGTCTCAGTTCAATCTTCGTGTTCCGCTCGCGGAGCGGGACGAAGAATTTTTGCTCAATACGCTGACCGACGCTCAGCTGGTCGTGTCGGCGGACGTTGCCGCCCTGCTCGATCGACTCGCTGCTGGCGAGTTCATCGGCGCGCCCAGCGCGACCTCGGATGAAATCGAGGCGCTGGATCTGCTTGCCGAGAACGGCTTCCTCGTGGCGAACCACGAGGAGGATCAGCAGGCGCTCGATCGGTTCCTGTCCGGCGTCAAGAGCGACACGACGGAGTTGAACGTCACGCTCCTCACGACCCTGCAGTGCAACTTCGCGTGCGACTACTGCTTCCAGGGCGATCACGGCGACTACAACAAGTTCGCCGAGAAGATGACGCTGGCGACGGCCGAGCGCGCCGCGGAATGGATGACGCGCGAGCTGGATCGCATCCACCCGGAGCGTCTCGTGCTGACGTTCTTCGGCGGCGAGCCGCTGCTGAATCTCCCGGTGATGTATCTCATCGCCGAGCGCATGTGGGAGGCGACACAGGCGCGCGGCGTCGAGATGTACGTCAACATCATCACCAACGGCCTGCTGCTCACTGAAGAGGTCGTCGACCGGATGCGGCCGTTCGGTCTCAACGGCGTCAAGATTACGCTCGACGGCGATCGCGACACGCACAACCGGATGCGCCCGCTGCGCGGCGGTCAGGGCACGTTCGATCGCATTCTCGAGAACATTCGCGCGGTCGCGGATCGCTGCCCGATTTCGATCGGCGGCAACTTCGACGAGCGCTCCGTCGACAGCTACCCGGCGCTGCTCGCGTTTCTGAAGGAGCAGGCGTTCGCGGACAAACTGGTCAAGGTCAATTTCAAGCCAATCTTCCGGACCGACGAGGTAAAACCAAGCTCCGTCCCCGCTCCCGGGTCAGATTCCGAGCGGGGACGGAGCTTGCTGTCCGCCCCTGACGGCCGGCGATTGATCCCGCTGACGCCCGTCGGGTCGGGCGCGCAGTCCCTCAAGGGTTCGTGTTTCACGGCAGCAGGCGAAGGCGGCGGCACGGCCTGCGACGCCTGCGGCGTCCTCGACGACAAGATGACGTTTCTCCGCCATGAAACCAAACGGCTTGGCTTTCCCACTCACGACGGCGTGCACAACGGCCCGTGTCACGTACACATGTCGCACGCCCACACCATCGGCCCGGACGGATCCCTCTATCCCTGTCCCGGGTTCACGGGTCAGCTCGCGTTGTCGACCGGACACATCGACGATCGGCTCGAAGCCCGGCGCGAGAACGCGCGCGAACGTTTTCTGAGACTCAGTCCCTGGAAGGAGTGTGGCGATTGCGCATTCATCCCCGTCTGTGCCGGGGGATGCGTGGCGGCGTCGTATTCCCAGCTTGGCGACATGAACACGCCGACATGTCACAAGCAAAGTATGCAATCGGCGGTGATCTCACTGGCCCACGACGCGGTCAGTGCTGTTGCGTAGGAGAGTAGAATGAAGATCAAAGTCATCAAGAAGGCAGCCCAAGTGAAGCCCAGCGGTATGTGCGCGAGCTTCGTCGATGATCCTCCGATGAACAAGAAGTAGTTCATGACCCAGGCTCGCGGCGGATGCTGCCCCGGCAGGATCGTTCCAGTCATGCTCGCGATTGCGGCCGCAATCGCGACGGCCACTGGAGCCTGCCGGGAACGTTCGGCATCCACCGCGCCCGAGTCTTCGTCTGAGCTCCGAATTGGGTGGGGTCAGGCCACATCGACCAACCCGAACCTCGGCATCCGACAACTGAGCCAGCGCCTGTCGTTCGAGGGCCTCGCTCGCACCGCTGAAGACGGCCGCATGCTTCCGTCACTGGCTGAAAGCTGGACTCCTGGACCAGACGGCCGGTCGCTGACGGTGAAGTTGCGGCCGCATATCACCTTTCACGACGGGTCGGCCGCCGACGCCGAGGTCGTCGCGAGCGTCCTGCCCGGCGCCTTGAAGTCGTTTCTCGGACCGCTGGTCTCCATGGTCGAATCCGTGAAGGCCTCAGGTCCTGGCTCAGTCACGATCGCCTTCCGCGAGAGGACGCCGTTCCTCGTCGAATCCCTCGAAGCGCCGATCCAGAAACCCAACGGCATCGGCACCGGCGCCTTCAAGACCGCGTCGAATTCGACAACCGAGCTGGTCTCGCACGACGAGTACTACCTCGGCGCACCGTTTCTGAGACGCGTACATGTGGAGACATTTCCGAGCATTCGCACGGCGTGGGCCGAGATGCTCCGCGACCGGATCGACATGCTGTACGAGGTCGGACCCGAGGCGCTCGACTCGATGCAGAACTCGAGCAGAGTGGCGTTGTTCACCTACACCCGGCCCTACCAATACGTCCTCGTCATGAATCCGAAAGCGCCGGCCCTCACGTCTCCGGCAATCCGGCGCGCGCTCAGCCTGGCCGTCGATCGCAACGAGATCATCCGCACCGCCTTGAACGGCTACGGCGTCGCGTCCAGCGGTCCGGTGTGGCCGAAGCACTGGGCGTTCAATCCGGCGCTGCCAAAATACGAATTCGATCCGGCGGAGGCGGCGCGCGGGCTGGGCAAACCGTTGAAGCTGGCGTGTCTGCTGCTGACAGACTCGCCGTTCGAGCGCATCGCCATCACCCTCAAGCGTCAGCTGGCGGCCGTCGGCGTCGACCTGGTTCCAGAAGAAGTGAACCTCGAAGAGCTCTCGAAGCGCGCGGGAACCGGGGCGTACGACACGCTGTTGATCGAGCTCGTCAGCGGCCAGAGTCTGTTCCGTCCGTATATCGTCTGGCAGTCGCAGGGGCCCCTCAACTGGGGGAAATTCGGCACGTCAACCTCCGACGCGGCCCTCGACCGTGTGCGGCACGCACAGTCCGACGACGAATACCGAGACGCTGTAGCCGGGCTCCAGCAGAACTTCATGGACGACCCGCCGGCGATTTTCCTCGCCTGGTCGGCGCGAGCCCGCGCGGTCAGCAGGCGGTTCATCGTGCCCGCCGCCGAATCCGGGCGCGACGTCCTCAGCACCATCCGCATGTGGAAGCCCGCCGCTACCGGCGACCTCCGCGCGAGCCGAAACTAAGTCGTAGATGGCGCTCAAGATCCGGCACATCGCGATGCGGTTCGCGCTGTTGCTTGGCGTGGCCGCCATCGTGCCGCTGCTCGCCTACGGGTTCGTCTCCCTGTGGTCGCTCCAGCGCGGCACCCGCGACTCGATCGTCGCCGGCAACCAGAACGTCGCCACGCGCGCCGCCGAAGAAATCCGCCGCTACGTCGTCACCAACGCGCGGCTGCTCAAAGCGGTGGCCGCGGACCTGCAGGACACCGGCCTCGATCAGCGGCAGCAGGATCAAATCCTCAAGAACTACGTGCTCGGCTTTCGCGAATTTCGCGAGATCTCGCTGTTCGATGAATCGGGCGCAGTCATCGCGACGAGCCGCATCGGGAAGCCGCATGCGAAAGTGCCCACCGGATCGCGGCTGGCGATCGACGGCGTGTCGATGTCGCCGATGCGCGTCGACGAAGATCTGCTGCCGACGTCGGTGTTCGATATCCATCTCACGCGCCTCAACAAACCATCGGGCTGGCTCGTCGGCGAGTTCAGCCTCGAGGAAATGTGGCGGATGGTCGATCAGATCCGCATCGGCGACCACGGTTTCGCGCTCGTCGTTGCGCCCGACGGCCAGTTGATCGCGCACGGCGACCCGGACAAGAAGGCGCTCGTCGCGCAGACGCGGAACCTCGGTGCGAACGCGCTCGTGGCCGCGGCGCAGTCGCAGCGCGACGGCACGCCGCCGGCGCTCGAATACGTGGACGACGGCGGCATCACCGAGCTCGGCGTGGCCGCGCCGATACCGCAGCTCGCGTGGACGCTCATCGTCGAGCAGCCGACGCGCGAAGCGTACGCGAGCGCGCGCCAGCTGCAGCAGCAGCTGGTCGTCGCCATTTCAGTGGCGCTGCTGGTGATGATCGCCGTCGGGTATCTCTTCGGCCGGTCGTTCATCAATCCGATTCTCCTGTTGAAGCGTGCGACGCATGGCGTCGCCTCGGGCCAGCTCGACACACGAGTGCATATCGATACCGGCGACGAGTTCGCGGACCTCGGCGAATCGTTCAACACGATGGCGAACCGGCTCGGCGATCTCACCGAGAACGTCAAGAAGCAGGAACGCTCGGCGATGTTCGGCCGCGTCGCCGCCGGCCTGGTGCACGATCTGCTGCACCCGATTCAGAACGTCGGCAACAACACGCGCCTGCTGCTGCGTGAGGACATCGACGCGGAAGGGCGGCAGGAATGCGGCCGCACGATCGAACGCGAGATGACGACGATCAAACGCTTCCTCGACGACCTGCACACCGTCGTGAAGCCGAGGCCGATCGAACGCTTCGCGATGGATCTCAACGTGGTCGTGAAGGAAGTGTCCGATTCGATGCACAGCGAGGGCAACCGCACCGGCATCACCGTGGTCGCGCAGCTCGCGCCCGGCACGCTGGTGATCGACGGCGACAAGTTCGCGCTTGGCCGCGTGTTCCGCAACCTCATCACCAACGCGATTCAAGCCACGGAAACCGGTGGGCGCGTGACGATCACGACCGCGCGCGTCGGAGCGCACGTCGAGGCCAACGTCACCGACACCGGGTCGGGCATTCCCGCGGACAAGCTCTCGTCCATTTTCGAGGAGTTCGTCACAACCAAGCGCCGGGGCCTCGGCCTCGGGCTGGCCATTACCAAACGGATCGTCGAACAGCTCGACGGCACCATTGCGGTCGAAAGCGAAGTCGGGCGCGGCACGTCGTTCACGCTGCGTTTCCCGGCGCGCGACGATCAGTCGGCGCAAGCCGCGGCAAGCTAGCACGTCCGGCCGCGCCGGACCGGGGGAGGATCGCATGTTTCGGACACTGGTGAAGACCGACGCGATCGACATCGAATCGCACCGGGTGGCGGTGCGATATTTCGAGCTGCGGACGCTGCGCGGGACGCGGCGTTACAGCGCCGAAATCATGCTCGGTCCTGAAGACCGCGTGATTCTGGATGACGATTCGGTGACGACGCTGGAGGCGCGCGCGGCGCGGCTCGTGCCGGCGACACTGTACAGCCGGCTACTGTCTCGCGCGCCGGCTGCGTGACATTGCAGGACGGCAGGAATGCAGGATTGAAGTCCTGATTCCTGCGATCCTCCAGTACAGCGGTCTACTTCCGTGGCAGGACGGCGTCTTTCAGTTGCTTCGCGATGCGCGCCTTGACGACGGTCTTGGCCGGGATCTTGATGGCCTCGCCGGTCGCCGGGTTCCGGCCCATGCGTGCCTTGCGCTTCTGAACGACGAGCTTGACCATCCCCGGCAACACGAACTCACCGGCGCCCTTCAGCTCTTTTTCCGCCAGCTGCGTCAGCTCATCGAAGAACTCGCGGGCCTGTGTCCGCTTCACATCGAATCGCTCGGCGAAGTGCGAAAAGAGTTCCGACTTCCCCATTCTGCGGCCCTCAGCCATCGCGGGTTCCTTTCGTTCGCCGTCCGCCGGGCGGCAGACAGCCTTTCGTTGATCTGCTGTTTTTGTTCCGAAAACCGCCGGTAATCCTAGCGCGGGGTTCCGACCAGTGTCAATTGTGCGCAAGGCACAGATGCTAGACTTTTCGTGCGATGAGCCGCTCGACACTCGAGACGTTTCCCAACCCGCGTCCCGACCGCGACTACGAGATCGCGATCAGCTGTCCTGAGTTTACGTCGCTTTGTCCGAAGACAGGGTTACCCGACTTCGGCGAGATCCGCATCACCTACGTCCCCGACGCCGCGTGCGTCGAGCTGAAGTCGCTCAAGTACTACTTCATCGACTTCCGCAACCGCGGCATCTTCTACGAACACGTCACCAACGAGATCCTCGACGACCTCGTCGCCGTCCTCCAACCGCGGCGTATGACGGTCGTCGGCGACTTTTCAGTGCGCGGCGGCATCAAGACCGTGGTCACCGCGGAGTATAGACAGTCCCAGCAGTAGAACAAATGCAACCACGAAAACACGAAATAGATAACAGGTCTTTTGTTCTGTCACGCTGCCTATCGATTCAAGGGGTCGAGGTGCTCGCGGCGTCACCCAGAAAAGCCTTTGATGTTCTTTTTCGTGCTTTCGTGTTTTCGTGGTTGCCTTTGTTCTGATGCCCGACGAACCAGTCCGCGTCCCAATTGAACCCGAACTGGATCTGCACGCGTTCGCAGCGAAGGATATTCCCGCCGTCGTCGCTGACTACATCGACGCGGCGGCGGAAGTGGGGCTGCGGGAAGTGCGCCTCGTGCACGGCCGCGGGCGCGGCGTGCAGCGCGGGATCGTTCAGGCGGCGCTCGAGCGCCATCCGCTCGTCATCGAGTTCTGGGACGACACGGCGTCGCATCTCGGCGCAACGATCGCGCGATTGTCCTGACGCTCGGCGACAGCCACGCGCGCCATCAGCCACGCCAACCCCGCCATCACGACCACGGCGACCTGCACGCCGGTGAGGCGCGCGATGATCATGCCGCTGAACGGCGCGAAGTACAGCAGCACGAGCGCGCCGCTGACGACCACGCGGTACCGATGATCCGCGTGCGCGGCGGCCCAGTTCGCGAACACGAGCAGCGGCACAGTGAGCAGCAGCAGGTCGTAACTGAGCAGGTGCGGCGACGCAAGAATCGTGAGCACGACGATCGTGCCGAAGCGAACGTCCACATCGCTTTTCGACGACCACGTTCGCGCCCCGAGCGCAACGGCTGCGATCAGCGCGGCGATGCCACACGCGGTGACCACCGGCTCGTATGGCACGAGCAGATGCGCGAACCCGCGGATCGAGTAGAGCTCCGACGGAAAGGTCTCGACGAGATTGGGATGCCGCGCGAGCAACCACAGTTCGCTGACGTATCGCTGCATCGCCGCTGAGCCTGCGGCCATCCACCCTGCCGCGGCCTGCACGGCGACGGCCGTCGCCGCGCCGCCTGCCACGCGCCACTCGCGCGTCAGCAGAAACACGATGCCGAAGACCACGCCGAGCTGCGGCTTGTACGCCAGGCAACCGATCGCGAAGCCGGCAAGAAACAACCGTCCGCGCCTGAACGCCGCGAGCGAGAGCGCGACGGCCAGTAGCGCGAACGCGCTCGCTTGCCCGTAGCGCACGACCGTGAGCAGGAGCGGCGATCCCGCCGCCAGCACGGCGACGACGCGTCCGTGCGGCCGGAGTGCTGTGCTGCCGCGCCAGACGATCCACACGCTGAGCGCGTAGGCAACCGCCGACAACGCGAGGAAGGCGAACAGCGACCAGAGATACGGCAGGAACGCCAGCGGCACGAACGCGAGCGCCACTTGGGGACCGTAGTTCGGGTGCGACGCGTAGAGCGTCAGATCTTTGTGGATGAGGCGGCGGCCTTCCGCCAGGTGCGCCTGCGCATCGTACAAGGCGTCCGGATTCCCCTCGTGCATCAGGGACCCCATCACGTAGAACTGGATGTAGTCCGATCCCTTGATGCGGCCCGCGCGATCGACGAGGCCAGGCGTCAGCGTGGTTTGGAGATGGATGAACCAGCTCAGCGCGCACAACGCAGCGCCCCACACCAGCAGGCGCTTCGGCGTGAGCAGCGTCATTGCGCTAGAACACGCCCGGAATGAGGTGCCACGCCACGCGCCCGCAGTACGCCTCGTACTGCGCGTCGGTGCGCAGGAGCCGCTCCTCGATCAACGCGCGCACGACCATCATGCTGTCGGCGATGGCCAGGATGCACAGGTTCCACGCGGTCGGATGCGCGATCGCGAACGCGATGTGCGTCACGATGTAGCCGGTGTAGATCGGATGGCGCACGAACGCGTACGGTCCGCGCGCAACGACACCACGGTTGGCCGGCGCAATCCCGAAGCTCCGTCCCAGCGCCATCTTCCCGGCGATCACGATCAGCAGTCCGACACCGGACACGGCGGCGGTGACGACGTCGGGCACGAGCGCGTGGCCGCTCACCGCTCGCACGAGCGGCGGCCCCGCCAGCGACAGCGTCGTCGCCACGGCGGCGGCGATCGAGCGATCCGTAAGGTTCGCGCGGCGGCGCAGGATGGTCAACACGACCACGAGCGATTCGCTGGCGAGCAGCAGCAGCCCGGTCAGATGGCCGGTCCGCATGAAGTCGCCGAGCAGATTCACCGACATCATCGCGAACAGGCCGGCGACGAGCGCACGCGCGGCGAAGTCGCGTAGGAGATCCGCGTTCGGCGCCAACGCGACCGGCTCGAATTCGCGCGGACGCGTTCCAGCAACGCTAGGAAACACTGCCTACCTCCGTTCCATCCGGCTCCGCGTCCACGAAGTACGACTCGCACACACGATCGAGCAGTTCGCGCGTGATCGTCGGCTGCATGCGCCGATACCGGCACAGCGCCGTCACCTGATCGAGCAGGTCGCGCGGATGGCAGGAGCGCATCGGCCGTCCCGTCGGGCGGTAATGCCGCCGGTGGAGATACGCCACCAGCACGGGATGGAAATGCAGCTTCCTACGGATGCAGTTGAGCTCGAAGATCTTGATGTACTCCTCGAGCGTCGGGTCGACGATCGGAATCTTGTAGGGGATGCGGCGCAGAAACGCTTCGTCGGCCAGCGACTTCGGATCGAGGTTCGTCGCGAAGACGATCAGCACTTCGAACGGCACCTGAAATTTCTTGCCGGTGTGCAGCGTCAAATAGTCGACGCGGCTCTCGAGCGGCACAATCCAGCGGTTCAACAGATCCTGCGGACGGATGCGCTGGCGGCCGAAGTCGTCCACGACGAACACGCCGCCGTTGGACTTGAGCTGCAGCGGCGCTTCGTAGAACTTCGTGATCGGGTTGAAGGTGAGCTCCATCATGTCGAGCGTGAGCTCGCCGCCCACCGTCACCACCGGACGCCGGATGCGCACCCACCGCCGGTCGCGTCCGCGCGAGGTCACCACGCTGGTCGAGTCGTCCGTCGTCTCGAGCGTTTCGTGGTTGACCGGGTCGAACATCGTGATGATGTGGCCGTCTACTTCAATCGCGTACGGCATGTACATGTCGCCGCCGAGCGCGCGGCCCATGCCTTCGGCGATCACCGTCTTGCCGTTGCCCGGCTTGCCGTAGAGGAACACGGCCTTGGCCGCATTCATCGCCGGGCCCAATTGCTCGAGCACCGTCTCGCTCACGACCAGGTGCTGGAAGCCCTCGCGAAGACGTTCGGGATCGATGAAGCCGCGCGAGCCGCTCAGGGCGCGCATTTCAGCGACGTACGCTTCGAGCGGCACCGGCGCCGCGCCGGCATAGTGGTTGAGCGCGAGATACTGCCGCGCGCGATCGCGGCCCGCATCGGTCAGCGCATACCGGTAGCCCGCCGTTCCGGATCCCGTCGCTCCGCGCACCTCGACGTGGCGCTCCGCGCGCACACGCTCGATGATCGGTTCGAGGATGCCGTAGGGCAGGCACATCCGCTCGACCAGCACGTGGCCGGTGAGCTCGCCGCCGTACAACGTTTTGATGAGGAGCTGTTCCACGAGATCCGCGGGCAGTCCCGTGTCCTCGAGCCTGCGCGGCAGCGGCGGAGCCGGTGTCAGGCTGGCGAATTCTTCGACGACGGCGGTGGCGGTGGCGGTGTGAGCCATTAGCGCATGCTGTCAGACAGCGGAAAGAGGATCTGAATGAACTTGACGGCTGCCGGGCCGATCGTGACGACCCAGACCGCGGGAAAGATGCAGAACACGAGCGGAAACACCATCTTGACGCCGGTCTTGGCGGCCGCTTCTTCCGCGCGCTGCCGCCGCTTGGTCCGAAGCACCTCGGAGTGCACGCGCAACGATTGCGCGATGCTCGTGCCGAATTTATCGGTCTGAACCAGCATCGCCACCAGCGACACCACATCGTCCACACCGGTGCGCTCGCCGAGGTTGTGGAGCGCTTCGGTGCGGCCCTTGCCGGCGCGCAGCTGGAGGTTGACCAGGCGCAGTTCGTCGGACAAATCGGGGTGCGCAAAGGCCAGTTCTTCGCCGACGCGCTGCAACGCCTGGTCGAGGCCGAGACCGGCCTCCACGCTGACCACGAGCAGGTCGAGCACGTCCGGCAGGCCGAGGCGAATCAGGTGCTGGCGGCGCTTGGCCAGGCGCGCGAGGACCATGCCCGGGATGACATAGCCGAGCAGGCTGGCGACGAGGGCGCCGGGCAGGTTCGGCTTGACGAACACCGGCGTCGCGAACGCCACGAAGAAGATGACCGCCAGCGACAGCCGGAGACCATAGAAGACGACGAGCGCTTCGTTGCGGCGGTAACCGGCCGCGACCAGGCGCTGACGCAGCTTGCCGGTTTCCGAGCGCATTTTCGGCGACGCCTGACCGAGGCGCTTCATCACCTGGACGAAGCGGCTTTCGCGGTCGGGATCGGCATCCATGCGCGGCAGCGCGCCCGCTACTTCATCGAGCCGCCTCTCGATGGCGGCCGCATTGCTCGAGCTGAACGCCATCGCCGTGCCGGCGACGAGCAGCCAGCCGAACGAGAACGCCATCACGCAGATGAAAAAAAGGAGCACGGCTTACACCTCGATTTTGATGACTTGGCGGATCCAGAAGAACCCGACCGTCTGAAGCACCATCGCGCCCATGAGCATCATCTGGCCGATGCGCTCCTGAAACAGAAGTCGCATGAGGTCCGGATTGATGAGGACCAGCGCGACGCCGAGTGCCGCCGGCAGTCCCAACAGGACGTAGCCGGTGAAACGGCCGTGCGCGGTGTGGACGCGCACCTGACGCAGAATCTTGAAGCGCTCGCGCACGACGCCCGCCAGGTTGTCGAGAATCTCGGCGAGGTTGCCGCCGGTCTCGCGCTGAATCAGCACGGCGGTCACGAAGAACTTGACGTCGAGGAGCACGACGCGCTCCATCATCTCGTTCAGCGCCTCGCGCAGCGGCAAGCCGAAGTTCTGGCGATCGAACGTCTTGCGGAACTCGGGCCCGACCGGCGGCGGCAGTTCGTCGGCCACCATGCCCATCGCCGTTTGAAACGCGTGGCCGGCGCGAATCGCGCGAGAGAGCAGATCGAGGGCTTCCGGGAACTGCTCCTCGAATTTCCGGAATCGCGAGATGCGGCGCCGAATCAGAAACACCGTCGGCGTGATGAACCCCAAGCTCGCGAGCAGCAGCGGGATGAGCACGCGGCTCGACATCAACCACGCGACGAGCCCGAGGAACCCGGCCACACACAGGCTGATCAGGAGGATCCCGCTCGGCGTCGTGTTGATGCCCGACTGCTCGATCAACTTCTGCAATCTCGAGTCGGCCACGAGCCGATCGAGCGCCGGAATCGGACCTTCGGGCTTGCGCTTGATGACCGTTTCCTCGAGGTCCTCCGCGAGGAGCGCCGTCCCCGCGACGTCGCGCAGCCGCTGATCCAGCTTGCGGCTCGCGATCCGGCCGGGCAGCACGGTGACGGCCCAGTAGGCTCCGAGGATGGAGCAGCTCACGATGAGAAACGCAACGACAGCCAGGCCCATCAGCGGATCTCCATCACCCCGTCGAACATGTCCGCGGCGAGGTGAATGCCGGACGCCTTGAGGCGTTCGCACACCTTCGGCCGGACGCCGGTGGCCCGGAAGCGTCCGATGACCTTGCCGTCCTGCGTCACGCCGAGTTTGTCGAACAGGAAGATCTCCTGCATGGTGATCGTCCCGCCTTCCATGCCGGTGATCTCGGAAATGCTCGTCACCTTTCTCGTGCCGTCGCTCATACGGGTCTGCTGCACGACGACCTGCAGCGCCGACGAGATCTGCTGGCGCATCGCGCGCTCGGGCAGGTTCGTCGCGCCCATCGCGATCATGGTTTCGATACGGGCGAGGGCGTCACGCGGCGAGTTCGCGTGCACGGTCGTCAGCGATCCGTCGTGGCCCGTGTTCATCGCCTGCAGCATGTCCAGTGCTTCGTCGCCGCGGACCTCACCGACGATGATGCGATCCGGGCGCATACGGAGGGCGTTGATCACGAGCTGCCGCTGCCGGATCGCGCCCTTCCCTTCCACGTTGGGCGGCCGCGTTTCGAGCCGCGCCACGTGTTCCTGATGCAGCTGCAATTCGGCCGCGTCCTCGATCGTGACGATGCGTTCGCGTTCAGAGATGTAGCTCGACAGGATGTTCAGGAGCGTCGTCTTGCCGGCGCCGGTGCCGCCGCTGACCAGGATGTTCAGTCGCGCACGCACGCAGTGCGCCAGGAAATCGAGCATCGGCTTGGTCAGCGCCCGAAGCGACACGAGGTCGTCGGCCTTCAATCGTTCTGCGGGAAACCGTCTGATCGAGAGCAGCGGGCCGTCCACGGCCAGCGGCGGAATGATCGCGTTGACGCGCGAGCCATCCAGCAAGCGCGCGTCGACGAGCGGTGAGCTGTCGTCGATGCGGCGGCCGACGCCGCTCACGATGCGATCGATCACCCGCATCAGGTGCTTGTCGTCCTGGAAATTGGCTTCGACGCGCTCGAGCACGCCGGTCCGCTCCACGAACACGTTCTTGCACGTGTTCACCAGGATGTCGCTGACCGTCGGGTCGCGCAGCAGCGGCTCCAGCGGTCCCAGGCCGAACACGTCGTCCAGAATCTCCGCGAACAGCGTTTCGCGCTCGGCCAGGCTGAGCGGCGTCGCTTCTTCAGCGAGCAGTTCCAGCAGCAGCGTGCGAATTTCGCTCTCCGCGCGGCTGCGGTCTGCTTGCGCCAGCGCTTCGAGGTTCAGGCGATTGAGCAGCTTGCGATGCACGCCTGCGCGCAACAGCATGTACTGCTGACGCGGCGGGCTGACCGCCGACCCCGGACGCGGCCGTCCGAAGTCGCTGATGGGCGGCGCACCGGCAGCGCGATCGCGACCGGGGGCCGGTCGGCCATTTGGCGGTGAGAGCGGCTGGACACCGTTCATAAGTGGTTACCAGATCGATGCAATGCGCTCGAGATTGAGCAAACCCCGACGTGCGGGAGCCGGTGCGGACGCTTCGCCCACCGGGCCGAGAATCTGCCGCGTGAAACTGTCGAACTGCTGGGCGAGATCGGTGTTGTCGCCCGTCAACGCCAGCGGCACGCCCGAGTTGAGCGCCGTCGACACGGTCTTGTAGTCGCTCGGGAACGTGTGGTGAATCGGATGTCCCAGCGCGCCTTCGATCTGCTTCGGCGGAATCGGGAACGGCTCGGCTGCGCGGTTCAACAGCAGCCGCACGCGCTCGCCGCTCGCGCCGAGTTGGCGGACGCGATCGAGCAGCCGCTGCGCGTTGCGCACCGACGGCACGTCCGGGTTCGCGACCAGGAACAGCTGATCGGCGGAATACAGCGCCGACGCCGTGCACGCGTTCACCTGACTGCCGCCGTCCACGACGATGTAGTCGTACTGGCGCGTCAGCAGGCGCAGGAGCTCTTCGATCGCGCCGGCATCGCCGGCGCCCGGCCGATCGAACTGATCCGAACCGGCGAGAATCTCGAGCCCCGACTTGTGTTTCGCGACCAGCTCTTTCAGGAACTCGCGATCGAGCCGGTGCAGGTTGTCGATCGCATCGAGAACCGTGAACCGTGGGCGCACGCCGAGGAACAACCCGACTTCGCCCAGCCCCGGTTTCAGGTCGAGGATCACCGTCGCTCGCTTGCTCAAGCGCGCGAGCTCCACACCGCAATTGACCGCCAGCGTCGTCGTGCCGGCGCCGCCCTTGGCGCCGAAGAAGACCAGCGTCGTCGCCGGCGGCCGCGCGCCTTGCGCCGACTCGCGCCGCGCTGCCGTGCGGCGAACCGCGCTGTGTACCGGTTCGTCGGCCAGCGGCCAGGTGAAGAATTCGTTCGCGCCCGCGCGCATCGACTGGAGGATGAGGTCCGAGTCGGCCGCCAACGCGACGGCGAAGATCCCCGCGCTCGGGGACGCCGCGCGCACGCGCTCGATGGTCGACATCGCCCACGTCGCATCGCCCCGCGTGTCCACGATCACGATGTCCGGCGGCGTGCCGTCGCGCGCCTGCCGTTCGTCGATCACGCTCACCGGAATGGATCCTGCCCGCAGGAGCCGTCCCGTCTGTTTCTTGAAGTCTTCGTCTTCGCTGACGATGAGTCCGACGATTTGCGCCATGTCCCTCTCGCTACTGAACCGCGGGTGCGTTCGTGAAGGTGGCCAGCGGTCCCGAGCAGGTGCTCGCTTCATTCACCTGAATCTCGACCGACGGCAGCGTATCCGTATCGCCGCCGGAGACCCCGACGACAGTGAAGGCCGCCAGCCCCAGCGTGGGTCCGGCGAGCGAGGTCCCCGAGAGGTTCAAGGGAATGTCGTCCGCAAACACCACCGCACAGACGGACTTTCCAACGAGCGCCTGGAGTCCGGCGGCGCGGAGCGGCACAACCCCTTCGACGCTCTGAAGCTGCGACGGACCTTGCCCATCCTCAGCGGGCACGCCGAGCCCGGCCCTCGCGAACACGAAGTTCTGGAGGCCGTCGGCGCCATCGGGCGCTGTGGCCCAGGACGCCGGAGTCGCGGCCAGCGCGAACCAGCCCTCGGCGCCGACTACGCCCGAGGGAAGCACGATCTGCTCGCCGACGTGGTTCGCAAACGCCGGGAGGACGTCGCGCAAACCGGACGCCGCGATGGTTGCGTTGATGGACGCGTAGGTGAACCCCGTCGCCTGCTGCGGCGCGATGGCGTCCTTGTCGATTGCCAGCACGATAGCCGCTTCGCTGTCCTGTGCGTTCGCCGGCGTTACTGTCAGGCCGCAGCCGACCGCGATCATCGCGGCGAGCCAGAATCGCTGGACACGTTGCGTCGTGGACGATGTCATGCGCATGCCCTTTCCAACTCCTACTGGCCGATGCAGCTCGTCGGGAACGCTGACCCGTTCGATCCGGCCACTGTCGTGCCGTTCGCCTTGTTGCCGGTCGCGTTGAAGTTCCCGGCAGCCACACTGAACTCGCAGCCGAGATTCGTCTCGCCGGTGCCGGTCCCGCCGCTGACGTTGTTTTTCAGCTGATGGCCCGTGCCCGTGATCAGGATCCCCGTCAGGCCGTTGGCCTTCAGCGTGTTTTCTTCAATCTCGATCGGCGTCGCCGTCCCGTTGCCAGGCCCGGCGACGGAGATGCCGTTGCCTCCGTTGCCTTTTCCGCTCCGGTCGCCAACCACGTTCTTCTTGAGAATGTTCGGGCTGCCGGTGGACGCGACGACATCGATGCCGTCTCCGGTGTTGGCGAACACGGCGGTCTCCTGGATGAGGTTGCCGGAACCCTCAACGTGGATGCCGTCGCCGCCGTTCCCCTTGCCGCTGTCGCCGCTGTCGACCTTCAGGATTTGATTCGTGTTCCCGATCACTTGAACACCGTGGCCGCCGTTGCTGAATGCATCGGTGTCGGTGATCAGGCCGTTGCCGCCCTGCATGATCAATCCCGCGCCCGTGTTGTTCTCGACGGTGCCGTTGTGCATCGTGTTCGCGTTGCCAACGAACTTCACCCCGACAGCGTTCGAACGTGCATACACGTTGCGGAGATACCGGTTGTTGCCTTCAACCAGCCAGCCCGCGACAGCGCTGCCGTTGGCGTGGAGATCCATGACGAAAATGCGTGCGCCGATGCCGTCGGCAGGTGCCGATGCAGATCCCAGCACGCGTGCGGTGGGATTGGCATCTCCCGGAGTCGGATCGTTCAGCGTCACGCTGCAGCCGATCACGGCAAACGGCTGCGCGTAAGTCCGGCTGATCACGACCTGCTGCGACGTGCTGCCGCCGAGCAGTCCGCCGTCGCGGGCGACGACCGCCACGATGATGTAACCGTCGCCGTTCACATCAGACGCCTGGTCGATGGCCGCCTGCACCGACTGACCCTTGTGCACGCGAACGATGACGTCGGGACCCTTGTTGTTCGGGAAGTGCGAGCCTGCCGGATTGAGCTCCGTCTGCACCGGCTGCTTCTCGCAGAAGCCGTTGACGTACCCGAAGTCGATCGTCTGATCGCTGGAAGAGTCGGTGGCCAACGTCACGCTGGCTGGACTGCCGTTGCTGTCGATGGCCCGGTTGGTCCCGACCGCCGTGCCGGTCTGATCGTAGCCGGGCGGCGGCGGCGCTTCGACGGTGTACGACCCGGCGCACAGCCCCGTGAACTGATACTGACCGGCGCTGTTGCTGGTCATTGATCCGATTTGCACGCCGCTCGAGTTCTTCAGGATGACGGTCGTCGACAAGCCAGGCTCCCCGGCGTCCTGAAGACCGTTGCGATTGATGTCGACCCACACAAAGTCACCAATCGTCCCCGTGCAGCCCTGAGACTGATTGGAGTTAGAGACGTACCCGAAGTTGACGTTCGGACGCTGCTCGCCTGCGGCGAGTGTGACGACCAGCGGACTCTGCGTTCCGAGAATCAGGCTGCCGGCCGTCGATGGCGCGCTGACCGAGTAGTTGCCCGCCACGAGGTTGCTGAACGAGTAGCTGCCATCCGCCGCGGTCGTTGTCGTCGCGCCCGCCGCGCCCGACAGCGTCACACTCACGCCGGCAATTCCGGCTTCCCCGCTGTCGCGGACGCCGTTCTTGTTGGTGTCGACGTAGGTGAAGCCAGAGATCGTGCCGGTCACGTAGCCGAAGTTGTTGTTCGCGGAGGTCGCGCCCGCCGCGATCGCCACGCTCAGCGGGCTGGCCGTGAACAGCGCCTTGCCGCTCGCGGTCGATGGTGCGCTCACCGAGTAGGTGCCGCCATCGAGGTTGCCGAACGAGTAGCTGCCGTCCGCGGCCGTCGTCGTCGTACCGCCCGGTCCGGTGATGATCACGCCGCCGATGCCGGCTTCACCCGCATCCTTGATGCTGTTGCGGTTTGCATCGACATACGCGAAGCCGCTCAGCCCGCCGGTCACGTAGCCGAAGTTGTTGTTGGCCGACGTCGCGCCGGCCGCGATCGTCACGCTCAGCGGGCTCGCCGTGAACAACGCCTTGCCGCTCGCGGTCGACGGCGCGCTCACCGAATACGTGCCCGCGTTGAGGTTGCTGAAGCTGTAGCTGCCGTCCGCTGCCGTCGTCGTCGTGCCGCCAGGTCCGCTGATGGTCACGTTGCCGATGCCGGCTTCGCCCGCGTCCTTGGCGCCGTTGCGGTTCGCATCCACATAGGCGAAGCCGCTGATGCCGCCGGTCACGTAGCCGAAGTTGTTGTTCGCTGACGTCGCACCCGCCGCGATCGTCACGCTCAGCGGACTCGCGGTGAACAACGCCTTGCCGCTCGCCGCCGACGGTGCGCTCACCGAGTAGCTGCCCGCGTCGAGGTTGCTGAACGCGTAGCTGCCGTCCGCCGCCGTCGTCGTCGTGCCGCCAGGTCCGCTGATGGTCACGTTGCCGATGCCGGCTTCTCCCGCATCCTTCACGCCGTTGCGGTTCGCGTCGACATAGGCAAAGCCGGAGAGGCCGCCCATGACGTAGCCGAAGTTGTTGTTCGCGGAGGTCCCGCCGGCTGCGACGACGACGCTCAGCGGGCTCGCCGTGAACAGCGCCTTGCCGCTCGCCGTCGACGGTGCGCTCACCGGGTAGGTGCCGGCATCGAGGCCGCTGAACGAGTAGCTGCCGTCCGCGGCAGTTGTCGCCGTGCCGCCCGGCCCGGTGATCAGCACGCCACCGATGCCCGCTTCACCCGCATCCTTGATGCCGTTGCGGTTCGCATCGACGTAGGCAAACCCCGAGAGGCTGCCGGTGACATAGCCGAAGTTGTTGTTGGCCGACGTCGCGCCGGCCGCGATCGTCACGCTCAGCGGACTCGCGGTGAACAACGCCTTGCCCGTCACCGACGACGGTGCGCTCACCGAGTAGGTGCCCGCATCGAGGCTGCTGAACGAATAGCTGCCGTCCGCCGCCGTCGTCGTCGTCCCACCGGGACCGGTGATCGTCACGTTGCCGATGCCGGCCTCACCCGCATCCTTCACGCCGTTGCGGTTCGCATCGACGTAGGCAAAGCCGGAGAGGCCGCCAGTGACGTAGCCGAAGTTGTTGTTCGCGGAGGTCGCGCCGGCCGCCAGGTCCACGCTCAGCGGACTCGTGGTGAACAGCGCCTTGCCGCTCGCGGTCGACGGCGCGCTCAACGAATACGTGCCCGCGTCGAGATTGCTGAACGAGTAGCTGCCGTCCGCCGCGGTTGTCGTCGTGCCGCCCGCCGGACCGGTGATGACCACGCCGCCGAGGCCGGCCTCGCCCGAATCCTTCACGCTGTTGCGGTTCGCGTCGACGTAGGCAAAGCCGCTCAGGCCACCCGTCACGTAGCCGAAGTCGTTGTTGGGCGACGTGGCGCCCGCGGCAATCGTCACGCTCAACGGGGTCGTCGTGAACAGCGCCTTGCCGCTCGCGGTCGACGGCGCGCCCACAGGGTAGGTGCCGGCGTCGAGACCGTTGAACGAGTAGCTGCCGTCCGCCGCCGTCGTGGTGGTGCCACCTGGCCCGGAGATCGCGACGCCGCCGATACCGGCTTCGCCCGAGTCCTTCACGCCGTTGCGGTTCGCATCCACATACGCGAAGCCGCTCAGTCCGCCGGTGACGTAGCCGAAGTTGTTGTTCGCGGAGGTCGCGCCTGCCGCTACGACCACGCTCAGCGGAGTCGCGGTGAAGAGCGCCTTGCCGCTCGCGGTCGCCGGCGCACCCACGGGATACGTGCCCGCATCGAGATTGCTGAACGAGTAGCTGCCGTCAGCCGCGGTCGTCGTCGTGCCGCCAGGACCGCTGATGACCACGCCGCCGAGGCCCGCTTCGCTTGCGTCCTTGACGCCGTTGCGGTTCGCGTCGACGTAGGCAAAGCCCGAGAGGCTGCCGGTGACGTAGCCGAAGTTGTGGTCGGTCGACGTCGCGCCCGCCGCGACGACAACGCTCAACGGACTCGGCGTGAACAGCGCCTTGCCGCTTGCCGTTGCCGGTGCGCTCACGGGATACGTGCCCGCGTCGAGATTGGTGAACGAGTAGCTGCCGTCCGCGGCGGTCGTCGTCGTGCCGCCGGGACCGCTGATGACCACGCCGCCGAGGACCGCTTCGCCGCTGTCCTTGGCGCCGTTGCGGTTCGCATCGACGTAGGCAAAGCCCGAGAGACCGCCGGTCACGTAGCCGAAGTTGTTGTTCGCCGACGTCCCGCCGGCCGCGATCGTCACGCTCAACGGGCTGGGCGTGAACAGACCCTTGCCGCTCGCCGTCGACGGCGCGTTCACCGAATATGTTCCTGCGTCGAGGTTGCTGAACGAGTAGCTGCCGTCCGCCGCCGTGGTCGTCGTCGCGCCGCCGGGGCCAGTGATCGTGACGCCGCCGAGGCCCGCCTCACCCGCATCCTTCGTGCTGTTGCGGTTGGCATCGACGTAGGCAAAGCCGCTCAGGTCACCCGTCACGTAGCCGAAGTTGTTGTCCGCCGCCGTTCCACCTGCGGCGACTTCGACGCTGAGCGGGCTCGTAGTGAACAGCGCCTTGCCGGCCGCGGTCGCCGGAGCACTCACCGAATGGGTGCCCGCTTCGATATTTGTGAACGAGTAGCTGCCGTCCGCGGCCGTCGACGTCGTCGCGCCGTTGGGACCCGAGATGACCACGCCGCCGATGCCCGCTTCATTGCCATCCTTGACGCTGTTGCGGTTCGCATCGACGTATGCGAAGCCCGAAATGGTTCCGCTGACGTACCCGAAGTCGTAACCAGTCTGGTCTCCTCCGGTGACGAGCGTCGGGGTCAACGGACTCGTCGTGCCGAGCGCGAGCCCCTGCGCCGTTGCCGGCGAGGCCAGCGAGTAGCTCCCCGCCAGCAGGCCAATGAACGTGTACGCGCCGCCTGCTCCGCTCGTCGTCGTCGCCGTGCTGCCGCCGCCGAGCGTCACTGTCACGCCGACGAGCCCGGGCTCGCCCGTGTCACGTACGCCGTTTTTGTTCAGGTCCGCGTAGACGACGCCGGAGAGGCCGCCGTTCACGTAGCCGAAGTCCAGGCCGGTGCGGTTCTGGCCGGGCGTGATGGTCGCATCGAGCGGGCTCGCCGTTCCGCGATCGAGATCGTTCGCCGAAATCGGCGCGCTCACCATGTAGCTGCCGGCAACGAGTTGCGTGAAGCTGTAGGCGCCGGCCGCGTCGGTCGCCGTCGTCGCGCTGGCCGCGCCCGAGAGCGTGACTTCCACGTTCGCGAGACCCGGCTCACCGCTGTCGCGGACGCCGTTGTGGTTCAGGTCGTGATACGCCACACCGGCGACGCTGCCCTTGGACTGCACGCCGGGAGGCGGCGCGAAGCCGCCGCAGATTTGCACGATGCTGTCGTCGCTCGAGGTTTGGCCGTTGTCGTAGCGCGTCGCGTACAGGCCGCCGGTTTGGTACAGCTTGCCCTGGGTCGCGTAAATGCAGCCGTCACCGCCGACCTGCAACAGGTCGCCGCGGAAGCCGCCGGCCGCAAAGAGCGACTGTTGAGGCGGCGCTTCATAGCCGCCTGGAAAATCGAAGCGCGAGATCGTGCCGCCGACGCCGGTTCCGCCGTCCGACTCGTTCAGCGTCACGACGAAGCCCTGCTGCGCATGGAACGCCACGCCGTCGGGCTCTTCGGTCATCGGCACCAGCTGCGCGAGCTGGCTGTCGTCGACCAGTGCGTTCAACGGCCCGAGCGCCGCGGGGCGGCGGATGACCGCGAGACTGTGATGCGTTTCGAACGTGTTGAAATCGATTTCGCGATGCGCCGCAAAGACGTAGTTGCCGCTCGGATCGAAATAGATGCCGTCCAGGAACATCCCTTCCGCACGATGGAGGCGCGCGAACACCAGCGTTTCGCCGGTCGTGGGATCGAGGTCGTACAACGTGCAGGTCGTCGAGTCAGGCGACAGGCTCGGATGGCAGTCGGCACCGACGTAGACGACGTGGTTGTTCGAGGTCTGCTGCGGATCGACCGCGAGGCCGAGGCCGTTGCCCGCGACGGCGTTGGCGCCGCCGATGACGCCGCCGGCCGGCAGACCGGTGGTGGCGTTCAGCCGCCAGATGCCGAACATCGAGTTCGAATACAGGAACCCGTCTGGATGATTGACGAGGCCGCAGCCGCCGGTGCCGGACTCCGGCGGCTCGACGATCGACTCCGGATGCACGGCGGTGCCGTTGACCGTGGTGGTCTGCTGCATGTCGAAGCGATGCATCCGCGTGTTCGCGAACAAGCACTCACTCGACCACACGTCGCCGTTCGGCGCGAAGGCGACTCCACCGAGGATGCCGAACTGGGGGTCGTACAGCGACGGCGTCGTGCCGATCAGTTGCTGCGTGAATCCGTTCTGCAGCGTGGTGAACGACTGCGGTTGATCAGGAGCCTGCGCCACCAGCCAGGTGGTCGCCGTCAAGATCGCCGCAAAGCCGGCGCTGAGCCAGGTCCGAACGGTGGTGTCGGGTCGGGTACTCACACAATCTCCTGTCGCTTACTCGACGAGTCGAATGGCGCGCGCGAATGCGCCCTGCGGCACGGCCGTGCCGTCGGCGACCTGCCCCAACGCGGGCATGATTTTTCCGACGACGTTGTTGCCGACCATGTGGTCGATGAAGAAGCCGATGAAGTTCGACACCTTGAGCTGGGTGAAGTTGCCGACGCGCTTGCCCTGGTCGAAGTAGAGCGGGTCGTACACCGGGATCACGATGACGCGTGGGCTCGGGCTGAGCGGGCTGATGACGCGCTTGTTCGTGCCGTCCCAGTACGCCGTCGGATCCGCGGCAATCAACGCGTTCGCACCGGAGGCAGTGTCGGCACCGATGACGCCAGCCTGGATGTTCAGGCCGTCGCCGATCTTGATCTGTGTCGATTCACAGCCGGTGATGTTGCCGATGTAGTCGCTGGTCGACGTGGCACCGGGCCACGCGATCGGGAAATACATGTCGCCCTCGATGATCGGCGACGACTCCGGCATGATCTTGATTTCCGTTCCGACGTCGACTTTCTTGTAGCCGGTGTAGGTCGTCAGCGTGTTGTTGCGGTAGATGTCGGGGAACACCGACGGGTTCGCCGGGAACGCCGTGAACTGGTCGGTCGCGTCCCAGCCTGGCGTCTGCACCTCGATCCACTTGTCGGGGATCGCCCACGGTTTCACACACACGGCCGCGTTGGCGAGGATCGCCTCCGCGGTTGCTGCGGCTTTGATGTCGACGGTCGACACGCCGAACATGCTGGCGATCATCGTGCTCACGGCGCTGCCGCGAGCGGCCGTGCGAAACACCTGCACCTTGATGCGATCCGACGCGCCGCTCGGCGCGACCGGGAAGGTCACGTCGCCGCTGTTGACCGACACCGCCTGTCCGACGACCTTGTTGGCGAGCGCGGCATTGATCGCGCCCTGCACCGCAGGCCCGGACGAGGAGCGATCGTCGAAGCTGTTGAAGGCGAGCGCCGTCGCGCCGGCGAGCGCGCCCGCATCTGCAGCGTTCTGCGCCTGCGTGCGCGCGGTCATGAGCATGCCGACGTCGATCGCGAGCGTGGTCGCGGCGACGAAAGCGGTAAGCCCGACGGCGACGAAGACGAACGACAGTCCGCGTTCGTCGCGGTGTAGTTGACGAATGGATCTCGTCATGACGACCTCTCAGTCCTTGGTGCCGTGTTTCGCGAGTTCGGCCTGGTAGGCGGCTTCAGCGGCCCGGAGGCGCGCCCGCGCCTCGTCGAGCGTCTTCTGCTTCCTCTTTTCGATCTCTTCTTGTTCCTTCGCCTGTTCGGCCGAACGCTTTGCGGCTGCGTCACGCAGCGCTTCATCGAGCTCGGCTTGTTTCTTCGAGACGGCCGATTCGCGGCGCAGTTGTTCGCGCGCAGCCTTCTCGTCGCGCTTGGCTTTTTCCTTGGCCAGTTTCTCGTCCTTCTTCGCTTGCTCCTGGGCCGCCTGGTCGTCGCGCTTCTTCTGGTCGAGCAGCACCTGCTCGTCGTGCTTGCGCTGTTCTTCGGCGGCCTTCGCCGCTTTCTCGGCGTTGCGGCGGTCCTCGTCGGCCTGCTTGGCTTGCCGCTTCGCTTCGGCGGCCTCGACCTTCGGATCCGGTTTGGGCGCTTCTTCCATGCGCATCGGCGCGGGCGCAGGCATCTGCGCCGGCATCGGCGCGGGGGCCGGCGCGGCCGCGGGCATCGCCGCCGCCGGAGCGGCCGGTGCCGTCACGGCAGGCACGGCGGCTGCTGCTGGCGCGGCATCCGCACCGCGCGTTGCCGGTGGAAACGCCGGGGCCGGCGGATCCATCGTCTTCTTCGCTGGCGCCAGGAACGGCTCCTGAAGCTTCGGCAAGCTGCCGGTCACGCCGTTCGATCCGTTCGGCAGAATTTCCGGCGTGATCATCACGACGAGTTCGGTCTGCCCCTTCTGCGCCGCCTTGCTCTTGAACAGCAGGCCGAGGATCGGGATGTCGCCGATGCCCGGAATCTTCTGCATCGAGTTGTTCATCGTGTTGTTCAGCAGGCCGGCGATCGAGAACGTCTGACCGTTATCGAGCTCGAGCTCGGTTTCGGTGCGGCGCGTCGTGAACGCGGGAATGCGGAAGCCCTGCAGCGTGACGGCGTTCGAGTAGTCGAGCGAGCTGACCTCCGGACGCACCTTGAGGTGCACGCGGTCGCCGACGACGGTCGGCTGGAAGTTCAGGCGGACGCCGAATTCCTTGTACTGAATGGCGATCGTTACGCCGCCGCCCGAGGGCTGCGCGATCGGAATCGGCACTTCGCCGCCGGCGAGAAAGCTGGCTTCTTTGCCGCTCTCGGCGACGAGGTTCGGTTCGGCGAGGCTCTCGAAGAGGCCCTTCTCCTGCAGCGCGCGCACGACGCCGGCGATGCCTTCCTTCGAGTCGAAGAGAAACAGATTGAGGAAATCGCTGAAGACGAACTTGCCGTCCTTGTCCCACTGCGGCGCGGGGAACTGCTGCGTCGTCGATCGGCCGAACCAGCGGCCGTCCTTGTAGCCGTTCAGCGCGAACGAGGCGCCCACTTCGGTCAGCGCGCTGCGGCTCACTTCGGCGAAGCGCACCTTGAGCAGCACCTGGTTGCTGCGGCCCGACTGCACCTGCAGCAGCGGCACCACGTCTTCTTTCTTCTCGACGTAGCCGGCGGCCACGCTCACCGCGCGATCGATGACGTCTTTGCTCGTCACCGTGCCCGACAGCACGATCGACCGGCCGTTGTTCTGCGCCGAGATCGACTGGCCGGGGAACAGCTCCTGGAGCTGCGTGGACAGCCGCGCGATGTCGCGCTGCACGACCACTTCGTAGCGTCGGATAGCGCCGGCGCGGTCCCAGACGAACATCGAGATCGTGCCCGGCGTCTTGCCGTTGATGAGCAGCTCGTTCGCCGACGTCACCATCGCGTCGGCGATGTCGGCGCTGGTGAGCGAGACGCGCGCGATCGGGTGGCCGGTGTCGAGCACCATCGACCGGCCCACGGTCAGCGTGACGTTTTCGCCTTCGGCGGAATAGATGATCGCGGCGCCGAATACGGCGATGAGCAGAACCAGGAGCGCGAGCGTGCGCCGCACCTGTTCACCTCGACTCACTCGTTTCATGACTACTGCTCCTGGCGCACGATTTCGCGTGCGCGCTTGTCGCCACGGATGATTTCCACGGTGATCGGTTCGACCGGCATCTTCGGCGCCGCTTCGGCCTTCACGGTTTGCGGAGTGCGCGGCCGCGACGATCGCGCCCCTCGCGGCGCCGCGGGCGGCGGACCAAGCAGCGCGGCCGGCCGGACACCGGGCGTGGCCGGCGTCGCCGTATCGAGCGGGTTGCGCAGCGCGAGCTGAATCTTTCCTTCGCTCGCGGCGAGCGTCAGCCGTTCCGCCTGATCCGGATCGACCAGCATCGTGACGACGCTGACCGGCATCGGCTTCTCTTTGTCGGTTTCGCGATCGATCTTCGTGCCGGCGGCGAGCACCAGCACGTTGTTCAGGATGACTTTCGACGTGATGTTTTCCTGCTGGGTCGTCGGATTCAGGATGACGACGACGTCCACGTGCGTGCCGGGCAGCACGTAGCCGGCGACGCCGATCACCTCGTTGACGCGCACCGACACGGCGCGGTAGCCAGGCGGAATCGCCGGCGGCAGGCCGGCGCCGGCTTCCTTCGACGCCAGCTTCATCGGCAGGATGGGCTCGTTGGCGACGACCGGCACGATCACGCCGCGGCCGATGACTCGTCCACCGTGTTGAACGCGCCCTCGGGCAGCGCGCCGGCCGGCCAATCGACGACGTGGATGTCGTCGCGGTCGATCTCGGTCCCGACGTCGAGGTTCGCGGAGGCGACCACCACCGGCGTCGTTTCGATCTGGGCGCTCCTGCCCGCGGCGGTCTGGACGTAGTTGTAGGTCGCGAAGGCGAAGACACTGCCGACGCCGATCGCGAGCGCGAAAACGATGAAGACTCTCATTCGAGCCATAGGTCCGCTCACTGTTCGTTACGCATTTCCGCCGACGCCGACATGGTCAACGTCGAGCCGACATTGGAGGTGGAGACCACTAGACGAGCGATCGGTTGCAGCACCATGAACGAGAAGGGGTAACTGACGGTGACCTTCGAGCCGGGAGTCGTCGTGCCGCCGATCGAAATCGTGGTGGAGGTGACGCTGATCGTCGCGTCAGCCGCGTTCGGCAGCTGGCCGGCGGTCAGATACAGCCGGGTGCGGGTTTCGGCCGTGCCCGACGGCTGATTCGGCAGCACCGCAATACGCGCGCCTTCGCGCACCGCGTTGGTCAACACCTGCTGCGTCTGGTAGGCGCGGCCGAACTCGAAGATGCCCGCGGTGATGAGCAGCAACAGTGGCAGCGTCAGCGCGACCTCGATCAGCGACGAACCCCGTTCGTTCTTGAACTTCATGGCTCCCTCTCCAGGACGAGCGCTAAAGACCGAGCGCCGCTGCGAGCGCGCCGAGCGCAATGGCCGGCGCGTACGCGAAGCGGTTGTGCTGTGACGGATGTTCGATGGTGCGGATGGCCGCGGCGTCCGCGCTGGCCAGGTCGATCGCACGCTCGATGGTGGTCGCCAGGCGTTTGCGTCGAACTGCAATGACGATCGCCAGCGCCGCACCCACGAGCGCGGTGTAAAGGAATGCCCAACCGGTTCGCGACGGCCCGAGCATCGTGCCGAGCGCCGCGAACAACTTCACGTCGCCGCCGCCCGTCGCCCCGATCAGGAAACCGGGAAACATGAGCAGCAGCCCGACCGCCAGCCCGCCGAGCGCCTGCGCCGGGCTCACGCTCGACGTGTGAAACGCCGCGAGCGCGATGCCGAGAGCGGCAATGGCGAGGGTCAAAGGATTTGGAACGCGGCGGCATCGCAGGTCGACGAGAGCGCTGGCTGCGCCCAAACTCGCGACCACCGCGACGACGACGGCATTAGATGTTTGAGGCAACGATGGGCGCCCAGAGAATGTCGGTGATCGTTCTGCCGAGGCCCGTCACCGTGAGGATGGCGCCAACCGCTATGAGCGCCATGAGCATGGCGTATTCGAGAAGGTCCTGCCCCTGGTCTTCCGAGGCGAGGCGGGCGATGAACGCGCGAGCACGGGTCATGGCAGGCACCTTGAGTCGGGAGTCCGCCTGGACTCCCGACTCGAAGAGGGTGATTACGCGATGTTGGCCAACGAGCTGGAAATGGCCTGGAAGATGTTGTTGACGCTGGTGCCGGTCGACGTCACCGCGAGCACCGCGACGAGCGCGATCAGCCCGACGAGCAGTGCGTACTCGAGCAGGTCCTGGCCGGAGTCATCAGCAACGAACGCGAGCATACGAGCCATCAGATCCATGACGTTTCTCCTGTGCGCGTCCTTCCGACGCGCTTTTTACGGTGTGTGCGAAATGCGGTCACGCTTTTCTGCCCGACCGCCTGACGCACCATGAAAGGGCAACGGCCATGCCGGGCCGTGCCAGCGCACCGCGCGGACAGGCGCAAACGCACACAACGACGGAGGTTTAACGGCTGCGCGACCGGGTCGATCGGGCAGCGGCGAGCGCGCGCGGTTCGCGGCTCCGATCCGGCACATTCGTAACGAGGACGCCGAATTTCGTGTGGATCGCCGAGTGACGAAATGGAACACGCACCGTAATCCCGCTCGAGAACGCCGAAAAATCCCTCTGCGTCAAGCCGATATGGCGTTGCCGTGGGCGGCGGCCGCGGTGGGAATGGCATTTGCCATGAGGGTCTTGGGAGAAATGTCCATGAGGACCACCTTTCGCGGAATCGTCATCGACTCCCTCATGTCCCTGGCGGCGTTGTGCGTGCTCCTCGCGATCCTGACGGCCATCAACGCCGACCTGCGACAACAAGTCGCGCGGCAGTTGAAGAACGGCCAGGTCGTGACGACCGCCGTGTCGAGCACACGCGGCTTCGCGACTGGGGTCTACCGTGCCGCACGGTTTCAAACCATCGGCTACGCCTCGCTCGTGCTCTTTGTCGGCGCGGCCGGCGTGCTCGTCGTGTTCATGTTGAGGGTGTAAGCGCCATGCCCCTGATCCTTGCGATCGAACCCGATCGCCTGCAGGCCGGTCATTTGAGTGCGATGGTGCGCGGCCGCCTGCGCGCCGAACTCGTCCTCGCCGACGCCGCCGAAACCGCGCTCGCCCAGCTCGGCGACCGCGTGCCCGACTTGGTCCTCACGTCGGCGCTGCTGTCGACGAAGGACGAGACCGCGCTCGCCGACTGGCTGCGGACACTCGACGGCGGCGCCGCGCACGTGCCGACGCTCACGATTCCAGTGCTCGAAGCGCCGGCGCCGCGGCAGTCGACGGGACGCACCGGCATCTTCTCGCTCGCGCTGCTCAACGATCGCGTCTCGTCGCCGGCCGCACCCGACGGATGCGACCCCGCCGTGTTCGCGGAACAGTGCGCCGAATATCTCGACCACGCCCGGAAGGAACGCGCGCACGACAACGATGTCGTCGAGGTCGAGCCGCCGGTGCTGATTGAGACGCCGGTGTTTTTTCAACCCGTCCTCGAGCCGCCGACCGTCGTCGAACAGGCACCACGAACGGAAGACGCTATCGTCGAACCGCCACCACCCGCCGCGCCACTGCCGATGCCGCCCCAAATCGCTGAGGCCGCCAACGAAGGCGTGGAAATCGACCTGAGTGCGATGCTCGATGAGAGCGTTTTCCAGCAGTTGAGCGAGGCGATCGAGACGGTGAGCCGTGACACGCCGCGCTCCGCGTCGACGTCGAGCAGCGATGACGTGTGGACGCCGAGCTCGCTCGGGAGCGAAGCGGTGTGGCCGGCAATGGATTTCAGCCCAAGTCCGCGGCCGCATCAGTCCGCGAAGTCCGCGGCGTCGCGGTCGCAGCCGACTCGCTTTCCCGCACGCAAACCGATCCAGGACGAATGGGGATTTTTCGATCCGGCGCAGTGCGGCTTCTCGGCGCTGCTCGCAAAACTGGACGAGATCACCCGCGAATGACCTGGCGCAGGTTTCTCCACAGCCTGGCTCTGCTGGTGGCCGTCTACCTCCTCGCAGGCACGACGGCGGATCCCGATCTCTGGGGACACGTCCGCTTCGGTCAAGACATGCTGGCCGCGCGAGCGGTTCACGTACCCGACACCTATTCGTTCGCCTCGGACAGACCGTGGGTGAATCACGAGTGGCTGTCGGAACTCCTGATGGCCGCCGCCTACAACCAGTTCGGCGCCACCGGGCTGGTCATCCTGAGGCTGACGATCATCGCCGGGGTGATGTGCCTCCTCTGGTCAGCGCTTCCGCGGCAGCACCATTTCAGTCTGGTGGTGCTCAGCACGGCAGCCCTCGGCATCTTCCTGCGTGCCTATCCGATTCGACCGCAGCTGCTGTCGCTGTTGATGTTTGCGATTGTCGGCCGAACGCTCTACCGCGCGGACGAGGATCGCTCCCTCGCCCCGCTGCTGATCGTTCCGCCGGCGATGGCGCTCTGGGTGAATTTTCACGGAGGCTGGGTCGTCGGACTCGGGGTCGTCGGCCTGTGGGCAGCACTGCGGATGCTGCACGCATCAGGGCGCGAGCGCGGGTGCCTCGCAGCGCTGGTCGTTGCGTCGGCTGCCGCGACGCTCGTGAACCCCTATGGGGTGGGCATGTGGACGTTCCTCGCTGAAACGGTTCGCGTCCACCGGCCGATGATTGCCGACTGGCAGCCCACGTACAGGCTCCCGCCGGCGTTCTGGACACCGTGGCTCGTGTCGGCGGGAATCACCGTGCTGGCAATCACGCGTGGCCTGGCCGCGCGCTCTTGGCGACTGCTTGTCATCGCCGTGAGCCTTGGCGTTCTGACGATTCGGGTCAGTCGACTCGATGCGTTTTTTGCCATCGCCGCCGTTCTGTTTCTGGCGCAGTCGCTGTGCCACGAACGCTCGCCGGCACCGCGTCCGACTCCAACGAACGCGTACCCCGTGCTTCGATGGGGTCTGGCGGTGTGTGCACTGATCATGTGCGTCGCCTCCAGCGCGCGCGCATCAACCATACCGGCGGTTCCAACTCTCCTTCCCGATCGCCACGTCGTCGAGTTCATGCGGCAGCAGGAACTCCGCGGAAAAATCCTCAATTGGTTCGACTGGGGCCAGTACGTGATCTGGCACTTTGGTCCCCGCTTGCAGGTGTCGATGGATGGCAGACGCGAAACGGTTTACAGCGACGATGTGTTCGCCGCGCATCTGAAGTTTTATTTCGGCGAGGGCGACGAGTGGCGCTACGCAGACCAGTTGGATGCTGACTTCGCACTCCTGCCGCCGGGTCTCCCGAGCGTGAAGCGCTTGAGAGAGCATGGCTGGCACACGATGTGTGAAGGTCAGTCAGCCGTGTTGCTCAGTCGACAGCCAGCATCTCGATGTGACGGATCCCTCGCCACGCCTGTCAGACGGTTCCCCGAGCTCTAGCGGTTGGGCGACGTGAGGCGCGTGGCATCGCCGTTGCCACAGCCCACGCCGCCGGCCGGTCCGCACGACGTAAGTCGTTGATTTCACACCGCCGCGCCTAGTTCGCGCGGCAGTTTCTGCACCGTGGCCGGCAGCGCCCGATGCAGTTTTCGCCACGTCCAGGAGATGCGGTCACGGCCCGCGGTGCACGCTGGGTCGTGGTCGACGTCCGCCCGTTCGACGCGTGCCGCCTGATCACGCTGTCGGGAACGGCGCCGCCATTTGTGGGCATCGAGCGGCGGCTGCTCCATCCATTCGATCGCATCGACGCAACCGAGCGACGCGCCACGCCGCGAGTCGTCAGCGGCGCGCGTTGGCGAACCGCATGCCGCGCGGCGATCGCCGACGACACGCCGCCAGGTTCGCTGAGGCGAGCGCGTACGGCGGGCATCGACCTCCTGCCTCACCAGCTCGAACCGGCGCTGTCGATCCTCGCCGGTCGTGGCTGTCGCGTGCTGCTCGCCGATGAAGTCGGCCTCGGCAAAACGATTCAGGCGGGACTGATCCTCGCCGAGTTGCTGACGCGATCGTGGGTCGAGCGCGTGCTCGTGCTCACGCCGGCCGGCCTTCGCGATCAATGGACCGGAGAGCTGGCGCGTCGCTTCGGCATCGACGCCGCGCTCGTGTCCGCCAGCAGCCTGCGGCGGCTGGCGGCAACGCTGCCGATCGGCATGAACCCGTGGACCGCGGTGCCCCTTGCGGTCGCATCCACCGACTACGTCAAGCGAGCGGAAGTCTTGCCGGCGGTCGCCGCGTGCCGATGGGACGCGATCG
>JADMIO010972809.1_pt1 | contig 38782 bp, 35 predicted proteins | sample 8958161 | NCBI WGS metagenome assembly JADMIO01 (sample SAMN16585339, study PRJNA669376) | soil metagenome | isolation source: Crop rotation soil | place: USA: Cullars Rotation, Alabama | collected 2011 | reverse complement strand
GCGACTTCAAGTCACGTGAATTCCAAGCTTCGGATCCCACTGTGCTGGAAAGGGCCTCCCCGAGCGGCCGGGCGAGGCGCCGCTCGCCCGCGTACTTCAGCTGGTGCAGCGCGGCCCGGACCGAGCCCGCGAACGGCGCGCACCACTCCACCTGGAGCAACGGGTACGGGAGGTCCGCAGGCATCCCGATCGGAACCCCCGCCGGCAGCTCGAGTCGGGCATCGAGGGCCGGTCGGCACGCCGTGCACAGCACCTCGCCCTCGCGTCCGCAACCGGCGCACGAGGGCGGGAGAGCGAGGTCGAGGGCGCTCGACGCGACGCGGGAGATCGTGCGAACCATCGCCACCGCCTGATCATGCCGCGCCGCGGTGCACGCGGACTTATGCGGTCGCCGGCTCCAGCATCACGCGGTCGCCGGGTACGGTGCCCGTCCGCTCGATCGTGCCAACCGGCAGCTCGAGGACGCCGAACGCACCTCGGACGATCGGCACGAGCCCGACCCACGGCCGAAGACCGGGATGGACGGACAGCACCTCCTGGGCGCCGCCTTCCGTGGCAATCGGATGGCCCAGGAAGACCGCGTCGATCGGGAAGCGCATGAACGTCATGTGGATGCCGTTCGTCCCCGACAGCCACAGTCCGGCGCCCTCGGGGAGCGACGGACGGCCCATCAAGCCCATGAACCGGCCCCACAGCCCATCGGCGACCTCCAGGCGCGACGCCAGGACGGTGCCACGCCCGACGTTTCGGACGGTGAGAAGCGACCCCACTGTGCTCATGCCGCGGCCAGGGTGCGGGCGTTCAGTGCCGGCCGGCCGAGCGAGAGCGTCGCGCGACTAGAGATTGAGCGCGATCAGGATCAGTGCGGGGCCAAGGATGACGATGAACAGCGACGGGAAGATGCAGCCGACGAGCGGGAACAGCATCTTGATCGGCGCCTTGGCGGCCTGTTCCTCGGCTCGCTGCCGGCGCTCGATCCGGAGCTGCTCGGACTGGACCTGGAGCACCTTGGAGATCGAGACGCCGAGCTGCTCGGCCTGGATGATCGCGCCGATGAAGTTGGTCAGCGGACCAACCTCGGTCCGGGCGACGATGTCGCGGAGGGCCTCGCGGCGCTGTTTGCCGACACGGACTTCGGCCAGGGCTCGCCGGAACTCGTCCGACAACGGACCGGGCAGCTTCTCGACGACCTTGCCGAGCGCCGCGTCGAAACCGAGACCGGCGCGAACGGAGATCGTCAGGAGGTCCAGGGCGTCCGGGATCATCAGGAGGATCGCGTGCTGGCGCTTGCGGACACGGCCGCCGAGCCAGAACTCGGGGATCGTGTAGCCGAACAGTGCACCGACTCCGGTCATTACGATCCCGATGAAGAAGGGAAGGCCGAGGACGCCGACGACGACGAACAGGAAGAAGAACAGGATCGCCCCGACGATCGTGCCGACTGCCTTGATGCCGAGCCAGTCGGCGACGCGCATGTCGCCAGGATTCCCCGCGAGGGCGAGTCGCTTTTCGGTGCGCTCCGAGAAGGACGAGCTGGTCACCCGCGAGACGGATCCGGACAGACGCGACACCAGGGGGCGGACGGTCCGCTCCATGAACGGCGCCTGGAGCTCGAGCTCCTCGAGGTTCTTCGCCTGCATGGTGCCGAGCTGTGTCAGGCGAGCCTGCACCGGATCCACGGGCGCATTGCTGACCAGCCCAAAGATGATCAGGAGGATGGCGCCGGCCGCGACGGCGGCGATGATGACTGGCAGGAGCATAGCGACTAGACCTCGATGTCCACGATCTTGCGGATCAGCATGAAGCCGATGAACATCATTACGCCGCCCATCGCCAAAACGATCACTCCGGCCGGCAGGCCGATGAGGCTTGCCCGCGAGTCGAACATCGGATCCATGAACCCGGGCGCGGCGACGAACAGGAAGGCCGCGAGCCCGATCGGCAGACCCGCGACGACGTAGCCCGACAGGCGCTGCTGGGCCGTCAGCGTGCGAATCTCACCCTTGATCCGGATGCGCTCGCGGATCGTGTAGGCGATCGAGTCGAGGATCTCGGCGAGGTTTCCGCCGACCTGGTGCTGGATGGCGATGGCCGTGGCCATCAGCTCGAGGTCGTCCGACCGCACGCGACGGACCATGTTCTCGAGCGCCTGCTCGAACGGCAGGCCGAGGTTGACCTCGCGGATGACCCGGGCGAACTCGATCGAGATTGGCGGCCGCGTCTCGCGCACGACGAGCTCGATGGCCTGGAGGAACGACGAACCGGCGCGGAGCGCGTTGGCGATCAGCGTGATCGTGTCGGGCAGCTGCTTGTTGAAGGCGCCGAGACGACCGTTGCGGCGCCGGGCAAGCCAGAGGCGCGGCAGGAAAAAGCCGATGACGATCCCGATGAGGATGAACAGCGGGTTCCGCAGGGCCGGCAGGAAGGCCGACAGGAAAACCATCAGGAGGGGGACGCCGACGATCGAGCCGGCCCAGATGGCCAGGAACTCGGACGGCTTGAGGTGCAGGTCGGCGCGGGCGATGTCCCGGGCGATGTTCGCCCAGAAGTCGCGGCCTTCGACCGCCTTGTTGAGCGAGGCGAGCGCCTGGCTCTGGGCGATCAGCTCGGCGACGCCGCCGGAACCCGACGCCCCCGCGGGACCTGGCGTGGGTCGAGCAGAGGCATACCGCTCGAGGCGATCGGAGATGCCCGACCGCCCTGACATCGCGATTCCCATGGCGATCACGACGATCGCCAGGGCGGCGACGCCCGCGACGGCGAACGGGATGAGCTCCGAAGTCACGGTCTGGTTTCCTTTCCGGGCCTAGTAGGTGAACCCGAAGAGGCCAGGCGGGAGGTTGATCCCCATGACTTCGAACTTCTCGACGAACTTGGGCCGGATCCCGGTCGGCTTGAGCCGCCCCTGGATCTTGCCCTCGACCACGCCGGTCTGCTCGAAGACGAACACGTCCTGCATGACGATGACATCGCCTTCCATGCCCTGGACTTCGGTGATGTTCACGATACGCCGAGTTCCGTCCTTGAGCCGGCTCTGCTGGACGATCAGGTCCACGGCGGAGGCGACCTGCTCACGGATGGCCCGCAATGGCAGGTCGACACCGGCCATCAGCACCATCGTCTCGAGGCGGGAGAGCATGTCTCGCGGGCTGTTGGCGTGGCCGGTGGACATCGAGCCGTCATGGCCCGTGTTCATGGCCTGGAGCATGTCCAGCGCCTCGCCGGAACGGCACTCCCCGACGATGATCCGGTCGGGCCGCATGCGCAGGGCGTTGCGCACCAGCTCGCGGATCGGGATCGCGCCCTTGCCCTCGATGTTCGGGGGCCGGGACTCGAGCGTCACGACGTGCTCCTGGCGGAGCTGGAGCTCGGCCGCGTCCTCGATCGTCACGATCCGCTCGTCGTTCGGGATGAACGACGACAGAACGTTGAGCGTGGTCGTCTTGCCGGAGCCGGTACCACCGGACACGAACACGTTCAGCCGAGCCTCGACGCATGCGCGCAGGAACTCGAACATGTCCGGGGTGGCGGTGCCGAAGCGGATGAGGTCGTCCGTGGTGAATGGCGAGGCCGAGAACTTGCGGATCGTGATGACGGGCCCCACCAAGGACAGGGGCGGGATGATGGCGTTGACGCGCGAACCGTCGGTCAGGCGGGCGTCGACCATTGGCGAGGACTCGTCCACGCGCCGGCCGATGGGGGCGATGATCCGGTCGATGATGCGCATGACGTGGTCATCATTCTGGAAGACGACGTTGGTCAGCTCGAGCTTGCCGGATCGTTCGATGTAGACCTGGCGCGGCCCGTTGACCATGACTTCCGTGATCGACTCGTCGCGGAGGAGCGGCTCGAGCGGGCCGAGACCGATGATCTCGTCCGTGATCTGCTCGAGCATCCTGACCCGCTCGGCTCGGGTCAGCGCGAGGCCTTCCTCGTCGATGACCTTGCCGAAGATCTCCTCGATCTGGCGCCGGACCTCGACCTGGTTCGACAGGTCAAGCTTCGGGTCCAGGTCCTGGATGACCCGGTTCTGGATCCGGAACTTGACGTCCCGGAACGACTCGCGAACGGGCGCCTGGCTGGCCAGCCGCGGCGCGGTGGGCGCGGTCGGCGGGCCGCCCGGCACGGCCGGAAGGTTGCCGCCGGGCGTACCGGGCGCGCCCGGCCCGGTCGGCGCAGAGGAACCTGGTCGAGCGCTCTCGATCCGCTTCAGCAGGGACATGGACTACAACCCCTTCTCGCCCCGAGGGGCACTATGACTGACGTTCATCGCCATGCGAATAGGGATTTCTTCTGCGTCGACTTGCGAGCGTCCCCGGCGGGTCCGGCGACGGCTCCGGCGTGCTCGCCGATCACCGACCGGGCCAAACGAAGGATGTCCTGCGACACCTGGGCCTCGCGATTGGAGACAAAGAACGGGATGCCGCGGTTGAGCGCGTAGACCACGCTACGGCCGTCGCTGACGATCGTCTCGTCCACCTTCCGGCCGATCGAGTGCTCGACGTCCGCCACGCGGATGCCCAGCGTCGAATCGGCCCGGTTGAGGACGAGTCGGACCTTTCCGCTCTCGTAGCCGAGCTGGTCGGCGACCTCGAGGAAGAGGCGCATGTTCTTGATGCTGGTGATCTCGAGACTGAGCATCGTCAGGATCACGTCGGCCGCGTCCAGGATCGCCAGCGTCGTGTCGTTGAAGAACGCCGTGCAGTCGACGACCACGAGGTCGTGCGACTGGCGGAGTGCCTCGAGCACCTTCTTGACGATCCCTGGCGTGATGGTCTCGGCCATCTCCGGCGACGGCGGGGCAAGCAGCACCCGGACGCCGGACGAGTGATCCTCGACGAACGTGTCGATCGAGTCGAGCTCGCCCTCTTCGAGGACGCCGACGACGTCGGCGATCGACTTGCTCTTCGGGTTCAGGTTGAGCAGGACGCCAACGTCCCCGAACTGGAACGAGCCGTCCATGACGACGACCCGCTTGCCCAGCTCCGTCGCGGCGGCGATGGCCAGGTTGACGGCGACTGTCGTTCGTCCGACGCCGCCCTTCGGACTGAAGACGGCGACGACGAGGCCGCCGTCGCCGGACCCACCGGCGCTCGGTGCGGTGCCGACGGGTGCCGCCACCCCGATCCGGCTGGCCTTCTCGCGTTCTCGGGTCGAGACCTGTCGAATGGAGGCGGTGAGCTCGTCGCTGCTGAACGGCTTGACCAGGAACTCCCGGGCACCGGCCAGCATGGAGCGGCGGAGGTAGTCGGCCTCGCCCTGCACGGACATCATCACCACCGCGGTCCCCGGCGCGGTGGCCGTGAGCTGCTCGGTGGCGGTGATGCCGTCCATGTCCGGCATGTTGATGTCCATCAGGACCACGTCCGGGCGCAGCTTGGTGGCCATCTGGATGGCCTCGCGCCCGGATGCCGCGGAGCCGATCACGTCGATGTCGCCCTCGAAGCCAAGGAGCTTCGTCAGGTGATCCCGGGTCTCCGGGATGTCATCGACGACGAGGACACGGATCTGATCGGCCATCGCGCTTGGTCGGGTCCTGTGTTCGCTGGGTTGGGAGGAGCGTTACGGCGCCAGGGTCGGCAGGACGGGCTGCTCGATGACCGGCGGGAGGACGCCGTACTGCTCGATGAGCGTCTGGAGCGTGATGCCGGTCGTCTCGGCGATCACCGGCGGGACCGGTTCCCCGGTGGCCGGGTCGGTGAAGTCGTCGGGCGAGCGAAGGACGAGGGAGAGCGTCAGCAGTGGATTGGCCATCGTCTGGCCATAGCGGATCACCTCGGCCTGCTGGGCAGACACCGCGATGATGACAAGCTCCTGCTGCTCGTTGAGCACCGTGCCCGGTGCGGCCGAGGCGGCCGGCGTGCCGTCGGCGTTGGCCGGCGGCGGGGCGACAGGCGGGAGCAGCGTGCCGAGCACCTGCATGCCCTGGAGCACCAGCTTGACGGTGGCGCCCTTGGGTCCCGGGTTGACGACGAGGACGCCGTCCGGGTTGGCCGGGTCCGGGGTCACCGAGGCGAACTGCTCTTCCGTGAGCGACATGATCGCGTCCACGTAGTCGCCGGTCTTGATGATCGTGCCGACGCCGCTCGTCTGATCGACGCGAACCGCGATCGCGCGGAGGCCGGCAGGGGTGTCGATGTTGATGACCGTTCCGGTCACACCGCCGTTGAGGGTGGTGGCCGTGATCTGCGCGCCTGCCGTGACCGGCTGTCGCGCGACCTGGCCGATGACCTGCGACGGATCGGCGAATGCGCCCGTGCTGACGGCCGCGAGCGGCAGCGTCTGCTTCTCGACCTGATCGGCGCGGATGCGCGTCGACAGCGGGATGTCCGTCTTGGCGATGACCACGTCCGCGGTCGTCGGGATGGCGTTGTTGCCCTGCTGGGCCGCCGGCTGCTGGAGCAGCAACAGCACGCCCACGAAGGCAACGACGGCCAGGAAAACGCCGACCAACAAGACCAGCCGATTAGAACGCTTCAAGTTCATGCTCCCCGAGGTGGTGTGACAGGTGGCAACACTCTAGCACCGGGCAAAAGCCGCGCGACTATACCAAAGGGCTAGGACCATTAGGAAGATTCGGGAGGAAATCCTGCGGACCGAAAGGTCCATTGCAAGGTCTCCAGAAACGCCAATGGCCCGCTGGTTCGCGCATCCAGCGAGCCATTGTTCATGGGCACCGATGACGATGCCTAGTGGGCAGAACTACCTAGAGGGACTTCCCAACCATGCTCAGCTGCGAGCTGACCTGGCTGCCCAGGAAGATCAGCGCAATGATTGCGACGATGGCGATGAGCGCGAGAATGAGTGCGTATTCGGCCAGACCCTGGCCGTCTTCGTCAGACCGCAAGCGACCGATGAGGGTCAAGTAATTCGAGAACAGCGACACGTAGTCTTCACCTCCTTTCGTCGGAGCTGTCTGGTGCCAAGGTACGGACCGTACGACGGTCGTCAATAGGATGATCGGGTGGTGTCCGCTGTCACGCTCAGCAATGACAAAGCCGCCGGCCAGACGGTCGGCGGCTTCGGTCGTTGCGAAGTGAAGGCTAGATCGACTTGCCGACCGTGCTCAGCGTGGTGCTGACCTGGGCGCCAAGGAAGATCAGCGCAATGATCGCCACGATCGCGATGAGCGCGAGGATCAGCGCGTACTCGGCGAGACCCTGGCCTTCCTCGTCACGATTGAGAAAGTTCATGATGGCAAGATAGAGCGAGGTCATTTGGACTTGGTACCTCCTTTCCGAGCAGACTCCCCGACGGATCGGGGGAGCGCCAAGGTACGAGGGGACCCCGATCGATGTCAAGGATTCCAATAGTCCTGTGTTGCGCGCGGGAAAACACGAACCGCCGGATCATTCGATCCGGCGGTTCATTTTCTGGTTCTGAGCGGGTTTGGGGGTTAGATCGACTTCCCGACCGTGCTGAGCGTTCGGCTGACCTGGCTGCCCAGGAAGATGAGGGCGATGATGGCAACGATGGCGATGAGAGCAAGGATCAGCGCGTACTCGGCGAGGCCCTGGCCTTCCGAGTCCTCCCGGGGGGATGTCAACCGAAGGTAGATGTCGATGAGTTGGGCCACTCGGTCTCCTCCTTTATGGAATGCTCCCTTCCCCGAGGACGCTACGGAGTAGACAGCGGCGTTGTCAATGGCGGGTGCGTCGCCTATCGAGGGAGTCGAGCCATCGGCCCCGAAGGACCGATGGCTCGCGGTCTTCCGACCGAAGCTAGATGGACTTGCCGACGGTGCTGAGGGTGGTGCTGACCTGGCTGCCCAGGAAGATGAGGGCGATGATCGCGACGATGGCGATGAGCGCGAGGATCAGCGCGTACTCGGCGAGACCCTGGCCTTCGTCGTCACGGGCCAGCGTGGAGATGACCTTCTGATACAGGTCGGTGAACAATGCCATGCGGTGGCCTCCTGGATGAAGTACACCCCCGGACGGGGGCCAGGCCCCACTATACGAAGGCGTCAAGCCACGAATCACTAGCCCGATGGTACCGCCCGGGCGATTGGTTCCCGATCAGCCACCGCCCGTCGCGGCGTCGATCGCCCCGCCGATGGCCGCGAGCACATCCGCCAGCACGCCGCCGAACACGCCGAGGATGACGAGCGTCAGCACCGCCGTCAGGGCGAGGATCAGCCCGTACTCCACGATGCCCTGGCCGCCGGGCGACCAGCGCCCGGACATCAGGCCTGCGCTTCTGCCGGCGCCGGCAGCTCGGCCAGCATCCTGAACTCGGAACCGTCAGGTGACAGGTCCACGGTCAAGCCGAGCGTGGCCGCGCGACCCTTGACGTCTCGCCAGGTCGACTGCGGCAGGGCCACGATCGAGTCCCGTTGGGCCGTCTCGGCGGCGGTTCGCGCGTCCGCGCGCCGCTCCTCCATCATCGCCGCGAGCGCGGGTGGCAGGTCCTTGGCGGGTGCGGAATCGGGCACGGCGGCGGTCTCCTGCACGTTCCGCGTCGCGTACATGGCGGCATCCACCTGGTCGGCCGACCAGTCCAGCTTGAACGTGACCCGCTCCGCGCGCGCCTCGAGATAGCCCGCCAGGGCCTCGTCGAGGATCCGGAAGAGCCCGCTCTCCAGGTCCATCGGCAGCCGCCGATCCTGGCCGAGCGATTCGAACTCCACCACCGCCCCAGAGTGGCGGCCGCGTTCCCGGGCGGCCCGCCGGAGCGTGGGGACGAGGCCGAGATCGTCGAGGACCATCGGGCGGACGTCGAAGATGAACGTCTTGGTGGCATCCAGGGTCTGCTGGACCATCGCCACCAGCTGGCTCACCTCGGTGCTGGCACGGGCCGGATCCTTGGCCACCAGCCGCTCCACGATCTGGGCCTGCAGCACGATGTTGGTCAGCGATTGGGCCGGGCCATCGTGCATCGCCCGCGCGATCTCGCGGCGCATGTCCTCCTGCGCGCCGAGCAGCAGGCGCGACACGGCCGGCGGCAGGGATCCGATCGGGTCGGCGGCGGCCGCGGCAGTTGCTGCCTTTCGCCCGCCCTTGACCGGCTGGCCGGTCTCCCCCGAACCGTCGGCGGGCAGCTCATCGAGCGCCGCGGCGTAGGCCGCGATCGAATCGCGGAAGCGCGTGAGCGCGCGCTGCTTGCCCTCCAGGACGTCGACCTGCGATTCCATGAGCGCCGCGCGCTTGGTCATCAGCACGAGCTGGGCGTTGAGCTCAACGGTGTCGACGGGCTCACCCCGGGCCGACGCGGCCGCCAGCGCGGCGGTCAACTTCTCCGCTGCGCCAACCCGACGGGTCTCGTGGCGGTTCGCCTCGGTCCGCGCCTGCGAGACGAGCAGCTCGACCTCGCCGAGCTCCTTCTCGAGACGCGCGACTTCCTCGGACATCCGCTCGCCGAGCTCGGACAGGCTGGCCGGAACGGGCGGCTCGGTGGTCGCGCGGTCGGTCATGGTCGATCCGGCGATCAGTCTTCCGGCATCCGGATCCAGCCCTGGCGCATCGCGTACACCACGGCCTGGGTTCGGTCATTGACCGACAGCTTGCGCAGGATGGAGCTCATGTGGTTCTTGACCGTCTGCTCGCTGATCGACAGCGCATAGGCAACCTGCTTGTTGGTCATGCCCTGGGCGATGTTGTCGAGGATCTCGACCTCGCGCGGCGACAGCGGCGCGAAGATGGGCGCGGCCTCCTGGCCATAGACGGCCAGCTCGCGGAACTCCTTGAGGACGCGCGACGCGACGGCCGGCTTGGAGAAGACCTTGTCGTTGATGAGGTACTCGCCGGCGACGACGCGGCGGATGATCGTGACCAGGTCATCGGGCCCGACGTCCTTGAGGATGAACGCCGCAGCCCCGGCCTTGATCGCGTCGAACAGCGCGTCCTCGTCCTCGCTGACCGCCAGAACGATGATCGCCGTCGACGGCAGCTCGCGCTTGATCCGCGACGTCGTCTCGATGCCGCCCGGCTGCGGCAGCGAGAGGTCCATCAGGATGACGTTCGGGGAGGTCTCGAGCGCGCGATCGACGGCGCTCCGCGAGTCTTCGGCCTCGGCCACGACCTCGAAATCGGGCTGCTGGGCGAGGGTGTTGGCGATCCCCATCCGGAAGAGGGCATGATCGTCGACGATCAGGATCCGGGTGATCTCGTCCTGGGCCTTGCGATCCGAGGGCCCGCGCCGACGGTCAGGGCCGCTGTAATCAGTCATCTGCTCTCCTCTGCTCCCGTCCGCGCCCCCGGCTGGATCGCCAGCCGGACGACCGTGCCGCCCTCGGGCCTTGATCGTACGTCCAATTGCGCGCCGATCAACTCTGCACGCTCGCGCATGAACTGCAAGCCGAAGTTCCGGCGGCCTCGCGCCGCGACCGTGCCGACGTCGAAGCCGCGGCCGTCGTCACGCACCTCGAGGACCCACCTCCCGTCCTCCTGCCGGGTCGTCACGTTGACGTTCCGGGCGCCGGCATGCTTGCGCACATTCTGCAGGGCCTCCTGGGCGATCCGCAGGGCGACCGTTCGCTGGCCGTTGCTCAGGACACTGGTCGGGGCGGCCAGGTCCACGCTTGCGGTCATCCCGGCGAGCGCCTTGAGGTGGTCCACGGCCTCGCCGATCGCGGCATCCAGGCCAGGATCGTCCACGGTGGCGGGCCGGAGCTGGGTGATGAACGCCCGGACGTCGCCGAGCTCGCGGCGGAGCAACTCGCGCAACAGGCCGAGCTCGGCGTGCGCCAGTGGCACGTCCGAATCGAGAACGCGCTCGATGTACTCCACCTGGAAGATCGCGTTGGCAAGGGCCTGCGCCGGTCCGTCGTGGATCTCCTGGCCGAGCCGCGACCGCTCGGCTTCCTGGGCCTCCATGATCCGCATCTTGATGTCGCTGCTCGTTGCCGGATCGGCGCCTTCGTTGACCAACGTGGCGTCGCCACGCTCGAGAAACAACCACGTGCGTTCGAGCGTGCGCTCGGCCAGCTCGAGCTTGGCGAGCTCCGCCTGGTGCGCGGCGAGGTCGGCGGTCAGGTGGTCGACATCGCCGCGAAGGGTCCGCCGTCGGGCGTCCTCTGCGCCGGCTTCGGCGGCGTCCGCGGCCGCTTCGGCTCCCGCCCCCTCGCCCACGGTGCGCGGACGCGGGTCGCGTGGCTCGCGGTCCGCCGCGGTGAGATCGTCGCGGAGCGACTGCCACTCGCCGAGGGCATCGACGTACGCCTGGTGGTATCGCTCGCGCACGCTCTTGAGCGTGTTCGCGCTGTACCCGACGGCCGCAGTGGCCTCTGCCTGGAGGCCGTCAAAGCGACTGTCGCGCGAATCCGACCCCGGGCGTGCAGGCTCCATCGGCTTCGGAGTATAGGGGTCGGCAATCACGGGCAGACGACCTCGTAGACGTGCACGTCCACGAGGGGATCGGGGCCGTCCGCCGGACCCGGACCGAGGTCCAACGGCCCGAAGCAGTCCGCGTCAGGCGCACCGCTCGCGAGCACGGCCGGCCACTGCCCGTGCTCAGCGCCGATGAGGACCACGAGGTGCGCCCCGAAGGTCCGCGCGAGGTCGACGACGTCGGTCGGTGGCTCGTTCGGGAGCGCAAGTGCCGGAGCGTCGCTCGTCGCGGCGAGCCAGATCGGGAAGTTGGCGATCACCGGGCCGCCAGCCGCGACCAGCGGATGTCCGATCGCCGCCAGGCGACGCCCCAGCTCGGCGTACTGGGCCTCCGTGTCGCGTGACCCGGATCCGAACGTTGGCAGCAGCACCGTGCTGAACAGGAGGGACCCGGCGATGCCCAGGGTCGCGCCAAGCCAGGCGACCGGGCGCGTCCAGCCGCGACGGACGCCGGCCCAGGCGATCGTCGCGTCGAGGCCGAGCAGCGCGCAGATGACCAGGAGGACGTGGGCCGGACCCGCCGCGTGCAGGAACGTCCCCCAGGTCGTGGCGACCGGGAAGAGCAGGCTGGTGACCAGGAAGGTGATGACGCTCACGAGGAGTACCGGCCGGAGGACGCCGCCGCGCGCCTGCCACGGCAGCGCCACGAGCCCGACGACCGAGAGCGGCACACCGGGGAGGAGCAGGACGCTGAACAGGTTGTGGCTGATCCCTTCCAGGCGCATCTCCGCCAGCCGGGCCGGGCCGGCCGCCAGGTAGCGAGCGAGCGTGGGCGGGTCGTGCCAGGCAAAGATGTCGAAGCCGGTGACGCTGAGCGCGTTCGCGGCGGCCTGGCCGGGCAACGGGCTGCCAAAGACCTGCCAGTCGCGGACCATCCACGGCGCGAACATGACCAACGCCACGACGCCCGCGCTGGCGACGGCGCGCAGGCGTGCGCCCGCCGTGGCTCCCGGGATCCCCCAAGCGACGATCGCCCAGGCGAGCCCGAGCCAGACCGCCTCGTTTCGGGTGAGCGCGGCGAGGCCGATCACGACGCCCAGGCCGATGATCCGGCGGTCGAGGACGTGGAGGCCGGCGGGTCGCGCCGCGATCCGACTCATCAGCAGGCACGCGGTCAGTCCCAGGGCAGCGAACGGCATCGTCGAATCCGGCAGGGCGCTGTGCAGGATGAGCGGCAGGTACACCGCGGCGGTCAGTCCGGTCCCCAGGGCGAGCGTCCGGGCGCGACCCACGGGCAGCGCGCGCTCCCGGGCGACGTCCGCGGCAAGGCGCCAGGCGAGGACCGGAACCGCTGCCCCGACCAGCACGGACGACACCTGTGCGGCGGCAAACGTGGCGCCGAACACGGCCATCGGGATCGCCGCGAGGAACGTCGGCAGCGGGAGCCAGACCTCGAACGCCGGCCGTGGAAAGACGAGCGGCGGCGTCTGGTAGCTCCACAGCGCGTCGGACACGAGACCGCGTCCCTCGACCAGGTTGCGCGCGACCGAGACGTAGTAGGCGGTGTCCTCCGGCTTCGGGAAGACGACCTGGCCGGCCACCCAGATCCTGACCAGCAGGGCGACCGCGAACACGGCCGCGGCCGACAGCCACGCCTCGCGGCGGCTCACGGTGGTGACCCAGTGGTGGCACTCGCGTCGCGCGCGGCCGTCACGGTGCAGCGCGCGTCGATCGCGGTGAAGCAGACCGGGAAGAGCGCCAGCGCCGGCGGGCCGCCCTCCGCTGCCGGGATCTCGAAGGTGGGCGGTCCGATCCACGTTGGACGCTCGGTTCCGGCGAGAACCGGCTGGAGCGCGCCGACGACCGCCGAGCGCTCGAGCACGAGCCAGCGGATCGCGTAGCCCTGGGCAACGGCCCGGATCGTGTCGATCGGGTCATCCGGGGAGACGACCCCGGGCCGGCTTGTGAAGTACTTGAACCCGCCGGCATCGATCGTCATGAGCCGGTCGTCGGGCGCGACCCCGAGCCGATTGAGTTCCACTGCGAGCGCGGTCCGGTTGTCGCGGTCGCGGGCCCAGGTCGCGTGCGCGATGGGCGCGTACAGGAACGCCGTCACGACAACGAAGACCACGAGTGACCACGTGAAGACCGGGATCGCCTGCTCCGGTTTCCAGGCCGGCCGTCGCCGGGCGATCGCGAGCACCATCGCAGCCATCCCCTCGAGGCCGAGGATGTAGGCGTGGGGTGCCATGCCCACCGCCGAGTGGATGAAGGCGCCGCCCGGCACGTGCAACGGGAAGATCACCGTGGCCCCCGCGAACATGACCAGGACGTAGACGAACCACGGCAGGAAGTCGCTCGACGCGCGGCGACGCCAGGCGCCCCAGACGATGAACGGCACGAGCACGACCGAGCCGATGATCACGGCGAAATTGGCCGCCGCGGCAAGGAAGCCAAAGACCCGGCTCGCGAGGATCTGGCCGGGACCCTGGGCCAGGAAGGCCGCGAACGAGGTGTCCGCGGTGATCGAGTTCCACTGGCGATATTCGGTCAGCCAGAGTGCCGAACCGCTCGACGCCGTCGGGGAAATCGATCCGAACACGCTCAGCTGCCGGTACCACCAGGGCGCGACGACCAGCAGGTAGAGGGCGGCACATCCCACCGCAGCAGTAACGGGGATCGCGGGTGGACGATGCGTCCGCCACGCTCGTACGCGATCCCAGACGAAGACCAGGCCGATGGCGCCGGCCAGGAGGAACGCGTCGTTCCGGGCGATCGACGCGAGTCCGACCAGCAGACCTGCGAGGGCGAACGCCCGGCGATCGCCGCGCAGGCCGCGTGCCGCCAGCCACAGGGTCGCGGCGACGAGCGGCTGGAAGAGGGCGAAGTTCTCCGGTTGCGCCATGAACACCGCCCCGGCCGCGGGGATCGCGCCGAGCACGCCGGCGCCAAGCTGCACGGTTCGCGACGCCCCAACATCCCGGGCGATCAGCCAGGTCAGCGGCGCCGCGAGGGAACCGATGAGCACCATCGGCAGCGCCGAGGCGATGGCCGTCGGGCCGAGGACGAGCACGAACGGGGCCTGGATGAACGACGCCAGGGGAAGCCAGTGGGCGTTCGATGGGATCGGCAGGACCGGGTCCGCCGGCAACCGACCGCCGACCTCGGCGAAGATCCACACGAAGTCGACGTTGAGGCCGTGACCGGCCGCGAGCGCTCGCGCCACGTCCACGTAGTAATAGGAGTCGGGATAGCCGGGATCCGGGTACTGGACCATGAAGAACGCCCGGACGACGAAGGCCAGCCCGTACAGCAACAGGGGAGTACGCAAGGCCGCCGCAGCGTAGCACCGGCGATTCCCGCGACGACTGGTACGGATGGGCTAGGCAATCGTCGCGGTGGCTGCGAAAGTGTCGATCATGGTTGGCGTCTGGTCGAATGCGCTTGAGCGTCTGCGACGACCATCGATCCGCCTCTTTGTGACGTCGGCCGCATTGCTCTTCGTCGAGCTGCTACTGATCCGCTGGATCCCGGCGAACGTCACGTATGTCGGGTTCTTCCGGAATTTTCTCCTGATGGCGAGCTTCCTCGGGATCGGTGTAGGGATCCTGTGGGGACGGGACGCGAGGAGGCTGCCGGTCTCTCCGTTCGGCCCGCTCCTCCTGGGTCTCGTCCTCCTCGTCAACGCCGTCCAGGTCAACCTGCTGACTCAGGCGGGGACCTTCGATTTCGTGATCCTTCCAGCCCTGGTCGTCCTGGTCAGCGTCGTGATGGCGGGACTCGCTGTCCCCTTGGGCGCGTTGCTTGTTTCGATGGCTCCCCTGCGCGCCTACGCGATCGACATCGCCGGATCGATGACCGGCGTTGCCGCATTCACCGTCCTGTCGGCGGTCGGAACGCAACCGATCGTCTGGTTCGGGCTCGTTGCTGTCCTGTCCGCGCTGATGGGATTCGCGGCCGGCCTACGGTTTCGGTCGTTGCTCACCGCAGCATCGATCGCGGGCGTCCTGGTGGTCGTGGTGCTGGCCGCCAGGCCTGGCCAGACCTGGTCACCGTATTACCGGATCGACGAGTACCAGGTCGATGGCATCTCCAGCATCAACGTCAACGGAATTCCGCACCAGGCGATGTGGCCGAAGGGGCGGATCCACGATCCGTTCTACGAACAGGTGTACCGCTGGTTCCCCGATCGAACGTTTCCGCGCGTCCTCGTCATCGGGGCAGGGACTGGAACCGATATTGCCGTGGCGCTGTCCCACGGCAGCGCGCACGTCGACGCGGTCGAGATCGACCCGGCCATCCAGGCGATCGGCATTCGCGACCATCCCGATCGACCGTATGACGATCCTCGCGTGACCCGGTTCGTCGACGACGGGCGAGCCTTTCTGCGCACGTCGACCGACCGGTACGACCTCGTCATCTTTGCCTTGCCTGACTCGCTGACGCTCGTCAGCACGTCCGCGAATGTGCGCCTCGAGTCGTTCCTGTTCACGACGGAGTCATTCGAGGCGGTCCGCGGCCATCTGACCGACAGCGGCCTATTCGTGCTCTACAACTTCTATCGCTCGGACTGGTTGCCCGTGAAAATCGGCGGGATGCTGGACGAGGTCTTCCCCGGGACCGCCATTGCCCGGCTGTACGGCGGAGCGGCCGCCACGCTCGCGGCCGGCCCCGCAGTCGAGTCGTTGCAGGGCGCACCGCCGCCCGGCGACCGCGTCGACTCGTTGAGCGGCACGCTCATTCCGAAAGCCGCCACCGATGACTGGCCCTTCCTCTATCTGCAGGAGCCGGTGATCGAGCCGTACTACCTGGTTGCATTGGCCCTGGTCATCGCGTTCTCGGTGCTGCTCGTCTGGCGCGCCGCATCCCGGAGCGGCACGTCGATCCGCCGCTTCAGCCCGCACTTCTTCGTCCTGGGGGTGGCATTCCTGCTACTCGAGACGAGGAGCCTCGTCACGTTCAGTCTCCTGTTCGGCAGCACCTGGATCGTCAATGCGCTCGTGTTCTTCGGCATGCTCGCGAGCGTTCTCCTCGCCGTCCTCATCCACGCCCGCTACCAAATAGACCGCGCCTGGCTGCTGTACGTGGGCCTGTTCGTTTCAATCGCCATCACGCTCGTCCTACCCCCCGCGGCCCTGCTCCTCGAGCCCGCGGGACTGCGATACCTGCTGGCGGTCGCGCTCGCGTTCACTCCCGTGTTCTTCGCCAACTTGGTGTTCGCCCACTCGTTCCGCGACACGCAGACAGCCGACATGGCGTTCGCCTCGAACCTGCTCGGCGCTGTCGTCGGGGGTGCAATCGAGTACATCGCCCTCCTGACCGGCTACTGGTGGCTCCTCGTGGTCGTTGCCGCCCTCTATGCCGTGGCCTGGCTCCTGGCGTCGCGTTTCCGGCTCCTTGCCGATCGCGACCTCCTGCTCGAGCCCGCCCGCCCGTGGGTGACGACCGCGTAGACTGCGGCCGATGTCCAGCCCGACGATGACGGCCCTCGCACCGGGCGCTGGCTTGCGGGATCGCGCTGCCGCCGTCGCCGGGATCTTCAAGATCGATCCGAGCATCGCGGCCTATTTCGTCGCCTCCCGGGTGTTGATCGTCGTTGCGGCAGTCGCGGCAGAGGCCTTCGTGCCGCGCAATCCGGCCTTGATCCCGGGCGATTCGGCGCCCCTGTTGACGAGCCTGACGAGCTGGGATGGCTGGTATTACCTCGGGATCGTGCGTGACGGCTATCACGTTGCACCCGTCGCCGGGGCGTACAGCGACATCGCCTTTGCGCCGCTCTATCCAATGGTCGTGCGAGCGTTGTCGTTCCCGTGGCCAGCCTTTGCCGGGCTCGTCGCCGTCCTGGCGTCGAATGTGCTCTTCCTTGGCGCGCTCGCGATGCTGGCCGAGCTGGGCTGCCCCTACCTGGGGCGGCGCCGTGCAGCGCTCGCCGCCGGGCTGCTCGCGATCTACCCGTTCGCGTCGGCGTTCGGAATGGCCTACACAGAGAGCCTCTTTCTCTTCTCCATGGTGGCCGCGTTTCTTGCGGCGGAGCGGGGCCATCGCGCCGCAGCCGGCATCTTCCTGGCAATGGCCGTGCTCACCCGCCTCCAGGGCGTGGCCCTCGTGCTCCCGCTGTGGGTGCTGATGCTGCGGCAGGACGGCTGGCGGCCGAAGCCCTCGCATGGCTGGCTGTTGCTCGGACCGATCGCGGCCGGCGCGTTCATCGCCTACGTGGCGTGGCTGACCGGTCAGACGACGGCCTTCCTCAACGCCCAACAGGCGTGGGGCAGGACCGGTCTCGGCAGTGCCCCCGAGGGAGCGACGATCGGCTCGGACTTCACGCCCTATCAGGCCGCACTGCTCGCGACGCTCCTCTGGTCGGTCTTCCTGCTGATCTTCCGCCGCGTCGATCGCCTCCGGGTCGAGTACTTCCTCGTCCCGGTCGTGTTCATTGCGGCCGAGTTGTCGAGCGGCTCCCTCGAGGCCGTCGGCCGGATCACGATGCTGGCGTTCCCGTATGCATGGATACTCGCCAATCGGAAGGGTCTTTTGATGCGAGTCCTCTGGCCGGCGGTCTCGGCCGGCCTCTTCGCCGTGATCGCGATCCTGTCGTTTGGCGGATATTGGGTCCCGTGAGCCTCACGATCGTCCTGCCCGCCTACAACGAGGCAGCCCGGATCGGCCCGGCACTGGACGAGCTGTTCACGTACCTCGCCGCGGCCGAGCATCTTCCGCACCCGATCCAGGTGCTGGTGGTCGACGACGGCAGCGCGGACGCGACCGCGAGCCTGGTGGGCGTCCGGCCGGAGTCGGGCGGCGCCATCCCGAACGTCTCGCTCGAGGTGATGACCGTGCCGCACGGCGGCAAGGGCGCCGCGGTCAAGGCCGGAATGCTGGCCGCAACCGGCGACCTGGTGATCTTCACCGATGCCGACATGGCCACGCCGCCCGACCAGCTCCCGCTGCTCGTCGAGGCGCTGGCCGATCACGACGTCGCCCTCGGCTCGCGGATCCACGACGACGGTTCGGACCAGCGTGCCACCCAGCCCGCTTACCGCCGCCTGCTCGGCAAGGTCTTCCACACCGCGGCCTCGATCTGGGTAGTTGGGCCGGTGAAGGACACCCAGTGCGGCTTCAAGGGATTCACCCGTGCGGCGGCGAGAGACCTGTTCGCGCGGCAGGAGATCACCAGCATCGTCTTCGACGTCGAGCTCATCTACCTCGCCCGCCGCCTCCGCTACCGGCTCGCGGTCGTGCCGATCACCTGGTTCGACAAGCGCGGTTCGCGCATGCGGGCGGGACTTCGCCTCGCGATCCAGGTCGCCTGGGACCTTTTCCGCATCCCGCTCATCCACCGACGCGACCGCCGGAGCCCGAGTCCCGGGTGATGGATCCGGCGCGGCTCGACCGGTTGGGTCGAGCGGCACTCCCGGTCATCGCGATCCTGTCGTTCGTCGCCGGCGTCGGGAGCACGATCGCGGTCGCGGGCGACACCCTCGGCTACGACTACCAGGCGTACGCTGGTGCCGCCGACCGGCTGCTGCACGGCCTCCCGCTCTACGACCCGAACGTCGACGTAGCCGGGCCGTTCGCGATCTACCTCTACCCGCCGCCCTTCGCGGTCGCGTTCGTGCCCTTCGCCGTGCTGCCCGCACAGATAGGGCTGTGGCTCTGGATCCTCGCGGGGGTCGCCATGACGGTCGCCGCGATCGCGATCCTCCCGGTGGGTGGCACCGTGCGTTGGGCGGTCCTGTTGCTGGCCGGCCTCGACTGGCCGGTCGCCTACGCGATCAAGCTCGGCCAGGTCGGGCCGCTCCTGCTCCTCGTCTTCGCGATTGGCTGGCGGTTCCTGCGGTCGGAGCGGGCGGTCGGCGCGGTCGGCGCGGTCGGTGCCCTGATCAAGGTGCAGCCGGGCCTCGTCCTCGCGTGGGCTGCGTTGACCGGACGGTGGCGGGCGGTCGGTATCGGTGTCGCGATCCTCATCGTGGCCGTCGCGGTCTCGTTGCCGCTGGTCGGTCCATCGGCCTGGGGCGACTACGTGTCGCTTCTGGGCAAGGTCAGCGCTCCGGTGACCACGCCGCACAACATGACCGTCGGGGCCGTCGCGTTCCAGGCCGGGCTGTCCGATTCGGTCGCCGGGCTGCTCCAGGTCGTCGGCCTGCTCGCGACGCTCGCGGGCTGGCTCGTCGCCACGCGATGGCGCTCCCCTGAGGTCGGCTATCTCGCGACGGTGGTTGCGAGCCAGCTGCTGTCACCACTGCTGTGGGACCACTACGCCATGCTGCTGCTCCTCCCGGTAGCGTGGCTGCTCGCGCGGCGCCAGTGGTGGGCGGTCCTCGTGCCCCTCGCCACGTCGTGGCCGCTCCTGGCGATCACGCCGGCGGCTGCGTATCCAGCGGCGTTCTTCGTCTCCTTCGCGGCGCTCGTGCTGGCCGGCCGCACGGAATCGGACGCCGCGACCGCATGACGCGGACGATCACCCGCGCCACCGCGGTCGGCTGGATCGTCGTGGCCGTGTCCGCCGTCCTATACTGGTTGGCGGCCCGCGACTTCGATGCCGGCCGGGGCGACTTCTTCTACCTGGCCGACGCGTTCCTGCACGGGCGGGCCTGGCTCAGCTTCCGGCCCGGTCCGAACGACGTGATCATCTCGGGCGCCCGGTTCTACGTCCCGTTCGCGCCATTCCCGGCGATCGCCTTGATGCCCGTCGTGGCGATCCTCGGCGCCGTGGGGGCGGACGAGGTCGAGTCCGGGATCAATGCCCTCCTCGCGGCCGCCGGCGTCGGGCTGTGCTGGATGCTGCTCGGACGCATCGGCGTGCGCGCGTTGCGCGATCGCTTCGCGTTGACCGTGCTCTTCGGGTTCTCGACGCAGATCCTGTGGGTGACTACGCGTGGGGGCGTCTGGCACACCGGCCACCTGATCGCCACGATCCTGACCTTCGTTTGCCTGATCGAGCTGTGGGGCCGTCGCCGGGCCTGGTGGATCGGCCTGGTGGCCGGCGCGGCCTTCCTGACCCGCGCTCCCCTGGCGTTCGCGCTGCCCTTCTACGCCCTGCTGCTGACCGACGTGCGATGGCCCATGGCCTGGCGCCCGCCCTGGCCGATCCCGTGGCGAACCTGGATGTGGCTCGTGCTCGGCTTCCTGCCGTCGATCGTCGTCTTCCTCGCCTACAACGAAGTTCGGTTCGGCACGCCATTCGAGTCCGGGTACGCGCTTGCGACGCTGCCCGGCTTCCTCGAGGTCCAGCGCGAACAGGGCCTGTTCGCCCTGGTCCACGTCCCGATGAACCTCGACTATTTCCTGGTCCACCTGCCCTACTACATCCCGCGACCCCCGTTCTTCCGGCCGGACGGCCTCGGCCTCTCCGTGCTGATCACCAGCCCCGGGCTGCTGTTCGCGGTCCGGGCGAGCTGGCGCGACCCTCGATCCTGGTGGCTCCTCGGCGCCACGATCCTGGTCCTCATCCCGACCCTGCTGTACTACGGCGGCGGCTGGCTCCAGTACGGCTACCGCTACTTCCTGGACTCGGTGCCGTTCGTGATCGCGCTGTGCGGGCTGGCCGCCGTCCGCGAGGGCCGGATCGGGCGCGGGTGGCTGGCATTGATCGCGTTCGGGACGATCGTCATGGCGATCGGGGTCTACTGGGCGTACAACCTGTGATCGACGCGCGGCTATCCTCGGCCCGATGACGCGCTCGGCCCGCAACTGGGACCTGCGAACCTGGGACCTCCGACCGATCTGGATCGGTGTCACCGCGATGCTGCTGGTCGCCTTCGCGCTGGAGTCGTGGTTCCTGTACCGCGTCATCGAGGACCAGGTCGCGGTCAACGTCGACTACAAGTTCTATGTCGACGTCGGCCGTCGATGGCTCGACACAGGCGTCTATTACACGGATCGCCAGCTCAGCGGCCCGTACGAAACGCAGACCCTGGTCGACAACCTCTACCCGCCGCACGCCCTCTACCTGTTCCTGCCGTTTCTCCTGCTCCCCGGGTTCCTGTGGTGGGTGCTTCCGCTCGGGCTGATGGCCTACGTCATCTGGTGGTGCCGGCCGCAGCCGTGGGGCCTCGCGGTCATCGCCATGCTCCTCGTGTTCCCGAAGAGCCCGAACTTGATCATCTATGGCAACACGGACATGTGGGTCGGCGCGGCGATCGCCGCGGGGGTCCGATGGGGCTGGCCATCCGTGCTCGTCTCATTCAAGCCGTCGCTCATCTTCTTCGGGGCGCTGGGGATGGGAACGAGGGCCTGGTGGATCGCGGCGGCCATCCTGGTCATCGTCAGCCTGCCCTTCATCGGGCTCTGGACCCTGTACCCGACTGCCCTCACGCATTCGAGCTCGAAACCCTGGTACTCGTTCGCGGACATTCCGTTCCTCTTGATCCCGATTGCCGCCTGGCTATTTTCGTCCCATCGCGGCGAGGTGCCCCTGACGCGCTGGGCCGCCGCGCTGCTCCGCGACACGCGCAGCCAGGTCAGGGACCGCGGCGCAGAACGATGAACTCGGAATCGACCGTTACCTTGGAGTAGCCGAACCAGCCGATCGCGTCCGCTGAGGTGCCAATTCGCCAGACCTGCCGGTACTCGGCGGCGGTGGCCGGATACCCGGCCTCGAAGTAGTCGAGCTCCACCGGCCGCATGACGACCCAGGTTGGCCGCAACGCGTCAACCAATGCTTCAAGGCTGCGCCGGCCTCTCGGCATGTGTTGGACTGCGGTGTAGGCGGTCCTGGACGTGAGTCCCGGATAATCCATGAGCCAGAGACCCTGGGTGACCCAGCCCACGATCCCCGGCGCCTCGAGGACGACCGGCTCGCCCGGGCGGACGAGCCGCCCGATCTCCTGCCCCAGCGGGATCCGGACGGCCTCGTTGATATCAACCTGGATCGCGCGCTCCATTCCGAATACCCACGGCAGCGGAAACGCGAAGCACGCCACCAACACCACGGCCGCGATCGCACCGCCGCGCTGTCCCCGCAACGCGCGATCGCTGTCGGCGCCAGGCTCGCCGCCGACCTTCCGGAGCCGGGGTCCCGTCGCCAGCCATTGCGCTCCAGCCGCGACGAGGAAGATCGCAGTCGCGGTGAACGGCGGGACGTACCAGTCGTGGTATTCGTGCGGCAGGAAGATGATCCGGTAGACGAGGTCGGCGAGCACGAACAGGATCAGCGGGCTCCAGGCGACGTCCCTCCGGTGAGCCCAGATACCCAGTCCGGCGAGCGAGAACATGACCACCGTAACCAGGACCGGCAGGACGAAGGGCACGGGCGTGTCGAAGGCGAGCGTATCCTCGAGGAACGGCGCGAAGGTTCGCCCAATCGGTGACACCCGGGAAGCGAGCTGATCCGGGAGCCAGGCGATCCATCCAGCGACAGACATGTCAAGCGGAAAGGACGTGAAGGCCGCGGCCTTCGCGACGATCGACTGCGGGACCGGCGATCCGTACGCCATCGTCGCGAACGCGATCCACGGTCCAACCACGACCAGTGCGCCGCCGAGGAGACCCGGCGCGCGCCGCCAATCGCGCGTGGCCTGGAAGGCGACCACGATCGCCGCCCATATGAGAAAGTCAGGACGGGCAAGGAGCGCGACCCCGAGCGCGATACCGGACGCCCGATGGCCGATGGTGAACGCCCAGGCGGAGACCAGCAAGGCGGCGACGGCCACTTGTGTCTCCATCCCGGTCATTCCATAGAAGATGTGATTGGCGTCCACGGCGAGGTAACCGACGATGAGCAGGCGCCCCCACGAAACGATGTCCATTCGCCGTGCCAGCTCATCTGCGACGAATACGGTCACGGCAGCTGCGATCAACGACGCCACGCGGATGGCGACCAGGCCGCCGTCACGACCGACGGCCTCCCCGGCAAGCGGGATGAGGACCGAGAGCACGGAGGTGAAGCTGTGCGACGCCGGTTCGCCGACGTGATGGGTGAGCCCCAGCCCGGCGACCGCGTTCCGGGCGTTCGTGACGTTGGTTAGCCCGTCTTCCCAGAGCCGTCCGGTGTGCGCCCAGAACGAGACCCGCAGCAGGACGGCCAGGACCGCGATGACAAGCACGTCGAGTCGGCTTCGAACGATCGACACGCGCGAGAGCCTACCAGTCGCCAAATCGGCACCGCCGTTCCCCTCCGAAGGATCGCAACGGTGACCCGCCGTTCGCTGATCCTCGGTGTCTTCGTCCTCTCTGGGGCAGCGGCGCTCATCGACGAGATCGTCTGGTCACGCCAGCTCGTGCTCGTGTTCGGCAACACCACCCAGGCCGTCTCGGCGATCCTGACCGGCTTCTTCGGGGGCATGGCGATCGGCAGCAGCGTCGGCGGACGGATCGCCGATCGCATCCGCTCGCCGCTGCGGATGTACGGCGTCCTGGAACTGGCACTCGTCGTGGTCGTGCTGGTGACGCCCGTCTCGTTCCGGTTGATCGGCGAGCTGTATCGAGAGATCTACCAGGCTCTCGAGACGGCACCAGTGGCGCTGGCCCTGGTACGGGTCGCGCTGGCCGTGCTGGCGCTCGCGCCCGCGACGGTCCTGATGGGTGCCACGCTGCCCACGCTGACCCGGTACCTCTCGCGGACGGCCGAGTTGAGCTCGGCCTTCAGCCGCCTGTACGCGGCGAACACGATCGGTGCGATTGCCGGCACGGCCGTGGCCGGCTTCGTCTTGATCGAGCTGCTGGGGTTGTCCGGCGCGCTCGCGGTCGGCGCCGGGTGCTCCGCGATCGCCGGGCTGGCCGCGATCGTCCTCAGCCGTGGATCGGCGCCCGCGGCAGCGCCACGCCCGACCACAGCACGTATCGCCGGCATCCCCCGCGCGCCGAGGCTGGCGCTCGCCGTGGCGTTCATCTCCGGCTTGACCTCGCTCGGCTACCAGGTGACGTGGACGCGACTGCTCGCGTCGGGCACGGGCAACACCACCTACGTGTTCACGACGATCCTGACCACGTTCCTGATCGGGATCGCGCTAGGCGCGGTCGTCTTCGCGGTGGTGCGGTCACGGGTCAGTGACCCGCTACGGCTCCTGGCCGCGAGTCAGATCGTGGCCGCCGCCCTCGCGATCGCGGGTCTCGCGCTGGTGCTGGTCGCCCCGCATGTCCCGACCCCGGGCCGCGCCATCGAGACCCTCCAGACCCTCATTGGGTCGACGTTCCTCACCGTCCTGCCGGTCACCGTGATGCTCGGGATCGCCTTCCCGGCGTCGTCGGCGCTCCTTCCCGACGACCGCGACCACGCCGGCGCGGGCTCGGGCTCGCTGCTGGCCTCGAACACCGTCGGCGCGATCGTCGGTAGCCTGGTGGTTCCGTTCCTCCTGATCCCCCTCCTGGGCTCTCCGCTGCTGGTCGCCGGCCTGGCCCTGGCGAACGCGGCGCTCGGGATCGTGCTCGCCTGGCGACTGGTCGCGGGTCCAGCCAGTCGCTCGCTGAGCGCCATCGGCGCCGTCGTGGCCGTCGTGATCCTCGCGACGTCGATCTGGCCACGAGTGTTGGTGCAGCCGAACGAGGCCTACCTCGCCTCGATCGACGCCCAGGTCTTCGATTCCACGGAAGACGAGATTGCCTCGGTCCAGGCCGGCCTGCGCGGGACGACGCGCGAGCTGTGGGTCGCGGGCACGTCGATGACCCTGCTGACCGTGGACGCCAAGCTCATGCCGATCCTGCCGCTGATCGCCCGGCCCAACTCGCAGCGGGCGCTGGTCGTCGCGTTCGGGATGGGGTCGGCGTTCCGAGGCGCCCTGATCGCGGGGCTCAGGACCGATGCCGTCGAGCTCGTGCCGAGCGTCCCGCGCATGTTCCGCTGGTACTACGAGGACGCGGCCGCGGTCCTCGCCGATCCGAACGGTCGCGTGATCATCGCGGACGGCCGGAACCACCTCGAGCTGACGGACGAACGGTTCGACATCATCGTCACGGACCCGCCGCCGCCGATCGAGAGCTCGGGAGCGGCGGTCATCTCGTCCCTCGAGTACTACGAGGCCGGCCGTGACCACCTCACGGACGGCGGGATCATGATGCAGTGGGTCCCGTTCGGCGGGCCCGTCCTCGAGCTGATGGACCACGTCCGGACGTTCGCCTCGGTGTTCCCGAACGTCACGATCGTCAAGGGCGCTGGCGGCTACGGCGTCTACATGCTCGGATCGAGCCAGCCGGTTGCCTTCAGCGACGCCGACATCCGCGCGGTGCTCGGTCGTCCGGGCGTCCTCGAGGACATCTCGACGGCGTACGACTCGCCGGCGACCACCGTCGACGACTGGATCCAGGTCATCCGCCGCCAGACCTGGCTCACCGGGGACGCCGTCCGCGAGCAGGCGGGACCCGGTCCGCTGATCACGGACGATCGACCGCTGCCCGAATACTTCCTGCTGCGCCGCGTGCTCGGGCTGGGCCGGGGATGAGCCATCCTTCCTAGTTGACCTCCACGCTCGGTGGCGCACGATAGGGTCCGCCCCGCCGGGAGACCCCATGTCCGGATCCGTCACCGAACCGCGCTCCGCGCTGCAAGCCACGCTGCCGTTCGCCCTGCCGATCGGGCTGTCGGCGTTCCTGCTGTTCAGCGTGGAGCCGCTCGTCGGTCGCCTGGTGCTCCCGGTGTTCGGCGGCACGCCCGCGGTCTGGGCCACGACGCTGTTCTTCTTCCAGGCGGTCCTGCTCCTCGGCTATCTCTACGGCCACGTCTCGGTGACACGCCTCGGGCGACTTGGTCCGCCGATCCACCTGGCCGTCGCGGCGCTCGCGTTCGTCGCGCTGCTCTCGGCTCCTGGCCAGATCGCCGGCCTCCGCAACGAGGGGTCCACGCCGGTCTTCAACCTGATCGGGATCCTCGTCGCGCTCATCGGGCTGCCGGCGTTCGTGCTGACGACGACCACGCCACTGCTTTCGGGCTGGTTCCACGTCTCGGGCGAGGATCGCCAGGGCGACCCGTACTGGCTCTACGCTCTGAGCAACGCCGGATCGCTGCTCGCGCTGCTGGCTTACCCGCTCCTGATCGAGCCGAGGCTGGGCCTCGCCACGCAGCGTGGTGTGTGGACCGTCGGCTACGTGGTCCTGGTCCTCCTGATCGCCTGGGCCGCCCTTCGGACCATCCGCGACATCCGGTTCGTGCCGGGGTCGCTGCCGACGTCCGAACCGCTGCTGGGCATGCCGCCCGCGGAACCGGAGCTGATCGGTGGCACCGAGGCCGGCGCCGCGATCGACTGGCCACGCCGGCTCCGCTGGATGCTCCTGGCCGCGATCCCGTCGGGGCTGCTCGCGGCGGCCACCAACTTCATCGCCACCGATCTCGTCTCGGCGCCGCTGCTCTGGGTCATCCCGCTGGCGATCTACCTCGCATCGTTCATCGTCGCCTTCTCGCCGCGACGCCGGCGGCTCATCGGGCTCATGGTGGCGCTGGTTCCGGCGATGGTTACCCTGATGTGGGTGCCATACGGGTCGACGAGCCCCTGGCCGATCCTGGTCACGCTCGTGCTGGAGCTCGTCGCCTTCGCGATCATCGCCATCGGGCTGCACGGCACCCTCGCCAACGACCGACCCGGCGCGGCTCACCTGACCGAGTTCTACCTCGTCCTGTCGATCGGCGGCGCGCTCGCCTCGGCGTTCGTGGCGATCGTCGCTCCGATCCTCTTCCCGGACATCTGGGAATACCCGATCCTGCTGGTCGGGGCGCTCGCGGCGCTCGCCCTCATCGCGGTGCCGGCGCCGGTTCGCGCCGCATCCTCGGCCGGCTTCGACCTGCGACCCTTCGTCGCGGGGTTCCCGCGTCGCGTCCTGCCATACGTGGTTGGCGCCGCGCTCCTGCTGGCGCTGCTGGTGGCGACCGGCTACAGCCCGATCGAGCCGGCGATCTGGCTCGTCATCGGCCTCCTGGTCCTGATCATGGGCGGAAAGCCGTGGGTCCTGGTTGGCGGGACGGCCGTGGTGCTCGTCCTGGCGACCCTCGCGCCCAGCCTGTCGACCGATTTCCGGGGCCGCAGCTTCTTCGGGGTCACCGAGGTCCGGCACGACGGCGAGATGCGCATCCTGATGAACGGCACCACCGTTCATGGCACGCAGTGGCTGGACGAGGCCCGTCGCGACACGCCCACGACCTACTACGGGACGGCGGGCCCCGCGGGCGACATCTTCCAGGTCGGCGCGGACAGCTCACCGGTCCACCCGAAGCGGATCGGGATCGTCGGGCTTGGCGCGGGCACGCTCGCGGCCTACAAGGACGAGTGGATGACGATGACCTACTTCGAGATCGACCCGGTCGTGATCCGCGTCGCCAAGGACCCGGCTTTCTTCACCTACCTGTCGGACGCCCCGGGCGCACCCGACGTCGTCGAAGGCGACGCGAGGCTGTCGCTGGCGAAGGAGCCGGACAGCCGCTACGACCTGCTCGTGCTCGACGCCTTCTCGAGCGACTCCATCCCCGTCCACCTCCTCACGGTCGAGGCGATCACCGACGAGCTGCGGACCCTCGCGCCCGACGGCGTGATCGCCTTCCACATCTCGAACCGCTACTACCAGCTGGCACCCGCGATCGCGGCGGCCCTGGCGGAGCTGGGCCTGGAGACGATGGAGCGGGCGAGCGACGAAGCCGACACGGCCGGCGACCCGAGCCTGCTGCCAAGCCGCTGGCTGGCGGCGTCGCGGAGCACGGAGCGCGTGGCGGCGTTCCGGGCGCTCGGCTGGCACGACACCATCCCGGCCAGCCACCCGTTCACGGACGATTACGCCGACCTGCTGTCCTACCTGCACCTGGGTCCCTGAGCCCACGAGGTTGCCTCCGCAACCAAAACGGCGTCCGGTGCTAGATTCACAAACGTGACCCCCTCCACCATCGACGCGGAGCCTGCCTGTCCCGGCACGCTGACCGAATCGATGGCCCTGCCGCCCCGCGGAGCTGGGCCCGCGTTTCACGCGGAGCGCCGCCGGGTTGCCGACATCCCACGGGCGACCTGGGATGCCCTCGCCGCCCGGACGCCGTGGGCGACGCCCTTCTCGGGCTGGGCCTTCCAGCGAGCGTGGTGGGACGCGTACGGCGACAACGCCCACGACGAGACGCTGATCGTCTGCTCGGACGGTCCGACCGAGGCGCCCATCGCGATCGTCCCCCTCATGCACCGTCACGAGGTCGAGCCCGGCGACGCCCTGACCCACACCACGATCCGGCACGGCAGGACGCTGGAACTGACACCGGTCGAGCCGACCGCCACGGCCGTGTTCTTCGGGGCCTCCTATCACGCCGACTACGCCACGATCCTTGCCGACCCGGCCGACCTGCCCGTCGTCGCGGAGGCCGTGGCGGATCACCTGGCCGACACGACCGGCCGGCATCCGTGGGACGTCGTGGACCTCCGACGCCTGAAGTGCGGCGATCCGGCGAGTGACGCGCTCGCCGCGGCCTTCGGTGCCCGGGAGATGGCCGAGGGCTGGACGCTGAACGTGGAGCGCGAGGACGTCTGCCCGGTGGTGACGCTCCCGGAGCACGCGGACATGGACGCGTACCTCGCGACGCTCGGCAAGAAGCAGCGCCACGAGATCCGCCGGAAGGTACGCCGAGCGGAAGGTGTCGGCGAGGTCCGCCTCCGTGATTCGGCCGATCCGCTCGCCGACCTGGAGGCCTTCATCCACCTCCACCAGAAGCGCTGGACGATCCTCGGCCTCTTCCCGGACACGCCGGGTGGTGAGCAGAGCCGCACCTTCGCGCGCCGGCTGTTCGAGCTCAACGGGCCCGACGGTGCCTTGCGCCTGACCTTCCTGACGGTCGGCGAGCGGCAGGTCGCGGCCGGCATCCACTTCGAGACCGAGGATGGCTACCTCTGGTACAACGCCGGCATCGACCCCGACGCGCGTGAGCTCTCGCCCGGCGTCCTGATGGTCTACAGCTACGTCCAGCGGGCGCTTGCGGCGGGCAAGCGGCGGATCGACTTCCTCCGCGGCGACGAGCCCTACAAGTACGACTGGGGCGCCGTGGACGAGCCGATCCAGCGCATCCTGGTTCGCACGCGGGACGCCCGATGAGCCCGAGTCCGTGGGACCCCTGCCTCGAGACGCTTCCGCGGCCCGTCCCCGCAGGCGGCCGGATCCGCGTCGTCGAGGTGCTGGCGACCGGCACCAACGGCGGCGCCCAGGAGCATCTCCACCAGCTGGTCAGCCGGATCGATCCGAAGCGCTACGACGTGTCGGTCGTGGCCCTGTCGGCGGGGAGTGCCGTCCGCAAGCTGCAGAAGGCGGGCGTCCCGGTGCTCGTCATCGACGACCCGGATGACGTGATCGCCGTCGGCGCGCTGGCGGCCCACCTGTCCGAGGTTCGGGCCGATGTCGTGCACGCCCACATGTACCGGGCCGAGACCGTCGCAACCCGGGCCGTGATCGCCCTGGGCGAGGCGGGGCAGCGCCGCCCGTACCTCGTGGCAACGATCCACTCGAGCCGGATCCGGTCCCGAGAGGACCAGGAGCACCTCCGCGCCCTCACCCCGTACATGAACCGGCTGATCGCCGTCTCGAAGGCGATCGAGCACAAGCTCGTCGACGAGCAGCGCACCGCCGTGCCGGTCAGCCTGATCTACAACGGCGTCGATCTCGACCGTTACGACAACCAGGAGGCGTGCTGCACCCTGCCCGAGGAGTACGGGATGGAGGCCGGCTCGCAGATCGTCGGTGTCGTCGCGCGCCTGGAGCCCGAGAAGGGCCACCCGACCCTGCTCGAGGCCTGGCCGCTCGTCCTGCACGCCGTGCCCGACGCCTACCTCCTGATCGTCGGGGAGGGGAGCCGTCGAGACGCGCTCGAGGCGCAGGCGCGCGAGCTCCGGATCGCGCACCGGGTCGTCTTCACCGGCCGCCGGGACGACGTGCCGGCCGTGACGGCCGCCCTCGACGTCGCCGTCCTGCCGTCCTACCGCGAGGCCCAGGGCATGGTCATCCTGGAGGCAATGGCGCTCTCCCGGCCCGTGGTCGCGTCGAACGTCGGGGGCATCCCCGAGATGATCGAGGACGGGGTGACCGGGCTCCTGGTCCCGCCCCATGACGCTGAGGCGCTCGCCGCGGCCATCGTCAAGCTGCTCAGGAACCATCCCCTTGCGGACACGCTGGGTCGGGCCGGCCACGACATGGTCCACGACCGCTTCTGCATCGAGCTGATGGTCGAGGCCGTCGAGTCGATCTACGACGAAGGTGCTCGGGTGGTCCGCCCGTTCGAGGTCGTCGCAGCGAGCTAGCCGCCCATCTCCACCGGACCCAACCGGACCGCACCAATCGTCCGGCCGAGGGCTCCTACCCGTTGCCTCTCGACACCAAAGGCATGGTCATTCCGGGTTTCCTGTGGTAGTACTTCCGTCCCACGCAGGTGCACGGCGCGCTCGCTGGTGGTCATCGGCCCCGCAAACGGAAGGGACTCGCACATGCTCCAGTTGATCCTCGGTTGGCTGGCTCGGGACGACGAAGGCCAGGGCCTCGCCGAGTACGCACTCATCCTCGCCCTCATCGCGATCGTGGCCATCGTCGCCCTGTTGTTCCTGGGCAACCAGGTCAGTACGACCCTCAGCACGGTCGGGGACTCGATTTAGCCGTCGTGACCAGACAGGCGGAGAGCCGGCTCGATGAGCCGGCTCTTTCGTTTTGAGGCGGACGAGCGGGCCGCTAGCGGAGCAGTCCGAAGAGGATGTTCGAGCCGGCGCCGAAGAGGCCGATGGCGACGATCACCGCGCCCGACGGCCAGACGAGCTTCGGGAACCGTCGCACGACCCGGGCGAGCGCCAGGATAATGACCGTGATCGCGACGACCTTGAGGCCGGCCGGTCCGAAGGCGCCGACGGCGTGGTAGAGCGAGCGAGCCAGCGGGTTTGACTCTGCACCGATCCCCACCTTGCTCACGGCCGGGATGAACGTCATGAGATCGAGCAGCTGGGCGAAGGCGACCGTGACGTACAGGGCGACGTAGCGGTACGGCGTCTGCAGCCGGAGCGGTCGGACTTGCGCGGTTTGCCAGCTCATGACGCTGAGCTTCGGTTCGCGCGACCCCGACTTCTATGGGACCTCAGTCAGTGTTCAGTCGACTGGAGTACGGCCCCTCCGGTGTCGCCCTCCGCAGGACTATCGGCGGGCTCGAGCCCTGCGCGGTCCCCATCCGAGGAGCAACCGTGGATGGAGCGCATACAGCTTGAGAATGCTCGCCCAGTGGTGGCGAACGGCGGGTGACCGCAGGTCGAGGGTCCGGCGACTCGACCGCTCGTAGTGGTGCGTCATGACAGCCTCCGGGACCAGATGAACCTGCCAGCCTCGCTCCCACATCCGGTAGCACCAGTCGACGTCCTCGCCGTATAGGAACATCCGCTCATCCATGCCGCCGACATCGTCGATCGCAGCGCGTCGGACGAGCATCGCGGCGCCAATGACGAAGTCGACCGGACGCGGATCGGTCGACACCTGGTCCGTCTGCATATAGCTCGCCCGGAGCCGCCTGCCCCACGGCGTTCGCCCGAAGACCGACCGCCTGGCAAGCAGCTTGAGCGGACTCGGGAATGTCCGGGCTGACTCCTGTACGGTCCCATCCGGGTACACCAGGCGAGGCGCCGCGAGGGCGACGTCGGGGTGATCCCGCAAGTACGTCTCCAGCGTCGCAATGGCCTGCGGTGTAGCCTCCAGGTCGGGGTTCACGATCATGAGGTCGTCGCCCTTGGCGGCACGAGTCCCCTCGTTGATCGCCACGGCGTAGCCGCCATTCTGCGTTCGGACGATGACCTGGACCTCCGGAAAGTCACGGCGGACCTGGTCGACCGTGTCGTCTCGACTCGCGTTGTCCACGACGATCGTCGGGATCCCGGCCAGTGCTGACAGGCAGCCATGCAGCCACCGAGCGGAGTTGAAGGAGACCACGATGGCGGTCGTCACCCGGCGCCCTCGCGATAGCCGGCGAACACCGCTCGGATCACCTTGTAGTTGAGCAAACGCCGCTGGATCGCCCACGGGACGCGGGGAAACGACGCATCCACAATCCGATCCGCAACCGGGTTGAGGAGCGCCCGGAACAGGCGGCCCCGCCATCCACGCGACTCTTCGAGGTCGACCCAGAACGGCGCGGGTGCGTCCGGGTAACGGCTCCGAATTGTCCTCAGGTTGGTCTGGCCGTAGCGCCGAAGTTCCCGGAGCCCTTCGTCGATCGTCTTCTGCTCGATGGTCAGTGCCCGGGCCTCGGCATTGAAAATGAAGGGAGTTCCGCGTGCAGCGAGCCTGATGGCGAATTCCGTGTCTTCACCACCGTAGCTCGCCAGGGATTCGTCGAAACCACCGAGCGCAACGAAGTGCTCGGCTCTCATGGCGCTGTTCGCGGTGACGAAATCCAGGGGCCGGATCGTCGATCCAGAGGCGTGCTTGTTCTTGCCACGTGTGCCGAGGTACCGCGCCCAGATGTTGTCGGCAGCGTTGAGGTACTGAACATCGCCGACCGAAACGCAATCTCGCTCCTCGAGAAGCGCCAAGTGCCGACCGAGTGACTCGGGCGCGAGGCGCATGTCCGAGTCCAGGAGCAAGACCTGGTCGGCATCGAGGTACTCCAGCGCGAGATTCCGCGCCGCGCTTCTCCCGTGGTTGCCGCCGTCGGTGTGGTGAAGCGCCTGCAAGGGATATGGCAGATCGGCAGTCGCCAGGTACTCAACCGTCCCATCAGTCGAACCGTCGACGCACACGAGCACCCGAAACCGTGGATAGCTGCTTGCGCGCAGGGCCTCAAGCCCGGCTTGCAGCTCCTCGCAGTTGTTGTAGGTCGGCATCACGATGTCGACCTGGTGGCCGTTCACGTCATCTCAGTCTGAACGACTTGCCCGATACTCTGCGTGATGACCTCGCCGATCCTCCATATCGTCGGTGCTCGCCCCAATTTCATGAAGGCCGCGCCGGTCGTGGTTGCGCTCTCAGAACGGGGAGTGAACCAGAAACTCATCCATACCGGCCAGCACTACGACGCATCGATGTCCGACGTGTTCTTCGAGGAACTCGGTCTGCCAAGACCGGACTACAACCTGGGCGTCGGATCGGGGTCACACGCTCAACAAACGGGCGGAATCATGATCGCCCTTGAGCCTCTCTTTTCGGACCTTGAGCCCGCCGTCGTGGTCGTGTATGGGGACGTCAATTCGACCGTTGCGGCCGCGCTTGTTGCGGCAAAGCTGCGGATCCCTCTGGCACATGTGGAGGCCGGCCTTCGCAGCTTTGACAACTCGATGCCCGAGGAAATCAATCGAAGGGTCACTGATGAGCTAGCGGACCTGCTTTTTGTGACGGCCCCGGAGGGCATCGACAATCTTCGAGTGGACGGCGCCTCGGAGGACCGCGTCTTCTTCGTCGGAAATCCGATGATCGACACATTGCTTGGCAGTCTGCCGAGGTTCGATCGGACGATTGCGGCAATGGACGACCTCGACAAGCCCTACGCCGTGGCGACGATTCACCGTCCCTCCAATGTCGACGACGCTGAATCGGCGCGGCGGATCGTCCGAATGTTGTCGGACCTGTGTGATCTTCTGCCGGTCGTCCTCCCACTGCACCCGAGGGGCCGGGCCAATCTGGCGGCCCAGGGCCTCGCCGGCAGCGCGAGACTCCGAGTCATCGACCCGATTGGCTACCTGGACTTCATGTCACTCGTTCGACATGCGGCGCTTGTGGTCACGGACTCGGGAGGGATCCAGGAAGAGACCACAATGCTCGGGATACCGTGTCTCACTGTCCGCCGAAACACCGAACGACCGATCACGATCAGCCACGGGACAAATCAGCTGATCGAGCCCGGGGAGGCGGCAAGCCGCGCTCGCACGATCCTGTCTGGGGAGTGGGCGCCCCCTCCGGACAAGCCTCCGTTGTGGGACGGGCATGCCGGCGATCGTATCGCTGAGATCCTTGCACGCCGATTCGGCTCTCAATAGCCGCAAGCGAGGAGTCCCAGCCTGTCAGAAATCGAGCGCGGCTAGTAACTGCGAGAGACGGGCACTCCAGTCCGCCGTAGCGGCAAAGCTCACGCCGATGTCTCTCGCAGTAGGCTCCGCGAGCGCAGCTTCGATGGCTTCGACGTAGTCGTCTACCGTCGTGCACAAGCGTGCCGGGCTCTCAAGGCGTTGGAGCTCATCCCAGCGCGTGGCGACCACAGGCAGCCCGCTGGCGAAGTATTCGTACAGCTTCAATGGGTGCACCTTGTGGACGAGTTCTGGGTGCCCATCGACGTCGAACGGGATGAGCCCGACCTGCGCATTCTTGAGGTATCCAGGCAGCGACCCGTACGGTCGCGGGCCGAGCAGATGAACATTGGATCGCCGCTTCAAACGATTGCGCGCCAGCGAGTCGGGTCCGATCAGGACGAAGGAGACGCGGCTCAGCCTGCCGGCGATCGCGTTGACAGCCCTGAAATCGAACCACTCGTCCATGGCCCCTACGTACATGACGATGGGGCGTGGGATCGTCCGCAAGTCTGCAGGCTCAGAGTCATCCCCGGAGGCGAAGTGCGCGAAGTCGACCCCGTTCGGAATATGCGCCATCGCCCTTGGACGCAGGCTAGCCACCTCCTCGCGGAGCCCAGCCGCGCTATATACGACCAGGTCTACCGCCTGGGCAAGCTCGCGTTGGAGGCGGCGCATTTCCGGCGTGAATTGCCAGAACCCGGCCATCGAGTCGCCAATTCGCAGGACCGATCGCCTATGGGGAATGGCTTCGAGCCAGAACCCCTGGATCACGCTGTCGAGATAGATCAGCTCGACATCGCCAAAGCCGCGCGCTCGTGCCTTACCCACGATGTTCGGAAAGGACAATCGGCTCCAGTTGCGATGAACCCAACGACTTCGCAATAGCGGAGCGCGGTGCGGCGTCACCAGCGCGCCCGGAACGTCGGCCCAGAGGTGCCCGTTCAGATCCGTAATGCCGCGTGCCCGATAGATCCGCAGCCGTTGCAAAAGCTCCGGCGATATCCCTTGCGCGAAATGGAGGGGCGAGATCGGATTTGAAACGTAGCCGACCCTCCACCCGGCTCCAACGAATGCACGCGCGAATTGATGGCTACCGACCTGGAATGGCGACGTCCAATGGTGCGATGCACCGATAAGTGCTCGAGGACTCGTCATTAGACCTTGGCTTCGACGTGCCCATAGCCCCGTGAGAACGGGATCGTCGGGACCATGTCTCGCCATGAGCTCGCGGAGAGGATTCGGTCATCAGGCTCGCAGCCGAAATAGCCGTAGTGCAAGTCGATCGCCGTATCGGTCAGTTCGAGTGCCGCATGAATCGTCCCTCCGCCGGCCAAGGCAAGCGTCCCCGCAAATCCCGCCTCGCCCCAGTACACACACCCGGCCGCCGACCCGGGACCGAGCTCGAACAACCCGAGATCAAGGCTTGCAGGCTCCCGCCCGCGCGGCGACGGAGCGAAATGACCATGCACGGAGCGATAAGCATTTCGACGCTCCGGCAAGGGCGTGTAGACATACGTGCCCGGATCACGGATCCAATCCTGTCCATCAACGGACAGTTCGATCCCGAGCTGATCGTTGTGCGCGTGATTGCCACCGACCGCCTCACCCGCAGAACCGCAGCGAACTGCGAGGAACAGCCGGTCAGACCGGAAAACGTAGACCCCGAAGCCTGGGTACGCGCACAAGCTCAAGCCCTGGCGTGCCCCAGGTCCGACCTCGATGCTCAGCTGTTTGTGTGATGCGTCGGGAAGCCCAGCCAATCTTGCGCGAAACTCGGACCAGCCTTCCGCGGTGCCGATACGAATCGTTTCGGCTTGGTTGTTGGCGTGCACGGTGGCAGCGATCTGGCGGTCTCCCGAGGTTGCTAGGCCGCGCACAAGGTCAGCCTCGAATCGCCACGACTCGGCTCGTGAGACGAGGTCCTCCCGGTCCAGTAGACCGCCGATCGCTGCGATCAAGTGCCGGTGATCCAGGTGGTCCTCCATCGCTTGCCCTTCGTCCGAATCCATCACAAAACTCGGAATCAGCTTCAGCAATCGACCGTTGTCGTTGTCGCCGATCTGCACGACCTTGCCTGACGGTTTGGTGAGGTCACTGGCAAACGCCGCGGACAGCTCTAGTCGCTCGTAGAGCCAAGCAGGGGGGCGATCAATCGGTGGTCGCGCAAGGAACTGGACATGTCGTGGTAAGGCGTCGGCCCGGTACGCGAGGATTCGATCGCGATCGGCGTCGGACAGGCCGGCGAGTAGCGCCACCCCGTAGGTGATCATTTCGCACGACAATCGGTGATAGGACGTGGAGGCCTCAAAGCCGGCGCCATCCGGAAGTAATTGCCGCTCCGCCTCCGCGACCAGCTCCGCCGCAGCGAAGCCGAGCCACGCGTCCGACCGGCCTGAGGGAGGCAAGTAAGCGGCGACGAAGAGGAGACCCACGACGTCAGCGAGGTAGTGGTTCCCGCGAATTGCAAAGTGCCACTCGAGGTTCTCGACGATGTGCAGCCCGTGATCGAGAACGCTCCGGCGAAATACTTGTTCAAACCCTTCGTCGAAGCTGACGCCACCGCCTACGAACAAATCCCAGGCGACCAGCCAGTTCGTTACTCGAATCGCCACGTCCATCGTCATGACCCAATTCACACCGAACCGCGGCGGATTGGTGGCGATGAAATCGAGGACCTGGTTCCGGAATTCCCGGGCACACGCGTCGGCTCTTGTCGGGTCACCGAGGCCGCGAGCCTTGGCTGCTGCAAGGGCTAGCCTCGGCAGGTGCTGCATGCGTGCGAGTTCCCAAGGCAGTTTCACGTCAGCGCCCCGAATCGATCCGTAGCCAACATCCCGGTACCAGGTCAACTCGGACCAGCGCCAGCCCGACCTGAAATCGAGCTGCCAATCAATCGGTTCATAGCCACCATCGACCATTCGCCACGCGGTTTGCGCGTCGTGGATCGAGCCCTTTGGCAGCCGGGCCACAAGCCACTTACCCGCTGGGTCGATATCCACGGATTGAGTGGTCGGGTAAGCGATCCCTTCGATGCCGTTGCAGGTCTGCCCATGCCGCACCGTGGTCCATCCCGAGCCAAGTAGCTCGAATTCGTGGGCGAGTACACGAGACGTGTCCATCTCTGCCAGGTTGGATGCGAGTCCCATGTTGGGAAAGTCGATTCGATTGCGCAGCGGCGATACCGAATGCGAGTTGTAGGTTGAACGCGTCCTGTCCAAAGCACGTAGCTGGTGGGCTCGCCAACGGCGTCGCAGACGATCGCCCACAATTGCAATCGTTGCTCGCGGGGGCGACGAGAAGAGCTTGACGAGCCTCCGGCGTCTCGCCGCCCAGTCACGCACAGCAGCGCGTCAACGCTTCGATGATCCTTCGCGTGTGAGCACGCCATGTGTGCATCTCGACCGCCCGTGCCCGAGCCGCCCCGCCGAGACGCGATCGTAGGTCTGGGTCACCCACGAGGCGAGCCATCGCGGCGGCGAGTTCGTTAGCATCCGCAGGCGCCACGAGTAGTGCGGTCTGGGGATCCTCAAGGACCTGGCCGATTTGGTCGAGTCTGGAGGCCACGATCGCCCGCCCCATGGCCATGTATTCAAAGATCTTGGTTGGCGAACCGAAGAACGGCGATCCGTCAGTGTTCGGAACATGGGGCGCGACAAGAATGTCGGCAGCCGCGAGATATGCCGGGCCGTCACGCTGGTCCGTACGCCCCACGAAGATAGTCTCGTCCGTGGCTTTAGCGAGGGCTATCCGGACTTGGGTGGCAGCCAGCCGCGGCCCATCCCCAATGAACAACAGGCGTACGTCGTCCCGGTCAACGTCAGAGCGCGAAAGAAGTTGGCCGAATGCGTCGGCGAGGACCTCCGCTCCATGCCAAGGGCCGAACGTCCCGATGAACCCAATCACCAATCGTGTGCCCAGCCCATAGCGGTTCCGCACGCCGCTCCCATCTACGCCGGGAGCGTATCGATCAGTGTCCACGCCGTTGGGGTTTACCAAAATCCGTGCGTCTGAAACCCCGCGATCCAGGAGCTCCCTTCGGAGAGGCTCGCTGACAACCACCACAAGGTCGGCCGATCGGATAAGAAGAGTTTCGATTCGGGCCGAGCGTTTCTCCTGCCCGAGTGGCCGCCCCCAGTTCCTCTCGATCCACACCTCGGACCCGTTGTACTCCAGGACAAATGGAACGCCGCGTTCACGGGCTATTTCGAGGCCAGCGAAATTGTTAGCCGCGTAGCGCTGGTAGACGAACCGCACGGCCTGGTTGCACAGGATGCGGCTCGCTTCCTCACGCAGCCGGTCGTTGTAGGCGAATGACGGAAGCTCCCGAAAATCCCAAAAGCGGCACTCGGGCACGATCACATGCGTCTCCACTGACGGATTCACGGTCGCGATGCGGTCAGTTGTGAGCAGGAGAGGCGATCCGGCGCCAACCTCCGCTAGTTCATTCACCACGCCGGCAATGTGGCCTACTGATCCTCCGGAGTCGACGCCAAACCAGAGGTCGGAGCGGAGGTAGACGGGTCGACCATCCTGGCGTAGCGGTTGTCTCCGTCCGCCCTTTCCAGCACATTGGGATCCTAAGCTTAGAATTCCACGTGGACAAGTTGT
>JADMIO011276582.1_pt1 | contig 38786 bp, 25 predicted proteins | sample 8958161 | NCBI WGS metagenome assembly JADMIO01 (sample SAMN16585339, study PRJNA669376) | soil metagenome | isolation source: Crop rotation soil | place: USA: Cullars Rotation, Alabama | collected 2011 | reverse complement strand
GCGACAACTTGTCCACGTGGAATTCTAAGCTTAGGATCCCAATGTGCTGGAAAGGAGTGCTGCTCAATCTGCACGAGACGATCACGCGGTACTAAAGATTTAATAGCCACAGATAAACACAGATGCACACAGATTAAAAAATCCGTGTGCATCTGCGCTCCATCCGTGGCTATTTTTTTGGGCGCCGCTTAATCGCTGTGTGCGAAGCCCTTCTTGTCCTTGTCTTTATCCTTGTCGTTCTTGGCATTGTCATTGCGGGCGGCCGGGTTGCTGAATTTGTCGTTGCCGTAGTGGTTGCCGTTGTCGTGATGGTTCTTGTCAACCACCACGGTCGTCTTCTTCTCGACGATGACGGGCTTGGGCTGGACGACCACCGTCTTTTTCTCGACCACGACGGGGCGATTGACGATGATGTCACGGCGCTGCTCGACGACGACAGGCCGGCTGACGTGGACATCGATGACGGGGCGCTCGACGACCACTTCCGGAGCCGTATAGGTGACCGTGGCCGGGCGTACGCGAACTGCGCAACCGGTGACGATCAGGCCAACGCTCAGGCAGGCCGCGCTCTTCAGTGCATTTGCGAACCGCATGGCATTTCTCCTCTGTTGAGTCTTGCTTCGGAGTGCCGCCGCTCCACACGCGAGTTTGGGCCTGGCCTCCAGTCGCACGCGCGGCACAGGCCAAAGGCCTTTACGCGCTGCTCTGGAAACACATCGACATCGGAGGTATCAGGATTAACTTGCGGAGTCTTATTGGTCATAGCCCCAAATAGGGCATGACGGATTATCGTCCAATGGTGTTATCGGGCCGCTTTAGGGCTGGGCGGGTCGCGGCATCGGGCTGGTAAACTGGCGAGCGTGAAATGGGTGCTGTGGAAAGTTCTTCCCCTGGTTTCACTGCTAATGTTTATGGCAGTGATTTATTTCTGGGTCCGAAGCTATGGCAGCGCGGATTATCTCGCCTATTGCCAGGACAAGCGGGAACTGGGCCTGATTTCCACCGTCGGGCACGTCATCATGTATGACGAGGACGCGATCCCGCCGTTTCGTTGGGGTTCAGCGTCGGGGTGGGAGTGCGACACCACCCGCGCACCCGACTCGATCGAGAGCTACGTACTTCCAAACCAGCCGCGCAAACGGAGTTTTCTTGGATTCACGCTCATCTCGGGCAACAACGGACGCTATACGGCGACTGCGCGGATCATTCCGTTCTGGTCACTGGCTCTCTTGGCATCCATCCTGCCGGTGTTGTGGCTGCGCCGCCGTATTCGTCAATTGCAGGCCTCCGATCCATTTCTATGCCAGACCTGCGGCTACGATCTTCGTGGCACGCCCGACCGGTGCCCTGAGTGCGGAAAAGTGCCCGGGAATCTTGCCTAACACGATCAGTAGATTGGGCGTATATTACTTTGGACCCATGAACCAAATCGATCCTCTGAAACTGCAATTGACGCGTCGTAGCCTGCTGGGCCGCACCGCAAAAGGTGTTGGCTCACTGGCACTCGCCTGCCTGCTTAACCCCAAGCTGCTGGGGGCGGCGGAAACTTCTTTGCATGGGCATGGGGTGATCGATCCGCTGCATTTTGCGCCAAAGGCCAAGCGGGTGATTCATCTTTGCATGGCCGGGGGGCCGTCGCATTTGGAGACGCTGGATTACAAGCCGAAATTGGCGGAGATGTCGGGCAAGCCGATGCCGGAGTCGTTTACCAAGGGGCAGCCGATCGCGCAGTTGCAGGGGCAATCGCTGAAATGTTTGGCGCCGCAGTGGGGGTTTAAAAAATTCGGCAAGTCGGGGCAGGAGATGTCGGAACTGTTCCCCAATTTCGGCGCGATCGCGGATGAAATTTGCATCGTGCGGTCGATGGTGACCGAAGCGATTAATCATGATCCCGCGCATACGTTCATGAACACCGGGACGACGATCTCGGGGCGGCCGTCGATGGGGTCGTGGGTTTGGTATGGACTGGGGGCGGAGACAAATAATCTGCCCGGATTCATCGTGCTGACTTCGACGGGCAAGTCGGGACAGCAGCAGCCGATCGCGTCGCGGCAGTGGTCGGCGGGATTTTTGCCGAGCAAGTACCAAGGCGTGCGGTTTTATTCCAAGGGGGATGCGGTTCATTACATCAATAATCCGGCCGGCGTTTCGGGCGCTCAGCAGCGCGATGTGATCGATGCGGTGGATCGGCTGAATAAAATTCGCGATGAGTCGGTGGATGATCCGGAGATCGCGACGAGAATTTCACAGTTGGAGATGGCGTTCCGCATGCAGACCAGCGTGCCGGGGCTGATGGATATTTCCGATGAGCCGGCCAGCATCCTGGAGATGTATGGGACAAAAGGGTCGGATGGGTCGTTTGCGGCGAATTGTCTGCTGGCTCGAAGATTGGCGGAGCGGGGAGTTCGGTTTATTCAGCTATACCATCGCGATTGGGATCATCACGATCGGGTTCGCGAGGGCCTGCAAATCATCGCCAAGGAAGTGGATCGGGCCGCGGCGGCGCTGGTGATGGATTTGAAGGCGAGAGGAATGCTCGATGAGACGCTGGTGATCTGGGGCGGAGAATTTGGACGGACGCCGATGGCTCAGGGGAATGGAAGGGATCATCACATTAAGGGATTTTCGGTGTGGATGGCGGGCGGTGGGATCAAGGGTGGGATCAGTTATGGGGAGACGGATGATTTAGGGTACAACGCGGTGAAAGATGTGTGCCATGTGCATGACCTGCATGCGACGATGCTGCATCAGTTGGGAATCGATCATAAAAAGTTAACGTACAAGTTTCAGGGTAGGGATTTTCGGCTGACCGATGTGCATGGGAATGTGGTGACGCCGATTCTGGCGTAGCACGGGCATCTTGCCCGTGAGCACGGGCAAGATGCCCGTGGTACGAAATGAGAGACACGGGCAGGATGCCCGTGCCACGGTCACACTTCTCGATCCACTGCGGTAGCCACTCGTTTTATCGCTTTCATCATTTCGGCGAATTGTTTGGGATTCAAAGATTGCGCGCCGTCGGTCATGGCGTGCTCGGGGTCGTTGTGGACTTCGATGATTAAGCCGTCAGCGCCGGCGGCGACGGCGGCGCGGGACATGCTGTCGACGAGATAACTTTTGCCTGTGCCGTGGCTGGGATCGACGATGACGGGGAGATGGCTGACGCGGTGGAGCTCGGGGACGATGGCCAGGGGGAGCGTGTTGCGGACGTATTCTTCGAACGTGCGGATGCCGCGCTCGCAGAGCAGGACCTGATGGTTGCCGCGGGCCATGATGTATTCGGCGGCGAGGAGGAATTCTTCGAGGGTGGCGGATAGGCCGCGTTTGAGCAGGACGGGCTTGGTCTGCTCGCCGACTTTGTTGAGCAGGTTGTAGTTCTGCATGTTGCGGGCGCCGATCTGGAAAACATCGGCATACTCGGCCACGATCGGGACCTGCTCAATCGACATCACTTCTGTGACAATCGCCAGGCCGGTTTTCTCGCGTGCTTCAGCCAATATTTTCAAACCTTCTTCGGCCAGACCCTGGAAGGCGTAAGGACTTGTTCGTGGTTTGAAGGCGCCGCCGCGGAGTGCGATGGCGCCGGATTCTTTGACGGCGTGGGCGGTCTCGAGCAGTTGGTTGCGATCTTCGACGCTGCATGGGCCGGCGATGACACCGATGCGGTTGCCGCCGATTTTTCCTTTGCCGATGGAGACGACGGAGCGGTCCTTGTGGACTTCGCGGCTGGCCATTTTGTAGGGGGCGAGCACGGGCATGACTTTGTCCACGCCCTCGACGGTTTCCAGCTTGGATTTGTCCTTGAGGCGGTCGTTGCCGATGGCGGCGATGACGGTGCGTTCGGTGCCGACGATGACGTGTTCTTTCAGGCCCATTTCTCGTACCAGGTTGATGACGTGCTCGATTTGGGGTTGGGTCGAGCCGGATTTCATGACGACGATCATTGGAGACCTCCGGGGATAAATGGGCGCCAATAGCGGTGCATAGGATACTCCTCACGTCGGGCAGGAGACTTCGGCGAGCTCAGTCGAGCGTGCCCGACCTACCAAAAAAAGAAGCCTCAGGATTGCGTCCTGAGGCTTTTGACTTCGTGTTGCAAGCAAACGCTCAGGACGCGGAATTGGCGGCCGGATAAAAGTATCCGCTAAACCAGAAGCCAAAAAACGCGGGCGAGCGATGCATGGTCAATACAGATATAGCACAGGCCGGCGAAATTGCAAACTTTTACTGCTCGTAGGCCGGGCCGTGGACGTTGTAGAGCTTGTCGCCGGATTCGAGCTGGATGCGGTTGATGGCGGTGCTGGCCTTGGAAAGGGAAATGCCATCGCGGTTGAAGAGGTCGTCGCGCTTGATCATGACGGTTCCTTTGGCGGGGATCGTGTCAACGTGGGTCACGAATGAGCCGTTGATCCAAACCTTGGCATCCGTGATGGCTTGCTGGGTGGTGTTGAGAAGCTTGATGTCGCCGTCCTTGCCTTTGATCAGCGCGGCGATGGCCAGGTCATCAGAGGCCTGCTTGGTGGGATACTGGCTTTGAGCGGCAAAGGCGGCCAATTGGGTCCTGTGACTGTCGTCACTCTTGAAGGGGTTCTTGACTGATGCGCTGGTGCTGCATCCGACGAGGATGAAGGCGGCCAGTGCGATTGCGGTGGCGCGAAACATGGAAAGGCTCCTTTCGAGAAACAGCAGATGTGAAAAGACTCTCGAAAGTGTGGTGTAAATGACATGCCAGACGGGCGCGCGGCCGCGAGAGGGGGTGGACGCTTCGCAAAACCAGTTGAGATTGCCCGCCGCTGGAAGATCTGTCGTTACAGAAGAAGACGCGCCAGACCAGCCGCGAGGAGGCCGCCGGCGATGGGGCCAAGGACGGGGACCCAGGCGTAGGACCAGTCGCTATCGCGTTTACCTGGGATGGGAAGGAAGGCGTGGGCGATGCGCGGGCCTAAGTCGCGCGCGGGGTTGATGGCGTAGCCGGTGGTGCCGCCCAGTGACAGGCCGATTGAGAATACGATGAGCCCAACGGGGAGTGCGCCCAGGGCGCCGAGGCCCATGCTGGGATTCGCTTTGCAAAAGATCGGGAACACCAGCAGGAACGTGCCGATGAGTTCGCAGATGAAAGAGGCCGGGAGGCTGCGGATATTTGGGGCGGTGGCAAAAGTTCCAAGCTTGAGAGCGGGGTCGTCGGTGACTTTGTAGTGTTCCCGATAAAAGATATAGACGATGATCCCGCCGATGATTCCGCCCAGCATCTGAGCTCCAAGATAAGTGGGAACGGCGGACCAGCCGGTAAGCTGATTGTTCCATTTTTTCCCGGCCGCCAAAGCAAGGGTGACGGCGGGATTCAGATGCGCGCCGCTGAATTGGTCCACGCAAAGAATGGCGACGAAGACAGCCATGCCCCAGCCGGCGGTGATGACGATCCAGCCGGCATTGTTGCCCTTGGTGCGGGTGAGCAGGACATTGGCGACGACGCCGTTGCCGAGGGTTACCAGGATCGCGGTGCCGATGAACTCGGCCCAAAAAACGTTCATTGGATTCTCCTTCTTCCCAAAGCCCATTTACACGGCGAGAAATGTGGTGCGGCGAGCCGCAACCTACTTTGATGATCTCAGTTCCCAATCTTTTGCCCGGCCCAGTGCTTCGTTCCAGCGGGAGCGGCGGTGGCTGCGATCGGTTGACGACATGCGCGGCTCGAAGCGCCGCTCGATTTCCCAATTATGTTTTACATCGTCGGTGCTTTTCCAATAGCCGACGGCGAGGCCGGCGAGATAGGCAGCGCCAAGCGCAGTCGTTTCGGTGACTTTGGGACGGACGACGGGGGCGCCAAGAATGTCGGCCTGGATCTGCATCAAGAGATTGTTGGCGGCCGCCCCACCGTCGACGCGAAGCTCCTCGATTTTGATGCCGCTGTCTTTTTGCATGACATCGAGCACATCGGCGACCTGGAATGCGATGCCGTCGAGGGCAGCGCGGGCGAGATGGGCGGCGGTGGTGCCGCGGGTGAGGCCGGTGATCGTGCCGCGAGCGTATTGGTCCCAGTGGGGAGCGCCCAGGCCGGCGAATGCGGGGACGAGATAGACGCCGCCGGAGTCGGGGACGGTGGCGGCAAGTTTTTCCGTTTCCGCCGCGGATTTGATGATGCCCAGGCCATCACGCAGCCACTGCACGACTGCACCGCCAATGAAGACGCTGCCTTCGAGGGCGTATTGGGTTTTGGCGGTTCCAGCGCGCCACGCAACTGTGGTGAGGAGTTTATTTTTTGATGGGATCGCGTTCTCGCCGACGTTCATGAGCATGAAGCAGCCGGTGCCGTAGGTATTTTTGGCTAAGCCACGCGAGAAACACGTTTGGCCGAAGAGAGCGGCCTGCTGGTCGCCGGCGATTCCCGCGATGGGGGCGCTTGCGCCAAAGAGCGAAGCGTCGGCCTGGCCATAGACTTCACTTGATGCGCGCACCTGCGGCAGAACTTCGCGGGGAACGCCAAGGATCTTAAGAAGCTGATCATCCCAGTCGCCGCTTTGGATGTTGAAGAGCATGGTGCGCGAGGCGTTGGATGGATCGGTGGCGTGGATTTTTCCGCCGGTGAGTTTCCAGAGCAACCAGGTGTCGATGGTGCCGAAGGCCAGCTCGCGCTTTTGGGCGCGGTCGCGTGCGCCGGGGACGTTGTCGAGGATCCAGCGGAGTTTGCTGCCGGAGAAATAAGCGTCGATGACCAGGCCGGTTTTTTGTTGGATGAGATCGGCGTGGCCCTGGGCTTTGAGCTGATCGCAGAATTCGGAGGTGCGGCGGTCCTGCCAGACGATGGCGTTGTAGATGGGCTGGCCGGTTTTGCGGTCCCAGACGACGGTGGTTTCGCGCTGATTGGTGATGCCGATGGCGGCGATATCGCTGGGGGAGATGCCGGCGGATTTCACAACGTCGGCGGCTACTTGCCGCTGGCTGTCCCAGATTTCATTTGCATCATGCTCGACCCAGCCTGATTTGGGGAAGATCTGGCGGAATTCTTTCTGGGCGGTTTTAAGAATGTGCCCACCGTGATCGAAGAGGATGGCACGGGAGCTGGTGGTACCCTGGTCGAGGGCGAGGATGGCCTGCATGGGATTCTCCTTCCGCGGGCGGCGATATTACACGAGCGCTGGCAAAAAGCCGAGACGTTCCAGATTCTCTTTGAGTCGGGTTCGCTGCGACGAGTCGAGCCTGGCATTCGGAAGCCTGGGTGAACCGACAGGAATCCCCATGAGCTCCATCATCGCCTTGGAGGCGGCCATATAGCCGAAGGTGCCAAGCAGGTCGATGAGCTGCACGGAGCGATGTTGCTCTACGCGAGCGGCGGCCAGATCACCTTTGGCGAAGGCGGCGATGATCCGTTGATAGATCGGCGCTGCGAAGTTGTAGCTGCTGCCAACCGCGCCGATCGCGCCGGCGGCGAGTGCGGATAACAGACACTCATCGACGCCCCAGGGCATGTCGAATCGGCCATTGTCAGCGCGAAGACAGCGCTGATACGCCAGGAGATCGGTGCTGCTGAATTTGATACCGACGAGCGTGGGGATTCGTGCGGGGGCGGACTGGAGAAAGTCGGGCATGGAGAACTGGAGGCCGGTCATGGGGGGGATGTGGTAGTAATAAAAAGGAACGGCCGGAGCGGCGCTCGTGACCTCGCGGCAGCAGTCGATGAGGATGTCGAGTGAGGCTGGCTTGAAATAGCTCGGTGCGACGGCCGAAATCGCGAGGGCGCCGAGTTTTTGAGCCTGGGCAGCCATCGTTTTTGCATCGGCGAGGCAGTTGGAGCCGACGTGAACGATCAATTTCAGTTGCGACCCCCCTACCCCCCCTACTACCTCGCTCCAGCGCTGTGCCAGGGCCAGGCGCTCTGCGACCGTGAGGGAATGGCTTTCGCCGGTGGTGCCGCCGACAAAGGCCGCGTTGACGCCGCTTCGTGCGAGATGCTCGGCTTGTTTCTCCACGACATCGAGGTGCAGGTCGCCGCTGCTATCGAAGGGCGTGTGGACCGCGGCGACGAGGCCTTGGAGTTTTGCGTGATTCACAGTTGCTCCTGGGCCAAAAGTTCCTGGTGCGGACGAATGAGGAGGACGAGCAAAATCGACACGATCGCCGTGCTCGCAAAGACGCCGAAGATGATATTAAGCGGCACGCGTTGATCCCGCAGCAGGCCGAAGCCCCAGTCGGCCAAGCCGCCGCAACTGATGCTGACCAGGTTCATGATGCCGTAGCCGGTGGCGCGCAGGTGCGGACGGACGATCTGGCACAGGATGGGCATGTTGTTGGTGTCGAAGAATCCCCAGCCAAGGCCAAAGAGTACCAGGAATGCGATCGCGATCGCGAGGGTGCCGGAATTACCGACGCCGAACATGGCGGGGATGATAAAGCTCATGCCGATGGCGCTGACGAAAATTCGGCCGCGAATGTTTCGCCGCATCCAGCGATCGGCGAGCCAGCCGCCGATAATGGCCCCGAAGATGGCCGCGACTTGCCAGGGGAGTGTTGCGGCGACTCCGGCTTTTCCCTGGGGGAGGTGGAAGCGCTCTTTGAGGATGGCCGGCATCCAGTCGCGGACGACCCAGCCGGCCAGGGCGGGGAGTGTGAAATAGAGCACCAGCAGGATGAACGAAAGATTCGAGAGGAGCTCGATGGCGCTGCGCGCTGGTGAGGCGTGGCGATCGGCGGAGGTTTCATCTGCTTTTCGCGGGTCGCGAAGAATGAGGAGCAGGGGACTCGCGTAAATCATTCCGAAAATGCCGCAGGCGTCGAAGGCGACTCTCCATCCGAGGCGCGGCGAATCGGCCACATATCCACCGAGGCCGCCGATGATCACGCCGCAGTAGATGGCCATTTGATGAAGCCCTACGGCGCGGGAGCGTGTTGCGCCGGAGTGATAGTCGGTGATGAGTGCAAGGGCGGCGGGAATATAAAAGGCTTCGCTGATGCCCATGAGTGAGCGGGCGGTGAGGAGTTGGTGGTAGGTGTGAACGTGGCCGGTCCACCAGGTGACGGCGGACCAGACAAAGAGGCTGCCGCAAATGGTAGCACGGCGGCTGAAGCGGTCGGCGACGTAGCCGCCAATGGGGCTGAGAAATGCGTAGACCCATTTGAACTGGCCGAGCATGAAGCCCCAATTGGTTTCCGAGGCGATGCTGGGGACATCCGCCATGACCGAGTACTTCATCGACGCGAGCATCTGGCGATCGAGGTAGTTGAGCAGCGCGACCGGCCAGAGAAGGGCGACGACGAGCCAGGCGAGGCGCGAGAGTGAAAGAGAGGATTGATGGTCGAGCGCTGTGCTCATGCTTAATCTCTTGAGGGGGAGTTCCAGCTCCAGACCTGGGGAGAGCGGACGCCGGGGCGGATTTCGCCGCTGGGGATGATCCATCGATGATTCCAATGGGTGGTGGCAGTGGTGACGTGGGCGGCGGGGAGTTGGCCGGAAATGTGCCAGCCACCCTCATCGTGGCGAAGGATGTTGCTCGAGAAGCCGGGATGTTGAAGCGGGTTGACGCCTGTTTGCGACCCATCATCGCCGCCGAGAATCCAGAAGCCGTACCAATCCCACGGAGCCGGGGAGGGGGCGGCGGCCAGAGGATAGGGAAGATCATCGAGTTGACGCCAGCCCCCGCGCTCGAGGCAAAAAGCATCTTTGAGGTAGCGGCGGGTGACTTTTCCGTCTGCTGAAGCGACGAGATCGACGCCACCAACTACATAAAAGGCGCCATCGACCGCGGTGGCGACGGCGAGCATCCGGGGGCTGCCGGGGAAGGGAGAGAGGGAGTTCCACGTCGGCTGCGGAGCTGAGAGGTCAAGGTAATAAACATCTTTGAGGGTTGTGGTGGCCTCAGGTTTTTCCAGGCCGCCGGCGATGCAGAGATTGTCGCCGATGAGAACGCCACAGGCGTTGGCAATGGGTTTAGGGAGAGACGGCAGCTGTGAAATATTTAGCTGTGAGCCATTCCACTGCACGCGAAAGACATCGGCATGGTGACGATCGGCGTCACTACCGCCGACGCAGATGAGGGCGTCGTGGTGAGTGACGCTGACGCCGTAGGCGAGAGGGCGAGGGAGTTTCCCCGCGATTTTCCACTGGCCTTGGGGCTTTTCGAGGATGTAGACGGTGTCATACCAGACTTTTTTGCCGCCCTCCCATGGTTTGGCGGTGGGGAAATTGGCGCCGCCCGCGACGAGAAGAGCGCCGCCGGATGTGCCGGCAAAGCAGCCGGCGACGCCTTCGCGATCCGGCAATGATGGCAGCTGTTTCCAGCCGCCGCTATTGGCATTGCAGCCGCCCAGGAACGCGATGAGCAGAAGAATCTTCATCATTCGATGGAAATTTTTTCAAAGGTGATTTTGGCGTAGTTGTCGCGCTCGTAAAGACAGCCGACGGTGAGGTCGGGCAGCATCGCGATCGAAGAATAGGCGGAGGAGCCTTTGTACATGAGTTTTGAAATGGGCCAGGTGCGGCCGTCGTCGTGGCTGATGCGAAGGGTGAGATTCTCCCGCTTGGTTTCACTTGCCGGGTTGCAAAAGAGCAGGAAGGGTTTGTGTTTGGCATCGCCAGGGAAGCGGATGAGGCTCGCCTGGCAGTTGGGTTCGATGAGATTTTTGTCGTCGGTGATGGGCGACCAGGTTAGGCCGCCGTCTCTGCTTGTGGAGATCGCGCGGCAATGCTGATCAGGGCGATACGAGCGCATGTTGATCATGATGGAGCCGTCGGCCAGTTCCGCGGCCTGGCATTCGTTTACATTTTCGCCGACGACGCCGCCGAGGTTCCAGGTTTTGCCATGGTCGTCGCTGTAGATGATGTGCGAGCGATAGCTGGAGGAGCCCAGGACCTGATGGTCGCAGGGGATGAGGAGGCGGCCGGTTTGAAGTTGAATGCCGATGCCGGGGCCGGTGGCGTACCAGGTCCAATCGCGAGGTTTGGTGGTGGCGGTGATGTCGATTGGTTTGGTCCAGGTTTGGCCGTCGTCGTTGCTTTCGCTGATGAGGACGGTGCGCGTGCCTTTGGATTTGCCGGCGAGGATGTCGCGCTCCTTGTCCTCGCCGAGGTTTCGGGTCATGGGGAGAAAGATGGTGCCGGTGGTGCGATCGACGACGGGACAGGGATTGCCGATCGTGTTGGGCGGGTCGGAGGCGACGATCTGGAGGTCTGACCAGGTGCGGCCGTTGTCGGTAGAGCGCTTAAGCACCAGGTCGATGTGGCCCGCATCAGATCGTCCTGCTTTTCGGCCTTCCGCGAAGGCCAGCAGCGTTCCCTTTGGCGTAATCAGCAGCGAGGGAATACGATGGGTGTGATAGCCATCCTGGCCGGCGGTGAACACATCAACAGAAGAGGGGGAATCGGCCAGTGTTGGCGCGGAGATGAGAATCAACAGGATGAGCGAGCGAGGGATAATAATCGACGGAATATAACAGAGATGGAGGAACACCATGAATGTGAAACGAGCGGTTGGAGTTTTGATTCTGGCGGCGATGTTAGGCTGTGCGGCGCGGGCCACCGACAACGCTTCGCCAAACGGGACATTGGCCTATGTCGGCTCATACACCAGCGGCGGCAAGAGCAAGGGCATAGTCGCTTTTCGCTTTGAGATGCCTGCGGGATCCGAGAGCGTTTCGCTGACACCGTTGGGAGTGGCGGCCGAGGTGGTGAATCCATCGTTCTTGGCCGTGGATGCCAAGCGGCGATTGCTGTTTTCGGTCAATGAAGTTGATAAGCACGAGGGCAAGCCGACGGGCGCTGTGAGCGCGTTTTCGATGAATCCACAGACGGGAATGTTGACGCTGCTGAATCAGCAGGCGTCGATGGGCGCTGGGCCGTGCCATGTGCTGATCGACAAGACGGGCAAGAACGTGCTGGTGGCGAACTATGGGAGCGGGAGCGTGGCCGTGTTCCCGATCACTCCGGATGGGAAATTGGGCGACCCGAGCTCGGTGATTCAGCACCGCGGAACCAGCATTGATCCCAAGCGGCAGGAAGGGCCGCATGCGCATTGTGTGACGATCGATCCGGCCAACCAGTTTGTTTTCGTGTGCGATCTGGGGCTGGATAAGGTGATGATTTATCGCTTCGATGCGGCCGCGGGGAAGTTGACCGCAAATGATCCGCCGTTTGCGACGATCAAAGGCGGGTCTGGGCCGCGGCACATGACGTTTGGGGCCGATGGAAAGTTCGCGTATGTCAACAATGAAATGGCTTCGACCGTGACGGTGTTCGCTTATGACGCGAAGGCGGGGGCGCTGAATGAATTGCAGACGATTTCGACGCTGCCGGAGGGTTATAAGGGGGACACTTCGACGGCCGAGATTGCGGTGCATCCATCGGGGAAGTTTTTGTACGTGTCGAATCGGGGGCACGATAGTTTGGCGATATTTAATATTGATCAGGCCAAGGGAACCTTGACCTACGTCGAGAATTTTTCGACGGGTGGCAAGACGCCGCGGCATTTTGGGATTGAGCCGTCGGGGAAATATCTCATCGCGGAAAATCAGGGCAGCGGGAGCATGATGGTGTGCGCGATCGACCCCCAGAGCGGCCGATTGAAATCTTCGGGCGCGATGGTGGAGGTGGGAGCGCCGGTGTGCGTGGTTTTTGTGCCGGCGGAGAAGAAGGAATAATTTCTTGATCGCCAGGTCATTTCGCGTCGAATTTTGATAGCTGCTGGCGCATCCAACTGGGGCGGTTGGTGGTAACTGATTGCGCGCCCCAGTCAATGTATTTTTTGGCGAGGGCGGGGTCGTCGACGGTCCAGACGTGCAGCTCCAGGCCGGCGTTTTTGATTTTTGTGCAGGCCGATTTATCGAGAGGTTCGAGGGCCTGAAGATCGAGGCCGTCGGCGTTGATCTTTTTTGCGGTTTCGATCCATTCATCGACGTTGGGTTTGGGCAAAAACTTTCCCTGCTTGTCCTTCTTATGATTGGCCAGCAAGTAGTGTTTGTAATTGGGAAGGGCGCGCTTGGAGGGCGCCAGTGCGTCGGCCTTGAAGCTGATGACGATGATCTGATCGGGGCCTTTGCCGGAAGTTTTGACGATGTCGATGAAGGCGGGAACAACGTCGATGCCACTTTTGATTTCGGTGAGGCAGGTCGTGCCGGCGGGCATGGCGTCGTAGAGCTCTTTGAGCGTGGGGCAGACCTGGCCGGCGAATTGTGGGCCTTTCCAGACGCCGACATCGACACTTTGGATTTGAGCAAGCGTCGAATCTTTTATGATCAGCTTGGTTTTTTGGCCACTGGTGCGGAAGGTGTCGGCATCGTGGCAAATGACCACTTGGCCGTCTTTGGTGAGTTGGATGTCGGTCTCGACGATTTTTTCGCCGTTTTTCCAGGCTAGCGCGAAGGAGGCCATTGTGTTTTCGGGAGCGAGATCGGATTCGCCACGATGGGCGGGTAAGGGCACGTTCGCGTAGTCAGTGCTGAGTCGCGAATTGCACCCCAATAAGACGGCCAGCGAGAATACGGCGATGAGTTTGAGCATAGCGGGCAGCATCCCCGGGTCGGCCTGGTTGTGCAAGCATTTCCAAACGGGCGCAGCGGGACTAGAATGCATCCGAAAATGCACGGGGCGTAGCTCAGTTTGGCTAGAGCGCCTGGTTTGGGTCCAGGAGGTCGCAGGTTCAAATCCTGTCGCCCCGATTTCACCGCCGTCACCTCTTCCTCCGTCATACCGGAGTCAGGCATGAGATTTCAGGTTGTCGCCATGGTCTTCGCGCTGGCCGCCCTTGGGTACGAGGCGGCGGCCGACGACGCCGCCGCGGTCATCCCGCATCGCCAGGAGCGTGTGCCCAACAAGCCATTCGCGGCGGAGCAGGCGGCTTTGCGGATGACGGTTCCGGATGGCTTCCACGTGGATGTCGTTGCCAGCGAGCCGCAGATCGTCAATCCGATTGCGATGTGCTTTGACGATCGCGGGCGCATATGGATTACCGAGAGCGTCGAGTATCCGCGCAAGTCGGCGGGGATTGGGCGGGATCGAGTGAAGGTGATCGAAGGACTGGATGCCAATGGCCGCGCGGCCAGCGTCAGGGTGTTCGCCGAGGGATTGAATATCCCCACTGGGGTCGCGGTGGGATACGGCGGTGTTTGGGTGCTCAATGCTCCTGACCTGCTGTTTCTGAAGGAGAAAGACGGCAAGGAAATCAGCCGCGAGGTGGTGTTGAGCGGCTTTGGCCGCACAGATTCGCACGAGCTGCCCAATTCGCTCACCTGGCGGCCCGATGGCTGGTTGTATGGGCTCAATGGGGTCTTCAATCAGTGTCGTGTCGTGGATAAGGATGGCAAGCGACACGACTTTAACTGCGCGATGTGGCGGATGCACCCGCGCACGCGGAAGTTTGAGGTCTTCGCGCAGGGCACCAGCAATCCATACGGGATCGCCTGGGATTCCGAAGGCAGCGCCATCATTGAAGCCTGTCACTGGGCCAACGACCACTTGTTCCATTTCGTCGAGAGCGGCCACTACAACCGCCAGGCCGGGGCCTATCCGCCATTCACGATGAAGATCGGCGCGATCACGGATCACGGTCACCAGAAGACCGCGTACTGCGGGATCGTCAACCTCGACACGGACGCGTTTCCGGCCGCATACCGACAGCGCATCTGCGTGGGCAATATTCACGGCGGCTGCATCAACGTGGACCGACTCGGGCGGGACGGGGCGACTTATCTGGCTAAAGGCGAGGCGGATCTGCTGACGGCTAATGATGCATGGTTCATGCCAGTCTCGTTGAAGGTGGGCCCGGATGGCGCGCTCTATATCCTTGATTGGTACGATCGCTATCACTGTTCGCAGGATGCAGCGCGGGATCCCGACGGCGTGGACCGCGGGCAGGGGCGGCTCTATCGCCTGCGATATGGCGAAGCGCCGCCCCCCCTGCCGGCGCAATTCGACCTGCTCGGGGAGACCGATGAGCAGCTGCTTCACAGGATGTCCAGCGGCAACATTTACTTCCGCGAAACCGCGCAGCGGATTCTGACGGAGCGCGCGGCTGGCTCCGCGGCTCTTCGCGCTGTGCTGGAGAAAGAGGTGTTTGAGGAAACTGCGCCCAGGCACGCCAGGCTGCATGCGCTGTGGGGGCGGATTGGGGGCGCACCGCTCGATGCTTCGTTTGCCCAGAAGCTGCTGGCGCATGCTGATCCGGCGTTTCGTGCGTGGGCGGTTCGAGCGGCCGGCAACGATAGAAAAGTTGCGCCAACTGTTCGCGAAGCAATCCTCGCCTTGGCGCGCGATCCCTCGCCCGATGTTCAACTTCAAGTGGCCATCGCATCGCGGAAGATCGAGGGGCTCGATGCCATGCCTGTGTTGGTGGACGTGCTGGCGCACTGCGGGCAGGACAAGATGATCCCGGCTATCGCCTGGACCAATCTGCATCCATTGCTGGAGACGGACGGCGCGCGGCTGGCATCACTGTTGAAAGAGTCTGGCAAGGCAGGAAGCGCCGCACCCGCGATAGCTACGCTCTTACCCCGCATGATCGACCGCATCCTGGGAGCGCGGAGCCCGGACGCGCAGGCCGTCGTCGCACTCATTAATTTTGCGATGCAGAATACTGATCCAACTCTCCCCTCGGACTGCATAGCGGTCATCTCCGCGAGAGTCGGCGGATTGAACGACGATGCGCGTGGCCACTTGAAGCAGGAACTGGCGCCGCTGATCGAAAAAATCTTAAAGGATTCACACCCAGCGCAGCTTCAGTTCAGCGCCCAACTGCTCGCCGTGCGGCTCAAGCTCGCATCCGCTGATGCCGCCGATGTGCGCGGCAAGTTCATCTCCGCCGACCAGCCGCAGGCGACTCGCCTGCTCGCCCTGGAAGCTTTGATCGCCGTTCGTGATCCATCGCTGCTGGATTCATTGCCGCAGGTTTTCGCTTCGGCACCACGGCCACTGGCCACGCGCATCTTTGCAGCGCTCGGCCGCGTCGAGGATCCCAAGCTCGCCGACGTCATCCTCGCCGAGTATTCCAGGCTCGCGCCCGAGCTTCAGCCCCTGGCCATCGATCTGCTCATGCAGCGAGAGCCCTGGGCCCAAAAGCTGCTCAATACCGTGCTGGCCGGCAAGCTGCCCAAGAGCGTGCTCAATGCCAATCACCTGCGCAAGATCCTGGACAGCAACGATCGCGACGCGCTCTGGGCCGTTGAGAAAGCTTTCGGCCAGGTCCGTACGGAGCGCAACCCCCAGCGCGAGAAGGTCGTCGCCGAGATGACCGACTATCTCCGCGCCAACATCGGCGATCCCCGCGCCGGCCAGCGCGTCTTCGGAAATCTCTGCGCCCAGTGTCACCAGATATACGGCCAGGGAGGCAAGGTCGGGCCGGACCTTACCGCCAACGGCCGTGCCTCGTTTGAACAGTTGGTGTCCAACATCTTCGACCCCAGCCTGGTCATCGGCCCGGCCTACCAGGTGAGCACCGTTGTGACCAAGGATGGCCGCAATCTCACCGGCCTGATTGCCGAGGACAACGAGCAGCGCATCGTCATTCGCATGATCGGCGAAGGTGAAGAATCCATCCCCCGAAACAACGTCAAATACACCCGCCTCAGCAAGCTCTCCATGATGCCCGAGGGCATTGAGGAGCTTCTCGAGCGCAAGGACCTGGCCGACCTCTTTGCGTTCCTCTGCCTGGACAAGCCGCCGGATGATCCCACGGCCAGACCGATTCCCGGTGCGCCGGAGCGCCGGCCGGTTGACAACGATGCCCGCATCAAGGTTGAGCGTGCGGAGGGCAGGCTGGATATTCTCGTCCGCGGTCCCGATCAGAAACAGAAGCAGGGGCAGGGGGGGTGGATAGACCTGGCCAGCTTCGTGATGAAGCCCAATGCGCGGCCGTATCTTCATCCCGTCCGCGATGCCTCGGGGAAGGTGATCCTGACCGAGGACAAGCCGGCCGATCATCCCTGGCAGCACGGGATTTTCACCGGGTTTCACCGCGTCAATGGCGTCAACTACTGGAAGGAAGACCAGGGGAGGCAGCGATTTGTTCGGCTAATGGATCTGAAGGAGATGGCTGACCATGTCTCGTGGCGGGCGCTTCTCGAGCTGGTTGCGCCGAGTGGCGAGGTGGTGCTGGAAGAGCAGGATGCCATCACCATCTACGCTCCGGAAGATGCCGACACTTACATCATCGACTTCGATTTGCTCCTGCGCGCCCGTGATAAGGATGTGAACTTCGGCAAGTACTTCGTCGGCGGCCTGGCCGTGCGCATGCCCTGGGACAGCAAAAACCCGCGGCAGACGCATTTAAATTCGGAAGGCAAACGCAATCGCGAGTGCGAGCAGAGCCGGGCCAGTTGGTGCAATGTGGAGCGGCCATTTGGGCCATTGGGAAAAGAGACTTTCGGCATCGCCATCTTCGATCATCCCGACAATCCGAATCATCCCTGCGGTTGGCGCGCCGACGAGCAGGGCCTGATCAATCCTAATGTCTCTTTCGCGGCCGATTGGTCAGTCGCCGCCGGCAAGCAGCAGCTATTTAAATACAGGCTGGTGGTCTATCGAGGTTCGGCCACGCAGGAGCAGCTATCGGCGAGATTCAAGACGTTTGCGGGCGCCGGCCTCAAGAGGGGGCAATGAGAAGCTCGGTGAGGAGATGGCATGAGAATCATATCCGTAGCCGCGATTGCTCTTGCGTTTTTCCTGGCGCGCCAACTTTCCGCGGCGCAGCAACCGAATATTGTTTTCATCATCGTCGACGATCTTGGCTATGGCGATGTTGGGTGTTATGGCCAAAAATTAATTCGGACTCCCAACGTCGATCGCCTCGCGGTATCGGGGATGCGATTTACGACTTTCTATTCGGGCCACAATGTTTGCGCACCGTCGCGGTGCGCGCTGATGACGGGGAAGCATCCTGGTCATGGCTACATTCGCGAGAACCGGCAGGCCAAAGGATTTGATGAGGGGCAGGTGCCGGTGCCGGCGGGGACCTGTCAATTGCCACTGCTTTTGAAGAAGCAGGGGTATGTGATCGGCGGGTTTGGGAAGTGGGGGTTGGGGCCGATGGGCAGCAGCGGCGATCCGCTGACGCAGGGGTTCGATCGATGGTATGGCTATAACTGTCAGGCGAAGGCACATAATTCTTATCCGGCGCAGCTCTGGGATAACTCGACGCACATTCGGCTGAACAATCCGGATTTTTCTGCGCATCAAAAACTGCCGGCCGATGCGGATCCGAACGATCCGAAGTCATATCTCGCTTACGCTGGAAAAGAATATGCGCCGGATTTGATCGGGGAGCAGGCGCTTGGGTTTGTGCGGGCGAATAAAGAGCGTCCGTTCTTCCTTTACTATGCGACGACGGTGCCGCACTTGGCGCTGCAAGTGCCGGAGGATTCGCTCAATGAATACGCGGGCAAATTTCCCGAGACACCCTACACGGGCGATCGAAATTATCTGCCTCACCGCCAGCCGCGCGCTGCTTACGCGGCCATGATCACGCGCATGGATCGCGACATCGGACGCCTGCTGGATTTGCTCAAAACGCTGGGGCTCGATGAGAAGACCATCGTCGTCTTCACCAGCGACAATGGGCCGCTGTACGATCAACTGGGTGGCACCGACACGGAATTCTTTAATAGCGCGGCGGGGCTGCGGGGCCGAAAAGGGTCTTACTATGAGGGCGGCTTTCGCGTGCCATGTCTGGTGCGATGGAATGGCCGCATCGCCGCGGCAAGCACCAATGACCGCGTTTGCGGATTTGAGGATTGGCTGCCGACGTTGCTCGAGCTGACTGGCGACAAAGATTCGACTCCCAATGACATCGACGGCATTAGTTTTGCCCCGACACTGCTGGGCCAAACTCAGCCGCCGCGCAAATTTCTGTATCGTGAATCGCCCGGTTATGGCGGCCAGCAATGCGTTCGAGTGGGCGACTGGAAGGCGCTGCGACGGAACTTAAATCCCGGCCCCAATGCGAAAGATCAGCGGCCTGGTGAGATCGAACTTTACAATCTTGCTTCGGATCCTAATGAGACGACCGACGTGGCGACAAAGAATCCGGCGGTCGTGAAGGAATTGAGCGAGTTGATGGTGGAGCAACACGTGAAGTCGGCCGAGTTTCCCATTCGTGCACTGGATGCGCGCAAATAGATGGAATACGCAAATGGAACGGGTCATTCGCGAGCGCATGCGCATCGTCGTTGGTGACATCACCAAGCTCGATGTCGATGCGATCGTGAACGCGGCCAATGAGTCGTTGCTGGGAGGAGGCGGGGTTGATGGCGCGATTCATCGGGCCGCCGGGCCGGGGCTGCTGGCGGAGTGCCGGAAACTTGGGGGTTGTAAGACGGGCCATGCGAAGATGACGGGCGGACACCGGTTGCTGGCGCGACATGTGATACATGCGGTTGGGCCGGTGTACGATGGCGGCGGGTATGGCGAGGCCGATTTGCTTGCATCCTGCTATCGCGAATCCCTGCAATTGGCGGCCGACGCGGGGCTCGAATCGATCGCGTTTCCGTGCATCTCAACCGGGGTCTACGGTTATCCAAAGCCGGAGGCGTGCGACGTGGCGGTGTCGGCGGTTGTAGAGTGGCTGGCGAAAAATGATTTGCCGCGGGCGGTGACGTTCTGTTGCTTTGCAGATGAGGATGCGGAGTTGTATCGGGCAAGGCTAGGCTCGCCATAACCGGACACGTAATTACTGCCGTTTGAATTCGAAGGAATGATGGCCGGTGACTTTGCCGTCCTGGTACATGGCCCAGTTTTCGATGAGCTGGTTGTCTTTGATGGTGAGCTGCACGCTGTCCATGTGGGGTTGGTCGCGGGATTTGAGATTCCCGGCGTCGACATAATTGAATTGTAGCACGCCGTTGTCGGCCGAAGTGGCGCGCATGCGGGGTTGATTTCCCAAGTGGCAATAGTGGGTGAGGAGCACGCCGTCGCCGTCGATGGAATAGATGTTGACCATTTCCTGGTCGGAGCCGGGGAACATGGTTTCGACGATGGCAGACCCGCCGGCGGTGGATTTGAAGACCAGGGTCATTGGTTTTTGGCCTTCGGGTGCGCCAACGGCCACCCAGGTGCCGGTGAGGGCGGAGATCGCGTCGAAGGCCGAATTCTTAGCGGCGGGCTTGGCTTTGGGGGCTTCGGCGGCCAATGCGGCCGCCAAGGCGAGGCAAATCGAGCAGGCGAGAATTGCGCGTTTGGGGAATTTCATTTTTTTTACTCCTGGGAAGTATTTGCCGCACAAATGTTCGGCCGATTTGTAGAAGGTTGCAAGGGAAGGACATGGTCAAACTGTCGATATGGGTTGCGATGGGTGGGCTGATGGTCAGCGCCGGGCCGGCGCGCGCGGAGATTTTTGATTCGGGGAAGGCACATACTGTCCAAATCAAAATGTCCGCCGAGGCATGGGATGCGATGCAGCCGGGGAATGCGGGGAAAAAGGCGGCGGCGAGGGGGACGCGCGAGGAGGGGCGGACCGCCGGCGTGCGACTGCGGCCGGGGGGGCCGGGGTATGCGTATGTGATCAGTGAGATGGATTTTGATGGAAAAAAAATCGCCGATGTGGGGATTCGCTTTAAGGGGAATTCATCGTATTCAGTTTCGACTGGCTCGCCGCGGCGGCCGATGAAGGTGGATTTTGATCGATTTGTGGAAGGCGGGAGGTTGGATGGGATCGAGTCGTTCAATTTGAGCAACACGACGTTTGATCCTTCGCAGGTGAGGGAGTCGCTGGCGTTTTGGCTTTATCGCAAGATGGATGTGCCGGCATCGCGGACCGGGTTTGCCAATGTGTGGCTGAGCGTGGCGGGGAAATATGAGCGGGAATATCTGGGCCTCTATACGCTGATTGAGGAAGTCGATCAGCAGTTTTTGAAGAGGCATTTTGGGAACTGCGATGGAGTGCTGCTCAAGCCGTCGGGGATGCGCGGCTTCGCGTATCTCGGGGATAAGTGGGAAAACTATGCGGGGATTTGTAATGCCAAGAGTGAAGTTCGGCCGGAGTTGTGCGCTAAAGTGGTCGAGTTGGGGCGGTTGATTCATCGATCCGATGATGCGGAATTCGCGGCCAAAATCGGATCGGTCCTGGCGGTGGAAGAATTCTTGAGATACGTGGCGGTGACGTCGGCGATCATTTCCTTCGACAGTTTTCTCTCGACGGGCCACAACTATTACATGTATGTGAATCCCAGGGATGGGCTGATTTATTTTCTGCCGTGGGATGTGAACATGTCGTTTGGGGGATATGGCTGGCCGGGGACGGTGGAGGAATTGGCGCGGACGGACATCACGCGGTCTTATGCGGATCACAATATTCTCCTCGAGCGGGTGCTGAAGGTTCCGGAGTATCGAGCGGCGTATCGAGGGATCGTGAATCGGATGGTGGAGGGCTGGTTTAATCCGGAAAAGTTGCGCGAGCGGAGGGAGGCGGTGCGGCCGGTTCTGGAGGCGGCGGACAAGGCAGCACAAGCCAGTGCGCGGGTTGGAAATCCGACAACTCGGCCGGCTCTTGGCGTGTGGCATGTTGCGCCGGAGCTTTGGCCATTTGCGGAGAAGCGGGCGGAGTGGATTCGGTTGCAGGTTGCGGGCCGGGCGGTGGGGTTTAAGCCGGATTTTAGAGATCCGAAGAGAACGCTGGCGGAGTGGGCGCCGGTGACGGTAGCGGCGGTGAACATTATGGATGGGGTAGATGGAGATGGGGATCGGAGGTTGAGTGATGGTGACGTGAGGGAGGGGATTAAGCGGTTGTTTGAGGCGGCGGGATTGCCGGCGCAGAGTTTATTGGATGAAAAAATTCTTGCAGAGACGCTGGAGAGATTGATGGATGAGGAGTTGCGAAAAAGAGTGCCGGCGGCGGCTTGGGCGCGGTGGATTGTGGCGATCGCGGATTTGAACAAGGATGGAAAAATCGCCGCGGAGGAGATGTTTACGGTTTACAAGAGATATCAGGGCGGGGGAGATGCGGATCGGGATGGGATGATGGATGGGCGGGAGTTGGTGGAGGCGCTGAGTGGGGGAAGAGCGCCGCGCGATCCGGATCCGATGAGGTAAATCAGCAGACACGGGCAAACGAGTACGCTTGCTCATGCCACCCTAAGCAAACACAAATCTATTGCGCAAGTCGCAGGAGCGTTCCGCCGCCGGGCTCCAAGTGCAGTTCAGATTTGGGGGAGTTGGTGGGTGACCATTTACTTGTTGATGCATCGAACGTTTCAAGATTGCCTGGGGCGACGATTGTGGGGCTCACGCCGGTTTTGTAGTCTAGGTTGACCACGAGGACGTGGGTGGGTTTTTCTGCGGCGCCGAAAGTGCCCAGGAGCAGGCCGCGCGGGGGGAGTTTTGAGGTGGGGTCGATTTTGAAAATGCTGGTTGCGGGGAGAGATTCGCAGCCGGGTTCTTTGAGCGAGGTGTGATAGACGCCGAGGGATTTGAGAGGCTGGAGCTGCGAGACGATGGCGACGAATTGATGATTCAACGGTTTGACCGCTTCATAGAGCGGGGTGGGCTCGCCCTCGGCGGTGGCGAGGCCGCCTTTGTGGTTGACGGCGTAGTAGACGTAATAGCTCACACCCTGTGCGCCGTAGGCAGCGGTGGTGTAGACAAGATAGCGCATCTCATCGCCATTGGGCACGCGCACATTCGGCTCCCAAGAAGCGGCCTGGACGATGTTCAGGAACGGCAGATTCGCCTCCTGCGCCTTGGTGCGGATCATCGCGAGATTCAGGAAGTATTGGTCGCCGTCGCGGGTTTTGTAGAACTGATAATTGTCCCAACTGAGCAGCATCGGCTTGACGACATCGACGAACTGATTGAGGTGCGCGCGATACGCGGTGACTGTGTCGCCCTTGGTGCCCAGTTGATCGTTGTTGGCGTAGGTCGGGAAAAGATTGATGTAGGGCATGTGGGCCGGATCGCGCTGGCGGAGGTGGGCGACCAGTTTGCCCAGCGCGGGGAAGGTCGTGGCCGAGGGCTCGTCGATGATGTAATAGCTGTAGAAGGCCGGATGGTTTTTGCAGAAGTCGATCAGGTCGTTGAGCTTCTGGGTCTGGTCGGGCTTGTCGAGCGTGGCCGGGTTGAGCAGGCCGTTGTGGACCATGCCGCGGAGGTTGTGTTTTTTGAGAAGATTGAGCTGATCCTCCGAGCACCAGACGACATTGAAGCCGCCATCCTGCATCTGCTGGGCGACCTTTTCCGACATGGTCGGGCCGGCGTAGTAGGTGACGATGGGGGTGCCGACTTTCCACTGATCGGCGGCGAAAAGATTCTGGGCGGCGAGAATTGTCAGAAAGAGAAATGCGCTTTTCATGCAGTTCCTACCGAGCCGGCGCGGGCTTGTTTTGCTTAGGCATCTGGGCCGAAAGATCCTGGCGTACTGAAGCGAGCTTGGGATCACTCCCGAGGTTGGTCCACTCATAAGGATCTTTGGTTTCATCGTAAAGCTCTTCGTCGCCGTTGTTGTAGCGGATGTAGCGCCACAGGTCGCTGCGGATGGCGTGGTTGTTGAAGAGATAGGTGGTGAGGGCGGGAGTTTTCCATTCGGATTGCGGATTGGCCAGCAGCGGCTGGATGCTGGCGCCCTGGATGTGGGTGGGAATGGGCAGGCCACAAAGCTGGGAGAGCGTGGGATAAATGCACATGAAATCGACGGTGGCGGTGCAGGTGGTGCCGGGTCTAGTGACGCCGGGGACGACCCAGATGAAAGGGGCGCGGGTCGCTTCTTCCCAGAGCGCGAATTTTCGCCAGTGTTGTTTCTCGCCCAGGTGCCAGCCGTGGTCGCCGAAGAAACAGATGATGGTGTTATCGCGATACTGACTCTTGTCCAGCGCATCGAGAACCCGGCCCACGTTCATGTCGCAATAGGTGATCGTCGCCATGTAGGCCTGCACGGCCTCTTTCCAGCGGCCGCTTTTGAGGATCGCCGCGTGATCGCCATTGGGCCCAGCCATGCGAACGCCGGCCGGTGGGACATCATCCAGGTCGTGCTCGTTGACCTTTGGCAGCTCGATCTTGTCGAGTGGATACATGTCGAAATACTTCTGCGGGACATTCCACGGCATGTGTGGCTTTTGAAAACCGCAGGCGAGGAAGAATGGTTTGTCGTGCTTGCGGCCAAGCTGCTCGATGCACCAGTTGGCGATGCGATAGTCGGGCAGGTCCTCGTCTTTGCAATCGAGCGGCGCGAATTTGATTCCCGCGACGCCATCACTGCCTTTTGGAGCAGGTATGCGAGCGCCGCCGCCGCGGCCGACCATGTAATCGTCCCACTCCGGCCGGCGGTCGAATCCGCCGTGATAAATTTTGCCCGCGCCGATCACCTCATAGCCATTGTTCCGAAAATGCGTGGTCATCGTTAGCGACTGATCGACCAGTGGCCGCCAGTCGGTGCGGTTGTCATAGCAACCGGTGGTAGCCGGGCGCAGGCCGGACATCAGAGCGGCGCGGGATGGATTGCAGACGGGTGCGGCACAATAGGCGCGAGTAAACGTGGTGCCACGCTGCGCGAGCCGATCGATATTGGGTGTAATTACCTGCGGATTTCGGCCCAGGTGATGCACCCAGTGATTCAGATCATCCACCGGGATAAAGAGGATGTTGGGTTTGACGGCGGGTTGCTGCGCGCCCGCACATAGCGGCACGAGCAGCAGGAAGAGCGCGGCCAGCCATCGAGTCAGAATGGACATTAAAATTCGCTCCTTCCAACATCAAACAAACCACAACAAGACGGGGTTGCTCATATAATAATGGGAAGTGATGGGATTGAGACATATCTTTGGGCTGATTCTGATTTTGCTCTGCCGGGTTGCAGTCGCGGAGCAAGTCGATTTTGCGCGCGATGTGCGGCCGATTTTTGAGCGATCGTGCATCAAGTGTCATGGAGCCGAAAAGCAAAAGGGTGGTTTGCGGTTGGATCGCGCCAAGGATGCGCTGTCGGTTTTGGAGTCGGGGAAAAAATCCATCACCGCCGGAAAGCCGGATCAGAGCGAGCTGATGCGGCGGGTGATGGCGGTGGATGCCGATGAGCGCATGCCGTCCAAGGGGCCGCCGCTGGAGGCGCAGGAAGTGGCGGTATTGCGGAAGTGGATTGAGGAAGGGGCGAGTTGGCCGGAGGTGGCGGGGTCGGCCGTGACAGCGCGAAAGGAAATGGTTGTCACCAGGGACGATCGGGAGCATTGGGCGTACCGGAAATTGCATACGGTACCGGTTGCGTCGGTGAAGGATGCGAATTGGGGGCATGGGGTGATCGATCGGTTTATTTTGTCAGCGCTGGAGGCACGAGGAATCAGGCCGAATGCGATGGCAGATCGGCGGACACTGATTCGCAGGGTTTATTTTGATGTGCTGGGGTTGCCGCCAACACCCAAAGAGGTCGAGGAGTTTGTGGCGGATGCTTCGCCGGATGCGTATGAGAAACTGGTGGAGCGGGTTTTGGCCAGTCCGCATTATGGCGAGCGCTGGGGCCGGCATTGGCTGGATGTGGCGCGATACGCCGACAGCGACGGGCTGGAGAGCGATGCGGATCGGCCCAATGCGTTTCAGTATCGCGATTTCGTGATCAAGGCACTTAACAGCGACATGTCCTATCAGACTTTCGTGCGCTGGCAGTTGGCCGGCGATGAGTATGAGCCGGAAAATCCGCTGGCGATCTCGGCCACGGGATTCATCACCGGCGCGCCCTGCGAATTTTTGATGGTGCCGATGGTGGAGGAGAAGCTGCGGCTGCGATTTAACGAATTGGATGACCAGGCGGCGACGACGGCGCAGGCGTTCTTAGGGCTCACACTGGGATGTGCCCGATGTCACGATCACAAATTTGATGCGATACCCACGCGCGATTATTACCGAATTCAGTGCGCGTTCACGACGACGTCTCGCGACAATGTCCTGCTGGTGAGTCTGGCGGAGCGAAACACGTATAAAGAGCAGGAGGCGGCCTGGAATGAGCGGATGAAGGTGGCGCAGAAAAAAGTGGATGATTGGGTGAAGGAACAGAAGAAGGGGCGGGAGAAGATCAAGGATGAGGAGTTGCGGAAATTGCTGACTGACGATGGGCGCGCCCAGTGGGATGAGTTGAAGAAAGATGTGGAGGCGGTGAAGAAGACCGCGCCGAAGAAGCCGCCGGCGGCACTCGCCATCGTAGATACCAAGGCGGAGCCGGAGCCGACATTTCTGCTGGATCGGGGGAATTTCAATGTGAAGAAGGAGCAGCTGGCCCTGGGATTTTTGACCGTGCTTTCGGATCGCGATCCTCAGGAATACTGGGCTGAGGCACGAAAGTCGGTTGGAGATCGCAGCACCGGCCAGAGGCGGGCGCTGGCGGAGTGGATCACGGATGTGGATCATGGCGCGGGGGCATTGCTGGCGCGGGTGATGGTCAATCGCGTCTGGCAGCATCATTTTGGCGAGGGGTTGGTGCGGACGGTGAATGATTTTGGCGTCCGCGGAGAGATGCCGACGCATCCGGAGTTGATGGAATGGCTGGCGAACGAATTTGTGGCCGGGGGATGGAAGTTAAAGTCGCTGCACCGGGCGATTTTAAATAGCTCGTCCTACATGCAATCGACGGACTTCGATGAGGCGCGGGCGAATGTCGATCCGGACGATCGATTGCTGTGGCGCAGGCGCCCGCAGAGGCTGGAGGCGGAGGTTCTGCGCGATTCGGTTCTGGCGGTGAGTGGCACGCTCAATGAGCAGCAGTTTGGGCCGGCGTTCAAGGCGCCGATCCCAAAGGAGGCGATGCAGGCGCGGAATACGAAGGATCCGTATCCGATGGATGTGAAAGATTCGCCGGCCACGCGCAGGCGCACGGTTTACATGTTTCACAAGCGTGTGGTGCAGCATCCGATGATGCAGGCGTTCGATGGGCCCGATGCGCAGACGAGCTGTGGGCGGCGGAGTCAGACGACGGTCGCGCCGCAGGCGCTGGCGCTGTTGAATGATTCGTTCATGCGCGAGCGGGCGATGGATTTTGCGAAAAGGTTGATGAAGGATGGGACGAATGAACAGGATTGGGTGAAGGGTGGATTTGAAATCGCACTGGGGAGGGAGCCGACGGCGATGGAGCTGGCGGAGTCGGTGAAGTTTGTGCAGAGGCAGATAGAGCGGAGGCAGGAGCGGAAGAAAGATCCGGGGGATATTCGATTGGAAGCGTTGGCGGATTTTGCCCAGGCGATCTTTGGATTGAACGAGTTTATCTATGTGGACTAGCTTTAATCAGAGTTGCGGGCGCTACGCGCGGCCGGTAAGCAGGCGGGATTTTTTAATGCGCGCGGGGGGCGGGCTGGGTGTGTTGGCGCTGGGGAGTCTATTGGCAACCGCGTCCGTTGAAGCGGACCCTACGATCGGCGATCCGCTTGCGCCGCGCGCGCCCCACTTTGCGGCGAAAGCAAAGTCAATCATCTGGCTGTTTATGGAGGGTGCGCCCAGCGCTGTGGACCTATTTGATCCCAAGCCGGAGCTGGATAGGAACAACGGGAAGAAGATTTCCATCGATGTTTTCAACGGCAATCCCGGGCCGCTGATGAAGTCGCCGTTCAAGTTCGCGCAGTATGGAAAGAGCGGCGCGTGGGTTTGTGAGAAGTATCAGAACGTCGCGAAGCACGTGGATGACATCGCGTGGGTGAAATCGTGCTTCACCGAGTCCAACGATCACGTGCCGGCGCTTTATCAGATGAACACGGGCGTCGCCCGGGCCGGCCTGCCGACGGCCGGAGCGTGGGTGACTTATGGGCTGGGCAGTGAGAATCGAAATCTGCCGGGGTTTGTCGTGCTGGGGAATAATTCGGGGATCAAGGGCGGGCCGGTGAACTGGAGCGCCGGATTCTTGCCCACGACGTATCAGGGAACGCTGTTTCGCTCGCAGGGGAATCCGATTTTGAATTTGAAGCCCCCTAAGGAGATTTCGGATGAGGATCAGCGGGCACAATTGGATCTGATGGGGAAGCTTAATCGCGAGCATTTGAGCAAGCACGGCGGCGAGCCGGATTTGACAGCGCGGATCGAGACATTTGAGCTGGCCTATCGGATGCAGATGGAGGCCGCCAATCTGGTGAATTTTGCAAGTGAGTCGGAGAAGACGCGGCAGATGTATGGGCTGGATAAGGGGCCGTCGCGGTCGTTTGGATCAAAATGTTTGATGGCGCGGCGGCTGGTCGAACGTGGCGTGCGCTTTGTGCAGGTGTACAGCGATGGCGAGTGGGATGCGCACAGCGATCTGAAGGGCAATCACGAAGGCCATTGCGCGGCCACGGATGTGCCGATCGATGGATTATTGACCGATCTAAAGCAGCGTGGCTTGTTCGATGAAACACTGGTGATCTGGGGCGGGGAGTTTGGCCGCATGCCCGTTTCGCAGGGCGGCAATGGCCGCGATCACAATCCTCGCGGATTTTTGGTCTGGATGGCCGGCGCGGGAATCAAGGGCGGAGTGAGTTATGGCCAGACCGACGAAATCGGCTATCGCGCCGCCGTCGATCCGGTAACGGTGCACGACCTGCACGCGACCATGCTGCATCTGCTGGGGATGGATCACAAGCGGCTGACGTACATGCACAATGGGCGAAAGTATCGGCTCACAGATGTCGCGGGAAATCTGCTAACGCCGATTCTCGCGTAAATTTCGACTTTTGCTTACTTCCGCCGCCGCAAGAGCAATCCGAGCGCGCCCGCCGCGAGGACCAACGCCGTCGGCTCCGGCACCGGCACCACTTTCAGCTCGCCGGTCGTGTAAAGATTGCTTGTATCCCAGACCAATCCCACCGCCAGCGGAGGAAAGTTGAACGAGCTGAACGTGCCGATTTCCGGCCCGTTGAACAGATCGAACGTATCGCCGGCCGCCGGATTGAACGAGTTGATCAGGATCACTTTGAGCATGCCATCGAGGCTTATGGCCCCGGTGGCATCGAGCGCATCGTACTGACTGCCGCGATTCAGCCCGCCGATTTCAATCTCCAGGATGTTGGACGGTCCGAAGCCGACACTGCCGACCGTGAGCAGCGCAGGAGACAATCCCGGCGCAAATGTGCCGCTGAAAATCACGTTGTTGAACGTGCCCACGCCCTTCACATAGCCCGTGAAGTCCAGCGGATTGGCCAGCGAGTCGCCATTCACATCGCCATTGGCGATCACCGCCTTGGCCAGCGTGTTGGTCGAATTAATCTGGCCCCGGCCGATCAGGTTGTCGCCAAAATTCAGCACCAATCCATTGGTCGCGTTCAGCGTCCCGTTGCTGACGCCATTGCCCAGTTTCGTCAGCGACCCCAGCACCGCCTGGTTCGAATCCAGCAGTGTCACCGTATTCGTGTTGGTATAAAGCTCGCCATCCAGGTTCACTCCCGCCGGATGCGCTGCGTCTCCCAGCGTCAAATTCCCGCTGGCAATCACCGACGATCCATTCGCGCTGGCCACTCTTCCCGTCACCGCGCCAAATCCCTGAAGCGCTGCTCCGAGCGGAATCGCATACCCACTGGGCGCATCGAGGGTCCCACCGGCGATGGTGACGTCCGGCAGCGTCGTGAAATTAAAGCTGCGCACCGTCAAAATTCCTGAATTGATCACCACCTGCCCCGCTGACGTGAAACCACCCACCACGGCCGGATTCCCCAGGGTCAGATGCCCGCCGTTGACGATCACTTTCCCCGACGCGCCGATGCCGAACTTGCCGTTCATCACCGTATTGCCGGTGCTGTTGTGGGTCAGCGTGAAATTGGTGCCCTTGTCGCCCCCATTGGTGAATGTCGCGTTCCCGCTGCCGACGATGTCCAGGTTGCCGAAAAAGGTCGCCGTCGGATTGGCGATCGTTCGGGTCCCTACCGCTTCAAAACTCACCGCCGGGCCAGTGGTCCCCAGCACCAGCAGGCCGCTCCCCAGTGCTGTGTCACTGGTGATTTTCAGCCCGCCGTCGTTAAGATCCGTCTCGCCCGTATAGGTGTTGGCTCCTCCCAGGGTCAGCACGCCACTGCCGGCCTTGACCACCGCCAGGGCACCGCTCAGCGTCCCGCTGAAAGTCCCGCTGCTGCTCTGGTTGAAGGTCACCGCCTGATTCGGCCCGCTGCCGTTGATCACGCCGCTCAGTGTCGAGCTGCTGCCAAAGAGTTGCGAGCTGTTGGTCACCTGCGTGCCGCCCGTGTAGCTCTGCGGCGCCGCATAGGTCACGAACGCGCTGTCCAGGATCACCTGACCCGGCCCGCTGATCGCGTTCACGCTCAACGTCCCGCCTCCAAATAGCTCAACCGTCGCATTGTTCAACAGGCTGGTCCCAAACGCCGTCACATCCGCAAACGTCCGCAGCTTTCCCGCCGAGACGGTGTTGGTCCCAGTGAATGTCGATCCGCCCGCCTGTATTTCCATCGTTCCCGCGCCAACCTTGTTGAACGTGCCATTGCTCATCGGCACGCTCAGCGTCAGCTTGTCAGAAACGTTCGACGTGATGATCGGCATGTTGCCGCCGGCGAAATCCAAAAGCGGCCCCGAGGTGCTGGATGCGCCAAGCAGGAACGAGTTGCTGTTGGCCGTGATTGGCCCGCCAACCGTCAGCGTCGTGGCAATCACCGCGGCCGAAGAATTGTTGAGCGTCAGCGATCCGATCGTATTGGCGGCAAAATAGAATTCCATCGCCGCCAAGCTCGGCGTCAATGTTGTAGGATTGACGGTGATATTGGTTCCCGGCGTAACGCCATTGGCCGCGTTCACCCGCGCTGCCCCGCCGTTGAGCACCAGCGACCCCGCGACCGATGACGCCTTGTTCAATGCAAGGCTCATGTCGTTATTCACGATGGCGGAGATCGTGTTTGCCCCACCCCCCGAGAACACCGCAATCGGGCTGGGGCTGGAAGCCGTGAAGGTAACCGGCCCGCCCGTTAGCGTCCCATTGAAATTGAGCTGATTCGACCCCGTCCCATCGACGGTCGTCGGTGCGGCAAAATTGATCGAGTTATCGATCTGCGTGAACTGCGTAAACGAGATCGTCGGCGCTGCCCCCAGGTTGCTCATCTGGATGGCGTTGCCCTTGAGGTTGTAGAACGAGAAAAACTGCATGCTCTGCAGCACCAGCGGCGTGGTGATGTTCTGGTTGGGACTGTTGCTGCTCGCCCCCACCGGAAAAATCAGCGTCAGGTTTCCCGAGCCGCTCACCGGCGTTCCTCCTGACCAGTTCAAGCCATTGTTCATGGAATCCGGCCCAAAGGCATTGCCCCCATTCCAGGTATGGGTGACCGCCATGGCCGGTGCGGCGGCAAAAATCGTGGCGATGGCAGAATACAGAAGACGTCCCCGGCGGCGACGACAACAAAGCATGGCCTCTCCCTGCAAGAGAATGGATTTAATTGAGCCCGGACAAATGTTGGAAGCCGCTCCGAGAGGGAGTGACTGCCTTCCCAACCTCAGCAGTATGAGGCAAGAGATGCCATGAAGCAAGCAGACTGCGCACAGCTAAATGGACCGCAAACTCCCAGCCGCAGCAGCCAGGTCTTCCGTGAACATTCTTCGCGCCTCCGCTCGGGCCTGTTCATCGGGAATTCGCAGCAGGCCAGATGGATGATAGGTCGCCATCGTCCAGGGCGCCCATTTGCTGGCGAAGACCTGGCCCCGTTGACGTGTGATGGAGAATTGCCCGCCCAGCAAGCCTCTGGCCGCCGTCGCGCCCAGGCATACCAGCATCGCCGGCCTAATCACCTTCAGCTCTGCTTCCACCCATGGAAAACATGCGGCGACATCGCGGGCGTTGGGCGTGCTGTGCATGCGCCGCTTGCCGCGCGGCTCCCATTTGAAATGCTTTACGGCGTTGGTGATGTAAATTTGCTCCCGCTCCAGCCCGACCTCGCGAAGTATTTCATCCAGAAGCTGGCCCGCGGGTCCCACAAATGGGCGGCCCGATAAATCCTCCTGATCGCCAGGTTGCTCCCCCACCATCACCACTTTGGCGTCGGCCGGACCTTCGCCAAAAACCGTCTGCGTCGCCCTCTCGCAAAGCTGGCATCCACGGCACGCCGCCGCCGCGTCTTTCAATTGCGGCAGTGTGTATTGAGCCGGAACAAAATCAGCAGCCGATGTCGGCGGAGCCTGCGGCGAAAAAAGCATCTGGTCCACGCGCCCGCCGGCACTGCGCGACATTGCTGGGAGCAGCTCGGTTTCCGGCAGCGTCGCCCAATGCCGCACCGGCACGTGCTTCTTCATCCCATCCAGATTCAAACGCGCTGGGTTAAACGTGCTGGCGTAATAGGTCTTCCACAAATCCTCCAGCTCATCCGACTGCGGCGCGGCCGAGCGCGGCACGCCCGGTCCAAAATGCAGCTCCCGCGTATCCCACCAAACCGATTCATCCGGAGTCAGGATCGTCCAGTGCATGGCCGAAAATCGCTCGGCAAAAAATGGCGCGGCTAGGCGCACGATGAAATGATCCGGCCGATGCCACGCGATGTAACGCTCCTGGCCATCGTGAACCACGCGCCGAAACCGAACGAAAGCGGTCATCTTGTGCTCATCGCGCTTCACCGATTCGACCATCGCGGTGATCTTGCGGACATCATCGTCGATCGTAATGTGCAGCAAATTGGGCTCATCGTGCGTCAAGCGCCAAAGGGTCGCATAGAGAAGAGCCCAGCGGCCGGAATCGCGATGACAAGCCGCCCATTTGCACATCTCCAGGAATTGCGCCGGCACTTTTCGCTGCGGCACGCAACCCAATGGCGGGAGCGGATCGAGTGTCAGGAGTGACTGTTCGGTACTGTCGATCCAGACAACATTCTCAGGCCGGATGTCGTTGGACAGCAGCCGCCGCGCTGCTTCACGCCAACTCTCCACCGTCCGCTCGATTCTTGCCTCGATCATCACATCTCCCCCGTCCGTGCGGCCGTCGCAACTTCGAAAAGATCGAGCTGCCTGAAGCGCGGCCCCCCCAATTCCACTCGATCGATCTTCAGCGCCATCGGATTTTGTCCCGCCGCTATCACCCACGGCGAAATCTTCTTTACCGACCTGGAAAGCTTGCCCAAATCATCCACATGAATCCTATGAAACCGCCGCATCTCGATGATCCGCTCCACATTTCGCACCCCCAGCCCGGGAATCCGCAGCAACTCATGCCGCTGGGCGCAATTGAGATCGATCGGAAAAAACCCGCGATGCCGCAGCGCCCACGCCAGCTTCGGATCAATTTTCAAATCCAGATCGGGCTGCTCCGCACTCGTCAGCTCATCCACCTCAAACTCATAAAATCGCAACAGCCAATCGGCCTGGTAGAGCCGATGCTCGCGCACCAGCGGCGCAGGCCTGGCCGGAAGCCGATCGTCGGCGTGCGGGATCGGACTGAATGCCGTGTAGTAAACCCGCCGCAGCTTATGCCGCTCGTACAAATCATTTGCCGTAGCGAGAATCGTCGCATCGCTGCTGGCCGTCGCCCCAACGATCATCTGCGTGCTCTGCCCCGCCGGGGCAAACGCCGGCCCACCCTTTGGCTTTTCCGCCTGGGCCTCAGCGATCCGCTCCCCCAATTGGCCCATCGTCGCTTCTACCGCCGCCATCGTCTTCTGCGGCGCGAGGCGATTCAGATCATCCTGTGTCGGCAGCTCGATATTCGCGCTCACCCGATCCGCATATTTCCCGGCCCGCGCCAACAGCTCCTCACTTGCTCCCGGCACTGCCTTCAGATGAATGTATCCATTGAAATTCTCCTGCTCGCGCAGCCGCCGGATGACCTCCACCATCTGCTCCATCGTGTAATCCGCGGATTGGATAATTCCGGATGAAAGAAAAAGTCCCTCGATATAGTTTCGCTTGTAAAACTGGATCGTCAGCTCGACGACTTCTTCAATCGAAAACCGCGCCCGCGGAACATCACTGGTGATGCGATTGATGCAATACTGGCAATCGTAGATGCAGTAGTTGGTCAGCAGGATTTTCAGGAGTGAGACGCATCGCCCATCGGGCGTGTAGCTGTGGCAAATGCCGTTGGAGGCATTACCCAAGCCCCCGGGCGTGTTACGTCGGTTCGATCCCGAAGAGGCACACGAAGCATCATACTTCGCCGCGTCGGCCAGGATCGACAGCTTGATGCGGACATCCATACCGGGCGGATTCTATGCCCCAAACGGAGCCCTAACAACCCGCCGGCCGGGTTTCAAATGGATTGAAATGTCAGAACCTTATGCGCTCTTCCGCCGCGCTTTGGGCTTCTCATCATCATCCGACTCCTTGGATGCCTTTCGCTTTTTCGTCGCGCTGGCCGGCTCCTCCCCATCACCCGAATCAAAATCATCCTTGGGATGACTGATCGGCAGCACCGCATCGCTGCCGGTGCGAATCCCGGATTTATCGAGCAGGTCCCACAGCGGCTGCATGGCGTTGTCGGGGTTGCGGTAGAAAGTTCCGCCGCGAATCCGCCAGAATCGCCAGCCGCATCGCTCCAATTGCCGGCGACGGGCCATGTCAGACTCATAGCGCTCCTGGCCCAGCCAATCCTCGCCGTCGCATTCGACTGCGAGTCGCGCGTGCGTGCCGCTGACGACCAGGTCGATCTTGTAGCCGGCGAAGGCGTGCTGCGGCAGGACGCGATAGCCGCGGCGGCGGATCTGTAAGTACACATCGACCTCCAGCCAGCTCTCAAACGGCGGCGGCGCGGGCACGCGGGCGCGATCCGCATTGGCGGCCGACGCCTCGAGATCGGCCATCGGAATGTCCTCGCAGTTGTCCTGAGGCACCTGTGGGTTTATGCAGTGTTCGAGCAATCGACGGCGCAGACATTTTTGCGAGAGATCATCGGGCGTGACGCTGTGGAACAGCCACATCTGATCGCGGGCCCGGCTGGCGGCGACGTTGAATCGGCGCTCATCGGAGGGCTGCGTCAGCGTCGCCAGGCGTCGCCCTTCATCAGCGGCCACGACCAGACTGAGGAACATCACATGCCGCTCATCGCCTTGGAAAGAATACGCATCGCCGCAGATCAGGCGGCGGCGCTCCATCTCTTCGGGGCCGATTTCTTTGAGCAATTTCTGCTCGATGAGTCGGGCCTGTTTGTCGCCGAGGAGTGAGATGACGCCGAAAGTTTTTTCCTTGTAGGCCGGATCGGCGACGAGCTTGACGATCTGCTTGACGATGGCATCGGCCTCGACCTTGTTGGCGACATTGGGCGATGCGCCATCCATATGGCCGCCCACGTGGCGGGCTACGACGACCGGCTCCAGACGTCCATCGCCGTATTGGCGAAGCGGCAGAAGCGGCTCGTTGCTGTAGCAGAGGGCGTTGGAGAACTGAATGATCTCCGGCATGCAGCGGAAGTGCTCGCAGAGGCGGATGCGGTTGCCGAATCGCAGGTACGCCTGGTCGAAAAAGCTGTGCTCGAGGTCGAAATAATCGGACAGCGGCAGGTGCGAAATGTGCCGCGAGCGGAGCAGCTCGACGTCATCGCGGTTGATGCCCACGTTGTAGGGCGCGATCTGCTTGTCATCGCCGACGATGATGATTTTCTTGGCGATGTAATGGAGGAACAGCGCTTCGGGGCCGGATTGGCTGGCTTCGTCAACGATGACCACATCGAAGCGGTCTTCGCCGGGAATGATCGTCTCCGCGACGCGGTGAATCGGCATGATCCACGCCGGAATCGCCGAGCGGCAGCGATCGAGTGTCTGTCGCGCCACTTTACGGAAGCGCTTGGCGCGCTTGCCGGTGCCAGCGCCGATATTTTTAATCGCCTGCACCCACGCCTTGAGATAAGTCTCCTCGGCCGGCGTCATGCGGGCCATGCAGTGGTGCCACGCCTTTTCGGCCGCGATCTTCACCATCACCGCCTGCAAATGATCCTGCAAGCTCTTGCGCTCCGATTGGAGATACTCGAAGTGCCGCGGGTCGAGCTGCTGCTTGAGCCAGCGATCGGCCTTGAGCCACAGCCAGCTTTCATTGAGGTTATTAAGCCGCTCATCCCAGGCGGCATCCGCCGCATCTTCTGAAAGTGCGGTGGCGAATTTGGGCAGCGTGTGAGCGATCTTTTTGAGCAGCTCCTCGCCATATTTCCATTTCTCGCGATCGGCGTGCAGGTCGGCGATGGCCGAGAAAACAGTGCGATAGGAATCGATGTCGCGGGCGCGAATCGTATCGGCGATTTTGGCGACGATCGGATGCGCATCGGATCGCGCTGCACGATGTGCCGCCTGCTCGGCCAGATGATTGAGCTGCTGCTTGCGCTTGAGGTGCTCCTTCTGCACCACCAGCACCTTGAGCTGCTTGTGGAGGATCTGGAGCGATTCCAAGTGGTTCCAATCCGGCAGTTTGACCATGGAGAATTTGCCCAGCAGCTCCTTGCCGCGGGCGATGAGCATGTGCAATTGATTGGCCGAGTCGATGATCGTGCACCACTGGTTCCACAGCGGCAGGCGACGGACGATGGCGCCCTGAGGCGCCTCGGCGATGTCCGACCAGAGCTGCCGCAGCATCACCAGTTGGAACTGCACCTCGGCCCAGGCGCGAATCTGCTTGAGAATCGCCATGCCGCGCACGCGCTTGCCGCCGATTTTCACCATGTTAAAGAGATAGCGGCGCTCTTTGGCCGGCGAGACATAGCGGAAAAAGCGGCGGATCTTGCCGCCGTTTTCGATGTGCTTGAAGATGGTTTCCAGATCGTCGTGGACGGTGGTGATGTCCAGCTCGCCGAGGTTGATCACTTCCATCTCATAAACGCTTTCGGGAATCTTCTTAATGGCGGCCACGTGCAACTTGGTCTGTTCGAGTAACTCCCGCCAGGTTTCATACTGACCAGCGCGAACGTCGCGAGCCAACTTCGGCACCCACGCAAAGTGTGCCCCGGCCATCTCGTTGTTGTGACGCACCACCTGCTCGAGAATGTCGCAAAGCTCCTTGAGGATCGTCTCATCCGCGTCAAAATCCGCCGGCAGCGGCGTCTCGATCGACGCGCGGGCCTGCTCAGCCGCGGCCTTCCAACGCTCCTCATCATCCAGCATCCCCTGAAGCTGCTCGGGACTGGGAACCTCCTCGTTGGGCGGCAAAACCTTCTGCAAATCGGCCCGATGCTTCGCATCCATCTTCCGCATTGCGCCCAGAAGCTCCCTGGCTTCATCATTAGTAACGCCCGGCCCCTCGGGCAGATGCTCGAGGTCGAGGCCCTGCGCAAACTGGGCGAGCCACGCATGACGATGCTGCTGCGAGCGGAGGTCTTGCGCAACTTTCTGGAGCGTTCCACCATAATTACCCGGCAGCGGCGGATGCTCATGCGTGTCGCTCTCGCGGAAAGCGCGTAGATTGTGATCGACTTCATTGGCGCGGGCGCGGACGGTTTCGAGCTGGCCTTCCAGCTCCTTGACCGCCTCGGCGCGCGTGGCCGGGTTCCAGGTGTTTAATTGCTGGGTGATCATTTGAACGGATGATTCCAGCTCGGTCAGCGCTGTGCGATCATTGCCCAGCAGCACCACGCACATGTTGGTGATCGCCTGAGGAATTTTGTCCTTGAGAATTCGCAGCGCGCGCGGCGCATGCGACGTCACCAGCACGCGATTGCCCGTGGCAAGCAGATGGCAAACCAGGTTGGCGATGGTGTGCGATTTTCCTGTGCCCGGAGGCCCCTGCACAACGACGCCCGATTGCGCATTGAGCTGCCCGACGATCTCGCGCTGCTCTTCATTGGAATGCAGCGGGAAGACCAATTCCGGCTCGCCCTCGGCCGCAATCTTCGCGGCATCCTTATGCTCTTTGGCCTGCCAGCCAACTTCCAAAAGCGGCAGCAAACCCTGCGGCAGGTCAGGGCGCTTTTTCAGATCTTCGAGAATTCGCCCATAAACCTGAAGCAAACCGGCCTCAGTGCGCCCCCGAACGATCACCGCCGGCGCCCAGCGAACCTGCGGCGCGGTCGTCGCGTGATCGATCGGCTTCAAGTCATCCGAATAAGACCCCGCCCCGCTTCCCAGCGAATGAACAAACGACTTGAGCGCATTGATCATCTGATCGTTGCGCCAGATGTCGTCGTCGCACCGGCTGACCTGCTCTTCGAGCGAAGTCAGCACATCCGGTGCCGGCCGCTCATCCAGCTCGAGCATATCCTCCTCGAGCCGCGGCCGGGCGCCCTCGGCCGCCGGGCCGACGGTGATCACGCCCTTTTGTGAATCAAACTCAATGCTCGTCTGCACCGCCACCAGATGTCGATTCACCTCGACGCCCGGCTTGGGGATCCAGCGAAGCTGACCGAGGCCGAGAATCACCTCGTAAGACTCGCCCAGTTCCTTCTGCTGCTGATAGAGCGAAAAAAGATCGGTGTAAACGCGAAGCACCTTGCGCTTGCGGCGATCATCCTCGGCCCAGGGAAGCCAGCTCTCAGAAACATATCTCTGAAATTGCTGGCGCAGCGCTGAATCGCCCGGATCGCCATCCATGATTTGCAGGCCCTGCGCCAGCAGCGCCTTATCACCCTTGCGGCGGGCTTCTTTGAACGCCGGAGCTTCCAGCGATGAATCGCGAAGCGTCTCGGCATCGACGCGCGACACCAATTCCTCAGGCAGCGGCGGCGGCTCGGAGAATGTCGGCTTGCGGACCTGAAGCCACCAGTCTTCCTCATCATCTTTATTAGGCCGAAATTCAACGCAATCGCACTCGGATTCCTTGGGCACTTCATCGATCCACAGCACGCGATCATAGCTGGTGCAATTGCGCACCACGGTGGTGCGCAGGCTGACCAGTTCGCGGAGGAAAGTAAACAGCGCAACAGCGCTCTTGCGCAGGTCCTGCCCCGCGGGCACGGTGTATGCCTGCTTGGCCGACGCCGACTGTTTCATGGGCGCGGGTTGCGGAAGATTTTCCATGCGATCTTTGCGCGCGCCCTCTGGCGGAGTGGCGGCCAAACGTT
>JADMIO011298026.1_pt1 | contig 38793 bp, 39 predicted proteins | sample 8958161 | NCBI WGS metagenome assembly JADMIO01 (sample SAMN16585339, study PRJNA669376) | soil metagenome | isolation source: Crop rotation soil | place: USA: Cullars Rotation, Alabama | collected 2011 | reverse complement strand
TACGCGACGTCTGAGCGCGCTCGGTCACAAGGTATTCGTCGCTAATTCGCGTGGGCCCGAAACGTTGACTGACCTGGCCAGCGAGACCGGCGCGACGCCGGTGTCAATTCATGAAGCAGCACGAAACGGAGAGATCGTCATCGTCACTATCCCCGAGAAGAACATCGCGAAACTGCCGCGCGATTTGTTTGAGGGCGTCTCGGACGACGTGATCGTTATCGACACCGGCAACTATTATCCGCAACAGCGCGATGGTCGTATCGATGGTATCGAAGATGGCGCGACTGAGAGCCGCTGGGTGTCGCAACAACTCGGCCGGCCTGTCGTAAAGACTTTCAATAACATCTACGCTGATCACCTTCTGCGTCATGGCAAGCCAGCCGGAACGCCCGGACGCATCGCGCTGCCAGTCGCAGGCGACAACAGCGCAGCGAAGGCGACTGTGATCAAGCTGCTCGATGAGCTCGGCTTTGATGGCGTCGATGCCGGCACGATCGATGAGTCATGGAAACAGCAGCCAGGCACTCCTGTTTATGGAACTGATTTCGACGTCGATGGTCTGAAGAAAGCACTCTCGCAAGCGAGTAAAGAACGAACGCCGGAATGGCGCGCGACGAAGCCCAGTTCAACGAGAGCTTGAGCACGTTTACATTTCTCCACACAAACTTGTCAGTTTTAGCATGGTCCAGCGTTACAACTGATGAGTAAGACTAAGAACGTCCGAGGGAGGTATGGGGAAATGGCAAGGTACGGTAAGAAGGCCGGCAAAAAAGTCGAGCGTGCGATGCACGAGATGAAGGAAGGCAAGCTGAAGAGCGGCCGCTCGGGCAAGAAAGTCACGAGTAAGAAACAAGCGATCGCGATTGGACTATCCGAGGCGCGTAAGGAAGGCGGTAAAGTACCGCCGGCGAAGAAGAGCTCGAAGAAGGGTGGGAAGAAGTCCGGCAAGAAGTCTGGTAAGAAGCGATCGTCGAAGAAGCGTACTTCCAAGAAGAAGTAACGTCGATCAGAGACATGGCGATTGGACCGGTCTACTGCGCTGGAACCGCAAACTTGATCACGTGGTCGCGCGCGATGACGAAGAGCTCGTTCTTGTCGTTAAAGGCCATTCCGAACGCCATGCCTTTCGAGCTGATGAGCGCAAGGTAGCGTCCATTTGCGTCGAAGACCTGAATGCCTTTCATGTCGCCGACGTAGATGCGGCCGTACCCGTCTACCGCGATCGAATAAGGAGCGCGGAACTGGCCCGGCTTATCGCCATCGCTGCCGAAGCGATTCATAAACTTTCCATCACGCCCGAACTTGAAGACGCCATTATTGAATCTGCCGAGTGCGTAGATATAGCCCGCGCCGTCAACTGCGACTCGCATCGCCAGCTCCGAATCACCACTCGCGCCACTGATCGCTTCGGGAATCGTCCGTACCAGCTTGCCGTTTGCGTCGAATACGACAATGTCGTCGCGATTGCTTTGCCAGGCAGTTACTAATCCACCATCTGCGCCCACCGTCACGTCGTCAAAGCCGTTTCGCTGATATTCCAGTGTGCCGAGCTTCTCGCCTGTTTCGCCGCGATAACGATCGATGTGTCCGCCCTCGGCGACATAGACCGTGCCTTTTCGATCGCTTGCAAAGCCGCGAATCAGTGTCTTTCGATCGCCGATGCTCCATTGCGAAACAAACTTGCCCGCCGGATCGAAGACCTGAACACGACCGCCCGTGTACTCAGCGACATAGATCCGTCCGGCGCCATCGACGCCGATACTGCGCGCGTCGTTGAACATTCCTGGTCCAATCCCTTCGCTGCCAAAGTCGAGCAGGACATTAGCGAAGGTGTTGGCGCTCTCCTTCTTGGGAGTGTTTGGGATGACGGGCCTGGCGGGTTCTATAACCGCACGCTTTGCGGAAAAGAATGCCGAACCAATCGCGCCGAACGCTACGAGCAGGCCGATAATTACACTGATCAAGGGAATCGCAAGCACCAGCAAGATCCACTTGGGAAACTTTGAAGACGTGAAGTGAACGCGGATTACCTGTGCGGGTTGTCCGGCGAGCTCATTCGGAGCGATCAATTGGCTGTGACAGTAATCACAGCGCACAGTGGCTTTCGCGGCGCTCGTGGGGCGTTCATATTTTACCGGCGCACCACACTTGGGACAGTCAAAAGTTTGCGGCATATTTAAGAAGATTCACACTCAGTAGGTAATCACCGAGAACGCTCCCTCGGCGGACGCGTATCTTATCATCCTGCTGTGCTTGATATCGAAATAAAGCAGTAGCATCGTTAAAGATCTAATTTCTCGATCGCTTTCATAGGTAGATAAAGATGAAGATGATCGTCAGTCAATTCATTGAACCCGTACTTTAGGTAGAAGCTCTTGGCGGATTCATCTATGGCGTCAACTACTACTGCATAGATACCAACAATCCTGGCTGCGCGGAGTGCCGATCGCAATGCATGAATGAGGAGTGTTTCTCCCAGCCTTTGGCCTCGCGCCAAATTATCTACAGCAAGACGGCCCACCAGTGCGACGGGTACTGGGTGGCGTGGAAGATTTTCAGGCACCAGGTCAAAAGCAACTGCACTGCTCGAGATCGTATAGTAGCCGAGTACGTTTATTTCGTCCTGCTTTATTGCGACATAAGTCCGGCCGATTCCCTTGCGTTCATGTTGACTAGAATATCTCTGGAGGTATGAATTCAATTCTTGTACACCGCAATCAAAATCGTGACGGTGGTGATGAGGAGATAGTCTCTCAATAATGATCATTATAAGTAGATCACCGTCCTACACAGTTTTCCGGGGCGAGTAAAGCACTAACGGGTGGGATGCTACTGGTCCGAAGCGAACCGCGGCCCTGAGATCCGCTACTTATAAGAACGCTTAAACGTGTCGGCAGCTTTACGCAAAACTCGATTCGGCCGAACATCACCTTCTAACGCACCGAGAAAGAGATCACGATCGCGATTGGTAAGGCGAATTAATTGCTGTCGCTCTAAAGCCTCTTCGGATGCGCGCATAAGACTAGTCACAACAAAGTCTGTAACAGTCTGATGTGAGACTACTGCTGCCTGCTCAATCTTCTCCTTGGCTTTGGGATTGAGGCGTATGTCGAGCCGCGCTGCTCGTACACTTTTCTTTTTTATCTTAGCTATTGGCATAAAATACTCATCCGTTCGGACTGAGCCATGATAGCACATGTACGGCAAATTGCCGGGTGAACCTGGCACAGGCCGGAAGACGCTGTCGAGTCGCGTCTTCCGGACAACTGTCTGGTAATTACTACGGCTCGCTGGAGCAGCCGACGGCTTTTGTCCATGTACAGCATTCGGTTTGCATCTCGAACGGTTCGTAGATTCCGCCGAATTGCTGGACCAGGATTGCTGAAAATTGGCGAAGGCCGCAGCAGTCCACAATTTGTGTTCCTATCCTGTCCCAACACTGGTCGTAACTGGAACTGGCGTTGTTTTCCCTGAAGCCTACCTTGAGAAACTGCAAGTTGTTCTGACTTGTGCTCCGCACGACGTTCCACTGTAGCGGATTGTTTGGCTCCATCACGTGCGGTAGACCATCGAACCATGCGGTCTGGTCATTGAAGATGACGCCGTTGATCTTCGCGGTCGCGCGACTGCCCGACAGCGAGCGCGGATTGATTTCGAGTAGACCTTTCCTCGTCACCTCGCATGCGTGTTGGTCCACGCTGAGATTGATCTGCGCGCCCGGTTGGAGCGCCTTCACGCCGTTAGCCACAGGTGTTCCCGGCTGTACACCGTAAGCAAGCATGAACGGAGCTGTGGCGCCCGGCAGCTTGACCTCAATCGTTAGATACTCGATCGGTTTGTTTGTAATGTTCGTAACCTGCACGATCGCTTGAGTCGCCAAACTCTTGCGCGCATCAATGATCGGAGTTGTGACTTTAATCGGTTCTGCAACGAGTCGTTGCGCTGTTGCCAGTAGCGCTGACGAGGCGATGAGAATGAGGGATCCCAATAGCAAACCTATGTGTTTCATCTGTATCTCCTTTTACTAACACAGGGCTAGGTGAGTGAAGGTGTTAACCTTTTATGGGGGAAGAACGTAAGGGAGGAACTCAGAATAATTTTCGAGTACGAGGAAAGTCAAGCTTTGGGCCAAACGAGAATCGTATGAAAACATCACTCGAGGAAGCGTTGAGTTTCATAGAGACAAACGGGATCGTGTTGGAAAGCGCTCATGGGCGAGTGCCGGCGTTCGCGGATTTCGTCGCAGGCGAACGAGTGACTCGCTGGTGGAGTCATCCAAAAGGCCGTCTGATCTTTTCACTCACGCGCGCTATCCGTGATTCACCGGACGTTCTCACGTGCCGTTTAATCGACAACAAGATCACTTACGTGCATCGCCGGCTGTGGCCCGCCCTCGTCAAGCTGTCCGGTGAGTTGGATACGAGCAAGCTCGGTGCGATTCGCGAGGAACATCTGCCCGGCGGTAAGCACGAGCTGCGCGTGACTGAGTTTCCCCAGTGGGTACCCGCCGAAGTCTTAGCCGAGAGTAAGCGGCTTACGCGGCGCGAAGCCCGGTCGCTGCTCGCCAGCTTGACAGGTAGCTCGAAGTAAAGTATCTTGACGTCAAGATATTAATGACCACGAAGACAGACAGGCTGGAATCTTTAACAGGTGGCAGCGGGGTGCACGTTTTCCTCGTGTTGTGGAAGGCGGCGCGGTCGGTCGAGACATATGCGCAGAACAGCATCTCGCAGATGGAAATGTGCGGCAGCGACTTCGCCATTCTCGAAGCCCTCTTGCACAAAGGGCCGCTGCCGATCAACGAAATCGGGAAAAAGATCCTGTTGACGAGTGGTTCCATAACGACGGCGGTCGACCGCCTGGAAGACAAAGGCCTGGTCGAACGACGCGCTCATGGCACCGACCGGCGCGCGAAGGTGGTTCACCTAACTAAAGACGGCAAGAAGCTGATTACACGCGTCTACGCCGATCACGCTGTCGACATGGAGCAACTCGCTGCGGCCTCGCTGACTAAAAAAGAGCGTGAAACATTGATTAAGTTGTGTAAGCAGATCGGATTTGAGGCGGCGGATCGCCTTAGTACAAACAGAAAGGAACGAAGTGAGTAAAGTATTGAAATCAGAGATTAAAGGGCGCACGGTGGCTGGAATCGTGAACAGCATCGAGACTTTGGAGGGCGGCGGCTTCCTCGTGCGCCGGCCTTTTCCAACGCCCGCGTTTTCAGAATTTGATCCATTCCTGTTGCTTGACGAGATGGGACCGATGGATGCCCGGCCGGGCGAAGCTAAAGGCGCGCCGGACCATCCACATCGTGGATTTGAGACTGTGACTTACATGTTGTCTGGTGAGATGGAGCACAAAGACTCTCGCGGGCACGCTGGAAGTTTGAGACCGGGTGACGTGCAGTGGATGACTGCCGGGGCCGGCGTTGTTCACTCGGAGATGCCGAGCGCTGAGTTTGCGCGCACGGGCGGGCGGATGCACGGGTTTCAACTCTGGGTAAATCTTCCGAAGCGCGACAAGATGACGAAGCCGCGCTACCAGGAGATCCCGGGCTCGCAGATTCCCAAAGCGACTTCGGCTGATGGACTCGTAAGCGTGACAGTGATCGCGGGGGAAGCGTTGGGCCAAAAGGCCGTCATCGAGACGCGCACGCCGATCATTTATCTCCATTACCGGATCAAGCCCGGCGGTTCGGTCGTTCAATACGTGCCACGCGCTTATAGCGGCTTTGCGTACGTGATCGAGGGCGAGGGAACGTTTGGAGCTGAGAACGAGCGCGGTGTGGATGGACAGATGGTTTTATTCGCAGTGGATGGTGATGAAGTGCGAATCGAGAATCCGCCGGATGCGAAGACGACACTCGAAGTGTTGCTCATCGCGGGATTGCCTTTGAACGAGCCGGTTGCGCGGTATGGACCATTCGTGATGAACACGCGTGAAGAGATTTATCAGGCGATTGAAGATTATCGCGAGGGGAAGATGGGCGAGATTCTGTGAAAGGGAAGAATCATGGTAGCTGAAGCAAGATTTCATGACAGGTCTGCGGTTGATTTGGCGCTGTTGATTGGCCGCGTCATCGTGGGAGCAGTGTTTATGGCGCACGGCGCGCAAAAGCTCTTCGGCGCTTTTGGTGGACCGGGGCTGTCGGCGTTCGTCGGAATGATGGGACCGTTGGGTTATCTCGTAGCGATTGGTGAATTCTTTGGCGGGTTGGGACTCCTGGTTGGGTTCTTGTCGCGGTTTTCCGCGGCGTCGATCATTGTGATCATGCTAGGCGCGATCGGGATGGTCCACGGCAAGGTTGGGTTCTTCATGAACTGGATGGGCAACCAGGGAGGTGAGGGATTTGAGTATCACTTGCTGGCGATCGCGATTCTGCTCGTGATTTTGATCGCTGGGCCAGGGCGTTACGCAGTGGCGCGATCGTTGCCGCTGCCCAAGCTCGCCGAATAAGCGAACGAACGGGTGGCCACGGAGGGCCACCCCTACAGTTGTTACGTTTCACGACCATTCTTGGAAACAACTGTACGGGTGGCCCTCCGTGGCCACCCGTTCCGTTCCTCCCAATTTAATGCCCAAGGTCGAGCTGCATTAAATCATCCGCAGCGGTAAATCCGTGCCGCAAGTATAACGACTTACTTCGCTCCCTGGGCCAGAGAATTACCGTGTGCGCGTCATTGGTCTTGGCCCAGTCCAGGGCCTCAGACAATAACATCGTCCCAATTCCTTTGCCGCGAAATTCTTCGCGAACGTAAAAGCTCGTCACGTAAAGGTAGCACTCCGTTTCAGCCGCCGGATTTGGAATCTTCTCGACAAGCTGGCTCCAGATATTTCCGACAATCATCTGCTCGTATTCAGCAATCCAACACCGCCAGCAACGGTGGTTAAGTCGCGCCATCATCCAGCGCGTGCATCGCTCGCTGAATTCTGCTTCGCTCTCAATCGTCTCTGTGGCCGAAGAGCGCAGCTCATATCTAAACCTTGCGAGCACGGGCGCATCAGACTCCGTCGCTACTCTGATCTTGATATTCATCTAGTGTTCTCGGGCTATGTCGAGGGACGACATGCGCTTCGTACCCGGATAAGGTTGCGAGCCCTTTATTATGTTCCAGAGAACTCGATTAAACGCATCTTCACCGGCGGCATCAACCCGATCAAAGTTCAGCTCGAGCGAAGCTTGCGCGCTCGGCCCTTTTGTTGGGTTCAGCTCGTCTAGTGGTTGATCTGGTTTTAGAGCGACATACGGAGTAAGGTTCGCTTTGCTTATAAAGATCTCACGCAGCGGCCGGCCGTAATAGTCAAACTTGGAAAGCTTATCGAGACCGAGGATTTCCTCCATCGTCGCGAACACGTCGGTGGTGTTGACGAAACGATGGATCAATCCGCCACGATTGTAGGCCGATATGGCTAGCAGCACCGAGCGATGCGAATCAACGTGATCCGGTCCGTCCTGCGCATCGTCCTCCAACACAAACAGCACGGTGTCTTTCCAGTAGGGTGAGTTGGAAACCGCTTCCACGATTCGCCCGAGCGCGAGATCATTGTCGGCCATGTGCGCTTTCGGCGTGGGCATTCCCGGACGGCCACCCGAGGTGTGATCGCCGGGAAGATGCATGATTTGCAAGTCTGGCAAATTACCCCCGCGTACAAACTGCTGAAACTCTTTCAGCCAAACATCGACTCGCACCTGATCCCGAATCCGCATGTTGAAAGCCGGATACTCCGCACTCGTGTACGGCTCGAGCGCTCGCTTCACCGCGTGATACCGGACCGGCGAGCTCTTCGGCACGGGTTCGCCAAACTCACCGTAATTGCGCAGCTTCAAACCTTTCCTGATCGCCGCGTTCCAGATATATCCTGACGCCGGTTCGTCAACGTCGTCTCGATCGTTTGGATCGCGCCGATCTGAATAGAGCGAAGGGATCGTCTTCTCGCCATAGTCAGTGACATAGGCGGCCGTGCTCCACACGTGTCCCTGCGAGCTCACTTCCGCGTTGCAAAAGAAACGGTCGAACAATCCGAACCGTTCGGCTAAAGCGTGATGGTTGGGCGAGACGGCTCGCAGGAAGAAAAGCAACGACGGATCGCCGTCGCCTTGCGGTAAGTCGCCGAGGACCTGATCGTAAGTGCGATTCTCCTTGATGATGTAGATGACGTGTTTGAATGGCGGATACTTTGTGCTGCCTGGCGTTCGGTTCCAATTGTTCGCGCGCGCGACTCGCTTGGTGAGCTTTGCCAGCTCGAGTGATTTCATGTTCGCGGGGAGAGTTGTGAGCGTGCCGTTCAATTGGCCGAGGGTGTAGTCGGTGCTGTCGTCAGGTTGTGCGATATCGGGTGTTGGGGATTTCGGATTCGCACGCGTGCCTTTGCCCTTCGAATTCAAGACGTGCAACGAGTCTCTGAGTATTAACAGCGCCGTTGGATACCACTCAACCGGAATCCTTCCAATCAACCGGCTTGTCCTCGAAAGCTGGAACACCGCCACCGCGTTGTTGTCAGCTTCCGCGACATAAAGCCTTGATTCGTCATGCGATAGTGCGAGCGCGTTGGGCGTGCTGCCTTGATTTGGACCAGCAGGCGGTGGATCGACAAGCTTCGTCACAACGCGCGCGGTTTTTGTATCAACTATGGCGATGCTGTTCGTGCCGCCCGATGCGACAAACAGACGTGAGCCGCTCTTGTTGAGTAGCAAAGCAGAAGGATGGCGACCAACCGTGACCTTCCGCCGTTCTTTGAGCAAACCGTTTGCCGCCGGCGCAAAGATCGAGACAGTATTTCCACCCCACGCCGAGACGTAAACCTCGCCATTCGGAGAAACCACGACAGTATAAGGATAAGCCTCAGTTGGTAGACGCTGAATTACGCTCTTGCTCTCAACGTCAACGACAGCCAGCGTGTCAGCAAGATTCTCGGCGACAAACATGCGCTTACCATCCGGCGAAAGCGCGATGCCTGCCGGAAAGCGCGCGCCATCTCGTTTCGGCTCTTTCGGCGCGAGCACGATCGTGTCGGTGAGCGTCGCCTGTTTGTCACGCCAGGCGTAACGATAAATCACGTCTTCGTTGCCACCTGAGGCGTACAGCGTTCGCCCATCACATGAGAATGCAAGACCGAGGAACGCGCTGCGTTGCGAGATTGTTTGCAGTATTGTTCCGTTGTGACGATCGATCACTTGCAGTCCCTGCTGCCGCCAACCGCTGAGCGAAATCACGAGCCGATCGTCCTCAGGTGAAAGCGCCATCGCGAGAGGCATATTGCCGACGTCGAACGACGGTCCCGTTGGATCGAGACAGACGCCTGTCGGTAAACACGTCTGCGCTGTTGCGCTCGCCGCCAGTAACATCAGACAAAGAAAGACTGCTTTGTTCGCCATTATGTGTTCCTCTATGTGCCTTTTGTGAACTAACATTGGCTTACGTGCAAGCTCCATTATTGGCCGTCGCATAGGAACCAATTTTCATGGCGAAGGTAGCGACTTCACTCTCGAATATATTCACCGCTTTGGACCGATCTTCTTCGACTGCCCTGCACCGCCAGCTTTATAACCAATTGCGTGAGGCCATTCTTTCCGGGAGGCTGAGCGCGGGCACACGGCTGCCCTCGACTCGTGAGCTCGCCGATGAGCTTCGTTTGGCGCGCAACACTGTTCTGAACGCCTTCGATCAACTGTATGCGGAAGGATACCTCGCGAGGCGCGTCGGCGACGGGACTTATGTATCGAAAGAATTGCCCGACGACCTGCTCAAGGTGCAACGCGCGAACAATGTTCAGCGACACTCTCAACGCAACGGCCGATCGATCTCGAAATGGGGAACGGTGGTCGCAGATGTTTCGGTGAGTCCGGGGAACTATCTTGGACCACCAAGGCCGTTTCGAACAGGCACGCCTGCGCTCGATGCGTTTCCATACAAACTGTGGGGACGATTACTCGCGCAACGTTGGAAAGAATCCGGTCGAGCGATGGTGCCTTACGGTGATTCGGCCGGCTACTTGCCGCTGCGAAAAGCTGTGGCGTCTTACCTGTCAGCTACGCGAGGCGTTCGATGCGTCGCTGAGCACGTAATCATCACCAGCGGATCACTGCACGCGTTGGAAATCATCGCGCGCGTAATTCTTGAACCGGGTGATGCGGCATGGATTGAAGATCCGGGATTCCTCGGCGCGCGCGCAGCGTTGATGGCTGCGGGGGCGCGAGTTGTTCCGGTTCCGTTGGATGCTGATGGCTTGAACCTCGCGTCGGGCGTCTCACGTTGTGCGGATCCGCGGCTCATTTACGTCACGCCTTCACATCAATATCCACTCGGAATGACGCTGTCGTTAAGCCGCAGACTCGAGCTGCTGAGATTTGCCGGCAACACGAGTGCGTGGATCGTTGAGGATGATTACGACAGTGAGTTTCGCTACTCAGGCCAGCCGCTCGCAGCGTTGCAGGGACTCGACACCGAGCAACGCGTGATCTATGTCGGCACGTTCAGCAAGGTCTTATTTCCTTCCATTCGTCTCGGCTACATCATTGCGCCACCGGATCTGGTCGAGGCTTTCGTTCGCGCGCGGTCTGTCGGTGGGCATCAGTCGCAGACGCTGGACCAGGCGGTATTGGCGGATTTCATCAGTGGTGGTCACTTCGCGCGGCATATCCGAAAGATGAGAAAGCTCTACGCCGAACGACAGCAGGTGTTATTGAAAGCGGCAGATGGGTTACTCGAGATGAGGCCGAGCGATGCGGGGATGCATTTGATTGGCTGGCTGCCTGAAGGCATCGACGATCGAGTAGCAGCGCGAAAGGCGTTAGCGAGTGGTGTGGAAGTTACGCCGTTGTCTGCGTATTGCATTGAACCACCAGCACGCGGCGCGTTGCGACTCGGCTACACAGGCTACACACCAGCAGAGATCCGGCGAGCCGTGCGTCAGTTAGCAAAGCTGCTGTAACCGTTCGCGATCTTCAGGTGTGTCGATGTCCACCGCGCCTTGCGGAAATTCGATGGTGGCGACTTTCTCGGGATGTGACGCGATGATTTGTCGAGCGCCTTCGTCTTTCGTTAGCGACGCGAGCTCGTTGAATAGCTCCGGTGCGAAGAATGCTGGAACGCCGCGAGTTGTGCCGTAAGTCGACGCAACGATTGCACGGCGTGTTTTGCAGTGAGTGCTGATCAACTCATTCAAAACAGCAGAAGTCATCAAGGGTTGATCGCACAACGTGATAACAACTCCACCCGGCGAACGAATCTGTTCGAGCCCGGTACGGATCGACGAGCTTATTCCAGCCTGCCAGTTTTCATTTTCGACTACACACACCGGCAGATCGCCAATTTCCTGTCGCATTTGTTGCGCGTGATTTCCAACGACAACGACAACTCGATCGCAAACCGACTCCAACGCCGCCTTTGCTGCTCGCCGCACGAGAGTCTCTCCGCGAAATTCCAGAAGTTGCTTTGGAACTCCTAACCGGGAAGATCCACCAGCCGCTAGAACGATGACGCTAATTCCCATGCTTCGCTCGAAACCGACAAGCTGGACCACCCATGAATCGAACCCACGCGTCGCCGCAGTTGCATACCGCTTCGCTGAGACGACACTGCCTTGATCTCGCCGACGATCGAGAGCGCGATCTCCTCAGCCGTTTCAGCGCCGATGTCCAAACCGACCGGTGCGTGCACACGATCCATATCGCCCGAAACTTCATTCAGCAGTCGCTCCGTTCGTTGCCTCGGCCCTAGGCATCCAAGGTAACGCAACGGCAACGGCAAAAGCTGCTGCACCAACTCCGCATCGTGCAGGTAGTTGTGCGTCATCACCACCACACTCGTGCGCTCAGACAAACGGGCTTGCGACATCACATCTTCAGGACGGCAAAGCACAACCGCGTCTGCGTTACTGAAGCGGTCGCGACTCGAAACACGCGCGCTCGTATCGACGACCGTCGTATGCCAGCCCAGGTATCTTGCGAGATCGACGATTGGCAACACATCCGGTCCGCCGCCGAAAACAACGAGACGCACACGTGGCTGAACAACTTCAATAAAGACGTCGATGTAGCCGCCGGCGACCTCGTAGCGTCTGATACATGAGCTGGTCGCCTCGCGCAAGTCGTCGAAGATCGGTGCAGGGAAGTCTCCATCGATCGTACCGTCCGGGTAGAGCAGCGCCCGCGCGCCGATTGTTGTTTCAACGTAACCGTCGACGTGGAACACAGTTGCCATCGCGCCGGGCGCGTCGCGTTCAGCGCACTCCGAGAGTAACTGCATTACACCCGCGACGCGTTCGGTAGCTGCCGGCTCGATCAGAACATCGATGATGCCGTTGCAACCGAGCCCGAGTCCCCAAACGATGTCATCCTTGTTAGTCGTGTCGTATCTCACGACGACAGGCGCGCCCGAACGCACCACCTTTTGCGCACGCTCGCAGACATCGCGCTCGAGACAACCGCCGCTCAGAACGCCGGTAGTCTCTCCGCTCTCAGTGATCAGCATTCGCGCGCCCGGACGGCGATACGACGATCCTTCAACGGAGACGACCGTCGCGAGCGCTGAGAACTGGCGTTGTCTGAATGCAGTGATCAATTCATTCATAGTTTTACCTTCCGAGAACGGGTGGCCACGGAGGGCCACCCCTACAGTTGTTGCTCATGGGGCGCATTCAATGAACTGGCGTGTTTGACCACAACTGTAGGGGTGGCCCTCCGTGGCCACCCGGACGATTACAATAATTTGTCTAAGGTAATTGGCAGCCGCCGTATGCGTTTACCCGTCGCGTGAAAGACAGCATTCGCGACAGCGGCGGCGACGCCGGCATACGCAAGCTCGCCGATTCCCTTCGTCCCGAGCGGATTAACGTGATCGTCACGCTCTTCAACAAAGAATGAATAAATCGACGGCACATCCGCATTCACCGGCACGTGATACTCACCGAGATTCGCGTTGACGAAGCGTCCCATCCGATGGTCCATCACCGTCTCCTCGAATAAAGCCTGGCCGAGACCGCCGACAATACCGCCGATAAACTGGCTGACTGCCGTCTTCTCGTTCATGATCCGTCCCGCGCCACATGCTGAAACGACGCGAGCCACGCGCACGACGCCGAGCTCCTCATCCACACGCACCTCGACAAAATCCGCGCAGAAGGCGTGCATCGAGAACCTCTTCTCTTCGTCGGTTGGGTTAGAGTCGACTGTGGCTTCAATCGACTCCATCCGGTTGCGTCGCAGAATATCCGCGTAGCTTTCACCGCGTGAAGTATCGCTTTTCAACGCAATGCGACCATCCGCGAACGTCACCTGTTCCTCCGTTGCGCCATTCAACGGTGAACGTTGATCCCCGCTCGCCAGCGCCAACAACTTCGCCCGCACCGCCAAACACGCTTCGTGTACTGCCGATCCAACACTGCCGGTCGTGCTGGATATGCCATGAACAGATCCTCTCGGCAAATCGGAGTCGCCGAGCTCCGAACGCACCCGGCTCAGATCCATCGCCAAAGCTTCAGCCCCCACGATCGCCATCGTCGTCCATGTTCCCGGTCCCATGTCGCTCGCTGACGACTGGACCACTGCGGTTCCATCATTGAACACGCGCGCCCGTGCGCTCGACGGAAAGCGAACCACCGGATAAGTCCCGGATGACATTCCCATTCCCACCAGGCGCCGGCCATCGCGCATCGAACGCGGCTCTATCGTGCGGCGCGACCAGCCAAACGCTTCGGCTCCGCGACGATAGCATTCAAGCAGCGATTTGCTGGACCATGGCAAACCATTTTCAGGATTGCGATCGGCGTGATTGCGAATGCGGAATTCGAGCGGATCGATCTTCAGCTTGTAAGCCAGCTCGTCCATCGCGCTGTCGAGCGCGAAGAGGCACGAAGATTCCCCTGGCGCGCGCATGTAGAGCGGCGTCTGAATGTTGCCGCGTACGAGGCGATACTTCGTGATGCAATTCGGGCTCGCGTAAAGCATACGCGTCGCATTCACGAGCGCCTCGGTGTTCTCTTCGTAAACGGACGTCTGTGCGTAACCCTCGTGAACAATCGCCGTCAATTTCCCGTCGCGATTGGCGCCGAGTGCGACGCGCTGAATCGTGTACGGACGATGCCCGTGCGAGCTGAACATCTGGCTCCGCTGCACTACCAGTTTTACCGGACGACGCACGAGGCGCGCGGCCATTGCTGCAACTATCGGGTGGGACCACGGGCGCAGTGAAGATCCAAAACCGCCGCCGACGAACGGGCAGATCACATGCACGTCTTCTTCATTAAGCCCGAACACGAGCGCCAAGTGTCTTTGCGTGTTGAATATCCATTGCGTCTTGTCGTGAAGCGTCAGCTTGTCGCCGGACCATTCGGCGATCGTCGAGAGCAGCTCCATCGGATTGTGATGTTCCACCGGCATCGTGTACGTCTCATCGATAACAACCTCCGCCTTGCTCAACGCATCGGGGTCTCCGCGAACGACATCTGCAAAGCGCCCCATCAGCGGCTCTTTCATCAAGCTTTCCTGCGATGGGAACGCGCGCGTGATTTCGTCTTCGACACTCGTCACGTGTTTGGTCTCGTCATAAACAACGCGAACGAGCGTGGCTGCATATTCCGCCTGCTCGAGGTCTTCCGCGACGACAACCGCGATTGGCTGGCTGTTGAAGTAGATCGTGCTCTCTTGCAGCACCGGAAAAGAACGTCCGAAAGTGGGCGCGACAAAGTCGTCAATTGCTTTAGGACGCTCCGGAAAGTTCAATCGCGGCGCATTCTCATGCGTGATGACTGCGAGCACGCCCGGCGCGCTCAATGCTGCTTCGGTGTCGATCGATCGTATGCGTCCACTCGCGATCGTGCTCATCACGAGTACGCCGTGCGCCAGGTTCGCGACCTTGAACTCAGCGGCGTAACGTGCGCCGCCAGTGACCTTCAAGCGGCCGTCGACGCGCTCGACAGGTTTTCCGATCGGTCTTACTTCCGGAGTCATGCCACTCTCCCGCTGCTAGCTGCGATTGTCAGCGCACGAACGATCGCGCGACGGCCCAACTCGATCTTGAATCGATTATGCTCAGTGCCAACCGCGCTCTGCATTTCGGCTTCGGCCGCGTTGCGGAAACTACTTTCGTCAGCACGTTGTCCTTTTAAAGTTGATTCTACTTTCGTCGCGCGCCACGGTTTATGGGCCACGCCTCCCATTGCCACTCGCGCTTCCTGGATCACGCCGTCGCGAATATCGAGCGCCGCCGCCACTGATACCAGAGCAAAAGCATACGAAGCGCGATCCCGCACTTTGAGATAGTACGAATGATCCGCAAAGACATTTGCCGTCGCGGGAAGATCGATTGCAGTGATCAGCTCGTCGCGCCGCAGATTCGTATCGATGTGGGGAGTCTCACCCGGTAGACGATGAAACTCGGCAAACGGAATGCTACGTGGTCCTTGTGGTCCTTCCACTTGCACGGTGGCGTCGAGCGCCGCCAACGCGACGCACATGTCCGACGGGTGCGTCGCGATGCACTGCTCGCTCGCGCCGAAGATCGCGTGGATACGACTAAAACCTTCGAGCGCGCCGCAGCCTGAATCCGGTTCGCGTTTATTACAAGGCATCGCCGTGTCGTAGAAGTAGTAACAACGCGTGCGCTGCATGAGATTCCCGCCGTTAGTCGCGGCATTTCTGAGTTGCGCACTCGCGCCCGCGAGAATCGCTTGCGTGACGAGTGGATAACGTTCGCGAACGAGCCGGTGGTTTGCGGTGTCGCTGTTCTTCGCGAGCGCACCGAGTCGCAAGCCGCCGTTACGCTCAACGATGTGGGTGAGCTCGAGACGATTGATGTCGATCAGTCGCGAGGGCTGCTCGACGTGTTCCTTCATCAAGTCGAGCAGGTTTGTGCCCCCCGCGATGAATTTTGCGTTCTGTTGCGCGATCGCCTCGATAGCGGCTTGTTGGTTTGTCGCGCGTGTGTAAGCAAACGGATTCATTTCCCGATTAAACTCCCCTCTGCTGAGTCACTTCACGAATGGCGGCGACGATTCCGGGATAAGCTCCACAACGACAGATGTTGCCCGACATGCGCTCGCGAATTTCGTCGTCCGTGAGCTCGACATTTCCTTCTTTGCGAACATCAACGGTCACGTGGCTGGCGGCGCCCTCGTCGACCTCGCTCAGCATCGCCACCGCCGAGCAGAGCTGTCCGGACGTGCAATAGCCGCACTGAAAACCCTCGTGACGCACGAACGCAGACTGCAATGGATGCAACTCGTCACCATTTGCCAGACCTTCAACCGTTGTGATTTCCCCTCCGTCGTAAATCACAGCGAGAGCAAGGCACGAGTTGATACGTCTGCCATCGATGATGACGGTACAGGCGCCGCACTGGCCATGATCGCAGCCCTTCTTCGTGCCGGGGAGATCGAGCTTTTCACGCAAAAGGTTGAGCAACGTCGTGCGCGGATTGAGACGCAGTCCGTAGTTCGTTCCGTTAACACGCAACCGCACTGCTACGGTTTCACTTGCCGCTGACACTTCTGATTCGATTAAGTTCATGATTGAGGATTTATTCTGGTCGGATCGGGTGGATGTGGCATCCCGCAATCGGAGGCTTTTGAACTAACCATGATTGAGGATCGGCTAATAACACGATGGAGTTAGCGCCAACTTGTATTAGGATTGCGAGGATGAAGAAGGCCCACCTGATATTTGGAGTATTGATCGTGGTTGGTTTCTTGTTGACCGGTCAGTACATGGATAAGTTTTACAACCACCTGCATGGCATGGCTGATGGCCCACGACTGCTGTATCGCACGAGGCACATCTTCATACTGTTGGCAGGCTTGCTGAATCTCGGGATAGGCGCTTATTTCACTAATCGCATCCAACCGTGGGCGCGGACGATACAACTTATCGGCTCGCTATTTATCTTCGTGGCGTCGATTTTGTTTGTCATCGCCTTTTTCTACGAACCGAATTTGGGTAACCTGCACACGCCTCTGAGTCACTGGGGAACGTACACGATCGCGACCGGTGCAGTGCTGCACGTCGTGAGTGGGATAAAAGACTATGGAAATTGATACTTTGACGCCGGTGCTTCGCACCTGGGACTTAGGGGGAACCATCGAGTTCTATACGCAAATGCTCGGATTCGCGTGCGACTCTCACGAGCCCGACTGGGGTTGGGCCAGTCTATCTCACGGTTCGTCTTCGTTGATGTTCTCCGCCCCGAACGAGCACGAAGGTGATGTTAAGCCGGCCTTTACGGGCTCGCTTTACTTTCGCGTTCGAGACGTTGAATCACTTTGGTCGCGACTCAAAGACGAAGCACGCGTCTGTTACCCGATCGAAAACTTCGACTACGGAATGCGCGAGTTTGCGATCTATGACAACAACGGCTACCTGCTTCAATTCGGCCAGCCATCAGTGCCGCCAGAAGGCGAACCCGACCGCTCCGATCAGTAGCACGTACGAAACTACATTATTCCAACGCAGCGGCTCACGAAAAACCAGAAACGCAAACACCGTAAACACCACGAGGGTTATACACTCCTGCATGATTTTGAGTTGCGTCAGGCTGAAGTAGTTCGACCCGATCCTATTGGCCGGCACCTGAAAAATATATTCAAAAAAAGCGATCCCCCAACTAACAAAAATCGTCGCCACCAGCGGCGCCTTCTTATACTTAAGATGCCCATACCAGGCAACGGTCATGAAGGTGTTGGAGATGATTAGAAGTACGATTGTTCTTAGCTGCATACCCCGAGTTCGTGAACCTTCCATCTAAATGTTCTAGAGTCACTTTACTGTAAGTTGGTTTAACTGTGCTGTCGATTGTTGAGTGTACGTGATATGTTTGGCGCTGTTAGAAAGCGGGGCGGAATTAGATGGCTAAGGTCATATCAAAGACACAACGATCAGCGGCTTTTGTGCAGAAATAGTCTCTCACCACGGCTCAGCAGGTCAGCGCGGATCAGGTGCAATTTAGACTGCCCAAAAAGTAGTGGAAGAAGTTCTGTTACGTGCTTGACGCACCACCAAAGACGATCCTTGCACTAAGTAGTCTTTTAAATAAACCGAGTCTATTTGATGACTAATTTCATTTCATTCAACTGACTCTTATCCGTGTGAAGGATTGCTTTGAGGGTTGATACCGTGTTGAGTGTTGTAGTTGTGAGTCTTGTCAAAGTGAGAAGTTCGCTTCAAGAGAGCCATCCTCCCATAACAGCATCGACTCTTGGTCTGTGACTAGTTCGACAAAGGTATCTGAACGCCTTCAGTCTTCGCTCTCGAAAACACTTCTTCGGCCGTTGGTCCGCTAGCAATCAGGCGGTTACCATCTAGAGCGACCCATTGCCCTGCGTATCTCTCTCGGTTTTCATCCAACCATCTCAGTGACTTTGCCGAACGGTTAGCGTCTACTTCTGAGTTATCTCCGTTCGACGATCCCTTTTCGTCCAGCCATCGATGAATCCTTTCCTGCTCCGCCGCCGACAGTTTTTCAATTGACTTGATAATTCGATCAAAGCGTAAACTCATGCTGGAATCCTGTCACAGACGGCGGAGATAGCTGGTCTAAGAGGCCAATGCTCGTTCATGTAATATCAACCGTCTGTTTCTGAGGCTTTCGGACATTCTTGAGAGTCTTAGATAACACTCCCAGAGCCGTTCGAAGTGGGTTGGTGTCGCAATAGAACACCTAAAAATTGGGTATATTTTCTACCCTGGAGTTACCCACAGAATTTATTTTTCAGAAATTGTATTACGGTCAAATATTTTCTTGGCAAACTGTGTGGTCTGTTATACTCTCTGGCCTCGCCAACGGAAAGGCAGGCAATTACTTCGTTGCCTGCCGTGAAGATTCCCTCGCTCAAGGTTTATTCACTTCCCGCGTGAGACTTGCATCGGATCGCCTTTGGTGACAATTAGGTTTTCCTGTATGCGGACGCAACGCGCTGCAAACGAATCACGCCCGCATACAGGGGGACAGTTGTAGAGTTTTTCCCTGGCAGGATTTGAACCTGCGACCTCCGGGTTCGTTCCGCGTGCTCTTTCCAACTGAGCTACAAGGCATGGACCCGTTACCGCCCCGGCACCCCGGCGAGAGCACCTCGAAGGGTGTTCCTCTCGTTCGGGAGTGGTTTCAAAAAACTTATTACGACCTGTATATCACACTAAATAAAAGTTCTGCGTCGTTCGCCGTTTTAAAAACTAAGCCCGCCGTCACGAACTCCTAAAGATCCTACCAAGCCGAAGGCACCAGGATTAAAGCGCAAGGGCTACTTTGGGAGTGCGTCACAGCGAGCTATCTGGCTGGCACAATAGGCGACGAGTCAGCCCGAGCCATGTTCTCACTGCTTGTCAATATGGGAATCGCTCCCGGCTTTTGCTCTACTCGTCCACCTCAGATGGGAGGTGTGGTGACAGGCAGAGCGACTCCGAATCATTTAGATTTCAATGGCCTGCAGACTAACACGATTTGAACTAAGCAAAAATAGGTCTACCTGTTTTATTTTCTATGGCTTAGGTCTCTCAACCTCAGAAAGGATTTCAACAGCTTTTCCACAGAGGGCTGTGGAAAACTCATTCGTCAAGCAATTGATCCGTTTCATCAGGCAAATGCCCATGAATATGGGCAATTTCCTCGTTGACTGATACCTCAATAGGGTTACCCCGCGTATCCTCGATGCTGTGATGCGCCGGGGGGCGTTACGTGGCAGAATGGGGTTTGTCTTTTCGCATTTATTGGAGCACTAATACGTTATGGCGAAACCGGTGTTACTGACGGTGGACGACGATCGTGAGGTGTTGCGCGCGATCGAACGGGACCTGCGGCGGAAGTATGGCAGCGATTATCGTGTGTTGCGGGCGGGATCGGGACCGGAGGCGCTCGAAATCGTTCGCGAGCTGAAGATCAGAAACAATTCCATCGCGCTCTTTCTGATTGATCAAAGGATGCCCGGAATGTCGGGTGTCGAGTTTCTCGCACAGGCGATCACGCTCTTTCCGGACGCGAAGCGCGTGCTGCTGACAGCTTACGCCGACACCGACGCAGCCATCGCGGCGATTAACGAAGCAGGCATTAATCATTACCTGCTCAAGCCCTGGGATCCGCCGGAAGAGAACCTCTATCCGGTGCTCGACGAGCTGCTCGAGGATTGGGAAGCGGCGTTTCCGCCGCAGTTCGAAGGCATCCGCGTGTTGGGCAATCGCTGGTCGCCGAACTCGCACAACATTAAAGACTTCCTGGCCCGCAATCACGTTCCGTATCAATGGCTCGACATCGAAACTGCCGCTTCGGATTCAGAAGTTCGCAGCCTCGTCGAGTTGTTGGACGAGGAAGAGACGCGAAGCTTGCCGATCGTGATTCTTCCCAACGGCGTGCGTCTGCGACAACCGTCACTCGCCGATCTGGCCGAACACGCCGGACTCAAGACTCGCGCGACAGAAGCGTTCTACGATCTCGCGATCGTCGGTGGTGGACCAGCCGGACTCGCAGCCGCAGTCTACGGCGCGAGCGAGGGTTTGCGAACGGTCATGATCGAGCGTGAAGCGCCGGGTGGCCAGGCGGGGATGTCGAGCCGCATTGAAAACTACCTCGGCTTTCCGAGTGGACTCACCGGCGCCGATCTCGCGCGTCGAGCCGTGGTACAGGCGAGACGATTCGGCGTCGAGATCATTTCGGCGGAAGCTACGGAAGTGCGAATCGATGGTCCATACCGCTTTCTGAAACTCGCAGACGGCGCGGAGCTGAGTTGTCATGCATTGTTGGTTGCGACGGGCGTGCAGTGGCGCAAACTCGACGCGCCCGGAGTGGAACGCTTAACAGGAGCCGGCATTTACTACGGCGCAGCGATGACGGAAGCAATGTCGACGAAGGGCGAGGACGTTTACGTTGTCGGCGGCGCAAACAGCGCGGGACAAGCCGCGATGCACTTTTCGAGATACGCGCGGCGCGTCGTCATGCTCGTGCGCGGCTCGTCGCTCGCCGCGTCAATGTCGCAATACCTGATCAATCAACTCAAAGCGACTCCAAACATTCACATTGAATACAATACCTCAGTCGTCGAGGCGCACGGCGAAGATCACCTCGAGGCGATTTCAATTCACTGTGCTGAGACGAACGAGATAAACAAAGTGCCCGCGAATGCGCTGTTCATCATGATCGGAGCCGCGCCAAACACTGACTGGCTTGCGGAGGTTGTGGAACGCGACGAGCGCGGCTTCATCTACTCCGGCCCGCATCTCACACGCGATGGCAAGCGGCCAAACGGTTGGAAGCTCGATCGTGATCCCGGACTCCTGGAAACAAACGTGCCGGGCATCTTTGTCGTCGGTGATGTTCGACACGGCTCAGTGAAGCGTGTCGCGTCGGGCGTCGGCGAGGGTTCAGTGGCGATCTCTTTCGTTCATCAATATCTAAGCAAGGTCGTGTGACAGATGGAAGAAACAGTTTCGGGCGGCATTGAAGCAATCGTTCCCACGACTTCGTCGCCCGCAGATAAAATCGAGGCGCTTCGTCGCGTTCATGTGTTTGCCGATCTGCCTGACGACCAGTTGCGCTGGTTTGCTGATAACGCTGAGGACCATCGATTCAAGGCGGGCGACGTTGTGTTTCGCAAAGGTGATAAGGCGGATGTGATGGTGGTCTATCTTGAAGGCGAGATACACGCTTACTGGGACGAGAGCGATCACGACAATGTTTACATCGGGCGCGCGGGTGACCGATCGACTGAAGTGAGCGGAATGCTTCCGTTTTCACGCATGAAGGAGTTCACGGTAACCGGACGCGCAGTGTCGGATATGCGCTTGTTGCGGTTTCCGGTTCGCTTGTTTCCCGAGATGATGCAGCGCATGCCGGTGTTGGTCGAACAGCTGGTTGGCATTATGAGCGATCGAGTTCGTGAGTCGACCACGATCGATCAACAACAGGACAAGTTGATGGCGCTTGGCAAATTGTCAGCGGGTCTCGCTCACGAGCTAAACAATCCGGCGGCGGGAGCGACACGTGCGGCGAACGATCTGATCGAAACTCTGAAGGAGTTGCGCTCGGCCGACATGCGACTCTGCTCTCACGACCTGACCGCGGGTCAGCAGGAATCGATCGACGCGTTCGAGAGTAAAGCAATCGATCATACAGCCACGGCAAAACAGTTGAACTCGCTCGATCAGAGTGATCGTGAAGATCAAATTTCCGAGTGGCTCGAGTCACACGGCATCGACGAGGCCTGGAAGTTCTCGGCTAACCTCGTCGAGGCCGGGATGGATTCAGCCGCACTCGAACAGCTACTCGGCGAGATACCATCAACTGCAGTTCCTGACGTACTGGCGCGTGTGAACTGCCAACTCGCAGCGGCAAAGCTGGCTAGCGAGATCAAGACGGCGACGACGCGCATCTCCGAACTTGTCGGAGCGATCAAAGAATACAGCTACATGGACCAGGCCAGCGTCCAGGAGCTGGATATTCACAAGGGCCTCGACAACACGCTGCTGATCCTGAAGTACAAGTTGAAGAAGAAAGACATCAGCGTCACGCGCGATTATGCGGAGTCGCTGCCGCTGATCAAAGCTTATGGCAGTGAGCTCAATCAAGTGTGGACCAACTTGATTGTTAACGCAGTCGATTCGATGAGCAAAGGCGGAACGCTGAAGGTGCGCACCAAGCGCGAGCCGACCGACATTATGGTTGAGATTCGTGATAACGGTGCGGGAATACCAGCTTCTGTGCGGTCGCGCATCTTCGAGCCGTTCTTCACTACTAAGCCGGTCGGGGAGGGAACCGGCCTCGGCCTCGACACTGTCGCCCGCATCGTCCGCAAGCACCGCGGCAACGTGCGCTTCGAATCAAAGCCCGGTGACACGTGCTTCCAGGTGCGGCTACCGCTTGCGTGACATCAACAAACACACTGCGTGTCGTCTAACTCGGACCAGCGTGGCGGTTTTCTCGCCCAAACCTGACTCATTCGCGGCATTACGGCGAGCACCGTTTCGTCGTCACCGAGACGACGCATCTCTGCTACTGTTTCCTTGAGTTGTTCGTGACTAACCAGGCCCGCCGACACGAATGATGGTCCAGCTTCAGCAACTGATAACTCCAGCAGCCGCTTATTCTCGCCTTTTGAAAACACCGGTTGGTTGAACGCTATTTCTACTTGCGAGAACTTCGCGTTCAGCACGAGGTGAAATAGCCGGCGGCCAAGCGTGTAGTCCACTCCCCACTTGGGTCCGAGCGCGCCGAAGAGGTTCGAGAATTCTTCCAACTTCGAACGTGGCTCGCTGCTCGCCGAAGTAAGATCGCCGTCCTCAATGGCCATGATTCCTTCCGGCTTTAGCAGTTCGTGCATCTCGCGCAATGCTGATTCAGGGTCCTGCAGGTGAATCAGCAGAAAGCGGCAATAGACGACGTCAAACGCTTCTCTGGGTAGTCCGGTGTCGATTGCGCTCGCCTCGACGAAGCGCACATTGGAAAGTCCCGCCGGCAGCAGCGCGCGGGCTTGTTCGACTTGTGCGGCGCTGTAATCGACGCCGACCACTTCGCCGGTTGGACCGACAAGCTCCGCCAGAAGTTGCGTAGTCATGCCGACGCCGCAGCCGAGATCGACGACGCTCATCCCAGGTTGTATACCGGCGCGCAACAATAGTTGGCGTGCGCCCGGGCCATAAATATTGTGCAAAATACGAAGACGATTTGCGGCGGCGTTTCCAGTCGCCAACACGTAATCACCGCGAGCGTTTAGCTTGGATTGTGCTTGCATAGCTGTCCTTTCATCGATTGCCACACTTGCATACGCGTGAGCAGCCATCGTGAAGGAGCAGAAAACCGTAAAAAAGTTGTAACGTTTGCTTATTGAGCGTCGTGGAAAATTATTCCGAGTGTGTAGCGGCTTCCGGATCGAAGTCGACTCACGCCGTGACGCATGTTCACCCGGTAAACACTCTTCTTGCCCTGAACGGGACGATGATTAACTGCAAACACGACGCCGTCGCCTTTTCGAAGTGACACAACGAGTGGCCGCGATTGCATGCGTGGGCGTTGTTCAGTCATCACAAACTCTCCACCGGTGAAGTCTTTATTTGGCTCTGATAAAAGGATTGCGATCTGGAGTGGAAAGACGTGCTCGCCGTATAGATCCTGGTGCAGGCAGTTGTAATCGTCTGGTCCGTATTTAAGGATTAGTGGTGTTGGTTTTGTCTGGCCCGCCTCGTGACAGCGTTTGATGTACTCCGCGTGCGTGGCTGGGTAACGAGCGTCGTTCCAACGATTAGCGATTGGGACCAGATGAGGATAGAGCGAAGTGCGAAGCTTTGTAATCAACTCGGGTAATGGATAGCGGAAGTATTTGTACTCTCCGCGTCCGAACCCATGACGTTCCATCACGATCTGACTGCGGAAAATCTTTTCGTCCTGATAGAGGTCTCGAATCTCGTCGCATTCATCCGACGCCAACAGATCCTTGATAACCGCATTACCCTCGGCATCAAGCTCTCGATAAACCCGCTCCCACGTTATATCTTCGACCGCCATTACTGAATGATACCGTGTACCGCGTAGCTCTACACTCCGTTTCTTGCTTTCAAACTCGGCCACGGATTTCATGAAACGATTTTTTCATGGGCTATAATCGTCAGCCAGGGAACCCCGCACAAATATGCCCAATAAAAAGAGGATCATAATCATTGCTGGACCTAACGGCGCCGGCAAGACCACCTTTGCGCGTGAGTACTTAATGAAAGAGGCGCATTGTCCTGACTTCGTTAATGTCGATCTCATTGCTGCCGGGTTGTCGCCTTTTAATCCTGAGCGTGCGGCGATTCAGGCGGGGCGTATCATGCTTTCTGAGATTCACCGCCGAGTGCGAAAGGGTGAGAGTTTTGCTTTTGAAACCACGTTGAGTGGACATGTTTATGCGCGGATGATTCCCGAATGGCGAAACAGTGGCTACCGAGTGAGGCTCATTTTTCTACAGTTGCCGGATCCTAAGATAGCTATCTCGCGAGTTAAGATGAGAGTCGCGCAAGGTGGTCACAATGTGAGCAGCACTGTTGTTAGGCGAAGGTTTGATGCGGGTCTAAAAAACTTTCAGGACGTGTACAAGTACTTGGTAGACAACTGGGAGTGGTACGATAATTCAAGCACGACACCGCAACTGATTTCAGCGGGAGCTAATCGATGAGCCGTCGAGTGAAACATTCGAAAGAAATAGAAGATACGCTGCGTGCGTTGCGACGGGCCGCAAAGCGTGCACTCGAACTCGGTCTCCAAACCGGGACGCCTGTTTATGTTTGGAAGGACGGTAGGATCGTCGACCTCACCAAAGAGCAAAGGCCAGCGAAAAAATCGAAGTCAAAACGGTCCCGACGTTAACCGGCCAGGCGGTGATTCCCGAACGACAATGACAAACCTCTTAAAGAGCGTGTTGCACAACATCGGTATTGTGATGTTCAGCCTTGGACTCGCTTACCTTGGAACAGTTGTCGATTCACTGCTAGGCCTTCCCACACTCGCGTCCAGGCTTGCAGCCATCGTGGGCATTTTGCTCGTGTTGCTCGGGTTTCTGCTTCGTCTGTGGGCGGTGTTCCATTTTTATAACCACAACATGCGAGTGCTCTCGCCCCAGCCACAGGGTTCTCTGGTGACTGCTGGCCCGTATCGCTACTCCAGAAATCCCTTGTACCTGGGCGCGAACGTATTTTGTTTTTTCGGCGCGGCTTTGTTATTCGGATCGCCCACGGCGTTGATAATGACCGCCGTTCACCTGCCCTTCGTAAATCTCTGGATCCAACGTGAGGAGAGGCAGTTGGAACAAAAGTTTGGCGATCGCTTTCGAGCGTATAAAAGACAGGTCCGGCGCTGGCTGTAAATAAAAAACGGGCCGGGTCGCCCGTGACCCGGCCCAATCGAGGTGTGAAGTGCGCTTCACGCGCGTCGCCCGCACTGCCACCTCCAGTCTGGCCAATCCAACTAGTTACCAACCGTTCCGGCAATACCCTTGTTAACCATCAAGCGAATCTCAACACGACGGTTCTTCGCGCGACCGGCTGACGTCTTGTTTTCCGCCACCGGCTCCAATTGCCCGTAACCAAACGGTTGGACCAGGCGATTCAGCGGCATCTTGTACTTGTTCACGATGTAATAGATAACCGCATTCGCACGTCGCTCGCTCAGATCGATGTTGCGTTGCGAGTTGCCGGTTGTATCAGCGTAGCCGATCACGGCCATCACCCAGCCTTTGGTATTTTGCGTCTTCACCCACGCGGCAGCTTCGTCGATCGTGGCTTTGGCCTTTGGACCAAGCGACGCACTGTTGGTCGCGAATTGGACAGTGACGGTTTTGATCGGATCGAAATCATCCAACCCGTTGATGCGATTGTTGGCGTAGTCGGCTGTTTGCTGTGCTTTCCTGGCAGACTCCGCCGCGGCATCCGCTGCAGCTTGTGCCTGCTGAGTCAACGCGCGGTTTTCCTCAATCTGGCCGGCCATCCGCTCCGCCTCCGCCTGTTGCTGTTTCAACTTCTCGTTGATCTCAGCTTCGGCAGGATCGAGGGTCGCTTTGAGCGCCTGCGCGGTCCTTAGATCCTGTTCGTCGAAACGAATCTTGTCGGCCGTAATCGTGCCGTCAGAGTTTTTCATACCGTCAACTTCGAGTCTGAGTCCACGCAGGATGTAGCTGGCCCCATACTCTTTTGAGCCGCGAAAAGCGCCACGTTTGTGACTCTTAACTTCGGTATCGGCAGTAAGAAGCACCGTCGTTTGCGGTCCGCCAGTGGTTTCGCTCATTGTGAATGAGTCAGGGTCGCGTTTTACGACGACGCCCTTCATCTTCTTCACCTTTTCTTGAACCGCAGGTTGCGTAGGTTGGGTAAGACTTGTCGCCGCAGACGCATTTACGGCGCCCGCCAACACGAGAGCGAAGGCGACTGTCACTAGTCTCAATAATGAATTTTCGCTATTTCTCATTTGTTTCTCCTTGGTGTGGTCAAGCAAGAGTCAGCCTTCTATTCTTCGAGCAACGTCCAACTTGCTTGGGGATATTCCGCATTTGCCGGCCACGCGGCCAGCTTGCTGTTAATTCGACTTCGAGAATCTTAGTGAGAACGTGGCGCTGTTAACACTGTCAATTCTTACAGTCCTTCAGGAGATGCGAAATGGGCGAGTACAACTGTGATGTTGTCGACACCACCACCCGCCAGCGCCAGATCCAAAAGGTTTTGGCAGGCGGTCTGCGCTGAGTCTGAATCGGTTAATACGTCAGCGATCATTGCGTCTTCGACCATCTCGGTCAGTCCGTCTGTGCAGAGTAGTAATCGATCGCCTTCCTGCAACTTAAAGCGCTGCACTTGCGGATCGACTTCTCGTCCCAGCGACCCGACAGCAGCGGTTAACACGTGACGCATCGATCGCGACGCCGGATCATCCCGGTTCGCCACACCGGCATCGATCAGCGCCTGGGCCAGCGTGTGATCCGTCGTCAATTGTTTGAACTCATCGCCGCGCAACAGATACGCACGTGAATCACCGACGTGCCCGATGATCAAATCGTTTCCGAGAGCGCCGGCGACTGTCAGCGTCGTACCCATGCCACGCAGCGTCTGATCCTTGTCAGCTTCTTTTCTCAAGATCTGATCTATTTGCAGAAAGCGGTCGGTCATGCGGTCCAGGACTCTCGTGACGTCGTGCTCGCGTTGTAGCGCCAGAGTCCAGTCAGATGTGTCGACAATCAGCTCAATCAAGTTCGTGAGCGCGAGACGGCTGGCCACCTCCCCGCCCGCCATGCCTCCCATGCCGTCGGCGACCAACATGCCGTAACCGCTCATGAAGTAGCTGGCGGCGAACAAGTCCTGATCGAGATTGGTCATGAGGTTTTCGAGTGAGCGCCCGAACCGCATCACGAGGTAACTGTCTTCATTGTTTTCCCTGACGTGACCGGGATGCGAGATGGAGCCGAGATCGACCTCCAGCGACCCCCAGGTTTTGTTCTGTGTGATCATGTCTGTGCCTTTGAAAGATTTGCGATTCTATGGTCGTACTCGAATGCAACGTACTGGCAAAAGTTACAGGGCCACTCTTTGCGTCTTTGCGTGAAAACCTCTGGTTAGAACTTCCAACCCAACGAAGTACTCACGCCCAGGTCGTTCTGGTCGGCTCGCACCGGCGGTTTGCTGTCGAAGTTTTCGTAAACGTGAAATCCCCACCAAAGATCCTTCACGATTTTTATGCGCAGATCGGAAGTCGCCTGTAATCGCATGCGCCCGGGTGTGGTCAAACTCGGAAACAAGCTGAAGCGCGATCGGATGTCTGTTCGATTGAAGCGAAAGGTTACGAAGTCAGCGCCCGTGATCGCGTCTGCGTTGGTTGTCCTGGGCCGGCCAATCGACTCCGAGTAATGTTCGCGCGTCGCGGCGATGCCGCCAAAAAGAGACAGTCTCGTGTTTTCTGTTTGCACTACGTTCCGACCAACCAGACCACCGACAGTCGCGCGCAGATCGAGACTTTGCTGATCGCTGTGAAGAAGATCGAAGAGTCCGCCAACGTACCAGCGACGAGATAACTGCTTTCTATAATCGAAGCTGAACTGATTACGTGTAAGGCTGTCTCCTTCAGTTTGCCCGCTAAAGGATGAATCGATCGACGCGGTAAATGAATGATCTCCAGTTCGGTAAGTCGTAGTTGCGGCGAGGTTGGTCTGATACTGATCGTTGCCACTGGTAAAACTAAAACCGAAGTCGATCGATCCTTCGAGACTTTTCCAGAAGCGTCTGTCCGCGGGCGTGATTCGAATCACGTCAAGCTGGTGTACTCGCGTCGAATTGCCGATCACGAAATTAGCGATCTCGTTCGAGTTTGACGGAAGCAGACGCATGACGTCAGTCACAAGCTTGCCGTCAACCAGCCAGATCATGAACGTAGACTTACTCTCGATTCGTTCAACTTTGGACCAATCGAGACGGACGGCTTCCGCCATGTAATCAGATTTGAAACGGAGCTCACCGCTTTGCAAGCCCTTAATCTCTCCAGTCAGCCGGTCTCCATTTTTCAGTACCACAACGTCGTCGACGTTCTTTGCGATCGCGGTTAGCGCGAAGAGTAAGTTGATGAAAATAACCATGCCTGTGCGGCTCATACTCGTGCAACGACCTCCTAAGCTGGCCCTACTTTTTTGCATGCCTCGCTTTGGATCTCGCCTGTCAAAAGTGACAGTTATCCGCACGCTGCGGCGCCTCTAGAATTCAACGAAAAAGATTTGTGGATGGAGGGCTGTAGAGATGACAAGGCTTTCTCGGATGATGGCAATTGCCGGATTGGTTCTTGTGTGGTGTGTCGCCGCATCGGCGCAGGACATCAAGTACAACTTCTTGCAGGGCACCGATTTCTCGAGATACAAAACGTATAAGTGGATCCAGATACCTAACGCCCAGTATCCAAATTCGATCCTCGACGATCAGATCAAACGCGCCATCGATTCTCAACTGGCGTTGAAGGGTTTGACGAAGACTGAAGACAATCCCGACCTTTACGTCGCATACCAGGTCGCTGTTAACCAGGAGAAACAGTGGAACTCTTACAGCACTGGCGGCGACATGTGGGGCTGGGGTGGATGGCGCGGCTGGGGCGGCATGTCGACGACGACCACGACCAGTTCGACGATCAATATCGGCACGCTCAATCTCGACATGTACGATGTCGGAGCCAAAAAGCAGGTTTGGCGCGGCGAAGCGAGCAAGACTCTTGGATCGGGTAAAGATCCGCGGAAGGTTGAGAAGAACTTGAACAAGGCGATGGCGAAACTTTTGAAGAAGTATCCGCCGCCGGCGAAGGGGTAAAACATGAAAGCAAGATTCTTAATCGCGACGTTTGTTTTGATCGTGTTTGCGTTGGGGCTGTCGATGCCAACGCCGGCGCAGAAGAGTGATGAGAAGTTTTCAGCGCTTGCATACTTGCCGCACGGCGCTGGTCCGGCGATGGTGGGTGCGGGGGCGCGCGTCAACGTTGATCTGTGGGTGAATAGCTACACGAGTGACGCTGATGCGAAGGTGATGGCCGCCGCGCTGGTTGAAGGTGGACCAGATGCTCTACTCAAGCAGCTTGAAAAGGCGAAGTCGATCGGCAAGATCAGGTTGACGGGTCGAGCAGGATTTTACGACTTCAAGCTCATCCGCTCACATCAAACTCAGGAAGGCCGGCGCATCTACGCGGTTGGCGATCGTCCGGTTGGCTTCCTGGAAGTCTACTCCGGCAGCCGATCGCAGGATTACCCGTTTGGAATCCTCCAGCTCGATCTCAAGAAGAACAGCAAAGGCAAAGAAGAGGGAGAAGGCGCGCTTCTATACTCGGCGAAGATCAAATTGCTCGACGGGAATTCGATCGACGTGGAGAGCTACGGCATCGGCCCGGTCAAGTTACTCGGCGTGCGTAAGTTTTAAGCCACGCGAAGCGGGCGGTAATGTTCTCAGCCCGCGAAGCGGGCGGTAGCATGAAGCCTGGGGGCGCCAGCCCCAGGATCACGAACCCAAAGTATATTGGAGCCCGCGAAGCGGGCGACAGCCTGGGATGACCCACGCTGTCGCCCGTTTCACGGGCTCATCGTTTTTAATGCTTCGATCCTGGGGCTGGCGCCCCAGGCTTTACGCTGTCGCCCGCTTCGCGGGCTGAACATCGCCCGTCGCGGGCTGAAACACCATCCGCTTCGCGGGGCTCCACGCTCAAATGTAACGTTCGTCGTATTCGATGCCATTGACTTTGAGAAAATTGATGAACTCGTCCCTAAACGATACTCTCCGATGGTGCTCTTTCTGGTTGGTGACATAGCGTTGCACCTGCTTCAAGTTTGATTGGCTGACCGTGAACGCTGCATAGCCACGTTGCCATGAAAAATCCGAGAGGCGAGGAAAAACATCGTGCATCCAACCAGTCGCATTTGCCTTCAACTCACGCAACACGTCAGACAAAGCCCGATCAGGGCGAAGCTTGGCTACGAGATGAACGTGATCATCCATTCCGTTTATGCCAAGAGAAATCCCGCCCGTGCCGCGCACTATGCCACCGATGTATTCGTACAGCCGTGGTTGATGATCGATCGTGATGATCGGACGTCGATCCTTTGTTGAGAAGATGATGTGATAGAGAAGGTTCGTGAATGATTGAGACATTGTGAGGTGCTCGTTTCTTTGTGAGTATTGATAAAGCCACCGAGAGATTACATTGTTTACGGTTTGTATGTCGCGTGCTTGAATTTGTTTTTGTGGTCCAGGAGCGCCGAGCCCGCGAAGCCGGGCGGAAGCATAAAGCCTGGGGCGCCAGCCCCAGGATCACGGATCCCAGAATATATTGGAGCCCGCGAGGCGGGCGACAGCCTCGAATGGCCCACGCTGTCGCCCGCTCCGCGGGCTCATTGGCTTTTTAAATGATTCGATCCTGGGGCTGGCGCCCCAGGCTTTATGCTGTCGCCCGCTTCGCGGGCTTGGTGCTCAGCTTCGCGGGCTTGGCGCTAATCTTTGCGGGGATTAAAAGCGTCGTAGTAAGCGTCTTGCCAGTAGTTTTCTCAGCCGGCGGCGTGCTTTGTGAAGTTGGGATTTGGAGTTTCCGACGGAGCAGCCGAAGAGGCCGGCGATTTCTTCGTGGTTGTAGCCTTCGACGTCAAACTTCAAAAACACCGAGCGACATCCCGCGGGTAATCGCGCGAGGGCTGCGTCAAGCGCAATGCGATCGAGAAACTGCGCCCCAAACGAAACCTTCAACCCGTGCGACGCTTCAAACTCGTCCTCGAGATATGGAAACCGCTCTCGGCGTCGGACCGCCTGGCGAAAGTACATCAACACGTGATTCGTGGTCAGCCGATATAACCAACTCGTAAACTGACTCTCACCACGAAACGATCCGGCCTTCCCAAGCAGCTTGATAAAGATCTCCTGAGTCAGGTCTTCCGCCTCACTCATATTCCCCGTCATGCGCAAACACACCGAGTAGACCTTCGGCTTGTGTCGCTCATACAGATCTCCGATGCCCGAGATTGCTCCTTGCCCAATCGCTTGAGTCAACTCGTAATCGGATAGTGGGGCCTCAACTTGATTCATAAAACGCTTCGAAGTCTATGAACGCGCGGTGTTCCGGTCACCTGTAAGTTTTGCCAGTTACCGACTTGCCGCCCCTCCACTACATTTTTCCCGACCTAAAACTCCGCCCCAAAACTATCGGAGGCAGGCGCGCATGAAAGTGACAAACCACTTGAGCAAAAACATTTTCGTCGTAGCAGCTTTGCTGTTATTCGCGAGTAGCGCTGCACTCGCGCAAACTCAGGAACCTGCAAAACCAGCAACAGAAGTCGATCAGTTAAAGCAGCGTTTACAACAACTCGAACAAACGGTCACCGAGTTAAAAGGACAGATCGAAGCGATCGAGACAAAGAAGAAAGATCCCGCTCCGGCAATCGTCGAAGCAAAGTATTCAGAGACGACGACGCCGGCCGAGACAACTCCAGCCGAACCAGCCAAGCCACAGGACAACGGCAAAGGCGAGAGCACGTTCACGATCTATGGCTTCGCAATGCTCGACGCCGGTTACCAGTTCAAACAAAACCACCCGGATTGGTTCGACGTCATCCGGCCCACCAAGCTGCCTTCGTTCCCGAACGAGTTTGCTCCGAATGGAAAGACTTACTTCGGCGTCAGACAAAGCCGACTCGGTGTGAAATCGACAACACCAACCAAATACGGCGAGCTGAAAACGCAGTTTGAGTTTGAGCTCTTCGGCACTGGCGTCGACGCTGGCCAAACAACTTTCCGCTTGCGACACGCGTACGGCGAGCTGGGCCAATTCGGCGCGGGCCAAACGTGGAGCCCATTCATGGACATCGACGTGTTTCCAAACTCACTCGAGTACTGGGGACCAAACGGAATGGTCTTCTTCCGCAACGTGCAGTTTCGCTGGATGCCGCTGAAGGGACGAAATTCGGTGACGCTTGCGGTCGAACGTCCCGGCGCGAGCGGCGATCAGGGCCGGTTCCAGGATCGCATCGAGCTGCAAGGCATTAGGCCCAAGTTTGATCTACCTGATTTCTCGGGCAACGTTCGTTTCACGCGCGACTGGGGTTATCTCCAAGTCGCCGGAATGCTCCGACGAATCAAATGGGTAGACACAACCGACGACGCGTTTGATCTCGGCGGCACCGAAGTAGGCGCGGGCATGAACATCACGTCCAACCTCAAGTTTACGCCGAACGACACCGGCCGATTCGCGTTCGTGTTTGGCCAGGGAATTCAAAATTACATGAACGACGCCCCAGTCGACGTCGGTATCGAGTTGACTCCGGGAGGAGATCCAAGGCGTCCGATCAAAGGCGTCGCGCTCCCGATGTGGAGCATGGTGGCGTTTCTCGATCACAACTGGAACAAACGTTTCAGCACCGCGGCCGGATATTCGTTCATGGACATCGACAACTCGAACGGCCAGGCAGCGAATGCCTACCATCGCGGTCACTACGCGCTCACTAACCTGCTGTTCTATCCCACGGACAACGTGATGATCGGCGGCGAGCTGCAGTGGGGCAGGCGCGAGAACTTCCTCGATGGTTTCAAGTCTGACGATTTCCGCATCCAGTTTTCGTTCCGATACAACTTCTCGAAGACATTCGCATATTGAGTGACCACGGACCGTGTGGTCCAGGAAGAGGAGAAAGAGAGTCATGTTGAGAAAGAAGATTCACGCAAGAATGCTCGTTGCGCTGTTTATGGTGATGACGTTCACAACGGTGCCCTTGTCAGCTCTGGCGCAGAAGACCAGTCCGGTCGCGCCTGGCAAAGCACAGGTCGAGGCAGTTGTCCGCGAAGCTTTTGAGAAGTTCAAGACCGACGCCGGCGGCAAGAATGCTGATTACATTCCTTACCTCGCCCAGGTTGACTCGAAGCTTTTCGGCATCGCGATCGTCACTACCGATAACCAAACGCTCTCGATGGGCGATATCAAGTACGCGTTTTCCATCCAGTCGATCTCGAAAGTCTTCTCGCAGGCCCTAGCGATGGAAGAGCTTGGACCAGACAAGGTATTCGAGAAAGTCGGGAACGAGCCAACTGGCCGCGCTTTCAACTCCGTGTTTGCGGTTGCCGATATGCCCACGCACACCGGCAATCCATACGTAAATGCCGGAGCGATTTCGACTGTCAGTTTGATCTCTGCAAAATCAGCGGATGAGAAGTGGAACAAGATCCTCGACTTTTACAGCCGCGCCGCGGGCGAGAAGCTCACACTCATCGACGACGTTTACAAATCGGAAGCGGCAACGAACACGGGCAATAAAGCGCTCTCGATGCTACTCGCGAAATACGATCGCATTTACTCCGATCCGTTTGAGTCAGTCGATGTCTACACGAAGCAATGCTCCGTGGGCGTGAATGTGGTCCAACTCGCGCGCATGGGCGCAACCCTCGCGAACAACGGGAAGAACCCGGCAACGGGCGAGCAGGTGATCAAGCCGGAAAACGTTCCACACATTCTCTCGACGATGATCATGGCTGGACTGTACGACGGCTCAGGCGGCTGGGCGTGGAAGGTTGGGTTGCCGGCGAAGAGCGGTGTGGGCGGCGGCATCGTCGCAGTGGTGCCTGGCAAGGGCGCGATCGCCGTGTTCGCTCCGCCACTCGATGAAGCAGGCAACAGCGTGAAGGCGCAGAAAGTGATCGAGTACGTGGCGAACAAGCTCGACTTCAATTTGTTTTCACCACGCTCAGTTGGTTTGAAGACTGAATAGCGATAATGTCTCCAACTCTTTCTCAAATGCTGAGAGTAAAGCCGCGTTACACGATCACGTGGCGCGTCGCTTTACTCATGAGCAGCCTCGTGGTTCTCAAATTGATCGCGGGCGCACAAACACCTGGCCCTTCAAGCTCGGCCACGCCTGAAAAGGGAACAAACGGCTCAGTCGAAAAAGCTCCGCTCACCGATGTGGAGCGCGCCGAACTACTCAAACTCATCAAGAGTCTTCAGGAACGCGTCGAGAAACTCGAGGCCGCGCAGGCTGCAAACGCTGCTCCCGCGAGCGCGCCGGTTGCGACATCGACGCCGATGGAAACGCCGTCGCCGGAGGCCGCCCCTTCACCTGAAGCCGCTGAAGCAACACCGCCAAAGCAGGATGACGACGGTAACAAGTTCGACGGTAAGTACACGCCAAACCTCGGATTCAAAGTTGTCAACACCGAGTATGGCGACATGAACGTCAGCATCTACACGTACGTTCGTTATCTGAATCAGCTCGGTCTCGATCCGAAATACATAGATGCGTTTGGCAATACGAAGAATGTTCAGCAGCGACAGGACGTTCAGCTACTCAAGCTCCAGATCAAGTTTCTTGGGTGGATACTCAGCCCGAAGATGCGCTACTTCCTCTACGCCTGGACCTCGAACGCCAACCAGGGCCAGGGCGCGCAAGTGGTCCTCGCGGGAAACCTGCAATACACCTTCAACAAGTATCTGACGGTAGGCGGCGGCATCAGATCGCTGCCCGGCACGCGCAGTGTCGAAGGAAATTTTCCGTTTTGGCTGAACGTCGATAGCCGTCATATCGCCGACGAGTTCATGCGTCCTTCTTATACGTCGGGACTTTGGGCTGTTGGCAACATCGCCGATCGTCTGAAGTACCAGGTCATGATCGGTAACAACATGAGCACGCTCGGTGTGCCTGCGTCGCGACTCGACAACGGCTTCAACACTGTGTCGAGTGCGTTGATTTGGTTTCCGACAGGTGATTTCGAAAAAGGTTTTAGTGGGCAGGGCTGGGGCGACTTCGAGCACCACGACAGGTTCTCGACGCGTCTCGCGGTCCACTTTAGTCGCAGTGAAGAGAATAAGGAAAGTCAGCCTGACTCGGAGCAGTTTGAAAACACGCAGCTCCGGTTGTCGGATGGAACCGTGATCTTCACTCCGAATCTATTCGCGCCCGGAGCGACGATCACGGATGCGCGATATCGCATGACGACGGTCGATGGTGGTTTCAAGTATCGCGGTTTCTCACTTGAAGGTGAGTACTTCTGGCGGTGGTTGGATAATTTCAAGTTCGTCGAAACCCCGACGCCGGAGATATTGGGGAAAGTTCCGACGCGGTTGTTCGATCACTCATTCCAGATACAGGCGTCGGCGATGGTCGTGCCGAAGAGTCTTCAGGCGTACGCGGGCTTTTCGAAGATCTTCGGACAGTTCGGACAGCCGCGTGATTTCCGCGCCGGGGTGAATTTCTTCCCGTTCAAAAACAAGGTGGTCCGTTGGAATAACGAGGCGCTTTATCTCTACAAGTCGCCGGTTGGTTACACGTCTGTTCCGTATCCGATCGGTGGTCGCGGCTGGGTCTACCATTCGAGCATGGAGCTCGCGTTCTGAGGATCTTATGAAGAATTTCTCACGCGGCGGCGCAGCGGCGCAACGAAGAACGCAAGGAGGTTGCGTTGCGCCGTTGCGCCGCTGCGTGAGAAATATTTTTCTGGTCCTGTTCCTTTCGGGTACCGCCTTCGCCCAGAACGGATCAAACACCTACCTCTTCAACGACTCGCACTTCCACCTGACAAACTACATCCAGGAAGGCATCGACATCCACGACTTCCTGAAAGTCATGGGCAACAAAGCCGGACGTGTCGCTCTATTCGGCATCCCGCTGCAACAGCAATGGTCTTATCGCGTCGACGAAAACCGTGGCCCAACTTATTACTTAAACTCCGACGCGCCGCTCTATTACTACTCATTCACCGACGCCTGGATCGCCACCGCATACAAGTCACTCTCGAAGGAAGAACAAGCCCGCTTCGATCCGATGATCACGGGCTTCAATCCGACAGACATGTACGCCGCGGATCACATTCGCCGTGTGCTCACCGCTTTTCCCGGCGTCTTCACCGGCATCGGCGAGTTCAGCATTCACAAAGAATTTGTGTCCGCGAAGATCGCGGGCGAGGTAGCGAGCCTCCAGGATCCGGCGCTCGATCGCCTGCTCGACTTCGCGACTGAAGTTGGCCTCGTCGTTCTTATTCACAACGACGTTGACGTCCCGTTTGCAAAGCCCGGCTCCGAACCTGCTTACGCGGCCCAGATGAAGGCCCTGTTCAAGCGTCATCCCAACACGACGTTCATCTGGGCGCATATCGGCGTCGGGCGAATCATTCGTCCAGTGAAAGAGCAGGCCGCAATCGTCGAAGAGATCATCAGCGATCCCCAATTGCGAAACGTTAATTTCGACATTTCCTGGGATGAAGTGGCGAAGTACGTGGTCGCGACACCCGAATCGATAAAGAACGCGGCGAGCGTGATCAATCGCAACCCGGATCGCTTTCTCTTCGGCACTGACGAAGTTGCTCCTGCGACGCAGGAGAAATATTTGAAGGTCTATAACGAATATGAACCGCTTTGGAAATCGTTGACGCCCGAGGTCAGCGAGAAAGTTCGCAAGCAGAACTACGAAAGAATCTTTGACGAAGCAAGACGTAAGGTGCGCAGTTGGGAAGCTACGCATATGAAATAAATTCCTTCTCTGCGCATTCTCTGTGTCCGTTGTTGGTCTGTAGCTATCCATCCCTGTACCGCGAAGCTACAGCGACACTCACCACGGACACAGAGCATGCGCAGAGATGAATTGAGGCGAAGAATTCAGGCGGAGGTGTTGAGATGAAACGAAAAACCGGTCGATCAGGGTACGCACGAAAATTGCTTCGCTACCTTGCCGCCCTTACCTGCATGGCTGTCCTGTTGCCAGTGAACCCGCTTGTATTTGCGCGGCAGGCACCTGGACCAGCCGACGATCAGCCAGTAACGATACCGCCGGAGCAGCTCGATTCGCTTGTCGCTCCGATTGCGTTGTATCCGGACAACCTGCTCAGCCAGACGCTCGTGGCTTCAACCTACCCGTTGGAAATCATTCAGCTCCAACAGTGGTTGGAAAGAAATCCTGACTTGGTCAAGGACCAGAAGAAATTGGCTGAGGCGGTGAAGAAACAGCCCTGGGATCCCAGCGTTCAGGCGATGGCGGCGCTGCCCGACGTCGTGAAGCGTCTGGCTGACGACGTTCAGTGGACCACCGATCTCGGCAACGCCTTTCTCGCGCAACAGAAAGACGTGATGGACGCGATCCAGCGCATGCGAAACAAGGCGGAAGACGCTGGGGCGTTGAAATCCAATCAGCAACAGAAGGTACAGACACAGGTCATTGAGAGCAAAGAAGTGATTGTGATCGAGCAGGCAAATCCACAAGTGGTTTACGTGCCTTCCTACAATCCGACTGTTGTTTATGGCGCGCCTGTTTATCCGTATCCCCCTATCTACTATCCACCATCGACGGGCGCAGTCATCGCCGCAAGCGCGATCTCGTTCGGTGTCGGCATGGCGATGGGCGCTGCGTGGGGCGGCGGTTGGGGTTGGGGTTGCGGCTGGGGCGGCGGTGACATCGACGTCAACATGAATAACAACTTCAACCGCAACACAAATATCAGCGGCGGCAACCGCGTCAACAACATCCAGGGCGGGAATCGCGTCAACGGCGGGAATAAGTGGCAACACAATCCCGCGCATCGTGGTGGTGCTCCGTACGGCGACCGCCGGACTGCGGACCGGTTTGGTGGATCAGCTCGCGGTGACTCTTTAGGGAATCGGCAGCGAGCGGCGCAGCGAGATATCGGTCGAAACAATGGAAACCTGAGAAGCAACGACCGCGCGGGCGATCGTGGCGGCATCGGTGACCGTGGTGGCGTTGGCGATCGTGGCAATCGCGGCGGTGTTGGTGATCGCGGCGGTGTCGGCGATCGTGGCGGCGTTGGCGATCGTGGCGGCGTTGGCGATCGTGGCGGCGTTGGCGATCGCGGTGGCGTTGGCGATC
>JADMIO011189628.1_pt1 | contig 38793 bp, 43 predicted proteins | sample 8958161 | NCBI WGS metagenome assembly JADMIO01 (sample SAMN16585339, study PRJNA669376) | soil metagenome | isolation source: Crop rotation soil | place: USA: Cullars Rotation, Alabama | collected 2011 | reverse complement strand
GCCGCGACTTCAAGTCACGTGAATTCCAAGCTTCGGATCCCACTGTGCTGGAAAGCTTTCCAGCCCTCCAGGATCGCCTTCTTCTGCGCATTGAAGGCGGTGGCGTCGTCCTTGAAATATTGGATGAGGGTGCCGGGCTCCGGCCCTTCAAACAAAATCTTGGCTTTGCCTTCGTAGATTTTCTTGCGACGGGACATGGGGCGCTCCCTCCTCGAAGGCGAAGCGCCCGGCCGGGCGCTCATCAAGCTGTTGGGGAGGCGGGGATTCGGTTTCCGCCTCGTCCAGAACTTAGGGGTAAGCGCCCCCCGCCACAATTGCCGCCAGCGGCCTTGCGGTTGCGGCGGCGCAGTTGATCGCCGGCCAGCGGCTCTCTATTCAGGCCAGGAACAGGCGGAGAGACCCAAATCCATGGCTGAATTCGACGACCGAGAGCGCGCCGAGGAGACAAAATTCAAGCTAGATCAAGAGCTTGAGTTCAAGGCCCAAGCGCGCCGCGCCAAATTGGCGGGCTTGTGGGCCGCCGAACTGATGGGCCTCTCGGACGGCGCCGCCGACGATTACGCCAAGTCGGTGGTGATGGCCGACATGGAGGAGGCGGGCTCGGAGGACATCTTCCGCAAGATCCGCGCCGACCTCGACATGCAATCGGTGCAACTCTCCGATCATCAGATCCGCGCCAAACTGGAAGAATGCCTGGCCACGGCCCGCGAGCAGATCCGGGCCGGCAAATGAGCCAGGCTCTCGCGCGCCGCGGGCTGAGCGCGCCTTACACGGCCGCGATTGCAGTGGCCGCCGGTTCGCTGCTGCTGGCGGCGTCGTCCTGGGTGGAGGCGCCGATGTGGCCGGTGCCGATCACGCTGCAGACCTACGCCGTCTGCATTCTCGGCGCGCTCTTCGGCGCGCGCCTGGGCGCGGCCGCTGTCTGCGCCTATCTCATCGAAGGCGCCTTGGGCCTTCCGGTCTTCGCCGGCGGCGCCGGCGGTTTCGCCCATCTGATCGGACCGACCGGGGGCTATCTCGTCGGTTTCCTTTTCGCGGCTGCTGTCGCGGGCGCGCTGGTGCGGCGCGGTTGGGGCGAAACCTTCGTTGCGCTCCTCGCAATCATGGCGGGCGCCCATATCGTCATCTTCGCATTCGGCGTGCTGCAGCTGCAGCTGTTCGTCGGCTGGGCCCAGGCGTGGACGGGCGGCGTCGCGCCGTTCCTGATCGGCTCGATCATCAAGAGTGTCGCGGCCGCTGCAACAATTCGCGCCGCCGCGCCGCTTTTGCGCTAGCCGAACACGCGCGCAAACACCGCGTCCACATGGGCGAAATGGCGCGCATCGTCGAAGCAGGCTTCCAGCGTCTTGGCGTCGAGCTTGGCGGTCACGTCCTTGTCGGCCTTCAATCTGTCGATGAGGGCGGTTGGCGCGCGCGGCGGCGGGCTCTGCCACACCGCCATCGCGTTTCGCTGCACCATGCGATAGGCGTCCTCGCGGGAAACGCCGGCTTGCGTCAGCGCCAACATCACCGGCTGGGAATTGTGCAATCCGCCCAAGAGCGCCAGGTTGCGCGCCATGTTTTCGGGATAGACGACGAGCTTTTCGACCACCGTCGCCAACCGCTGCAGCGCGAAATCGAGATGAATGGTGGCGTCGGGACCGATGCCGCGCTCGACCGAGGAGTGCGAAATATCGCGCTCATGCCAGAGCGCCACGTTTTCCAGCGCCGGATTCAATGCGCTGCGCACAAGCCGCGCCAGGCCGCAAAGATTCTCCGACAGCACCGGATTGCGCTTGTGGGGCATGGCCGACGATCCCTTTTGCCCCGGTTCGAAATATTCTTCGGCCTCCAGCACCTCGGTGCGCTGCAGGTGCCGGATTTCCGTCGCCAGCCGTTCGACGCCCGACGCCGTAACCGCCAGCGCCGCGAAGAACGCCGCGTGCCGGTCGCGCGGGATCACTTGCGTCGAGATCGGTTCGACCGCGAGACCCAATTTGTCGGCGACGTATTTCTCCACGCGCGGATCGATCTGCGCGAAGGTGCCGACGGCGCCGGAAATCGCGCAGGTCGCGATTTCCTTGCGGCCGATGCGCAGGCGCTCGAGATTGCGCGCGAACTCGCCATAATGGCCGGCGAGTTTCAGGCCGAACGTCGTGGGCTCGGCGTGGATGCCGTGCGAGCGCCCGATTGTCGGGACCATCCTGTATTCGAACGCGCGCTGCTTCAGCGCCGCCATCACCCGCTCGCAGCCGGCGATCAGGATGTCGCTGGCCCGCGCCAGCTGCACGGCGAGGCAGGTGTCCAGCACGTCGCTTGAAGTCATGCCCTGGTGCGCGAACCGGCTTTCGGGGCCGACATGCTCGGCGACATTGGTCAAAAACGCGATGACGTCATGCTTCACTTCGCGTTCGATCTCGTCGATGCGCGCGACGTCGAACTTGGCCTTGGCGCGATAGGAGGCGGCCGCCGGTTTCGGGATGACGCCCAGCTCCGCCATCGCCTCCATCGCCAAGGTCTCGATCTCGAGCCAGATCGAATAGCGTGTCTCCGGCGACCAGATCGCCGTCATTTCGGGCCGCGAATAGCGTGGAATCATGGCCCTGAGATGCGACCGCCCGCGCGGCGCGTCAACTCACGCGGTCCTTGAGATAGTGTCGCGCCGCCAGGAAGAAGTGGATCATCGGCCACGCCAGCAATGAGGTGACGCCCATCATCGCAAACCGCAGCCCATGCGCCAACGCCGGCGCGCAGGCGCCGGGATGCTCCGCGCCCGGCGCCTTGCACAGCGCCACCGTCAGCCCCGTCGAGGCCAATTCGCGGTTGGCGAGAAAATCCGAGAGCGCGCCCAAGGTCGGGGGCCCCAAGCCGTAGCCGATCAGGTTCACGATCAAGAGCAGGATCGCGACCGTGGTCGCGCGCATGCGCGGCTCGACGATCGATTGGCTGACCGCATACATCGGCCCCAGATAGAGATAGTGAAACACCGGCGCGATCAGCAGAAACAGGAAGGCGGTGTTGAAATTGGGCGCGCCGAAGGCGAGCAGGTAGACCGGCAGCGCCACCAGGATGCCGGCGCCGGGCAGCCACGCGGCGATCGCGGGAAAGCGCCCGCACAGACGATCGGCGAGGAAGCCGCCGGAAAAGGTGCCGAGCGCGACGGAAACGCCCGCGACGACGCCCAATGCGCCCGACGCCTGGGCGATGCTGACGCCGTAATTGCGCACCGAGTACGAAACCAGGAATTGCGCGGTCGAATAGCCGACAAACGACATCAGCGCGCCGGCTATGGCGATGTGCCAGAACGAGCGTTTGCCCGCGATGGCGCGCAGCGTGGCCGAAAAGCTCGGCGCGTCGGCGGCGCCGCCCGCACGCGGCGGTTCGCGCACCGTCGTTTTGAGGATCAGCGCCGCGATCAGGCCAGGCAGGCCGAGCGCCAGAAATACGGTGCGCCAGCCGGCGATCTCGGCGCCGTCGCCGAGATTGTTGCGAATGCCGAGCGCGTTGAACATCGGCGCCAGTCCGCTGAACAGGCCGCCTCCGTGCGCCACCAGCCAACCCCCGGCGAAAGCCGAGATCATGGTGCCGATTGGAATGCCGAGCGCGTAGATCGCCAGCGCCGTCGCTCGCCGTGCGCTTGGATAATAATCGGTGAGCACCGATTGCGACGGCGGCGTGCACGCCGCTTCGCCGATACCAACCCCGACGCGCGCCGCCACCAATTGCAGATAATTGGCGGCCAGACCGCATGCGGCCGTCATCAGGCTCCACACCGCCGCGCCGATGGTGACGATAGTGATGCGGTTGCTGCGCTCCGCGAAACGCGCGATGGGGACGCCAAGAAGGGTGTAGAGAATGGCGAACACCGGCCCGCCAAGGACGCCGAGCTGGAAGTCGTCGACGCCGAGGTCGTGCTTGAGCGCCTCCTGGGTGATGCCGATGAGACCGCGGTCGACGAAGTTGAAGGTGTAGACCACGGTCAGCATCAGAAGCGCATAGGCGCGATAGGATTTCGTGCCATGCCCCTCAAAGGCCGGCGCTGCAACGGCGGTCATCGATTTCGCGTCCTCCCGCAGCCTGTTGTGATGGCCCCCACGCGCGGGGTCAACGCGAAGAAGACCAAACCGGGCGCCTCAGGCGTTGATCGCCGCGCGCGCGGAGCCGTCAGCGGCTTTCGGGCGTGCGCTCGGACACCAAAAGAAGGGCGTTTGTTTTAAGTCGGCTTCAGCGCGTGGGGCCGATCGAGCCCAGCCGGGGATTTGGTGAAAATCCGCACTCCATCCTCGGTGACGCCGACGGAATGCTCGTATTGCGCCGATAGCGACTTGTCCTTGGTCACCGCCGTCCAGCCATCGCTCAGGATCTTCACGCCCGAGGCGCCGAGATTGAGCATCGGCTCGACCGTGAACATCATGCCGGGACGCAATTCTTCGCCTTGGCCCGGACGTCCATAGTGCAGGATGTTCGGGGCGTCGTGGAAGACGCGCCCCAGGCCATGGCCGCAAAACTCGCGCACCACCGAGCAGCGCTCGGCTTCGGCGTAGGTTTGGATGGCGTGGCCCAGATCGCCCAGGGTCGCGCCCGGCTTGATCGCGGCGATGCCGCGCATCATCGCCTCGTAGGTCACGTCCATCAATCGCTCCGCTTTGCGCGCCACCTCGCCCACGCCGTACATGCGGCTGGTGTCGCCGTGCCAGCCGTCGACGATGACGGTGACGTCGATGTTGAGGATGTCGCCATCCTTCAATGTGCGCTCGGCGGGGATGCCGTGGCAGACGACGTGATTGGTCGAGGTGCAGATGGTGTGGCGATAGCCGCGATAGAAGACGCACGCCGGCAAGGCGCCATTGTCGAACACGTATTGCCGCGCCAGATCGTCGAGCCGCTGCGTCGTCACCCCTTCGCGGGTTTCCGCAACCAGCATGTCCAGGCAGCCTGCGGCCACATTGCCCGCCTTCGCCATGCCCGCGAACGCGGCGGCGGGGTCATAGAGTTTGATCTCGGCGGTGCGCCGTTCCGGCGCCTCAGTGGCCTGGACGAAGTTCATGAACGCTCCAACGAACGCTCATAACATAGGCCCGAACCGTTAAAAGCCTAATGGCCAGGCCGGACCGGCAAAAACCCGTCAATCGCCCTGGCGGCGGCGGTAAATCAGTCGGTAGCTCACCGTCCAGGTCCGTCCGTCGGCCGATATGTCGCCTTGCTGCGTGACCGTGCCGTCCGCATTGGGCGTGAAGGTTACGCGCTGCCATTGCATGGCGCCCGAGCCCCCGGTCGGCGAGGGCGCGGGCGTCGACATCTGGATCGCCCCGCCCGCAATCGCGCCGCCCACGAAATAGACCCGCGAGCCGGTCGAGTCCGCCCAATATTCCTCCCAGCGTGCGCCGCTCGTATTGTAGGTGTTGAGACTGCGCCCCGAATAGGCGAAGGGCGCCCCGACGCTTGTCCAATGTTCATTGATCACGCAGCCGCCATCGGAGGCGGTGATCGAAGAATGGCCCGACAGAACATTGTTGTCGGCGCGAAAAGCGTCCCACTCGCCGAGCCAGAAATCGAGCCCATGATGTTCAGCGGCCGAACAATTGGGCGGCGGCGGCGGCGGTGCGGCCTGGGTCTGCGCCTGCGCGCAAGAGACGAAAGCGAGACCTGTGGCGAACGCCGCTAAATGTATGCGCATGAATGCGTTTCCCTTTGCAAAGAGCAATGCGCGCCATCGCCGTCGCGCGCAATTTGCAATGCGATGAGGCGCGCGAAGCGCTCGATAAGGTGCGGGGAGGCGCGGTGCGGGCGCGACTTGGCGCGCTCAGAGCGGCTGTCCAAACTGCAGCAGATAGCCGTTATTATCGAATATCGCGAATTCGCGCATGCCATAGCTGAAGGTCTCGATCGGATAAGAGACCCTGGTCTTATCCTTCAGCTGCGCCCACAGCCCGTCGACATCCTCGACATTGAAATAGATCGAGCCGGTGAAGACGGCTTTGTCGAACGGCGTGTGCGCATTGGGTCTGGCGATCATCACGTCGACCGCGTCGCGCGAAAGATCGGCCCAGCCGAATTCGTCCAGACGCGCTTCGAGCTTGAAGTTGAGGATCTCGGTGTAGAAAGCGAGCGTGGCCTCGAAATCCGCAGTGTAGAGCATCGCCCGGCAAGAGTGCAGTCTGGGCATAAGCGGGCCTTCAGGCGGCTTGCGAGGACGTCCGGCCGATGACCCGATTGCGCCCGGCGCGCTTGGCTTCGTAGAGGCCGTCGTCCGCGCGCTTCAGCACGCTCTCGGCGGTATCGTCCAAAAGTTCGGAGCAGGCGACGCCGATCGAAGCGGTGATCTCCAGGGGATGATCGATGCCGTGAATGATGAAGGGCGTGGCGCTGATATGGCGGCGCAGGCGTTCGGCCGCGAGGCAGGCGATGTCGCCCCCCGTACGCGGCATGATCACGACGAATTCCTCGCCCCCCAGCCGGCAGGCGAAGTCCGAGGGGCGGACATTGGTTGCGAGCCGCGCGGAAAACTCCTGCAGCACCTGATCGCCGACATTGTGGCCATAAGTGTCGTTGCAGACTTTGAAATGGTCGATGTCGAGGGTCATCACCGACACCGCGTCGCCGCCGCATTGCGCCCGCTGCACCAGCGGCTCCAGCTGGGTCATCAGGAAGCGCCGATTGTAGAGGCCGGTGAGCTGATCGAGAATGGCCAGCTCCAAACTCTGATCGAGCCGCGTGCGCAGCGCATCGACATAACGCTTGCGCCGCATCAAGGTGCGCGCGCGGGCGACGATCTCCTCCTCGTCGATCGGCCGCACAATGATGTCGTGGGCCCCCAATTCCATCGCCCGCAGGGCGCGCGCTTTATCGTCGGGCTCGACCACCGCCAGGATCGGCAAATGCCGCGTCGGCTCGCCCGAGCGCATGCGCGCGATGACGCGGAAGCCGTCGAAGCTCTTGGCCGTCACCGCCACGACCACCAGATCCGGCGGTCCCAGCGCTTCCTCTTGCCCCAGCAGGGTGACGCAATGCTCGACGCCGAGCGCCGCCTTGATGGTTTTGATCTGCACTGCGTTATCGTCGACGAGCAGCACATTGCCCGCCGTAAGCCGATGTTGCTCCACCGGGTCGGGGCGCAATTCCTCGCCGATTACGCCGAGCCGCTTGCCGCTGGCTTCGCGCGCGCGCAGCTCATCGATCACGACTTTCAGCGAGAGCAGGCTCTTCACCCGCGCCATCAGCTGCACTTCGTCGATGGGTTTTGTGAGAAACTCTTCGGCTCCCGCCTGAAGCCCGCGCAGTTTGTTGCCGCGATCGTCGAGCGTGGTCAGGATGATGACTGGGATGTGGCGCGTTTCCGGCTGCGCCTTCAGCCGCCTGCAGGCTTCATAGCCGTCGATGCCGCCCGGCATCATCACGTCCATCAAGATCAGATCCGGCTTTTCGCGCCGCGCCATCTGCACGGCTTCCTCGCCGCGCTGGGCCAGCAGCACATCGTAATAGTCAGCCGCCAGACGCGCCTGCAACAGGCGGCGGTTGGCTTCAAGGTCGTCAACTACGAGGATACGCGCGCTCATCGCCGCTTCCTCATCCGATGAAGCGGCGGATGGTTTCGAGGAAGGTCGTCACCGAGATCGGCTTCGACAAATAGGCGTCGCACCCGGCGGCCAGGATCTTCTGCTCGTCGCCGCGCATCGCAAAGGCGGTCACGGCCACGACCGGAATCGATTTGAGCGCGGGGTCTTGCTTCAGGCGGTCGGTGATCTCCAGCCCGGAAATCTCCGGCAGCTGGATGTCCATGACGATCAAATCCGGCTTGTGTTCGCGGGCCAAAGGCAGCGCCTGGCGCCCGTCCCGCGTCTTCACCGTGCGGTAGCCAAAGGCTTCCAACAGGTCGTTGAACAGCCTCATATTGAGTTCGCTGTCTTCGACAATGAGAACGGTTTTGGCCATGTCCCGCTTCTGCTTGCGGCCTCGCCCTATGAAGAGGGCTGCGTCACGGCCACGCGCTGCCCAAATAGCACACGGCCCTTAACAACCCTTCGCAATACCAGCAATCTCCGCACTCACGTTAAGAACGGCTTAAGGATTGACGATGCGCCTGGGAGTGGATTTCGGCGGCACCAAGATCGAAGCGGCGCTGCTTGATTCGGATGGGGAAATCCGCATCCGCCAGCGTGTGCCCAATCCGGGCAATTACGACGCCGCGGTGGCTGCGGTGCGCGATTTGGCCGAGCGAATCGAACAGGAAGCCGGGATCGAAAGCAAAACGATCGGCGTCGGCATGCCAGGCTCGCTGTCGCCGGTTACGGGCCTTGTGCGCAACGCCAATTCGGTATGGCTGAACGGCAGGCCGTTTTTCCAGGATCTGAAGCAAGCTTTGGGCAAGCCGCTCCGGGTCGAGAACGACGCCAATTGCTTTGCGCTTTCGGAAGCGGTGGACGGCGCGGCCGCCGGCGCGCGTGTTGTGTTCGGCGTCATCCTCGGCACCGGCTGCGGCGGCGGCGTCGTCGTCGACAAGAAGACCGTCGAAGGCGTCAACGGCGTCGGCGGCGAGTGGGGGCACACGCCTCTGCCCTGGGCGCGCGCCGACGAAACCCCGGTGCGCGATTGGTGCGGGCGCTGGAATTGTCTCGAACAATGGGTCTCCGGCACCGGCTTGAGGCGCTGGAGCGGCTTAAGCGGCCGCGACGCCGACGCGCGCGCCCAGGCCGGCGATCCCGCCGCCCGCGTCGTGCTCGACAGCCTCGCCGATCGCCTGGCGCGCTCGCTCTGCGTGGTCATCGACATCCTCGATCCGGAGGTCATCGTCCTTGGCGGGGGGCTTTCCAATATCGATGCGCTTTACCCTAGCGTGCGCGGCAAGCTCATCGCCCACGTCTTCTCCGATGTGATCCGCACCAAGGTCTTGAAGAACAAGCATGGCGATTCTTCCGGCGTCCGCGGCGCGGCTTGGCTGTTTACGCCTGAAGAAGCGCAATGAGGCGGGCGCGATGATCCTCTGCCGCGCCTGTGCGGCCGAAATGCAAGGCGATCGCTGCCAAAGTTGCGGCGAGCAGCGTCCGCTCGAGCACGCCGAACTCGGCGCGCTCGCGATCGCCCATCTCGATTGCGACGCATTCTACGCCGCCATCGAAAAGCGCGACGATCCGAGCCTCGAACCCCATCCCGTGATCGTCGGCGGCGGCAAGCGCGGCGTCGTTTCCACCTGTTGCTACGTCGCGCGCGCCTATGGCGTGCGCAGCGCCATGCCGATGTTCAAGGCGCTGAAGCTTTGCCCGCAAGCCAAGGTCGTCCACGGCGACATGAATAAATATGTCGAAGAGGGCCGCACCATCCGCCGCATGATGGAGGATTTGACGCCGCAAGTGCAGCCGCTGTCCATCGACGAAGCCTTCATGGACCTCTCCGGGACCGAAAAGCTGCACGCCGGCTCACCGGCGCAATCGCTGATCAAACTGCAAAACCGCATCTGGGACGAACGCAGGCTGACCGTTTCGATCGGCCTCAGCTTCAACAAATTCCTGGCCAAGACCGCAAGCGATTTAGACAAGCCGCGCGGCTTCACCGTCATCGGCCGCGTTGAGGCGCTGGGGTTTCTGGAATCGCGCTCGGTGGCGACGCTGCCAGGCGTGGGGCCGGCCGGCGCCGCGGCGCTGGAGCGCAACGGTCTCAAGCGGATCGGCGACATCCGCGCCGCGGGGCCCCAGCGCATGCGCGGCCTCTATGGCGATTGGGGCGCTCAACTTTTCGCCCTCTCGATGGCCGACGATCCACGCAAGGTCGATCCGCATGGCGAACGCAAGAGCATTTCCGCAGAGACAACGTTTCTGGAGGACATCGCCGACATAGAGGCCCTGGAGGATATCCTCTGGCCGCTCTGCGAGAAGGTCGCCGCCCGCTGCCGCGCCAGCGAAACCGCCGGCCTTACGCTTACGCTCAAACTGAAGGACGCCCGCTTCAAGATCATCACCCGCCGCCGGCAGATGCCGGAGCCCACGCTTTTGGCCGCGCGCATCTTCGCTTACGCCCGTGAGCTCCTCGGCGCCGACGCCGACGGGCGCACCAAATTCCGCCTCATCGGCGTTGGGCTCTCCGATTTCAGCGACGCGGCGGACGCCGACAAGGGCGACATGCTCGACACCGATACGCCCAGACGCGCCGTGGTCGAGGCGGCGGTGGCGAAGGCGCGCGACAAATTCGGAAAGAGCGCGGTCTTGACCGGGCGCGCGCTGAAGACGCGGGACGATGAGTGAGGCGCGGGCGCGCGCGCCCGCGCGCCCCCGCCCGGCTCAGTTCGAGCGACCCAGAATCTTTCTCCGAAGACTGGCTCCGGAGTATGCGAACGCCCGGACGCTCGCTAGAACATCGCCGAACCCATGTTGGCGGAGAGGGCGATGGGCAGGATCGATGCGCGACTGGCGGAATTGGGCGTCACCTTGCCGACGCCGCCGGCGCCGGTTGCGTCCTACGTGCCCTTCGTCATCGCCGGAAAACTGGTCTATGTCTCCGGCCAGGTCTCCGTCGACGCCTCGGGCGGGATCAAGGGCAAGCTCGGCGACGCCATCGAAGTCGAACAGGGCCAGGCCGCCGCGCGTTTGTGCGCGCTCAATCTGCTGGCGCAGGTGAAAGCCGCCTGCGGCGGCGACCTCGACCGCGTCAAGCGCGTGGTGAAGCTGTCGGGCTTCGTGAACGTGACCCCAGACTTCGATCCAATACCACAAGTCATGAACGGCTGTTCCGATCTGATGGTCGCGGTTTTCGGCGAACCCGGCCGCCATGCGCGCTCGGCGGTCGGCCAAGCCAATCTGCCGCTGAATTACGCAGTCGAAGTCGATGGGATTTTCGAATTAGAATAGGCGTATGGACGCCGGCGACGCCATCAATATCCAAATTCTCGGCGATCTGAACAACGTCGATCGCGCGACCTGGGACGCGCTCGCCAATCCGCCGGGCGCGCCGTTCGATCCGTTTCTCTCCTGGGATTTCCTGCAGGCGCTGGAAGCAAGCGGCTGCGCGGCGCCCGGCAAGGGCTGGCGCCCGGCGCACCTGATCGCGCGCGACCGCACTGGCGCGGCGGTCGGGGCCATGCCGCTCTATGGCAAGGACCATTCCTACGGCGAATATGTTTTCGACCATTCCTGGGCCGACGCGCTGATGCGCGCGGGCGGCCAATATTATCCGAAGCTGCAATGCGCCGTGCCGTTCACGCCGGTGCCGGGGCGGCGCATCTTCGCCGCCGACGCGGGCGTGCAATCGGCGCTCGCCCAAGCCGCCATCGGTCTCGCCCAACGCGCCGGCGCCTCATCGGTGCACGCGACCTTCGCCAGCGCCGATCTCTGCGAACAGCTGAAGCCGGCCGGCTATCTCACGCGCGTCGGGCTGCAATATCATTGGTTCAACCGCAATTATTCGACGTTCGACGATTTCCTCGCCGATCTCTCCTCGCAAAAGCGCAAATCCATTCGCCGCGAACGCCAGCGCGCCACCGAGGGGCTCGTAGTCAAGCGTCTCAGCGGCGCTGAAATCGCGCAGCGCGATTGGGATTTTTTCTTCCGCTGCTATCAGGACACCGGTTCGCGCAAATGGGGCTCACCCTACCTCAATCGCAAATTCTTCGCGCTGTTGGGCGAACGCATGGCCGACCACTGCGTGCTGTTCATCGCCGAAGAGGACGGACACCCGGTCGCCTCGGCCCTCAATCTGGTCGGCGGCGAGGCGCTCTACGGCCGCTATTGGGGCCGCGTCGCCGACGCGCCGTTTTTGCATTTCGAGCTCTGTTATTACCAGGCCATCGAACTCGCCATTGAATTGAAATTGGCGCGCGTCGAGGCGGGCGCGCAGGGCGAACACAAGCTCGCGCGCGGCTATGTGCCGACGCCGACCTATTCCTTGCATTGGATCGCCGATCGCGGCCTGCGCGAGGCGGTGCGCCGCTATCTGCAGGCCGAAACGCCCGCCGTGATCGAGGAAGCCGAAATCCTCGCCGACCACGCGCCGTTCAAGAAGCCGGAGTGAGCGCCCCGGCTTTGCGCGGGCGTAGAATGAAATAAAGCGGCACGCCCACCGCCATCAGCGCAGCGCCCCACAGCGACACTTCGAGGCCCGATCCGATCAGGGCGAAGAGCGAGTAGGCGCATGCAAACAGCGACACCGCCGCCCACGTCTTCGAGGACGCCCACGAATGCTTCAGCTCCGCCAGCGCGCAGAAGAAATAATAGATCAGGCCGAGCGCCGTCGACATCATCAGCAGGAATGTGTAGGCGCCGATCAAGCCGCGCGAATAATTCAAAAACAACAGCACCGCGCCGAGGATCGACGACAGCAAGACCGACCAATACGGCACGCCGCCCTGGTTGAGCTTAGCCATCCACATCGGCGCCTTGCCGTCTTCGGCCACCGCCATCGGCATCTGTCCGGAGGTGAAGATGATGCCGTTCAGCGCCCCCGCCGTCACCAAGAGCGCGCCGGCGGCGACAAACCAGCCTCCCCAGGGCCCAAGCACGTGGGCGGCGTCCGCGAACGGCGCTTGCGATTGCGCCAATTGAGCAGGCGGGACCAAGAGATTGACCGCCAAGGACGCGCTCAGATAGAGCCCCGCCACCAAGAGGATGGCCGCAATGAGCGCGCGTGGGATGATCCGCTCCGGATCGCGCACAGACCCGGCGCTGGTCACCGCCGCCTCAAAGCCGGTGAACGGCCAGAGCGTGATCAAAGTCACCGCCGCAAGCTGCGGCAAGATCGGCCCGTTCGAGGGATTGAAGGGCGGCAAATTGTGCGGCGTTCCAAACACCGCCGCCACGCCCACCACCACCAGCAGCGGCACGAGCTTCAGCAATGTCATGGCGATCTGGGCGACGCTCATCTCCTTGAGCCCGCGAATGTTGATGAATGTCAGCACCGCGATCAATCCAAGCGCGCTCAGCGCTTGCGCGACGGCGCTCTGGGCGATGGCGGGGACGAAGAATCCGAGATAACCGACGAAAGCGATAGCGACGACCGGGATGGCGCCCCAGAATCCAATCCAGTATCCCCACGCCATCAGGAAGCCGGCGAGATCGCCGAACGCCTCCTGGACAAAAACGTAAGGCCCCCCGTCGCGTTTCGTGCGCCCCGCCAGACGCCCGAAGACAAGCACGAGCGCAATGGCGCCGGCGGCGCCCAAGATCCAACCGCCGTAACTCAGCATGCCATAGGGTGCGAGCGCGGTCGGCAATAACAGGATGCCCGATCCGATCATGGTGCCGACCGCGAGCGCCCAGACCGACCAGAAGCCAAGCAGCTTTTTGTGTTGTTGCATGCGCGCCCGCTCCCGAACGGGCCGCGAGCTTGGCACGCCTCGCGCCAAGGTGGCTAGCACGCCGTGGCGGACTCGTCCTAATCTCCCGCGCAGGGAGGGCGTGCACCATGACCCAAGCTTCCACCCAAGCCTCCACCCCGGCCAAACCCAAACTCAGCGCTATTCAGCAAATCTTCTGCGCCTGGCCGCTGGCGCTCGTAATTGTCGGCGGCGCCATAGGCGGCCTTTGCGGCGGCGTCGCCTGGGCGATCAATACGCGCATCATGTCGAGTTCGATGGCCGCGCCCGCGCGTTACGGCCTTTGCGTGCTCACCGGAATCGTCGCCGGCGTGGTCTGGTTCTTCGCCGCCATGGCGCTGGCGCCGGTGCTGGCGTCGATGTTCTCTCACTAGAGAAAACGCGGACGCGTCATCCGCGTCCGCGTCAATCTGGTTCGTCGAAGCGATTGGGTCGATGCGTCAGCGTCTGCGGCAATTGCGCGAGGCGATGTCGTGGCCGGCTAGACCGCCAATGCCGGCGCCGGCGACCGTGCCAAGGCCGCTATGGTGGGTGATCGCGTTGCCGACGACGGCGCCGCCAATGACGCCGACAACGGTGCCGGCAGTCCTGCAATTCTGATAATGGCGACTGCGATGATAGTAATGGGCGCGGCCGCTGGCGTCGTGCCAGTGACGATAATGAGAGCGGTGCGCGTCGGCGGGGCCTGCGCCCATCGTCAACGCCATCATGCCGACGCCGGCCGTGGTGATGAGTGACTTCAGCATTGTTGTTCTCCTGACGGTGGAATCCGAACGGCCGTCGCGGGGCCTGTCATCTGGAAACGCCTGTATCTGGGCGCCGTTCCTCCGTCGCCGCAGGGTCGGAACCCGATCCTGACAGGCGAATTGCACGCGCGCGTTGCGCACGCCGGCGGCGCTAATGAAGAATGAGTTGGCGCAGTTCGGCGGCGGTTTGACGCTCATATTTTGGGGGATCGCTGACGCAGGTTTCGAACTCGATCTCGAAGCGATGCGTGTCGCGCACATCCTGCGGCAACGCGCCGTCCTGCGGCATTTGCTCGATAAACCAGGCCACATAATCCCGGCTCCATTCGGCGCGCGCCTCATAGGGCGCATCGGCGGACGGCGCCGGCGCCGTCGGGGCCTGCTTGGCGCGCACGGGCGGCATGAGTTCCGTCTGCATATCCATGAGTCGAGCTCCTTGTTGGAACCAACGACATCAAGGCGGGTGCGTTCCCATCAATGCCGGCGGTATCTGCCGCGATCGCGAGTGCGATCACGTCCCTGTGTTTGCCGGCTCTGCTTTGTCTTGCGCCAGCCCGGCGCCGCCGCCAGCGGGTCGGTGAGGACAGAAAACAACAAGCCTCCGCTAATCGGCGTCGCTTCCTCGAGGCGCACTTCGAGCTTCATGCCGAGCGGAAACCGCTCGCCGGTTTGCTCGCCCACGAGCGCGTGCGCGGTTTCGTCATGGATCCAGCGTTCGGCGCCGAGTGAGGAAATAGGCGCCAGGCCATCGGCCTGGGTTTCGTCAAGCCGGATGAAGAGCCCGAACCGGGTGACCCCGGTGATGCGGCCTTCGAACGCCGCCCCGACGCGATCGGAGAGGTAGGAAGCGATATAGCGCGAGGCGGCGTCGCGTTCGGCCGCCATGCTTTGGCGCTCGGTTTGGCTGATGTGTTCGGCGATCTCGTCGAGACGCTTTTCTTGCCCGTCCGGGACGCCGTCGTCGCCAAGTTTCAGCGCCTTGATCAAGGCGCGATGCACCATCAGGTCGGCGTAGCGGCGGATCGGCGAGGTAAAGTGCGCATAGGAGCGCAAATGCAGACCGAAATGCCCGATATTGTCGGGCGAATAGATCGCCTGCGCCTGCGTGCGCAGCACCACTTCATTGACGATGTCGTGATTGGGCGAATCCTCCGCCAGCGCCAGAATGCGATTGAAGCGCGCGGCGGTCACCGTCTGTCCCTTGGCCCAGCTCATCTCCACCGTCGGCAGAAAATCCGTCAACGCCGCGATCTTTTCGTCGCTCGGCCGATCGTGGACGCGATAGATGAGCGGTCGGCCCTTCTGCTCCAGCGTCTCGGCGGCGCAGACATTGGCCTGGATCATGAATTCTTCGATGAGCTTGTGGGCCTCGAAGCGCTCGCGTTGCCTGACGCCGGCGACGCGTCCGTTCTTGAAGACGATCTTGTGTTCGGGGGCGTCGATCTCGAGCGGCTGGCGCTTCTCCCGCGCCTCCCAAACGCAACGATAGGCGGCCCAGAGCGGCTTCAGAATGGGCTCCAACAGCGGCCTGCTTTTGTCGCTGGGCTTGCCGTCGATCGCGGCTTGAGCCGCGTCGTAGGAGAGCTTCGCCGCCGAGCGCATCAGCCCGCGCGCGAATTTGTGGCGGAGCTTGCGGCCGTTCTTGTCGAACACCATCTCAACCGCAAGACAGGCGCGGTCCTTGCCCTCGATCAGCGAACAGAGATCGGCTGACAGCGTCTCCGGCAGCATCGGCGCGACGCGATCGGGAAAATAGGTGGAATTGCCGCGCCGAAAGGCGCCGCGATCGAGCGCCGAACCCGGCGTCACATAGTGGGCGACATCGGCGATCGCCACCCATACCCGCCAGCCGCCCTTATTGTTCGCATCGTCGTCAGGCTGAGCGAACACCGCGTCATCATGATCGCGGGCGTCTTCGGGATCGATGGTGATGAGCGGCAGTTTGCGCAAATCGGTGCGGCCCTTGATCTCCGGCGGCTTGGCGCGATGGGCCTCGCGCTCTTCTTCTTCGGAAAAGCCATCGCGGATGCCGTGCGTGTGCATGGCCAGGATCGAAGCCGCGCGCGGATCGTCTTCGCGTCCCAGCACTTCGCGCACAATACCGCGCTTGGGCCCGTGACCGCGATTGCCGTGCGCAAGCTCGGCCATGACCAGATCGCCATCCCGGGCCGCGCCCACATGTTCGGGCAAGACCAGCAGGGCCTGGCGCACCTTTCGATCGGCCGGTTCGATGCGGCCGCCGCCGAGCTGGCGTCCGCGCTGATCCTTGGCGACGCGATAAACGCCGAGGATGCGGTGGGCGCTTTGACCCAGTCGCTTGCTGACGCGCGCTTCGGGCCCCTCCGGGGTCTGCACGATGCGCGCGAGCACGCGATCGCCGATGCCGACGGCGGCTTCGTTCTTGGTCCCGCGCGCGTCGCCGGGCGCCAGCCGCACATGCGGACCGAACAAGCCGTCCGGCCCGCGCATGCGCGCCAGCAATTCGCCATCGCCATCGCGATCGACGATTTCCATGACGCCGCTTTCGGGAAGCGCGTGCGCGTCGGCGTAGCGCTTCTTGCCGGTGCGCCCGAGCGCGCCGCTTTCCTCCAATTCGCGCAGGATGCGGCGGAGCTCCTTTTTCTGGTCGGGACCGATATCGAGCACGCGCGCGAGGTCGCGCTTCTGGGCCGCGCCGCCTTCTTGGCGCAGCGCCTCCAGCACGCGTTCGCGGGTGAGGGGTTGAGGCGGGGGACGAGTCTTCGTCATTGGAACGTCAGTCTGTCATCTCGCGCGGTGTTCGGGGAGAGCTCGATTTGCAAAAGCAGGTGCGAGGGCCGCTTCGCCGGCCCGCATTCGACGCTTTGGGCTCCCGCACGCGGGGAGAAGCGAGGGATCAGCCAGCCGCTTTCTTGGCGGCTTTTTTTGGGGCGGCTTTTTTTGGGGCGGCTTTGTTTGCGGCGGCTTTCTTTGGGGCTGCCTTGTTCGCGGCCGTCTTCTTTACGGCCGCCTTTTTTTCCGCGCCTTGCTCGGGCGCGGCCTTCGCCATCGCGCCCGGCCTTGGCGCGGCGCCCTTTTTCGCCGCCGGCGCCTTGCGCTTCTTTTTGCCGCCGCCTTGCTCGACGCGCGCGGCGAGAAGCGCCAGGGCTTCGTCCATGCTGATGTCTTCGGGCTTCTTGTCCTTGGGTGCGTTGGCGTTGGTTTCGCCGTCGCTAATATAGGGGCCGTAGCGACCGTTCATGACGCGCACCGGCTTGCCGGTGACCGGACTTTCGCCGAGCTCCTTCAGCGGCGGGATCGGCGCACGCCCGAAGCGGCCCTTGCCGCCGCCGGCCTTCTTCTCGTCGATGATCGCAACAGCGCGGTTCATCTGAATTTCAAACACGTCGTCAACGCCGGGCAAGTTCGCGTACATCTTGCCCATCTGCAGGTAGGGGCCGTAGCGGCCGATGCCGGCGAGGATCATTTCGTTTTCGCTGGGATGCATCCCGACCTGGCGCGGCAAGGACAGAAGCGCGAGCGCCTTCTCGTGGGTGATGCTGTCCGGCGTCCAGCCGCGGGGCAAACCGGCGCGCTTGGGCTTATCCTCGCCATTGGGCATTTCGAGATAAGGGCCAAAGCGTCCGTTCTTTAGCGTGATCGGACCGGTCGGACCTTGCCCCAAGTCCTGGCCTTCGGCGGGAATGGCGTCGTGGCCATTTTCAGCCGGCGCGAGTTGGCGGGTGAATTTGCATTCCGGATAGTTCGAACAACCGATGAAGGCGCCGTATTTGCCGAGTTTCAGCGACAGCTGGCCGGTCCCGCAGCTTTGGCATGAGCGCGGTTCGGAGCCGTCCTCGCGCGGCGGGAAGATGTGATCGCCGAGGACTTCGTTCAAGGTGTCGAGCACCTGCGTGATGCGCAGATCGCCGATGTCTTCTATTGCCGCGTTGAAGTCCTTCCAGAAGTTCGCCATCAGCTTCTTCCACGGCAGATCGCCGGAAGAGACCTGGTCGAGCTGCTCTTCCAGATCCGCGGTGAAATCGTATTCGACGTATTTGCGGAAGAAGTTCTCCAGAAACGCCGTGACCAGACGGCCGCGATCGTCCGGAATGAAGCGGTTCTTATCCATCGTCACATAATTGCGTTCGCGCAGCTTCTCCAGGATCGCCGCATAGGTGGAGGGCCGGCCGATGCCGAGTTCTTCCAGCTTCTTGACCAGGCTGGCTTCCGAGAAGCGCGGCGGCGGCTCGGTGAAATGCTGATCGGCCTTCACCTCCCGCACCTCGATCCGCTCGCCTTGCTTCAATTGCGGCAGACGCCGGTTTTCTTCGTCTTCCTCGTCGTCGCGGCCTTCCTGATAGAGCGCCAGAAAGCCGTCGAAGAGGATGACCTGGCCGGTCGCGCGCAGTTCGACCTTGCCGGTGGGCTCGGTGAAATCGACGCTGGTGCGTTCGATCGAGGCCGATTCCATCTGGCTCGCCATGGCGCGCTTCCAGATCAGCTCGTAGAGCCGCGCGGCATCGCCTTCGAGCTTCATGCGATCGGGCATACGCTGGGGATCGCTGGGGCGGATGGCCTCGTGCGCTTCCTGCGCATTCTTGATCTTCGACGCATAGGCGCGCGGCGCCCCCGGCACATAATTATTGCCGAAGCGCGAGCCGATGACCGAGCGCAGCTCGCGCACCGCCCCTTCGTCCATCGAGACGCCGTCGGTCCGCATATAGGTGATGAGGCCCACGGTCTCGCCGCCGACATCGACGCCTTCATAAAGACGCTGCGCCACCTGCATCGTGCGCGAGGCCGAGAAGCCGAGCTTGCGGGCGGCTTCCTGCTGCAGCGTCGAAGTCGTGAACGGCGGCGGCGGATTGCGGCGCGTGGGCTTGGCCTCGACCGCGCTGACCTTGAAATCGCCGCGCCGCACCGCATCGCGGGCGGCGAACGCCATGGCCTGGTCGCCAATGTCGAGGCGCTTGAGCTTTTTGCCCGCAAACGCCGAGAGCCGGGCCGGGAAAGTTTCCTTGGCTGAGTTGGCGAGGATGGCGTCGACCGACCAATATTCCTGCGGTTTGAATTTTTCGATCTCGACCTCGCGGTCGACGATGATGCGCAGCGCCACCGATTGCACGCGCCCCGCCGAGCGCGAGCCCGGAAGCTTGCGCCACAGGACCGGGGAAAGCGAAAAGCCGACGAGATAGTCGAGCGCTCGGCGCGCCAGATAGGCGTCGACCAATTCCATGTCGATGTCGCGGGGCGCGGCCATGGCCGCCTTCACGCTGTCCTTGGTGATGGCGTTGAAGGTGACGCGCTGGACGTCCTTGCCCTTCAGCACCTTGCGCGACTTCAGTGCTTCCAGCACGTGCCAGGAGATGGCCTCGCCCTCGCGATCGGGGTCGGTGGCGAGAATGAGCCGGTCGGCGTCCTTGAGCGCGTCGGCGATTTCCTTGACGCGTTTGGAGGACTTAACGTCCATTTCCCATTCCAGCGCGAAGTCCTCGTTGGGTTTGACCGAGCCGTCCTTGGAGGGGAGGTCGCGGATATGGCCGTAGGAGGCCAGCACCTTATAGTCCGGGCCCAAATATTTGTTGATTGTCTTGGCCTTAGCCGGGGATTCGACGACGACGACGTTCATTCTGGACTATGCACTTCTAATTGTTGGCCGGGGTCGAAGCGGGCCGGTACCTGGGGTTTGGGCCTCCCCCTTGTCAACGCGGGGCGCCTGGATCGACGCCGCCCTTATCCGCCTGCCGGCCTAATTTTCCTTTGCTGGGCAATGGGTTAATCCGCGTTGAGAAAAAGCGCCGGGCGACGGCGACCAAGCCTGGCGCCAGCCCCGGCCGCAACCGGGAGGCGGGCAGGCGGGCGGTGAGGCCGATGTTCCCGGAAGCGCCGGCGCCCCTTTTTCGCTCAACGCCTCGCGCGCACGCCGCGCGCGAGACGGGCCACAAACCCGTGCGCGTCGCCAAATCCTCGCCGGCGCGGCCCGGCTTGTCGCCCAGCGCGCCTCAGCTGGGCGCCGATGCTGCTCGCGGGCGGCGCTTTGCTGCAAAAAGCGACTTCAGTTCACCAGTGACGTCAATTCGCTGCGCGCGGCCGCGGCGCGAGACGCGAATTCGGGCGGCCGGCTCGCGGCGTCCGGCTTTAAGATGGCGCCGAGGCGGGCGGCTCGGCTGGCGGCGCCGGCGCTGCGTCCGCTTCCGCTTCTTTCTTGTCGCCGATCCTCGGCTCAATGCCGGCGCGCAGACGCGCGATATTGGCGCGGTGCGTCCATACGATCAGGATCGCGAGCACGACGAGAAAAGCGGTCTCCGAGCCGGAATAGCCCCCAATCAGCGCAAGCAGCGGCGCCACCGCGGCCGCTGTCAGCGAAGCTAGCGACGAATAGCGGAACATCAGCGCCATCGCCAACCAGATCACGGCGACCACGATGCCGAGCGGAGGCATGCCAAAGAGCAGCAGGCCGAAATAGGTCGCAACCCCCTTGCCGCCCTTGAAGCCCAGCCACATTGGATAGCAATGGCCGATGAAGGCGCAGGCGCCCGCCGTCAGCCCGATCTCGATTTCGTTCGGCGAACCTCCCGCAAGCCAGCGCGCGATCATCAGCGCGATCGCGGCCTTGCCGGCGTCGAGCACAAGCGTCGCCAGCGCCAGATCCTTGCGCCCGGTGCGCAGGACGTTGGTCGCGCCGATATTGCCCGAGCCCAGCGAGCGAATGTCGCCCAGGCCCGCGGCGCGCACGATCACCAGCCCGAACGGAATCGAGCCGAGCAAATAGCCGCCGAAAGCGGCGAGGACGAATGGAAGCGCCAGCACCCGCAGGTCTCTAACAGGCTCGGACGCAGCTGTGGAGTGGCGACTTTCGCCGCCGATCGCTTAAGTTGATGCGGGCTCGGGAGGGACGACATGCTGACGCGCCGCGAACTTGCTGTTTTGGCCGCGGCAGGCGCGCTGGCGGGCTGTGCGCCAGCCTATGCGCCGGCGACATTCCCGGCGCCGCGATCGCGGCAATTCCCGCGCGACTTCATTTGGGGCGTGGCGACCTCGGCGTTTCAAACCGAAGGCGCGCTCGATGCGGACGGCCGCGGGCAGAGCATCTGGGACGTCTTTCCCCGCAACAAGATCGTCGATCATTCCGACGCGGCTGTCGCGGTTGATTCCTACCATCGCTATCGCGAAGACGTGGCGCTGCTGCAGGGACTGGCCGCCAAGGCCTATCGCTTCTCGCTCGCCTGGCCGCGCATTATCCCCACCGGCGCCGGCGCCATCAATCAGAAGGGCGTCGATTTCTATTCGCGCCTCGTCGACGCCCAACTCGAAAAACGCATCACGCCGTATGCGACTTTGTTTCACTGGGACTTGCCGCTGGCGCTGCAGCGGCATGGCGGCTGGGCCAATCGCGACACCGCCCAGCGTTTCGCCGAGTACGCCGCGCTCGTCGCCGCCCGCCTCGGCGACCGCGTCAAGCACTTCTGCATCTTGAACGAGCCGGCCGTGCACGTCTTCGCCGGACATGTTCTCGGCATTCATGCGCCGGGCCTGACCGACGCGGCTCTCATCGGCCCGGTGACCCACCATCTCAATCTGGCGCAAGGCCTGGCCATCCAGGCGCTGCGCGCGGCCCGTTCGGATTTCACCATCGGCACGACGCTCGCCATCACGCCCTCGCGCCCCGCCCAAGACGGCGTCGCGCCGCTCAACGACGCGGCCGCCAAGGGCTTCGACGCGATCTGGAACGGCGTCTATCTCGACCCGTTGCTGAAGGGCGTCTATCCGGCGCAAACGCGCGGTTTCATCGAGCCCTCGCTGCACGCCAACGACCTGAACGTCATTCGCCAGCCAGTCGATTTCATCGGCGCCAATTATTATGCGCCCGCCTATTTGCGCTTCGATCTGATGAGCAAGGCCCATATCGCGCCCGCCGATCCCCCGCCGCGCACCCAGCGCGACGCCTTCAACCGCGAAATCGATCCCGCCGGCATGTGGCAGATCCTCAAACGACTGCGCGACGAGTACGGCAATCCCCCGGTTCTGATCACCGAAAACGGCTGCTCCGATCCGTTCAGCGACGACCCGGCCATCCAAAACGACACGTTCCGGATCGATTATCTGCGCCGTCATTTGGAGGCGGTGCTGAGCGCGATGGAAGCCGGCTCGCGCGTCGGCGGCTATTTCCATTGGACGCTGATCGACAATTGGGAATGGGCCGAAGGATATCGCTCGAAGTTCGGCTTCGTGTCGCAAGACCGGGCGAGTTCGTTGCGCGCGACCAAGGCCTCCTATGCCTGGTTCAAGGCGTTGGCGATGACGGGGCGGCTGAATGCGGCGGCGGGTTGACGCCGGAGAGGAAGTCGCCGGTCTGCGGGGCCCGATCCAGATCGGCGCCGACCGAGCTTAGCCCCACCCATTGGATCGGAATGCCCGCGCACATCAGCGGGTCGGCGCTGTTGCAGACTTGGAAATGCAGATGCGGCTCGGTCGAATTGCCCGACGATCCGACCTGGCCGATTTGCTGGCCTTGCGCGACGCGCTCGCCAGCGCGCACGCGCACGCTGCCGGGCTTCAAATGCGCATAGACCGAGAACTCGCCGTCGCCATGATCGATGATGACGTGATTGCCGATAATGCCGAGCACGCCGTGCGACAGCCGCTCGGCCTGATCGGCGCGCAAACGGGTGAAATAGGCCTCCTGGCTTTCGTTTGGCTGCTTCATCGCGCTCTCGTCTTCGCGCTGATCGTTGTGAGCGGCGACCACCACGCCGGCCGCGGCCGCCAGCACCGGCTCTCCGTACGCGTAATAATCGGCGAAATGCGATCCCGTGCGGCGATAGGTGTTGAGATTGGGGCCCATCCGCACGAAGTCGTGCGCGAACTGCTCCATCGGCGCCCAACGATGGTGCGAATGCAGGCTGGGCGCTGCGCCGTCGTACCAGTTTCCGCGCAACGGAAACGCAAAGGCGGTCCGCGACAGCGCCGCAGAAATGGCGACATGAGCCTGGCCCTCGCCGCCGCTTGAAATGGCGCGCACGGCGAGTTCATCGCGCTCGCCGCGGAAGGCGAAGATTTGCGCGGTGACGATCAAAGCCTCGCCCGGCGCCAGCCTCGTCGACGCGGCCAGATGGGCGCCGCCGAGCAGCGTCTCGCCGCCATAGATGAAGCCCAGGCGCGGCCACATCGGCGATTGCTGCAATTGCGACAAACCGGCCGCGGCGCGGGTCAAATCCTCGGCGTTGAGCAGGCGCGCATCGCGCACGACGCCGTGATCGCGCAACTGGATTTCGACCTGCGTCAGCGTAATCGGCGCGGCGCTGTCATTGACGATGGCGATATCGTGCACGAGCAGCGTGGAGGCGCTGTGGGCATTGTCGGCTTCGTAGCTGTGGAGGGGGCCGGAAGGAAAGAAGCGGATGTCGACCGCCCAAGCCTCGCTCGCGCAAAGCCATGCCGCTGCAGCGGCCGCAATCAGCGCCAGCTTCATCTTTCCCTCCGTAATCATCAACCAGATGCGGGCTATACCAGAATTAGATGCGACGGCGACGCCCCAGCGCCCGGCGCCAGCGCCGTGGTGTAGGGGGCATAGGCGTCCCAGCCGAGGGTCTGGTAGAGCGCCCGCCCCGCATCGGTCGCCACCAGCATGCCGCGCTCGGCCCCGCGCGCGACGACGGCGTTCTCCAAAGAGCGCATGATCGCCCCGCCCAGAGCGCGACGGCGATGGGCCTCTTGCGTCGAGATCTGATCGAAAACCGCCACCTCGCCGATCAGCGCCGCGCGCCCGCCCGCGGCGATGTCGCCTGCGCCGGTGATTGCGAAGGCGATCACCACATCGCCGGCGCCGGTCACGGCGAGACGATAGCCGTCCGCGATCCGCGCCTCGCAGGCGCTCAGCGCCGGCTTCGTCATCATCGACGATGTGCGCTCGATCGCCCAAGGCGGCGCAAGCAAGGGCGCGGCCTCATCCGGGGTCGCGCAAATCTTGATCGGGGTGAGCGCCGGCGCCATCGAGGCGGTCAGACGCCGCACGTCTTCGCCGCCGCGCGCAAACACATAACGCTCGATCTGATCGGGCTCGTTCACCGCGACCCGCCAGCCGCCCGCTATCGCTTCCGGCGGCGGTTTCCCGCGCGAAAGCGCCCACCCGCGCAACCATTTTGCGACCAGGCTTGGATCGATGTCGCCGCGTTCGTCAGCGGCGATCATTGCGGTCTTAGACCCGCGGCCTCGTAGGCGGCGACGCCGCCATCCAGCATGCGCGCGCGCTCGATGTCGGCGCCGCCGCCGGAATCGCCGGCGCGCAGGCGCAGGACGCCTCGCCCGAGCAGGGCCGAGGCCAGATCTGGCCGCGCTCGCAAGGCCGCGGCGAAATCCTGGTTCGCGCGCTCGTATTGGGCCTGCTTGAAGCGCAGGAAGCCGCGCGCCATCAGCGCGTCGGCGTCGCCGTTCGATTCGCGCACGGCGCGCTCGCAGATCTGTTCGGCGGCGGCGAGTTCGACACCGGCCGCGGCGCGCGCGGTGCAGCGCAACGGATCGAAGCTTTGGCCGACCGGGCGGCGTCCGCTATAGGCGCCGTCGGTCATGTGGAGCGCCCCCGCGCCGGTCCTGAATCGCGACATGCGTTGAGCCGCGTCGAGGTCGGCGATCGCCCGCGCATAATCGCCCCTGGCGAATGCGATGACGCCGCGCCCATAGCGCGAGATCGGCTGGTTGGGCGCGATCCGGTCGGCGGCGTCGTAATCGGCCAGCGCCTCATCGTAACGCTGCAAATAGGCCAATAATTGTCCGCGCTGGAAGTAGCCCTCGTAGGAAAGCGGCGAGGCCGCGATGTGGCGGGAAAGCGCCGCGAGCGCGGAGGTGAAATCCGCGCTCGCCCGTTCGGGGCGTCCGGCGCGGCGTTCGGCGATGCCGCGCCACCACAACGCCCCGCCGCGCCAGACGTCGGCTTGGGTGTTGTCGAGCACCCGCGTGCAGGCCGCGATCGCTTGTTCGGCGCTGCGCCGATTGGCCTGATCGGCGCACGATTGCCAACCGCCCGCCAGATCCGGCCGAGCCGGCGCCTCGCTGGAATGTGCGGGCGCGTTTGTAGATTGCCCGGAAGCGGCGGCGTTAAGCGTCGCCAATAAGAAGAGCGAAAAAGCGGCCGCCCGCATGCTTCAGCTGCCGCGGCAATCCACCGGAGTGCTGCGGCCGACGCTCCACTGGCCGGCGGCGCCGCCGCCGGCGAAAGTGTAGCGCCCATTCGAATAGGTTCCGGCGCCGGAGCTTGGCAGCACCATCGAAGGTCCACCGATGATCGCTACGCGCGCCTGGCTGCCTTCGACGTCGACGGTGAGCTGGGTGCCGTCGCTGCAGGTATAGGCGATCGGCCCGTTCGCCGGCAGCGGCACGGGCGAGGGCGGTTGGCCGGGATATTCCGGCGAGCCTGGCTGCCCGGGCGAACTCATTCCCGACGTCCCGCACGCCGCCAAACCCAACAACGCGGCCAAGACCAGAATGCGCATCGACGTCCTCCCAACTCTATTCGGCGGCGAATACGTGTCTGCCGCCGACGAACGTGCGCAGCACTTTGCCTTGCAGCGTCTTCTCGTCGAACGGCGAATTGTTGGATTTGGATTTCAGCTTATCGGAGTCCAGCCGGAACGGCGCGCCAATATCGATCACAATCACATCAGCGGGCGCGCCCTTAACCAGGCGGCCTTGCGGCAGGTTGAGCAATTCGGCGGGCTTGACGGTCATGGCGCGCAACAGCGCGTTGAGCGGGGCGTCGCCCTTGTGATGCAGCGTCAGAGCGCCCGGCAGCAGCGTTTCCAAGCCCACCGCGCCGAACGCCGCTTCCTCGAACGGCAGCCGTTTGTCCTCCGCCTGACGCGGATCGTGGCCGGACACGATCACATCGATCAGCCCATCCTTCACCGCCTCGACCAGGGCGGCGCGATCGTCCTCGCTGCGCAGCGGCGGCGAGAGTTTCGCGAATGTGCGATAATTGGCGACGTCGTGCTCGTTGAGCACGAGGTGGTGCACGTTGACGCTGGCCGCCGCCTTGGCCCCGCGCTCCTTGGCGCGCTTGACCGCCGGCAGCGTCTGCGCCGCCGACAGCATGTCCAGGAGAATGCGTCCTCCGGTCAGCTCGGCCAGCATCAGATCGCGCTCCGCCATGATCGCCTCGGCGGCCGCCGGAATGCCCGGCAGGCCCAGTCGGGCGGCCAGTTCGCCCTCGTGCATGACGCCGCCTTCGGCCAGATGCGGATCCTCGGGGCGGTGCGCGACCAGCACATTGAACGCAGTCGCGTAGGAGAGCGCCCGGCGCAGCATGCGCGAATCCGCGATCGGGGCGTCGCCATTGCTGAACATGACCGCGCCGGCTTCGGCGAGCAGACCGATTTCGGTCATCAGCACGCCGTTGAGCCCCTTGGTCAGCGCCGCCGCCGGCAAAATGTGCACCCCGCCCGTACGCTCCGGGGCGCGGCGCAGCACAAAATCGACCAGACTCTGATCGTCGATCACCGGACTTGTGTTCGGCATCATCACCATGGTGGTGACCCCGCCCGCCGCCGCCGCACGGCCCGCCGATTTGAACGTCTCTTTGTGCTCGGCGCCCGGCTCGCCGATCACCACGCGCATATCGATCAAACCGGGTGACACATGCGCGCCGTCCGCATCGATGATTTCCGCGCCGTCGGGGGCGCTGGTGACCGCGCCGACATCGAGGATCTTTTCCGCAAACAGGATGGCGCCGTCGCTGATCTTGTCCTTGGCGGGATCGATCAGCCTGGCGTTCTTGATGAGAATGGGCCTCGTCACCGGCGTTTCACCGCAACATTGACGCTGGTGGAAAACGCGATGGCGATGATCAGCGGAACCCAGATCGGCAGCGTGCCGAGGCCGGGCGCGTTCAAGGCGGCGGCAAGGTGATCGTCAACGCACCACCACAAAAGGAAAAGCCACATCAGCGCGCCCCTGCGTTTGAGCCGCTCTCGGCCAGCGCCTCGAGCACAGCCATGCGCACCGCCACGCCCATGCGCACCTGCGTCTCGATCAACGAGATGTTGGGGTTGTCGGCGACGCTGGAATCGATCTCGACGCCGCGATTCATCGGGCCAGGGTGCATCACCACGGCGCCGGGCTTGGCGTATTTCAGCTTTTCTTCGTCCAGGCCGTAGAACCAGAAGAACTCGCGCACCGAAGGGAAGAAGCCCCCATCCATGCGCTCGCGCTGCACGCGCAGCATCATGACCACATCGGCGTCCTTGATGCCCTGGCGCATGTCGTGGAAGACCTTGGCGCCCCAGCGCTCGGCCCCCGCCGGCATCAGCGTCGGGGGACCGACCAGGCGCACCTGGGCGCCCAGCATGGTCAGCAGCGCCACGTTCGAGCGCGCCACCCGCGAATGCAGGATGTCGCCGCAAATGGCGATGACCAGCCCCTCGATCGCCCCAAGCCGGTCGCGAATGGTCAGCGCATCGAGCAGCGCTTGCGTCGGATGCTCGTGCTTGCCGTCGCCGGCGTTGATCACGGCGCAATCGACCTTCTGCGAAAGCAATTCCGCCGCTCCCGATGAGCCATGGCGGATGACCAGCAAATCCGGCCGCATGGCGTTCAAGGTGGTGGCGGTGTCGATCAGGGTTTCGCCCTTGGCCACGCTCGACGACTTCACCGACATGTTGATGACATCGGCGCCCATGCGCTTGCCGGCCAGTTCGAAGCTCGATTGCGTGCGCGTGGAATTTTCGAAAAACAAATTTATGAGAGTTCGGCCGCGCAACGTGTCGAGCTTCTTGATCTTCTGCTCGGCCAAAGGCGCAAACGCCTCGGCGCGCGAGAGCAGGCTTTCGGCTTCGAAACGATCCAAGTCGGAAATGGCCAATAGGTGCTTGTGACGAAATCGGACGGGACTGGTTCGCGCTTCGCTTTTCTTCACACCCGTCGATCTTTCGGCCATGGGCGCTTGTTAAGCCCTGAGGCCAAACCGCCGCAAGCGTGGCAAGACCGTGACGAAGAATTTCGTTTCAGCCGCATTGCCGACCCGGACTCAGTATTGTACTCGTTTTGTTCCAATGGTGGATCGGCGGGTTTGGCAGGGCTGAGTGAGGAGGGAGCGATGAAAACGCACCCCAAACGTGAAGAACTGTCGCTCAAGCCGGTCGGCTTTGCGCTGGCGGCTGTGGTTGCGGGCCTGGCGGCCGGCAAGGCCGAAGGCGTGAGACCCAAGCCCCACGCCCCGCTTGAGCCGACGACCCAGGCGAAGACCTACGCCGTCGATCCCACCAATCATCCGGGCTTCGAGGAAGATCCCGACATGGTGGTGGGCCCAAGCGATCCGGTCGCGCCGCTGGCCAAACGCTGAGCCGTCACTTGCTGCGCGCAGAATTGGACGTCCGCCGCCGCGGACGACGCCCGTCCAGGAACGCAAGCACGCTGGCTTCGTGATTGGACAGGCCCCGCCGGCGCGCGCGCGGCAGCTTGAAGGCGCCGCCGAGATAGGTCTCGATCAAGGCGGGGTGCACGTAGCATTTGCGGCAGATCGTCGGCGTATTGCCGAGCGCGCCCGCCACCTGCTCGATCGCCTGCTTCACATTGGCCTTCGCCAGCGCCTGGCTGTCGAACTCGCCGAGCGCTGAAAGCTCAGCCGCCGCCAGCACGCTGCCGCCCCAGGTCCTGAAGTCCTTGGCGCTGATGTCGCGCCCGGCGATCTCGCGCAAATAGGCGTTTACATCGGTCGAGGTGATTTGCTGGGCCGCGCCGTTGGCGTCGAGATATTGAAACAGCCGCTGGCCCGGCAAGTCCTGCGCCGCCTTCACCACCTTCGCCACGCGCCGGTTCTTCAAGGTCAGCCGCCAGCTCCGGCCGGACTTGCCGGTGAACACGAAGCGCAATTGCTCGCCGCGAATTTCTGCGTGCCGATCCTTCAGCGTGGTCAGCCCGTAGCTCTTATTGGCCTTGGCGTATTCGTCATTGCCGACGCGGATCATGGTGGTGTCGAGCAGGTGCACGATCGCCGCCAGCACCTTTTCGCGCGGCAGACCCCGTTTGCGCATGTCCGCATCGATGCGGGCGCGCAAGCCCGGCAGCGAGGCGCCGAACTCCGCCAGGCGGTCGAACTTGGCCTCCTCGCGCACTTCGCGAAAGCGCGGATGGTAGCGGTGTTGCTTGCGTCCGCGGCCATCGCGTCCGGTCGCCTGCACATGTCCGTTCGGCGAGGCGCAAATCCAAACATCGGTCCAGGCCGGGGGAATGGCGAGCGCGCGAATGCGTTCCAATGTCGATTTATCGCGCACGGCTTCGCCGTCGGCGTCGCGATAAGCGAAGCCTCGCCCCGACCGGCGCCGCGACAGGCCGCCGGCGAAGTCGCTGACATAGGTCAGTCCGGCGTCCTTGGCGGCGGGGCTGGCGTCCATCATCGAACCGGAACAAGCGCACGCCGCGCCAAGCGGTTCCCTCAATGCAGCGTGAGCGCGATCGCGATCGGCATGGTGATGAACGACAAAAGCGTCGTCGCGGTGATGATCGCCGCCATCAGGCGAGCGTCTCCGCCCATTTCGCGCGACAGCGTGTAGCCGGCGGCGGCCGTCGGCGTGGAGCCGACGCCGGCGGCCACCGCGGCTGCAAGCGGGCTGGCGCCAAACAGGATCGCCATCGCCCACATCGCCGCCGGCGCCACCGCGAGTTTCATCGCGCAAGCCGCCGCCACTTTGACGCCGCCGGCGCGCAGGGCTTTGAAATCGAGCGAGCCGCCGACGCAAACCAGCGCCACCGGCATCGCCGCCTGGCCCAGAAGATTGAGAGCGTCGGAGAGCGGACCGAGCTGGCGCAGTCCGAGCGCCTGGGCGCCCAGCCCCGCCGCGCAGCCGAGGATGAGCGGATTGGCGATGATCTGATCGAGGATAGCGCGCGGGCTGTTTGCGCCGTTTTCACCCCAGCGCGCGAGCACCACGACGCAGATGGCGTTGACCACAAGCACAAGCGGCCCAAACGCGATCCCGATCAGTTGCGGACCCGCAGGCCCATAGAGCCCGGGCGCGGCGGCCAGCAGCACAAAGCCGTTCCACCGCACCGCCCCTTGAAACACGCTCGTGAACGCCGGACCCTCTTCGTTTGAGAAGAAGAAGCGCAGGGCAAGCGCCAGCAGCACCATCACGGCGAATCCGGCGAGCAGGCCGGCGACGAATGGCAACGCTTGCCCGCCCGTGATCGTGGCTTGCGAACTCAGCGTGAACAGAAACGCCGGGTAGAGCACGAAATAGCCGAAGCGATTGACGTGCCCGAGCGCATCGGGGCTCGCCACGCCGCTCGCCCGCGCCGCCCAGCCGACCACGATCAAAATGAAAACCGGCAGCAGCTCGCCGACGACGTCATGCATGTTTGCGCTCTTGCATCGCGTCGAGCGCGCCTTGCAGCATGTAGGCGGCGGCCATCTTGTCGACGACTTCGCCGCGCCGCCGCCGCGATGCGTCCCCTTCGATCAGCGTGCGGGTGACCGCCGCAGTCGAAAGCCGCTCGTCCCACAAAAGCAGCGGCGCATCGCGCAGCGCCAGCAGATTGCGCGCGAACGCCCGCGCCGCCTGCGCCGACGGGCCGGCGCTGCCGTCCATGTTCAGCGGCAAGCCGATGACGAACCCCGCACACTGGCGGGCGTCGTAGAGCTTGAGGACGGCGCGCCCATCGTCTGCGAACTTGCCGCGCGCTATGGTGTCGAGCGACGAGGCGATCAACCGCGTGGTGTCGCTGACCGCCACGCCGATCCGTTTGTCCCCGGGATCGAGGCCGATGAGGGCGCCGGCGTGCGGCAGGGCGGCTGCAAATGAGGGAAGGTCGAGCAGGGGCACGGGGCGTCATACCTCCGCGCGCGCCTGGCCGAGGTCAAGGACGAACCCGGTCTTGGCGCCTGGCGACCGGATCCCGCTCTTGAACACATGCGGCCGCGCTGGTAGCTCGCGCTGATGTCAATCGATGAAAAGACAGTGCGGAAAGCAGCCAAGCTGGCGCACATCGCGCTGCCCGAAGAGCGCGTCGCGCCGATGGCCGCCGAGCTCAACGCCATCATGGCCTGGATCGAGCAGCTGAACGAGGTCGATATTGACGGCGTCGAGCCGATGACCAGCGCGGTTGAAGGCCTGTCGCTGCCGATGCGCGACGATGTCGTCACCGACGGCGGCGATCCCGACCGGGTCCTCGCCAACGCCCCGAAGGCCGAAGACGGCTTTTATGTCGTGCCGAAGGTCGTCGAGTGAAGTTCACCATCGCCGTCGAGACGCCGTTGCAGGACGACGTGCGCGCGCTGGTGGCCGCGCTCAACGATTGGGCGCTGACCCAGACCCCGCGCGAGTTTTGCCATCATATGACGGTCGAACAGATGGCGGAGGCCGACACCACTTTGTTCGTGGCGCGCCGAAACGGCCAAGCCATCGGCATGGGGGCGCTGCGCCGCCACCACGACGGCGTCGGCGAAGTCAAGCGCATGTACACGCGCGCCGAGGCGCGCGGTTTGGGCGTCGGCAAGACGATCGTCGCCGAGATCATCAAGCTGGCGCGCGCCGAGGGTTGTCGCCGCCTGGTGTTGGAGACCGGGTCGGTTCCGGGCTTTGCGGCGGCCTGGCGCATCTATGAGGGCCACGGCTTTGAACGGTGCGGCGCGGTTCTCGATTACGCCGACAGCGACCACAACATATTTTACGCCAAAGACCTCGCCGCATGACCGATCTCACCTCCCTCACTCTCGCCGCCGCGCTCGACGGCATGGAGAAGAAGCAATTCTCCTCGCTCGAACTGACCGACGCGTTTCTGAAGGCGATCGAACAGGCCAATCCCAAGCTCAACGCCTTCGTGGCGCTGACCCCTGAGGCGGCGCGCGCAGCGGCGAAGGCCTCCGACACGCGCCGCGCATCGGCGAAAGCGCGCGCGCTGGAAGGCGCGCCGCTCGGCATCAAGGATCTCTTCTGCACACAGGGCGTGCGCACCACGGCGGGCTCCAACATTCTCGGCGAATTCGCGCCGACCTACGAAAGCACCGTCACCGCCAATCTGTGGCGCGACGGGGCGCTGATGCTCGGCAAACTCAACATGGATGAGTTCGCCATGGGCTCGTCCAACGAGACATCCCGGTTCGGGCCGGTGGTGTCGCCCTGGCGGCGCGGCAATTCCGACGCATCCTTGACGCCGGGGGGATCGTCGGGGGGATCCGCCGCCGCGGTTGCGGCCGATCTTTGCCTCGGCGCCACCGCCACCGACACGGGCGGCTCCATTCGCCAGCCGGCCGCGTTCACCGGCACGGTCGGCATGAAACCGACCTATGGGCGCTGCTCCCGGTGGGGGATCGTCGCCTTCGCCTCTTCGCTCGATCAGGCCGGACCGATCGCCAAGAGCGTCGAGGACAGCGCCATGCTGCTGCAATCCATGGCCGGGCACGACGCCAGGGATTCAACCTCGCTGCCGAACGCGCTGCCGGACTTCCGCGCCGCCACCGCCAAATCGATCAAAGGCATGATTATCGGCATCCCCGAGGAATATCGCGTCCCCGGCATGCCCGCCGAAATCGAAAAGCTCTGGCAACAAGGCATCGACTGGGCCAAGGAGGCCGGCGCAACCATCAAGAAGATCAGCCTGCCGCACACCAAATATGCGTTGCCCACTTATTATATTGTGGCCCCCGCGGAAGCCTCCTCCAACCTCGCCCGCTATGACGGCATGCGCTATGGCGCGCGCGTCGCCGGCAAGGATCTGAACGGGACTTACGAGGCCACGCGCGCAAGCGGCTTCGGGCGCGAGGTGCAGCGGCGCATCCTGATCGGCACCTATGTGCTCAGCGCCGGCTATTATGACGCCTATTATTTGCGTGCGCAGAAGGTTCGCGCCCGCCTCAACGAAGACATGAATAATGCTTTTCGTCAGGTTGACGCCATCCTGACGCCGGCCACGCCCTCGGCGGCGTTTGCGCTCGGCGAAAAGGGCGACGATCCGGTGGCCATGTATCTGAACGACATCTTTACGGTGACCGCGAACCTGACGGGCATGCCGGCGCTGGCGCTTCCCGCCGCCGTCGACGCCAATGGGCTGCCGCTCGCTCTGCAAGTGGTCGGCAAGGCGCTCGATGAGGAGAGCGTGTTTGCGGTTAGCGCGGCATTGGAGAAAGCTGCAGACTTTCGCGCCAAGCCGGGAAAATGGTGGGCCTGATATGCAAGAATTGCTCGAACGCCTCGGACGCGGCGACACCCGCATTCTGGAAATGTGCAGACAGGCCAATACCGTCTGGACCGATTTTCTCGACGAATTGCGCGGCGCCGACACCGGCACGCTCTCGGCCCGCCTCGGGTTCTTTCAGCCGACATTCACGCGCATTTTCGAAAGCGAGAGCTTCGGCCAGAACATGATGCCGTGGACGGGTTTCGCCGCCCTCTACGACACCCAGACCGGCTGGGGCCAAAACCTCGAGCGCGCCAAGGAGCTGGCCGAAGCGTTCGCGCGCAGCAATTGCAGCGCCGAGGTGCGTTCCGAGGCGCGCAGCTGCGTTATCTCCTACGAGCTCGAAGGCCACGTGCAATCCTCGCCGCCGCAGCAGCAAAACGCGCCGCAACAGCCGCAGAAGCGGCGCTGGTGAGACGCCCTTCGCCCGCTTTGATGACGGCGCGTCGCGCTCACGCGCATTTCCGTTACGCGCCCCGAACGATGGAACGGCGCGCCGGTCATCGCTCGTTAGCGAATCCGGCTAGCATGCCGGCCATGGCCAAACGCAAAGCCTCCGCACCCAAGCGCAAGCAGCGCCCGCGCGCGGAAATCGACCGCAATTATTTCTTGGGCGATGTGCTGCGCAAGACTGGCGCAGCGCTCTGGGTCGCGCTCTTCCTGATCTCGGCCTATACGCCGTTCTCGTGGGGACAGGCCCAGCACAACAGCGCCAGTTTCGGGACCCTCGTCGCCATATTCGCGGTGATCGGCGTGGCGCTTTATCTCTATGGCCGCCACTTGCGCCGCGAAGCCACGCACTGGGAAGCCGACTGAGCCAGCAGAAGCAGCTTCGTCTTGACCTCAAGGGCCTAAAGCGCAACGTCTCTTCGCCCTGACCGGTCGGGAGTGCTTTACGTGACGCCATCGGAAATCGCGCGCCTCGGCGCTTATCTAAGCAAGCTCCTGGGCTCGCCCACCGCGTCGGTGCATTCGCTCGGCGGCGAAGCGGGCGAGTTGCTGATCGATGGCCGCCGCGCCGCCAGCGTCCTGCGCGACGATGAAGAGGGCGAGGTGAGCTACGCCATCAGCCTTGTCATCCCGCCGGCGCCCGGCGCCAAGAAGGGCGCGCCCATCGACGACGCCGAGCGCGCGCGCCTGCAGACCGCGCTCCGCCAGGCGCTGCGTTCCGCCGATCTCGACGTGCGCGCCCGTCCGCGCAAAACCGATTCGGCGGAAGTTTACGTCCATGACGAATTTGTCGGCACCGTTTCCGTCGACGAGGACGAGGGCCAGGTGCTGACCATGTCGATCCTGGACATCGACCTCGAAGGCGAAGAATAAGTCGTCGTGCGCGCTGAGCAAAAGTCTGCGAACTGAACAAAAGAAAAGAGCCTCGATGCAATTCGAGGCTCCAAAGTCAATTCGTCAAATCCAACACGAAGAACCAGCCGCTTGAAGAAGCGCGCCGGCGCGGGGGCGTTACAAGACGCCCAACATCGAAGCGACCAGCGGGTGGCGAACGATGTCGGCGTCGCCGAGGCGAACCACCGCGATATTGGCCACGCTCTCAAGCTTGTCGGCGACCGTGTGCAGCCCGGAGAGATCGGGCAGCAAGTCGGTTTGGGCCGGATCGCCGGTCACCACCATGGTGGAGTGCCAGCCCAGCCGCGTCAGCAGCATCTTGATCTGCCCGTAGGTGCAGTTTTGCGCCTCGTCGATCACCACGAACGCATTGTTGAGCGTGCGCCCGCGCATGAAGCCGACCGGCGCGATCTCGATCAGACCTTCCGCCATCAGCGACTTCAGTCTTTTGGCCGACAGTCGGTCGGTCAGCGCGTCGTAGAGCGGGCGCAAATAGGGCGCGAGCTTGTCTTCCATGGCGCCGGGCAGATAGCCCAGGGATTCGCCGGCCTCCACCGCCGGTCGTGACAGCACGATGCGCCCGACCTTGCCGCTTTCCAGCGCCTCAACCGCTTTGGCGATGGCGATATAGGTCTTGCCGGTGCCGGCGGGTCCAAGCGCCAGGCAAAGCGAATGGGTATCGATGGCCTCCATCAACGCGGTTTGGCCCTTCGATTTCGGCCGCACATTTTTGACGAAGCTTTGGTCGCGGAGGCTGTCATTGGCCGGGTGCCAGCCGCCGTCGAGCACTTTCAAATTGCGCGGACGCCGATCGTCGCGCTGGAATTCCTCAACGTTGAGCACGCCTTGTGCGTGCCGACGCTTCGCGCTGCGCTTCGCCATCAAATTCTCCTTGCTGGAGCGGCCAAATCCCGCGCGGCTTCTGCCGGGCGGGTCGAAAAATTGTTCGAAGGCTGAGTCGTCGAAGGGTGCGCCGGGCGGCGGTATGTCGAGTGCGCTGATCTTGCGCCTGGCGCCCACGCTCTCCCCCACTAGCGAGCCGAAGCCCTGGAGACGGGTGGATCGGGAAAATCCCAAATCCGATGCTGTCCATCAGACGCCACATCGGTTAACGACGCGTTGAGGAACCGGAACGTCACCGAAATTTCGCACTCATGGCCGCGCGGCCCGCGGCGGGCGAACGGGAGGCCATTCCAGAGCTGAGGGCGCACCGGCCCAAGCACAGCAGCGAGGATAGCAAGATGCCGATCTACGCCCTGGCCGACGCCGATCTCGAAGTCGAGGACGAGAACGCTTTTTGGGTGGCGCCGAGCGCGGTGCTTATCGGGCGCGTCGTGCTCAAGAAAAACGCTTCGGTGTGGTGGGGCGCGGTGCTGCGCGGCGACAACGAGCCCATCGTCGTCGGCGAAAATTCCAACGTGCAGGACGGTTCGGTGCTGCACACCGATCTGGGCGCCCCGCTCATGATCGGCAAGGACGTGACCATCGGCCACCAGGTCATGCTGCACGGCTGCACCATCGCCGATACTTCGCTCATCGGCATCAAGGCGACGGTGCTGAACCATGCGCGCATTGCAAGCTTCTGCCTGGTCGGCGCCCATGCTTTGGTCACCGAGCGCAAGAGCTTCGAGGAAGGTTCGCTGATCACCGGCGCGCCCGCGCGCGCCATCCGGGCGATTGACGACCAGCAGCGCCAGATCATCCAATTCTCCGCCCATCATTACGTCGAGAACTGGAAGCGTTATAAACGCGACCTGAAGACGAGCCGGTTCGCCTAAGTCTGGCCGCAGCGCCTTCACACCCTCGCCACGGTGGACTACACAAATTTCATGTCATGGACATCGACGTGAGCACCGAGGAACCGCCGGCCCAATCCGCGCAGAACCCGTCGCCGCCGCCGGCAGCGCCCGCCGACGCATCGCCCCCTGACGCATCGCCCCCTGACGCATCGCCCCCTGACGCATCGCTCGCTGACCCATCGCCCCCTGGCCCATCGCCGACTGATGCTGCGCGGGCGGCCGCGGCGCCGCCGGAAGCGAGTGTGGCGAAGCCGCGTTCGTCCTCCGCCGACGGCCCGGCGCTGCTTATTATCGGGCTGATCGTCGCCGCCGCGATCGCCGTCTTCGTGGCGTCGCAAGCCAGTTCCTGGTTTTCGCCGCGGCCGAGCGCGGACGCCTATAGCGTCCAACCCTACACGCCGCCGGCGCAATTGATCAGCGCTGGCGATCACGTGCTCGCGCACGCGCGCCCCGATCTGACCAGCCCCACCGTGGTGATGTTCGGGCCAGGCGTTGGGCTCACCATCACCGGTCGCGTCTCGCGCGGATTCGGCGGCGAGTGGTATGCGATCACTTGGAATGGACGCACGGCGTTCATCCGCCAGCAAGACGCCACGCCGGGGACAGCGACAGCGCCGCCGCCGACGGCGCCGCATGTCGCCGCCCCGCCGCACGAGGAGGAAAAACCCGATGTCGACGAAGGGACGGGTTTTCCCGACCTGGAAACGCCCGCGCCCCAGACCTCCGGTCCCGTCGACTTGAGCAATGTGCGTTGGGCCAGCCGCCCGGGACGGCGCGATTTCGAGCGCGCCTATCCCGAGCGGGCGCTCTACGCAAGTCAGTCCGGCCACGTCACCCTCGATTGCGTGGCCTCGGGGAGCGGCGCGCTCGATTGCTCGGTCGCGGTTGAACTGCCGCGCGGCTACGGCTTCGGACGTGCGGCGATGGATCTGTCGCGCCAATTCCGTCTGCAGCCGACCACCGCCGACGGCCATTCGGTCGCTGGAGGACATATCCAGGTACCTATTGAGTTCCGCGCCAATTGAGGGTGCGGAACTGAAGCGCGCCGTCGCTGCTTGAGCACCCGACAATCCACGGGAACGCTCCAATGAAATCGCTCATGTTTGCTCTGCCGCTGCTGGTGCTGATGGCGTGTTCGCCGCCGGCTCAGACGACCGCGCCGGCCCCGCCGCAGCTCAGCGCCGAGGCGCAGGCGGCGATGGACCGCATCAACAACGCCGATTTCTCGTCGATCGCCGACGAGCCGGCCATTCCGGAGCCCGCCGTGCCGCCGCAACCGACCGTCGCCGCGAGCGCGTCTGGCGCGAGCACCGCGATTGCGGAGCCGGCGGGACCCGCCGGCGCCAATCAAACCGAAGCGACGGTGCCCGCGAACGTTCACTACAACGCCGCCATGGTGCGCATCGAAGTGCTGCTCGACCGCGCGCATTTCTCGCCCGGCGTCATTGACGGCTATAATGGCGAGAACGTGCGCAAAGCCGTCTCCGCCTATCAGGCCTCGCACAACATGCCGGTGAACGGTCAGGCCGATAATCAGCTGTTGACGCAATTGACCGCTCAGGAAGCCACGCCGGCTTTGGTCAGCTATACGATCGCCGCCGACGACGTGCGCGGGCCGTTCGCGCCCGTGCCGCAAGACCTCGAAGCCATGTCGCATTTGGATCATTTGGGTTACGCCAGCGCGGCCGAAGGCATCGCCGAAAAATTCCACATGGATGAGGATCTGCTTCGCACGCTCAATCCCGGCGTCGATTTCACCCAGGCCGGAACGGCGATCGTCGTCACCAATGCCGGCGGCGATTTGAGCGCCGACGTCGCCTCGATCGTCATCGACAAGCGCGAGCGGTCGCTGCGGGCCTACGACGCCTCCGGCGCGATGTTGGCTTTCTATCCCGCCACTATCGGCAGCCCCGATGCGCCCGCCCCGTCAGGCGATTTCACCGTGCGCTCCATCGCTTTCAACCCGACCTATCATTACGACCCCGCGCGACTGCCGACGTTCGGGCGGCGCAATCACGGCGCCTTGACCGTCGCTGCCGGACCCAACAATCCGGTCGGTGCGGTCTGGATCGCCTTGAGCCAAGACACCTATGGCATCCACGGCGCGCCGGAGCCGCAACAGGTCTCCAAGACCCAAAGCCATGGTTGCGTTCGTCTCACCAATTGGGACGCGACCGAACTTGGCCACGCGGTGCGCGCCGGCGTGCCGGTGTCGTTCCGCGATCAGGGCTTGCAAGCATCGGCGGCCGCCCGCGCCGGCTGATCACCAATGGCGCACGCGCCCGGTGTCGACGTGGACGAAGTCGGAAGTCTGGTAATAACCGACCCCGCCGGCGCGCAGCGACAGCGCCGCGTCACGGAGCCGGGTGAGATCGACGCCGGCCACGCGGATGTCGATGGCGCGGCCCTCCAAATGCAGGCTGTGGGTGGCGACGCCGTCGGAATTGGCCTTTCCAGCACATTGGGATCCTAAGCTTAGAATTCCACGTGGACAAGTTGTCGC
>JADMIO011426196.1_pt1 | contig 38794 bp, 46 predicted proteins | sample 8958161 | NCBI WGS metagenome assembly JADMIO01 (sample SAMN16585339, study PRJNA669376) | soil metagenome | isolation source: Crop rotation soil | place: USA: Cullars Rotation, Alabama | collected 2011 | reverse complement strand
GGCCGCGACTTCAAGTCACGTGAATTCCAAGCTTCGGATCCCACTGTGCTGGAAAGTTATTGGAAAGTGGTTTTACAAAACCGATATTAATCACAAATCGTGATGGTCTCGAATTAGCATTACCTAGTCGAACGATAAAATTAAAAGAAATTAATGAACTTGTTGGTAAGAAAACAACCAATTATTAAAGTATTTTTGAAGAATTTATATGTCTAGGTCATGATCGTTATGTTGATGTAATTGATTGTGAAAAACAAGTGACTTATAAAATGAGTCTTGCTAATTATGTCGAATATTTTGAAAGTTATGATCGAACTAAAACTTATAATGTTTTAAGTCTTGAAATATCAAATACAAAGTATGTTTAAAATGAAATAATTTTTCTTGATGAGACAAGAATTTTTATTAAGATTGGGTGATTCAGTGATTACACCAAAAATAGTTCGACATTTATCTTGGGCTACTAATAATATTTGGCCAAATAAGAAAAAAGATGAAAATCAAATGAAAACATGGCCCTTGCAATCCTCGGAGTCAAATAAGAGACGTCGAACAAATTCATCATCTAGTGATACGGATCAAACGGATGATGATGATGAAGATTTAAAAGCTAATCATTTTGAAAATTTTGAACGTCCTGAAGTCGCAAAATATTGTTTAATGAGTCCACAATCATCTTATACAGATTTTCATATTGATTTTGGTGGTTCGAGTGTTTGGTATTCAGTTGTGAGGGTAAAGTTCATTTAAAATAAGAAGACTATGAATTCTTTTCATTTTCTCACAGGGTGAAAAAATCTTTTATCTGATTGAACCGACTGATGAAAATTTACAAAAGTATGCGGATTGGTCGAAATCACCAAATGAATCCGAAACATTTTTAGGTGATTGTGTTTCACATTGTTATAAAATGCATTTACGTGAAGAAAATATTGTTTTTATACCAGCTGGGTATGTCTTTATCTTCATCTATTTATTATAAATAATCTATTGTTTAGATGGATTCATGCCGTTTATACAGTAACCGATTCGCTTGTATTCGGCGGTAATTTTCTCCAATCTATGGGAGTCGATATGCAATTTCGGTAGGTCGATATTAGATTCGCGAAATTAGCTTCGATAGTCATACAGAGAGTAACAAAAATATAAGCTAATAGTATTTTAAGTAAAAAGTCTCTATCGTTTTTTTCCTTTCAATACAGAAATCTAAAGTTCTCACATTTGAACAATTTATTCTAGCATCTACGAATTGGAACGTCTTGCTCAAGTTCCACATAAATTTAAATATCCATTATTCGAAACTTTTCATTGGTATGCTGCTAAAAATTTCTACAATGAACTCAAAGGTAATATTCACATGTTCTACCTAACCATTTCCTATTTTTCTATAAACAGAATGTAATAATTCGAATTCATCTACAATTAATCCTATAACTCAACAAGCAGCTGAATCTATTATTTATCATATGAATCGTTGGTTAACAGCTGATAAACGAGTAAAATTTATACGAATATCTAAAAATTATTGAAAATAATTCATTTTTAGTACCAAATTCGAAATCGATATATAATACCAAAAGGTATTAATTGTGAGAAACTTTTACGTGATCTTTCCCGTGAATTTGAAATCGCTAAAGTACGATTTTTTTTACCGATGAAACCATTTACAACTTTTTTTTATTACATTAGATACGTTGTGGCTCATCAAATGATTCTAAATCACCTTCGAAAACGGTTATTACACTTTCTGGTGATAATAAACAAGAATTTGTTCAAATCGATGGAAATAAGGTTATTCATTTGTTCTCAATATTTTCTTATAATTTTTGCTGTTCAATAGATCAAAGTTAAATATCGTCGTTTATCATCTGATTTAGTTGAAAATGAAAAACGAAGTAATAATAACAATGCATTCATAGTTAAACATAAGAAAAAAATTGGACGACTATCATCATCGACTAGTCATGGCGATTCATCTGGAATCACATACACACTTGGTAAATATGTAAAAGGAAATTATATTCTCAATTGATGCTCTTTATTTAGATCTCGAAGCGAAACGACAACGTTTTATTCAAGTATCTAATACTCAGTAAGTCGATGAGTTGATAAACCTTATTTCTAAATTTTGTTTATGTAGACCCTTTATTGACGAAATATCCGGTGAATCTCCAACAGATGATATTGAAAGTCGTGATAGGATTATACCTAATGAAGGTCTAGCATCATTTGTGAAAAGATCTATACTTGATAATGATTATTATAAAGAACATCGTTCTTCTGAACAGAAAAGTAAATATTTCTCCTATATTTATTAAACTAATAAATTATTATTATTATTTAGATACAAATACATCTAAAACACTTCCACAACTATATCAAAAGATCGTCTAGGAAAAATTCTATAACGATCTCAGAGGATTCTATTTTGCTCAAGATTTCTATGTGATATTTGCTTCAAACTTAGACATATTGATTGCTTTTTTCTTGTTTTCGTATACATGTTAGACTAATTTTCTTTTTATGTGTATAGTTTTTTTTATTAGTATTATTTTCAAAGAAAAATAGTGATGCCATAAGGAGATCAATGAGTTGTCTTATGTGATCAAATCGAGTCGGATATACATTGCATGAGGAACAGGACCATTTAAAGAACACACAGAATACGAATAGCGCACCAGTGCATCATTCGTTGAGGCAATCATTTGCTCCTCTGGTTTATCCTCAGGATATCTGAATATGACCCGCGCGTATAGGGAAATCTGTATCAGGTGGATCTTCCGTCTAGAGCTACAGTGTAATGACTGTTAAGGGCAGGTTTCCCGATTGTTTTCAAAAGTAGGTGGGGATAAAATTTGGCAGAAAGTCTACAAATTTCTGCGGAAATTGACACATATGACTTTGCGGTAAACGTACTACGAAAATTATCCGAAAACTGCCAACTGAAGACCTTTGTTTTGTGCTGCTTAGTTCCCATTGAGCGTATAACCCACGTCTACCCAGAGCAGCAAACTTTCCCAGACGGTTTCGCAAATTTCACCAGAAAGTATTACAAACTTCTGCAGAAAGTATTTCAAATTTTCGCAGAAAGTCGAACTATGTTATCAATTTTTGGGTGGGGAAATCCCCATCCTAATCGGTAAGCATGGTTAAGGGCATGAGAGCAACTCATATATCAAATTGAATCAATTCACCAACGTCATATGAACTTCCCTAACAGATAAGTTTAACAAATATTCATAGGTTGTATAACACTATTTTACTTCTTTAAAAAAGAAACAATATACACAAAAGGATCTATGAAGAAGAAGATGATTCTTTTTGTTTGTCCTGTAATCTTCTAAGAATTTCAAGTTTTTTCTGAATAATTGGATCACGTGCTATGGTTTGTTCTCGACGTTTCTTTTCACTTTCAATTTTATTTATTTTTCGATGTGTTTCAAGCTAAAAACATATCAAAATGGGGGGGATATTGATATGAAAATAGAAACTTACATCTTCTTTTTTACATCGATACAATTTAGCAAGTAAATTATCACAAGCACCTATTGCTCGACTTTTCTTTTCAATACATTCATAAAATTGATCTAATATCTCATTACATTTTGGATCAAGAAATCGATGTGTACCAGCTAAAAAAGACATCTAAAAAAATGAAGTTCTTCAGATGTTAGTAAAGTTCAATGATTGTATTAGAAAAAAAAAACAAAAACAAAAACAAATTTGCAGTAGTTTATGAGTATTAAGTATTGTCTGTTTTACATTGCTTTAACTTTCATTTGTTTCATTTTTGGTTGAAGTCGTTTCATCTCACGTTTACGTTCTTTTTCATCCCATTTACGTTGTAATTCTGGATCATCCGATTGCATAACTTTTTCTTTTTCAACTCGTCGTTGTTCTTCACGTCGTTGTTGTGCTTGTTCTTGTCGTTGTTGATTGACATTTTTTAAAAATTGTTCTTCAATACGTTGACGATTTTTAATTGCTTTATTCTTTGATTCTTTTGATTGTAAACGGAATGAACTAACACGATCAATTAAATGTAATACAAGACGTAAATAATCACTGCTTAAAGTTTCACATGATACTTGAAGTGAACGACCATCTTGAGCGGTTAAATTAAACGCTATGATTAATACACGACGGATGCTACGTTCACTTGTATTAAGAGCATCTTGTTGTTGAGCAGCACTGCCCGTGTTTGTTGAAGCAGTTGTAGAAGAGGATTGTTGATCACTACTTTGAGATTTTGTACCGGTATATTGATCACTAATATGGATATATTCAAGTGCATCAGGAAATTTATCAATAAATTCTACTACTCGTGAATCAACTAATGCAGATGAAACTTCACCAATTTCACTTAATATTTGATAATTTCCACTTAAACCTTTTTTATCCGCATTTTTTCTGTCAACACAAAATTGACTAAGATCATTCATATCACGATGAAGTTTAGCTGCTGAACGTTTTTTAACTAAACAAAATACAAATGTTTCCAAATCATCTTTACTAAAATCAATTGTATAAACAATTGTATCATTAATAGATTTAATAATTGCAGCCAATGAATTAAATGCACATTGTCGTTTGATTAAACGTAATTCTATAAGCATACTTTCAATTGATGTTCGACCACTACACCAAAGTATAAATAAATTGTCTGATTCTTTATGCATATGTTCGAGTTGATCATTTGGTTGTTGTTGTGTAGCTCGTGTTTGACCATCATCACCAACAAGAGCAAAATTTCTTTGAAGTAAATCATGTTGTGAATTAAAAATACTTGTTGCTAAACGAGAATTTTTTGTACGACCAATAAGAAAATTTATTAAATAACCAAGAATAAATATAATCATCACTGCTTCACATTGATATGCTTCCCAACGATTACCAGTTAAATTAACTGGAACTTCAGCAATTTTAAGATCAGGTGGCGAAGAAGGTGATGATGATCCAAATGAATCGGACTAAAAAATTCAGATTGTCTGTATCGAATAAGTTCGTTTTATGTTTACCGATTCAAATTCTTCTTCATCAAACATTGACTCGTCCTCATCATCATCAATTGTCACTTCGTCTTGCTTTTTTTTACTTGATTCCGGTTGCGATAGATCTTCCTTTTCCGGTTTATTTACTTCAATTTTTGCTGATGATGGAGGAGCACTGGTTGAAGACGGAGTTTCTAAAGATATAAAAACACGTAAAAGTCGAAATAAATTTTTTGCAATCATACCACTATCAAATTCATCAGGATCAAAATCATCAAATTCAGAAAAATCTTCATCCTTATTTTTCTTTGCTGTTGCACAAATAATACACAAAAATATAAAGATTAAAGTTATTATTGCTCTACGCATTTTGTTTTTTCAAATAAAATAATAATAAAAGGTAATTTTCCTTTATTCCTATTGGTTAATTTCAAACAACCAGTAAAGTTTTCTAGAAAAAAGCTTGTTTTTTAAATAAACAAACAAAATTTTATCTTATTTTCAAATAGAGATTGTTTTTATTTTAAAAAAATTTCAAATATAGATGGAAGCATTTGATTAAAATTTCTAATAACCAATAAGAAAGCACAACGTTTTTTAAGTCACGTCACGGATGCTGATCTAGTTCAATGAAAGAATAAAATTCCTGTTTTTTTTTGATTTTAGATAAAATTCTATTATCTCCATTTTTTTATTTTTTATAAATAAGAAAAAAGGGCAAAGAAAATTGTATGTAATAAAAAGAAGTCTATCTGATGCTGTTGCTTATCGGAGTGTAATGCAACTGTCAAGGTGAGAATGAATAAGAGTAGATAGAGATAGGACGAACAAGGTCGTCGACTATTCATACTATTATTTCTTCTTTCCGTTCGTTTTTTTTTTTGTTCGATAGAAATTGTGATTAGAGTACCACTTGATATTTTTTGATCTCGGGTCACAAATGTATTAAATACTTATATTGCGACTGATAAAACTGGCTAGAGGGATTTTTCTTCTGCTTGAAGAATTTAATATACTTTATGTATGATTGATGTAGGTACTGTCTGACATCCATATTGATTCATCGGTGCGATGTATGATGAATCTTTTTCTTTCTTGTTCTGTTTTGCCTCACCTATGGAGTATAGTAATAAGCACACACACAGTCATTATGACTGTATTTTTGTGAGAAGATGTTAAAAAAATAACTTGTTGACTATATTTCCATATATGGTAATATAAAATTCGTTTATCTTCGTCAAAAGCGACTTGCGCACAACGATACGGCATAGGGCGAGCGAGAATAAAAAAATAAACGCATAGATATTTGAGGTGATAACTTCATATATTTATTTCAGGTTGTATTCATCGTCCTCTCACAACATATAATATCACTTTTAGTATCCCGCTATGGCTAAAGTAGTTCGTAGTAGCAAATTTCGGTAAGTAATGGTTTTTTTATTATTATTATAAAATCCAATAAAACTTCTCGTTCTTAAGTCATGTCTTTGGTCAAGCATCTAAAAAATCTGATTGTTACGACAATATTCGTATAACAAAAAGTGCGTGGGATTCAACATTTTGTTCTGTTAATCCAAAATTTCTTGCCATTATAACTGAATCAGCTGGTGGTGGAGCATTTCTTGTTTTACCACTTGAAAAAGTTGGACGTATTGATCGTGAAGTTCCACTTGTTAGTGGACATAAAGCAGCTGTACTTGATATAGCATGGTGTCCACATAATGATAATGTTATTGCAAGTGGTTCAGAAGATTGTACAGTTAAAATTTGGCAAATACCTGATGGTGGTATAACATCAACATTAACACAACCATCGGTGGATCTTGCCGCACATCAACGACGTGTTGGACAAGTTGCTTGGCATCCAAGTGCACTTAATGTGTTACTTAGTGCTGGTAAATATTGACAAAATCTTTTGTTTGTTGTGTTGTAAATAAGGTCGTTCTAGGTGGAGATATGAAAATTTTTATTTGGAATGTTGCTAAATCAGCTATTTTATCAACAATTGATTGTCATCCGGATGTTATATTAAGTGTTTCATGGAATTATAATGGTTCACGTATTGTTACATCTTGTAAAGATAAAATGTTTCGGGTTATTAATCCACGTAATGGAGAAGTTCTTCAGGTTCGTACATAACAAAAAAATAGGGATTTTAATGTGAAGCTTTTTTTTCCCTTCTAGTCAGGAGCAGGTCATCAAGGTGGAAAACCTGCAAGAGCAATCTATTTACGTGATGGAAGAATATTTTCTACAGGATTTTCAAAAATGGCCGAACGACAGTATGCTGTATGGGATGAGGTTTGTAGTTCGATCGTTTTCTCATAAGAATACGAGAAAAGTTTTGTTTTTTAGAATAATTTGGGTACACCATTAACAATGGACGAACTTGATTCATCAAATGGTATTTTATTTCCATTTTATGATGAAGATACTAATGTTATTTTTCTATGTGGAAAGGTATCGTTATTGTTTCCGTTATGATGGAGAAAAAACACCGGTTTCTTTTGTTTTCAGGGTGATTCAGCAATTAAATATTTTGAATATACACCAGAAGCACCATATATTCATTTTCTTAGTTCATATTCATCATCGGATCCACAACGTGGTATAGGCTCTATGCCAAAACGTGGATTGAATATTACTGCATGTGAAATAGCTCGGTACGTATGACATTATCAATATCATTAAGGAAAATAATTCTATTGTATTTTTTAGATTTTATAAATTACTTAATAGTGGTCTTTGTGAAGTGATTAGTTTTACTGTACCACGAAAAGTAAATTCTTAATTATTATTCGATATAAAATTATTTGGTGTCGTTTTTTAGTCTGAACTTTTTCAAGATGATCTTTATCCGGATACAGCCGCTGAAGAACATGCTATAACTGCTGATGAATGGTTTGAAGGACGAGATGCTGATCCAAAATTGGTAAAAACTAAAAACTTGTTTTGTCTTTTATTAATTAATTAAATTACATTTAAGATATCCATGCGTGATCTTCATTCGGGTTCAAAATCTTCATCAAATGTCGCTGCTGTTAGTAGTCCTACTCAAACAAAACAAGAAGTTGTCTTTGGTAAAACACCTCTGACTCCCAAATCATCAATACCAACAAGTAGTGATAACAATGCGAATGGAACTCAAAAAAAACCACAGGTACATACAGAGATATTGAATGAAGAAATTCATTTTAGAAAATTAGTACAATATGAAATATCCATTGATACTTTTTAAAAGCAGTAAGATTTCCATCGTTTGCTTCGAAGCCGCCATATTTATTTTATTTGGGATGCATGTTTGCACGTTTGATATTGAATTTAAATATGTTTTCCCTATTTATCAAAATACATACTAATATATAATCCTAAATGTGTTATTGTAATTATTATGTATTCCCTTGTTTAGGCCGTTACAACTCCTACTCAATCACCTAAACCTTCATCAACACCTGAAAGAGCAGAACCATCAAATAATAAACAATATGATGCTCTAGCTGCTCAAGTAGAAACTTTGCAACGACAAGTGAATGATCTTGAACGTCGTTTAAAACTAATGGAAACAGCCTCTGCAAAAGGTCAAAGTCAAGAAGAGGATAATACCAAGGATAACATTGTGAATGATGATTTAAAATTTTAATTGTCTTTTTTTCTCTTTTAATCATAATATTTCTATTACAAAAAAATTCTTATGTGTGTGTGTGTTTGTCTATTCAGCATTTGAAACATTCCTAACCGGTGTTGTATCTTCCGTCTAAACGAAATTCTTTTCTAAATAATCATTTTAGATGAAGATTATCTATATATTCATCTTGTTATTAATCCTCTTAGTAACATTGATTTCTGCTGGGTTCGTAATTGTGATATGTTCGTTTCGAAGATTTATATGATTTTATTTTAGTCGAGATTTTTATAAAATTTTAAATTTACCAAGAACAGCAACATTAAATCAAATAAAAAAATCGTATCGAAAATTAGCCAAAGAATTACATCCGGATAAGAATAAAAATGATCCAAAAGCACAAGAACTTTTTCAAGATTTAGGTGCTGCTTATGAAGTAAAAATATCTATGCGATGACCTAATTTGCGAAGCATTTTTATTTTAGACATTATCTGATCCTGATAAACGTAAAATTTATGATAAACATGGTGAAGAAGGTTTAAAACAACAAGGTGGTGCTGATGGATTTCATGATCCATTTTCCAGTTTTTTTGGAGATTTTTTTCATTTCGGTGGAGGACCTCGAGATGATGGACATCGTAATGTTCCACGTGGTGGAGATCTGGTTATGGATTTATATGTAACACTTGAAGAAGTTTATAATGGAAATTTTATTGAAGTAGGAAATATGAAATCTTGTTTGCAATTTATTTTTCATATTTAGGTTGTTCGAGCTAAACCAGTTGCAAAACAAGCAGCCGGTTCAAGAAAATGTAATTGTCGAATGGAAATGCGAACAACACAAATGGGTCCTGGACGAGTAAGAACAGTGACCAGATCTAAAATTTAAGCATGAGTATTTATTTTAGTTTCAAATGATGCAAGAACAAGTATGTGATGATTGTCCAAATATCAAGTAAATAAAAGTCAATTCAAAACTTTTGTAACAAAAAATTGTCTTTCTCCGAGTTTAGATTTGTCACTGAAGAAAAAGTATTAGAAATTGAAGTTGAACCCGGTGTAGCAGATGGATATGAAATACCATTTCTTGCTGAAGGTTTGTTTTATAATGAACTTAGAGATTTGATTGTTTTATTATATTCTATCTAGGAGAACCTCATATGGAAGGTGAACCAGGGGATCTGAAATTTATTATTCGTATTCAAAAGTAAATAATACCATATTCTATTCCTTTCTCTTGAAGATTCATATGTTTAGACATCCGTATTTTGAACGTAAAAAGAATGATCTATATACAAATTTAACAATCAATCTTCAAGATGCATTAAATGGATTTAATGTATCATTTTCTCACCTTGATGGTCATCAAGTATGATTGTACTTCATTTAAGTTTGATACATCTTTTGTTTTCTACAGGTAACCATTCATCGTGAAAAGATAACATGGCCCGGTGCACGTATAAAGAAAGCTGGTGAAGGTTTACCACAACATGATCAAAATAATATTGTTGGTGATCTTTATGTAACTATCGATGTTGATTTTCCACGAACTGAACTTAATGATGAACAACGTGAAAGTAAGTTTTATCGATATGAATTCTTGTTTTCATCTGTTGACTTTTAGTGGTGAAAAAATTATTAAATCAAGAATCCAAACATCGATTGTATAATGGTTTTTAAACGAGTGACTATTTGAATTTTGTTTAGGTTAATATAAATTTCTTTTTAAACAAACCAATGCTGAATGTGTGATGTCGTTTGTTTTTGATCTGATAAAACTCAATTGTTCTTCATATTTATAAAAAGATTTATGCTTGTGTTTTTAACAAAATATACAAGAGGATTATTTCAGAAGATGACTGGATTAATAACGCTTGATCTGTTTTAAGGCAAAAAAACCTCACAATCATACTTAATGATAAGAGAGGTTTTTTTCATACAATGCGCAGTTGACTGGAAGATTAAAGTACCTTTCTGTCAAGCATAAAAAAAAGATTTGTAATTTTTACTGAAAAAAAAACAGGAATTGTTAGAAATTTCTGTTAATTGTGACTTCAAATGTACATATTCAAACAATAAACTTCAGACCACAATTTCTCAGAGATATTTCAACCAACAATACATTTTTCTCGTTTTCACTTTAATTTATTCATGAATAATAATCAAATCAAATCGAAAAAAGAAAAGCTAAATATTGTCTATTCTTGTTTGTCTAAACCCATTAAATGTTGAATATATAATTCCCAAGCTGTTTGAGGTAATTTTAAATCTTTACAAACATTAGCATGTTTTTCACGTGTATCAATCACAAATTTCACAGCTAGTTCACCTTTATCGATATATGTTTGCATAATTGGATCATCTTTCATTGAAATCTAATTAATTAATACGAAAAAAAAACCAATTGTTTTATATGTTTATCATTCCTACTTACACCTTCTAATTCAGTTCGTGCTTTTGATACAAATTGTTTAATAGCATCAATATCAACAGGAAATTTTGTTTTTTGACTATGATATAAAAAATAAAAGAGAACAGAAGCTGTTGATATAAGTCGATAAATTTCATCAGCAACTATATATATAGATAATGAAAATGGTATCAATATATATTCATTTATTTACTTGATGAATCTAATCCTTTTCCTTTTAATCCATTTTTAATTTGTTCGAAATCAACATTGAATATTTTACCAAATTGTTCTGTTACCGGAAACGAACCATCCTTTAGAAACAGAAGATATTTATTCATCAAGGAAAAAACTTTATTTTTTTACGCTATTTTGTTGATGAAAAATTTCATTTATAAGTGAATCAGTCAATGGTGTTTCAATTATTGATTTTAATGGTGTATCTAAATAATAGTCACAATGTAAATATTATTTATAAAATGATTCACTTACCTGCTGTATTATTTGTAGCAGATCCGATTGTTTTTTCCTAATCATAGGTATCAACTTAATTCTTCTGTAATACAAGAAATAACTACTTACTGCTTCACTGCTTGTCATTGTGCTAGTTCACTTTAATATATGGTAGTAGAAGACTGTCAATGGTAGAATAAGACACGTCGAGCGAATTGAGACTCTACACTTTCTCTCTTTTTTTTCCTTCGTTATTTTTTTGCTTCAAACACATATTTCTTCCTTTTTTTCTCCTCACTTGACGGTCAAAGAACGACATAGGGGCTGCGCCTGCTTTCACCGCCTTCTCCCTCATTCATACTCGACAGATCAAGAAGGAAAAAAAGAATTTTCTTTTTCTTATTCGCGACTGTCATGCTTGTGTCCTTTTCAAACTTGAACAAATATTTTATTTTCAATTCGAGCAAATTTATATGTTTATTTCCTTTGGTTTTTGCGAAATCAAAAAAAAAGAGCGATACAGATATCAAGAGGAGCGCGAAAAAAAGTTTACACACAATTCGGAAAGAAAAGAACCAACATTAATTTATGTTGTCAGGTTTTTTTCCTTTCTCTTAATACACAGATTTAAACGTTGTTCGTGAATATTGTACTTGTATAAGAGAAAAACAACAACAAAAAAAGGTGTTCCGATGAATCCTTTTACTGAGAATGTAAATGAAGAAATTGACACCGTTTATGAAAAACAGATTTCTAATAATATGCTAGAGTATATTTTGTTATATTTTATGTGTGTGTAGTAAATAGTTGTTGAGAAAAAAAAGAGCGTAGAATAAAATAAACAAATAAGAAAAAAAAAATAGCACACACGCGTACAACAACAATGACAAAAAGAATGAAACAAACAAACGAAGAAAAAAAAGTAATTAGTGACGATGATTGTTATTTTATATAGAGTCACTATTATTTTGATGTCATCATTGTAACGAATTCTTCATAATTAACTTGTCCATCTATAAACAAAAATAAAGATTAAAAATAAATAGAAATTAATTGCAGGAATATATATACCTCCATCGATATCTGCTTCACGAATCATCTCATCAACTTCTTCATCCGTCAATTTTTCACCCAAATTTGTCATCACATGACTAAAAAGAGAGGGATAGAAAATTGTACTGAATTCTTGAAATTATTTGTTTTTACCGAAGTTCAGCTGCGGAAATAAATCCATTGCCATCTTTGTCAAATACACGGAATGCTTCGCGAATTTCTTCTTCACTATCAGTATCTTTCATCTTACGTGCCATCATTGTGAGAAATTCGGGAAAATCAATTGTACCATTACCTTTAGAAAAAAAACGGAGATATTAAATTTCTATGAAAAGACAAAGACTTCTTTCTATAGGGAAAATAGCCAAAGGCAGATAAATAAATTTTATGTCGACGTTTTATTTATCAAAGGTCAGAGTTCAAATAATGCTTAGGGTTTCAATTTATCCTGGATTTATAGGGTCTCAATAACTAATACAGTGTATCAAACTTACCATCAGCATCTACTTCATTGATCATATCTTGTAATTCAGCCTCAGTTGGATTCTGTCCCAAACTGCGCATAACCGTACCTATTTCAAAAATAAAATCCAAAAACTAAAGTTCATTTGAATCAAACCTAATTCTTTGGTAGTAATAGTTCCATCACCATCTTTATCAAAGAGGGAAAAAGCCTCTTTAAATTCGGCGATTTGTTCTTCAGTTAATTGATCAGCCATTTCGCTTCGAGAGTAATCTGTTTTTATGTAATACGAAACTCCCAATACACTAATCTATAATGACAATAATTCAGTGACGATTGCTACCTGCGAAAAAGAACAATAATAAGCACAGACATATTGACTTTCTCAACTATAAGTACAAGAATAATTCGATCAATTACAAAAAAATGTACTAGATGTCGCTGAATGAATAAAAAAAATTATTTAAAAAAATCTTTTATAAATCTTCGAAATAAAAACAAATATATATTTCTTTTCTTTTTTTTCGTCGAAATAATAAATAAGAACCGCCATGATGCTGGTACATCTGTCCTCCATCAACCAATCATTTCTAAATAAAGAACGAAGAAGAGAAAAAAAAATACACAAAGAAGAAAAGAAAGAACGAACGAGAAAATGAGTATTATTTAGTGGTTGTGTTGCAACTGCTCCTTAAAGGAAGAACACACATAAACAAGCATTTCTTTGTTTCAGATCGCCGAGAATAAAAGCATCCTCCGTCGGCGAGAAAACGCCAACATTTGAGAGAGAAGATTTTATTTTTATTTAAAAAAAAACGAACCACGCGCTTATCGTCTGTTTGCGGTTAAAAACTCTCTCAATGGCAGAAGGAGGTTATAATATGTCATCACGCAATAATTATGGTGATCAAGTACAAGGTGGCGCGTCGGTCAATGAAGATGAATTAGCAAGTAAAACACTTTATATTCAATCGAAACGTTTTTATTTGGATGTTAAACAAAATCGACGTGGCCGTTTTTTAAAAATTGCTGAAGTAAAATAGAGCTTCTTTATATTTGAGATGTTTGTTTTTTTTAGGTTAGTACTGGTGGTCGTAAAAATCGTATATTAATGTCAATGAATGTTGCAAATGAATTATGTGATCGTTTACAAAAACTTGATGAACATCTTCGTACATTAGGTGAACAACCAATCGATGATAGTGATGAACTGGTATCAGCTGTTATTTCACGTGATGATAGGAAATATTATATTGATTTAAGAGAAAATGAACGTGGAAGATTTTTACGTATTGCTATGGTTGGAATTAATACACCACGAACTCAAATTGTTATACCAGCACAAGGTATACAAGAATTAAAAGAAACATTAAAGAGTTTAGTAGAAGAATTTGGAAATGAAGATGATCGAGGTAGGTTCAATACGAGTCATTGGTTAAACTTAAATTTTGTATTTTAGATAGTATTGAATCACTACCTGCAATAGGTAATTTTTGCACTCGATGAGCTCTACTCCACATCTTTTATATATTTTTCTAGAACCAGCTGAATTACCAGAAAGTAAATATCTTCATGTTGGAAATAAAAATTTTTATTTTGATATTGGTTCAAATAATCGTGGTATATTTTTACGTATATCTGAAGTATGAAAAGCAAAAAAACGAAACTTCAAATCTAAACTATTCTATTTAGGTTCGTCCAAATATGCGAACAACTATAACAATACCAGAAAAAGTCTGGACACATTTTCGAGATAATATTAATGATTTTATTGTTACTATGGATAATGAACGTACAAAATCATCATCAACAATAATAGATAATTCTCAAATAAATCCTGGTGAAAAATCATCTATTCCGCCAAGCGGAAAATAATAAAAGAATTCTTCTGATTATTTTAATCCATAGTTTTAGTTTCGTTTTTCCAACACATAGATGTATTTCACGGTTGTTTTTCTATGTGTTCATATCCTTCTCTTTAGCCGGTGTTATTTGCTTCTATATTTAGAATGGAAGGTCTTTCGTGCAGTAACTCATTTTCTTGTCGCGTATACTTTATTATTTATTGACGAAACAAAATTCTTTTCTTTTTCGCTTACGTATCTAGATTAGTTATCGTGTGTGTGTATATGTATCAATTCGGGAAAGAAGAAAATCTTTTTGCTTTTTATTGTCGGTGTATCGTATTTTATTCCAAAATCAGTATATATTTTTTTTGTCGGAGAAATAAATGTAATAACAATCAAATTGAATATACATATATATATTTTATCTTTAGATATGAATATTTATTTTTGACAATTTTTTTCAATGCCGTTATTTGGACGAAGATTATTTCAACGTAATGCCGATGATGTCAAAGAAGATGATCAAGAAGAAATTTATACAATTGAACATACAGGTGAAAAATTTCATAGTAAAACTTTATATGAAAAATTAAAGAAAGTTTATGAATTGGAACGATGGACTTGTGAATGTACATGGAGAGCTGGTTTAACACATAAAGAAGCATTTCAATCGGAATGTGATATAAGAAAAACATTAGGGACGCTGGTACCAAGTTATTTTAATAAACCAATTTTTGATATTGTTTATCATAGTAAGTGAATTTTTATTCGAAGATTGATTATTAAATTCTTGTGTTTTATACAGATGTAAAACCATTAGAAAAATTGGCAGAAGAAGTATCGATTATACTTGGGTAGGATTTATTGAATCTTGTTGTATTTATCACTTGTTTTTTCTTTTTCTAGGCAATGTTTTGTTCTTGGTGAACCTGTACAATTTAAAAAGAAAAAAGATCATACAGCGTAATAATATTTGTCGTTTCTTTTTCATTCATTAAAATAATTTATTTAATTTAGTATAAAAGGTATTGTCGAACGAATAGAAGATAATGAAGATCCGAAAAAACGAATATCTGAACGTGCAACAGTTCAATCAAAACCACTTTCCGAAAAGCAAATGAAAAATGTTAAATATTCAATTCGATTGCTGGATGATAATTCTATAATGAATAGTGTTCTTCCAAGTGAATTACAGTATGTCAACTCATTTAATCTAATTTTATCATTTGGCTTATTCTTTTAGACGATGTAGTTTTATACCAAATCGTGAAAAATTAAAAACATTTATTCGTTCATATGCGATACGACTTGGTAATCGAGCAGATAGTCCATGGATATTTTATGATCAATCAAATAAAGAGAAATATGATATTAAAGATCGTCTACCATCAGACATTATTGAAAAATTTATAAAGACATCAACAGTTACACTTGATGTAAAGTGAAAAGGGTTATTTTTTTTAATTATTATAATGTGCTTTTTGTTTTAATAGGAAATTATTCGAGAACAAGAAAGAATCGCAAAGAAACAAGCAGAAGAACAAGCTGCGAAACTTGCAGAAGAAAATAAACCTAAGGAGATTAATAATAATAGTAAGTCAAGATTGAAATATATATCTAAACTGAATCATATATATCCTTATTTTAGCTGCTATTCCAAATGGTCATCTTGATGACTTTCAAATCGTCCTTTCTGATCACGAAATGGAACCAAAACCTGCCAATAAAACAAAACCAAAATCATCACCACCACCGAAAAAATCAACACCACCAAAAAAATCTTCTGCTACTCCTCCTGCAACAAAACAAAAAAAATCATCACCATCAAAAGCTAAAAAACAATTAACATTACACGATATGAAATTTATGAAAAATCCTCCACCAAATCATAACGATTTATTAGAAAAATCATCTGTAAAAACCTATGATATCGCTATACCATATTCATTATTACAAAAATTAGATAAAACACGTCGTGATCGTGGAATTGATTCAAAATATTTTAATCGTCTTATACTTCATTGTGCACGAACATTAAATGATAAACAACGTTTACGTTTACCTGATGAATATCGTTCATTAATACAAGTTAAATATGAAGAACTTGAATTAAAAAGACGTTTATCACAAATGACTGATGAAGAAAAAAAATTATTTCTTCAAACAAAACGTTTAGAACAAAAACCAATTGAAGATTTTGATTGTACATTTTTAAAAGATTTACCAATACCAAAACAAATTCAAACAATATTAAATATATCATCAAATTCTATTGGAGATTTACTTATGGTTTGTACATTTTTAACATCATGTCATTCATTATTTTATTTATCATTAAATGATGAAATATCGAAAACAACACAAGGATATTTACGTTCATTTAAATTTGATTATTTACTAAATACATCAACAGTTATATTTTCAAATTATTTTATTGAAATTTTACAAATATTTATGAAATTATTATTTAAAGAAGATGAAAATCGTTCAAATAATAGTGAAAATCAAGATGGTGATGAAGATGAGGATGAAAATGAAGAAATTGATGATAAACAACAAAAAGAGAATAAAGAAAAAAATAATTCTAAAAATATGAATGATCAAAATAATAATGAACAAAATGATATTGAAGAAATTTATTCATTTCAATTATCAGATATACCATTAACATCATATACATGTCTTGAATTAACACGTTTATATTTATTAAAAGAAAAAGATGAAAATAATCAAATGATTTTAGAAAAATTAGCTAATTGTGAAACAAAAGATTTACAAATTTCCGAACAAGTAAGTTGAGAAGAACCTCCAGAGATGGGTCTAATGAGTAGAGTCCACTGTGATGGTTTGTAGAGTAGGAGATTTCTGTTCACTTAGCGTAGCCTTGGCATTACCGTCAGAGATGGGACCAGTACCGGTGACCGGCCGGTCATTAATAGACCGGTCAGGGTCAGAGCGATTTAGGAACAAAATCTTGCAAAAACTGGACTTTTTTCGTTTTTTGCTCGTCATTTTTCACTTCTCAAACTTTAAAATCGACCGGTCGGTTGCCGGTTGACCGGTACCGGTATCGGTCATCAAAAATCCTGACCGATTCCGTCTCTGATTACCGCTACTATACTTTCCGATCCAAGAAGAACTTGTTCCCCCTCTCCGCTGTCTTGGAACAGTTTATTTTTTGTTTCGATATTTCGCTTCAGAGGTAGGATCAGTTTGCTGCTAAAAGGAAGCCATAAGCGGGTTTCTATAGCTACTAGAAAAATCCGACAGACTATAGTTCAAAGCAGGATTCCGGGATTTCGCCAATAAAACTTTCGTCATTGGCGAACATTCCACCACCCTTCAAAGCGAATAGCTTCACTCGAAGACTTGTCTACATCTTCAAAACTTTAAATTTAGATTGAACTTCTTGTATTACTGGTCAATACCATCACTACAGATAATGAATTAATGGCTGATTATTTTGAATATTTGAGTCGTACAATGTCTGAAGCACTTCGTGAACGTAATCAATTATTAGGTGAACGTCGTAAAGCTCAAGAAGAAGAAAGTAAACAAAAAAAATTACAATTACAAAATGGTAATAATGAAAAAGTTTCACCAAAAAAACAAACAACAACAAAAACTGGTGTATTAATTACACCGAAAAATAGTATTGGACAAACAAATGATGAAAATCAACAAACATCACCAATGATTGTTGATGAAAATGGTGAAATTGAGAATGATAATGATGATGATCTTAAAACGGTTTTACAACGACGAAGACAAATGGTTGCTTTATCAAAAGAATTAAAAGAAAAACGTGAAATTGAAGCACAAAAACTTCATATGAAACAAAAACGTCAATTAGCTATTCAAAAAGCTGAACAAGTTTATCAAGTAAGATAACATTCTATATATATAAATGTAAATATTTATTGTTTTATTTAGGAAGCACTTATGAATCTTCACCATGGTTTTCGAATTAAACCATTAGGTTATGATCGAAATTATAATCGTTATTGGTTTTTTCGAGGTTATCCAGGTGTATTTGTAGAACAAGGTATGCATATAAAATTATCTTATACGGACATTTATTTTTCTCTTCATAGGTTGGGTTGGTCCAAATATAAATTATTTCGTTGAATCACCCACTGAAGATGTACCTATTACGGAAAAAGTAATTCCAAAAGATGAACCCAATCAATGGTTTATCTACGATGATGAAACTACCATTCAACAATTAGTACAATCATTAAATGATCGTGGTATTCGTGAACATAATTTATTAGTCAATCTTAAAAAATCTATGCCACTTATTCATACGGAATTTGAACATGCAAAAAAATCAAGAAATTCACTTGAACTACAGGAAGAAAGTTCTGACGTATCAAATGATATTATCACATCATTTAAAAGTGATCTTGAAGATATTGAATCACGTTTACGTCTTGGTTCATTAGGTGGTTTTATTAATAATGAAATACTTATTGAATGGCAAAATAAATTAAAACAAGTCCATGAACGTTCGGATCTCGCTGAACTACTTATACAATTACAGCACACTGTTGCTGATAAATATGCTTCCGGTATATTTAATTTACCTGATAAAAAATCATTACAAATCTGGTTAAATGATTGTCGAACATGTAAAACTTATTCACGTTTATATGTATTAATGATGATCTTTGAAAATTCTATAACATGGAATAAATCAACAGTTGGATTAAAATGTAAAATATGTCGAAAAAAACATAAAGATGAATATATTATTGTTTGTGATCAATGTTGTTATGGTTATCATCAAGAATGTTTACGTGGTTGTTGTGAAAAAAATATAAAAAATTCTGCAAATGATTTATGGTATTGTCCAGCATGTCGACCAACAACAAAACGACGTGTTCGACAAGAGAAAAAGAAAGTTAATTATCAAGAAGATGATGATATTTATGATGATGATATGGATGTCGATACCAATTCTCATACAAGTAGTCGTGAACAACAATTATCTGATTCAAATGATGATGATGATATGCATGATGAAGATGCTATTTGTCATATATGTGGAGGTGAAAATGATTTAATACAATGTACACAATGTCAAGTATATTATCATTGTCAATGTCATGAACCACCATTAAGATGTCCACCACGATCAACAACATGGATATGTAATAATTGTCGAAATGGAATTACGACTGAATCAAAAACACGAAAAAAACTGAAGAAAACGCAACAAAAGAAACGAAACAAAACACCAAAACAAACTACTGCACGAAGAGGTAAGATTGCGTCCTGATGTCTTTGTGGCTGAATGTATTTTCATGTGGGTGCGCATTTGATTTATCTTGTTCTTGAGCGGGAAACGAATAATGCATTTATAACTTAATTAACAATAAGGAACGAATCGTTTCGAGATTAGACATCGGAGAGTTTTTCGGGTGGCGAAATTCTGGAAGCCCGTTTTTTCTCATACGTGATCAGTCTCCTTGGTAAATTTAAGGGCAGTCAGTCTCACAAGGCGTTCTATACGAGACGATTATTAAGAGGTCTGGTAATTTGCACTGAAGTCTATATTCCTTTTTTCTAATATAGGTGCACGTAAGAATTATTGTGAAATGGATGAAGAAGAAGAGGAAGAAGAAGAACAAAGTGATGATGAAGAAAAAACAAGAGGTCAACGACGTTCTAAACGATTACGACGATCAGATCCATCACCAATAAAAAGTAATGAGGACAATCGACGTACAAATCGACGAACTCGTCAAACAAAATCTATATCATCACGATCATCGTTTGATGATGATCAAATGACAAATAATCATGATGATGAAGAAGAAGAAAGTAATTTAGACGATGAGAATGATTCTCCGTCCTCAGACTAGTCAAATCTTTGTAATTATTACATCTTTAATTGTATATATTGCATAATAATAATCATGAGACAAGTCAAATGTTATCTTTTCCATGTAAATATATTATATTTTCTCTCATAGTGTTCAATCTCAACCTTTACTTCTATCTTTATATTGTCAACATTATACATATAGATATACGTATATATTCAACTATCTTAACCGGTTGTATATTAAAAATCAAGCAAGAATATCTGTGTGCTTTATAGCACAAATTTGGATGTTTTTTTTTTTTGTTATAAGAAAATCTATGACAACACAGCCTTTTTTTTCTCATGTGTTCTTTGTATTTGTGCGTCTGTACTTTTGGTTTTTTTTTGTATCTTGGTATTAACTCTATTTTTGTACGTCGTTATAGACGATATATTATTGTATGATTGATGTTTATGTATTAAAAAGAAAACAATAAAATATGAACTATTTTGATATGATGAATTAGTAGATTTATACGATAAAGGGAAGTGTAGTATTAATAGAGGAAAAAAAAAGTGAAGCTAAAATTGTTTTACAAATAAAAATTAAGGAAATAATTTTCGAAAAAAGTCGGTGACCATTGTAGAAATGTTGGGTGCGTCGGCTTTTGTATCTGGTTCTTCCATTGTTAAACTAATCACACCACAAGCTATACGAGGACCGGCATTTCTTTGGAAAAAAAAGCGAAAAATTAATAAACAAACAAATCTTCATAAGAGTAAATAAATACCCTGTTGTATTACTATCTGGAAAGCCACCTTTACCACCATCATCTCGCATAGCATGTAAAACAATAGTTCGATTAGCAATTGAACGTGTAGGATTATATAAATCAATAATTGAATCACTTAATTCAACAATAATTATACCATTTTCATTGGCTGTTAAATTACCAAGATCACCAACATGTCGGTTTTTTATATCAGCTTCCTTTGGACCATGTAATGTATCTAAACACAACAGGATAAATTAATTAAAGAATATCTTCAATTACTATATGGATTAAAATGAGGACCAGCAGCTGTACAATTAAGTTCACCCATTTTTAATGGATCTCTGTGTACATGAAAACCCTAAATAAAATCTTTGATTGATTTCGTTTGCTTTTCTGTAAAAAAAAACCTACATGAACAGTATTACTCTTAAGACCATCTATAAGACCAACAACACGAACTGGAGAATCAGCATCACGTTGATGAAATAATAGAGTACCAATACCAATTTGAGTAGAATCTACATGAAGATTAGCTGTTGCTACTAATGAACTTTGTCCATAATGAACAAATAATAAACCACAAATGGCAATAAGTAATAATTTCATATTTGAAAAACGAAAAAAAAACTTTTTTAACCACAAAGAATTTATCTATTTAAATATAACGAAAATGCGTCTATTTAAAGTAAATGCTTATCAGTGCTTAAATTTACAGGGGTGTCTTCTTTATCTATCTATAACTTTTTTTGACGAGTATTTTATTACAAAATAAAAAAAAATGGAAATTAATCAGTTTACAAGAAAACAAATTAGAGTTGTCATAAATAGAATAGATAGAACAGGTTGGATGTTAAATCCAGTTGAATGATGAGGTGTCGAAGTTGTTACTACTGTTGTTGTTGTTGTATCATCCGACGATAATTTGATCAGACCACAAAGAATACGAGCACCAGCATTTCTATTCAAATAATAAATAATGCGTATTTGGTTAAAAATATGACGAATTCATACCCTGTTGTACTACTATCGGGATTTCCGCCCATACCGCCATCATCACGCATAAGATGGACAATAACAGTTCGATTTAGAATCGATTGAGTAGCATTATATAATTGAATAATCGAATCTTCAAAATTAATAGTAGCGACACCCTCAACATCAGTTGTTATATTTCCAAGATCACCAACATGTCGATTCATTATATTAGCCGTACGTGGTCCATGAAGGGTATCTAAAGATCCAAAAAAGTAAATGGAGAAAATACACATTTCCATAACTAACTATAGGGATTAAAATGAGGACCAGCAGCTGTACAATTAGGTGAACCATCTGATACAGGATTTACATGAACATGAAAACCCTAAAATATCAATTTCATCATCGATTTTCTTTTATATTCAACATACATGTGCACTACTAGTATTAAGTTCTGAAAGTATACCATTAACACGAACAGGTGCATCAGCATTTTCTTGAGAAAATGTCAAAGTACCATAAGGTAGTTCTGAATTATCACCATAAAGTACAGCTGTAGCTTTCATATCACATTGTCCTTGATGAATCAATAAGAATAAAACACTAACAATTAATATGAACATTGTATATAATCTAACACAAAAAAAAAGAATTGCGCCAAAGAAAAACGTTGTAGGGATATATTTAGAAATATGAAGAACGTTATCAAAGAGATAAAAGAAACACATATAGGTGAATCTGAGAAAGAAAAGTACGAATGAAAAAATCAAGATAATATGATGATTTTCATCAAAAACTCAACGAATATCAGAATGGGAAGCAATATGATGTTCACCTATTTACCCAATGGGTGATAAAGTAGAAGGACGAAAAGTGTTTGCCTTATTAAAATTTGCCATATCAACATCAATTCTCTTCACGTTTTGCTTTTATTCTGATATTTTATTACGTACCTTATCTCATAAATAAATATCAAACAGTCGCTCTTAATTCCTTTTTTTTCTCGTTAACTACATGTCTGGAGAAATCGACAAAAATATAAGTCCTCGATATTCAATCATATTTATATTTTTTTCATTTACTATTCAGTAACTTCTGTATAAATAGGATGACAATATTTATTCAAAATTGCACAAATGCTTTAAAATTATATTGAAAACATGCGAGATTAGAAAAAGTGATATGGTAAGATTATGTTCAATAAGTTAAGTTAAAATAGTTTCATTACATTAAGCCAATGATGATAGTCATAAATACAACGAATATAGTTGGTTTGATATTAAATGCATTTGATTTGATAAGACCACAAAGGATACGAGCACCGGCATTTCTATTCAAATAATAAATAAAACTTATTTTGATTAAAAATATGACGAATTCATACCCTGTTGTATGACTGTCTGAAAATCCACCCATACCGCCATCATCACGCATAAGATGGACAATAACAGTTCGATTTAAAATCGATTGTGTTGCATTATATAATTGAATAATTGAATCTTATATGTCAACATTAACAGCCCCACTAGCATCAGTGGTTAAATTTCCAAGATCACCAACATGTCGACTCATTATATTAGCCGTACGTGGACCATGAAAAGTGTCTAAATCGTAAATAAGAAAATGTAGAACATACAAGTTTCTATGACTGACTATAAGGATTAAAATGAAGACCAGCAGCTGTACAATTAGGTGAACCATCTGATACCGGGTTTACATGAACATGAAATCCCTAAAATATCAATTTCATCATTGATTTTTTCTTTTGTATTCAACATACATGTGCACTGCTAGCATTGAGACTTGAAAGTGTACCCGTAATATGAACAGGTGCATCCCCATTATCTTGAGTGAATGTCAAAGTACCATAGGATGTTGGTGAATTATCACCATAAAGTACAGCTATAGCTTTCATACCACATTGTCCTTGATGAATCAACAGGAATAAAACACTAACCGTTAATGCGAACATTGTATGTAATCTAATATGAAAAAAAAATGTAAAAATAATTTGTCGGTGAGTAAATGAGGACAACTTCTATTTATAGACTACAACATAAAGACTCTCTTCTAATAGTTTTGCATACCTAAGTATAATATCAATAAACTTGTTGTCAAAGAAAATGTCATACTTTTGACAAATTTTGATTTTTTTTCTTTTGAAAGAAGCCCAGTAGCGCATTGAATCGGGCAAGAAAAGAAGGAAGTAATGAAACAAAGATAAACACTTCCTTCAGAAAATATTTACATTTATGAACACAGAAACAACAAAAAAAAAATTTTTTGTACTTTTTTACATATTGACATTCAATCATCTTTACCTTTTCCTTCAGTAGGTTTTTTATATGTCTTATCTTATAGACAAATACCAAATATTCTCTCCACCTTTTTTCTTTCGTTAAGTGTATGTCTATAGAATTAAGAAATCGATAAGAATCTAAGTGATTATAGGTAACATAAGCATAATCGAAACAACGAAGAATAATAATAATGAAGGTGAGAAAAAAAATGATTGTCTCGCACAAAGTTGTACTGTTAATGATTTAGATTTTTCTTCTGATCTTAATCTTATTGATAAATAATGGTTCTTGTACAATGGTACAATATAAATGGATGTATTTTAAACCCTATGGAACTACAGTTAATCTTGAACCACTTTTTAATAATACACAATGTATTAGTCAATCTCAATGTTATTGGCTTTTACCGGATAAAACTACTCGTATAAATTATCCAGCTAATAGTAGTAGTCTAACATCGAAATATTCAATCTCATCAAATGGAATATTAACAGTTGTTAATATTCAACCAAGTGATAATGGAATTTATCACTTTTTTAAAACGAATAATAGTAATTGGATTGTATCAAAAGCGCTGTTAAATTTACATGGAGCACCATTTGATTCACTTTGGTTAGAATATTGGCCGAATGTAAGATATTTATTAAGTCTGATTTTTTTGTATTCATTTTAATATAGGTCGTCGGTGGTCTCGTTGCAATGACAGGTAAAAACACTCATATTCACATGTTTTATATTTCTACTAATGAATTATCTAGTTGTCCTTATCTCCTTCGCTCTGATTATGTTAGCCGATAAATATCGATATCGACCACCTTCAACTTTGTCAACACGTCGTTTATCTCATCGACCTGGTACAGTTGAACCCGTTGTTATCGAACGAGCGAATCCAGGTATTTTTAAATTTCTTGTTTTTTTTAATCGATTAAAATTCTTATTCTAGTATTTATTGCCGATGATAATGATACAATTACAAGTCAACAAATGGTACATAGCCGACGTTCATCAACTACTAGTAATGCGACTAATCTACGAATTGAAAGATTTTAAAGAGAACGCATCTGACTTTTCTTTCCACTAAACAACGAAATCTAGTTTTTTTTAAAAGCCACCTGTCCTTATCAACAATCATAAAATTAATATATTTATAACCCTTGTGTAAAATGTTATCAAAAAGAACATTGATCAACTATGATATAAATCTTTCTTATTTACTTACTCGTTTATATTTGGAGGGAAAAATCTTATCATTCGGGTCAAACGAGAAGTTTATATATGTAAACAGTAGCGAAACGAGAATCAATCATAGGGGAGTATAATCTACACAGACAAGAAAGTAACTAAGAATGCCTATAGAAATACCACAAAAAAAAGGACGTGCGATGTTTTTTTATGATGGTAGTAGAACGGCGAAAAACACGTATGCACCATAGAACTGGTAGAACGGAGAAAAAAATATGCGCATGCCATGCCATCGAGTAACACGCTGTAGCAGATTTAGGGATCGATAGAAAACACATGCTCTTCTCGTACGAATTTTTGGTCGTGTCAACCAGAGAACATGCGTATATAATTTCAATGGAAATTCAAGATGTATTTTTTTCCACTACAATAAGGAAGTTCTTCATTATTCTGTCGATCTGATTATTCATCCGAACTTCGTATTCGAGGAATAAAAATATACGCAATAAAAATAGATAAGACTTACTAGACCAACTGCACTCACTGATTCTTTTTACTTTTGTAAATCATTTTTTTGAAAGCCTATACTTTTAATCAGAAGCACGATAATCTTCTTTATGTTTACATTAACTAAAACCAAAAAAAAGTCTTTCATCCAATATTACACAGTCGTCATTTTTCATCAAATAAATTTACAAAGGTGAATATTTTTATCATTTTCGATGACATTATCTTCTGTATACTATTGCGAAAACAATTTGAAATCTTTCTTTTATACACGATTATATTGTTTATTAAAACAAAGAAAATCATGTCGATATTATTGATAAAATTTCTCAGAAATCTTTTCGAATTAATTCTATATACAAAATGTCGAATATAATGTTAATTTTTATTTAATGAGGGTTTTACTCCGACCATGGCTGCATTAAAAACACGATCACATTTAAAGATTTTTAAATCACATTTATAATGTTTTGGACAACAATGAATATGATCCGCACAACAAACGCCATCTTGAATTGGACAACATGAATAATCACCATCTGTTGAAATACAACATGTACTATCCCCTGGACATACTGATACAGCATCAGGACAAATAATATCTTTATTTGATGGTGGTTCTTCATCGATATTTTTGGTCAATATCATTATAAATAATGAACATAATAAGATAATAATAAATTCTTTCATTATTGCGCTATATAGAACGAAGAGACAGCCGCTGTCTTTTGGACTTTAGTTTTATTAAATGATAAGAGAGATATGGGAGATATATTGTCTATTTTCAAAAAAAAAACAACAATAATAATAGAAATAAGACCGTTAGCATGTGAAAAAAAAATCAAAACTGAGAGATATTTTGTACTAGAAATTGTAACATCAGGAAAGATTCACATAAGAACATCGTGCGTGGTAAAAATGGCTATCATGCATAAAGAGCGAGAGCGGTCCAAAAGTCAACGAATATTTTCATTGATTTTATTGATAGAGAGCAAGCAAGCAGTATCGATCAAATTTCGTTCGATATTTTGACTTGACAGTGAGTGAATAGTTGGAATTAGCGTTTATAGATATGTTGCTAAACATCTGATATGTCATGTCAGGTCGGCATCGACTGTCGAAAACTTTAGCACATTCAATATATGTCCCGTATTTACTAGCTGGTAGTACTTATAATAGAAGCAAAATACCATTAGATGTTTGTCGAAAAATGTACAAATGTCAGTCTGTCATCATCTATCCTTCAATATTTACTGTAATCGTTTGGCATTTTCTTGTTACATTTGATGTTGATTGTTTATCATGTCGTATCAAAATACAGCGAAACGAATAAATGGAATTTGTTCTATGGTTTTCACGTAGACTACTTCTCTAACAAATTATAGATTATTAAACAAAAACCTAATCCGTAGCAAATAAGTTTTTGTTGGGTTTCTATGCGGATTAATTCAGAAGTGTTAAAACCGTCTCCTTTAAAATCATCAAACAGATAGGAGCGATGAATGTTTTCTTCTAAAATTAATTCTAAACAACTAAAGAGCTGTTTTCTCATTCTACCGGATATCGAAGATGCAGAAAATTTTTCATAAATCTTAACTTTTATATTCCGATTGATTTCCTTTCTGATATAGATTGATTTCGATGATCGGAAACGAACTATATATTAATATTTTGCTATGTATGTGTAAATGTCAGATAATAATTATTGGCATAAACAATGAGCAATTCGTGATTAAAAGAAAACAACAACATTTCCCTTTTCCCTTCTTTTGTTCTCTTCTACTTATTATTCTGTATTTAGTTCATTGTAAAAGAACTCGAGCAGTCATTAATAGTCCCGCATTGCTTTTCCTTTTCTTCTTCTTCACACATTCTTCTACTGATCCATCATATGAATATCGTTACACAACTAGCAACACAATTTCTTGTAAATAAAAATACACTTATACAATTATTAAAATCATTAAATTTTTCAAATGAATTTATTAATGAATTTCGTAATAATCATATTTATATTAATGAAGATCTTATTCGACAAAAAATTCGTTTATTATGTGTTATAGCACAAGATGAATCATTTCAAGATTTACTTTGTCATGATAATGGTGTTCAATTAGTTTTTCATGCAACACCACATGAATATCGTTTTATGAGATTTCGTATTAGTTTTGATATTAAACTTATAACAATTATTTTAAATAATCAACAACAAACAATACAATTTCTTATTAGTAATATTCAAATTAAATCATTGAATCATCTTTCAAAACCATTCCGATTTTGTATCCAGGTAAGAAAAAATATGAATATCACCAAAAAGTACTTAATTAATAGATACAATGCGCTTTTTATTCTCACTTATGTTATTAAAAGTATAAAATTATGTTGAATGTCTAGAGGTAATTAATTTAGCAAACATGAGAAAACACTTCAGTAATTACGAAAAGTTCTCTCGAAGTGCAATATTCTCAATGTCAGTTGGTATATTTCAAAAACACGGCATCTGTTTCATCCACCCAGCAATTTATCTATGAAAATCTGTTATGTTTGAAATAATTAACTAATAACAGCTACTCGAAGTTGAAGGATTTTTTTTTATTGCAAATAACATGTTCTAGATCTTATCTTGTTTTCATAGTTGTCATTAAATAAAAGGATTTAAGATAAGTAGATTGTGATTTATTGCAGACGCCATATATATTGTTTTCCCAGGCATAGAAAGAAAAAGAATAACTGCGGAATAAACATTCAATATAATATTTCCATATTCTAATTTAAATGCATATTCATTCATATTCGAACTACGATTGTACTGAGTCATCAATTTATTTTTTTTTGTTCTAATATATTTGAATAAATGTAATTCTATCTCTTATTCTATTTTTAGTCTAAAGCTCGAACTTTAATTATCGATGAACTTGAACGTATATGTACAGAACAACATATTCCATATGAACGTTTATTTACAAATATAAAACGTCCTTTAGTCTATCGTATTAGTTTATTAAATATGAAAGAATTAGATTATTTACGTGAACGTTATTTAATTATTGGTAATCGATCAATACTTGATTTAATACAAATAACATGTATTGAACATCGTGAACAAGCTATTGTTTTAGATTATCGTTTAAAAACAACATTAGATGAACAAACAAATTATTCTATTGAAAAACGTTCAATGTTATTATAAAGAAAAAAAAAAGGAATGATATATTTCTCGTTTGTTTTTTTTATAAAATATATCATTAACAGGTATAAAGAACGGAAAGATATTTTACATTTTCAAAAAGATAAAGATAATGCCATAATTAAATTTTAAGTAGAATATGACATCAAGACCTCGATGGTTTATAAAACATCATAAACAGATTTTTATAAGGTCATAGAGGAAAATGTTGAAACGATTAAGATGTTCCAGTGTTTCTTTCCGGGTCATGATGATAAACCTGATAAAAGTTCCGGATCACGTTTTTTTTTCGAGTTGCAAATCGAAGATTATAAACTAATAATGAAACGCAGACCTTCGAAATAGAATAGATGAAAAAGTATATCGCGTAATTATTCTTCGATCAAATGAACCACTATTTGATAATAGAAGCCGGAGGTAGACTATCTAGTAATTTTACTTTGTAATGAGTTGGTTATTTACTAAATTTAGTACCAAACTGATTCCGATCATCTTAAACACTCATTCCACATCTAAGCAAATGATGCATAATTAATCATAATCATTGAATCCCATGTACATGTTCCAAACATTGGCAGCTCTAAGAATTAATGAGACATATACAAGTTAGAAATCTCTACCTAAAGAATTTTGTTGATTGATACAGGCTCATACTTATTATTGAAACCATATAACACCACACCTGAATGAACATCACATGCGTACCTTAAGCTAACAATCATTAGTTTTATGTTGAATCACGCCTATATCTCTGTTTATTTGATAAAAGAAAATCAATTCATTTATTTTCACACCTACACGTTCAAACATACAATTAATTATTTGATGATGATGATGATAATTCACTGCTATTTTGATCCTTTTCACAAGATGTTGACGTGATTTGTGCTAATTGTTGTAAAAAATGAATTCCAAATTGATTTGTTGATGACCAAAATGATGGTAAAGGTGGAAACATTGGTAAACATGTTGATGTTGCATGAAGAAATGATGATGCAAGTGATGAATATGATGATAAAATTTCTGCTTGTGAAAATGAACTAAGAAGACTTGTTGGAGGTGGAAACAACGATGAAGATGGATTGATTTTTTCACGTTTACGCCATTTAGCACGACGATTTTGAAACCATACTTGAATACGTGCTTCAGTTAGATCAATACGTACAGCTAATTCTTCTCTTTAAAGAAAAACAAAAATTTTCGAAAATGGGAAGAGAATTATAGAGCGGAGACAACGCCTGATTGTATAATTCGAATCTGATAGACCTGTTCATGTCGAAATGAGAAAGTTCGAAAAAAAAATCGAGCATGAATACGAAACATGTGCTCACCTATGGCAATAAATAATAATCTGATATTTAAAAGAAGTGTCAAAAACAATATAATATGCAAAAGTATTTCTCAAAACAAATACATCAAACGATCATAAATTTATCAACTAAATAGTAGTTTGTTTTGATAAGTATGTATATTCACCTACTGTAAATATATGAAATATTGACATAAGTATTTTGATAGAAAGAAGATAAACATCATTATGATGAGAAATGTGTGAAGCTCTTAATAATAAGTATCTCTTATTGTACGCAGTTTGATTGAGAAAGGAAAAAAAAAATGAACGATCTCACAAATTACCTCATAAAAATATCTGGATAATGTGAACGTTGAAAAGCTTTTTCTAATTCTTCTAATTGTAATGAAGAAAATGTTGTTCTGAAATTGAGAAAAGAAAAATTTATTTTTAAATCGAAAACTTTTTTTTTACCTATAACGCCGTTGTTGTCGTTTATGATTTTCTTCTTTTTCAATATTATCCGATTTGTTCATTTGGATTTCGTTGCTTGGGCTATCATCATTTGATGAATGAGAATAAGTTTCGTTTTTCCAGTTAATCTCTTGACTATGTTTAATATCAATCATTATCGTCGATCAAACGAATGTCTATTAATTTTATCGTGTCGAGACAGTGAGATTTAATTGGCTTCGTATCAATAGTACGACAAATCATAGAAATTCTCTTTCTCAATCGTTCACTATTGGATGAGAGAAACATTGTTGAAATAGGAAAGAAGAAGATGAAACAAGCTTAATTTTAACGAGTTCTCGTCCAATTAAAAACGATTAAGAGGAGGAGATAGTTTGATGGCTTATTAATAATGAGTATTTCCGATCATTGTTTAAAGGTCTAAATATATCGCGACTAATGTTACATGAATAAGTCTATGTGTAATAAAGCAATTTTTGTTTCTAGTATGACATCATTGGATGAGGTACGGTATTCAATTGAGAGCGAAGCTAAATACCACATCGGATTTTGATGATATACCTTTGTTTACATTGTGAAGAGTTCCATTTTGATTGGTTTACGTAAGTGCGATTTGTTATTCGTTGGTGTTTAGTCGTTATGATGACACATTTATTGCGTTGGTAAATTTCTTGACTCATTGTTTTACGTGATTTTTCTCTTTCTCTTCATATTTATCCACCTATATATAACCTCAGTTCACGTGTTCGATGATCGATATTTATAATCATAAAGTATGACAAAATTAAAAACAGTAGCTATTATCGGTGCGGGTCCTTCTGGTTTGATAACCGCTAAAGTTCTTTTGGATGATGGTTTTGATGTAATTCTTTTTGAACGACAACGAGAATTAGGTGGAGTCTGGTCTGCAGAAACAGCCTATGCTGATTTACATAGTCAACAACCAGGAGGAACATTTGAATTCTCTGATTTATATGATGGAGCAGGTAAGAATTTATGATCATTCATTATAAAATAATTCCTATTAATTTTAAGAATATGCTTCTTGGCAACACATTCATCAATATTTTCAAAAATATGCTGATCTATATCATATAACTGAACGAATTCGTTTCCAAACTCATGTTATATCAGTTTCTAAAGATGATTTAAAAGATGCAACTATTCCTTGGATTGTTAAAACTCAAACAATTAATGGCAATGAAGAAACAAATGAATTTGATTTTGTTGTTGTAGCTTCTGGCCTGTTTTCAGAACCATATATACCAATTTACAAAGGTCAAAGTAAATTTGCTGGTTCAATCGTTCCTCCCTTTGCTATTAAATCACCTGAACAAATTGAAAATAAACGTATTGTAATAGTCGGTATGGGTAAATGTGCAACAGATATAGCAGCTTTCGTTGGTCGTCATGCTCGTTCATGTCATTTAATCTTTCGAAAAGCTCATTGGATGCTTCCATTTCATATTCTAGGTGGTTTATTGCCAGCACAAGTTTTATATACTCGAGTATTTTCCGTTCCGTTTACCCCATTTCCAGGTGGAACTTACAGTGCATTATTTCGTTTTCTTCATGGAAAATTTCCGAAAATATTTACAAAAATAACAGATCTTATATCAAATGATATAATATCTATTCATGGACCTAATTTATTCAATGATAAAATGTTTATACCGCAACATTCATTTAAAAATGTACAAAATCTTTCAATGGTTCCTAAAGATTTTATTCGTCTTAAACATGAAGGTCGTATTATTGGAAAATTAGGAACAATTGAGGAAATCATTAATGAAACAACAATTCGACTTAGTTCAGGAGAAGAATTACAAGCTGATATGATTATATCAGCAACAGGTTTTATTCGATATTTTCCATTTTTTTCTGAAAAACATGCTCAAATGATGGGATTAACTAAGTTTAGTGGCGATACGGAACTTAATCTTTATCGTCGACTTATACCTGTCGGAATACCTAATATAGCATTTAGTGGTTTTACTACGTCTGTAGGTTATTTGATTAATACTGAAGTCGCAAGTCATTGGATATCAGATTATTTTCTCAAACGACTACAGCTACCAGATGCAGAAAAAATGCGTGAAGATATTAAAACAAATCGTACATTTATTAAAGAGATATTTAATGGCGACGATAATAATTATAGATATTATTGGTTAGGGCCATTAGAAATTTATTTGAGTGATATGGGTTTGGATATTCATAGAACAAATAATTGGATATCTGAATATTTTGGAATATATCGTCCAAAACGTTTGAAAGGTTTACATGATGAACGAAAAATACTTGCGGAAACTGGACATAAACTTCAACGATTTTATTTTAGTTTTCAACTTAATATTTTACTTATTTTATTTCTCATGTTTATTTATGTATTCTTTTTAAAATCTTGATCTGTCTATTTGAAAATAATCTAAAAATTGAAGTAAATTTTATTATTGATCTCAAGTAGTGGCAAGATCACCAAAGGCAAGGTTTACCGTTGATTTGTATATCATATTTTTACTGATGTCGGGCTTTAAATGTACAGAAAGAACAAAATAAGATTCTGTATTTGTCGCGATGCTGATCAATTCGAAATATTGTGTGTTTCTTTAATAACGAAATATGATATACTTTATCTTGAATGATGATGGAGTCTTAATTACAGTTTAATAGGAAAAACATACCGTTTAATATTTCATTTCGATTGAAAGGCTTAAGTCACATAGATAGACGTATAAAACACAAGAAATAGTCATTTTCTCTTCGTGAAAATTTTCTATCTATCTAATCATGATGTTAAAACTTTATTCACTTTTACTTTTGATCGTTGTTATCAATGCCGAACAGTTTCAACCTGATTTGGAACTTGATTATTTATTTTCATCAATGATTCATGAACCGGCTCTTAAATTAACACCACCCTATCAACGTGGTATCTATTCATATTCATTTACCGTTCCTCCTCCAAGTAAAATCTATGGACCAAATGTAGCTTTCTATCTCTTTGCTGGTCAACCGAAGAGTGAAACAGCTGGAATTGTTATTAATCAAGATGGAAAAGTGTTTCAAACATTAACACGTAAACAATATTGGCAATCAAATAAAGTACCAATACCCTTGACAATGAACGAAACAACAGTTGAATTATATATTAAAGATGGTGATAACGTTGGTCCAGTATATACTATTCATGTCAAACGCGCAAATCAGTAAACAATACAATACAGAAGCAAAGAGTCAATATCTACTCAATAAATCTATCTTACATCTACTCTTTGTATTGTGGTTAAAATAAAAATACGTTATAAAGTCATAAAGCTCATATATTAGGAACTCAAAGAATAATAGGAAGCCTACATTTTATATCTCTGATTGACTATATTGAGTCGGTTCTCTATCGATTAACATTCTATTAGGATATGAATTTCATCGCATTAAAGATAAACATTCTATGGCATAAAGTAAACTTTTTGCCTCACAGAATGGAAAGAAAATAAAATTTTTTGCCACCTCATCATGAAAATGCACGTTTTCTTTTTAATGTATATAAAATGACTCGACATAAAATTCACTACTATTCCTTTAAAATGCAATCTTCACATGCATCATTTCTCAACTATGTTCTTCAAAAAAGTCGTCCTGGTGATATAAAAAATGTCATTGATACTATAGATAAATATGGTTGGACTAAACAATGGTTAATGAATATAGGTGATCGAAAAGGAAAAATTCTTGATGATGCTATTCGTAAAAGACAACCAAAAACTATTTTAGAACTTGGTAGGATTTTTTCAAAATTGTTTTGACTAATCTTCGCTTCTTTGTTTTTCATAGGTACTTTTCTTGGTTATAGTTCATTAAGAATGGCAGCTCAAGTACCAGATGATACATTGATTATTTCAATTGAACGAGATTCTGATTCAGCGGACATAGCTCATGCTATTCATAAACATGCTAGTGTAGGAAATCGAATACAAATTCTGGTTGGTTCAACAGGAAGTGTTATTCCTCAATTACATAGATATTGTTCTGTTCAGTCATTTGATTTTATTTTTATTGATCATAATGGTTCACATTATTTACGAGATTTTAAGTTATTAGAAGAATTAGGCTTCATCAAATCTGGAACAATGATTGTAGCAGATAATGTCATCACACCTGGCGCACCTGATTATATGCATTATCTTCACAATAATCCAAATTACAAAACTAAAACATACGAATCAAATATTGAATATAGCAATGATATACGTGATGCAGTTGCAGTATCCGTACGAAATTAACAGAATGTTTTGTAAAAATTAAATTGATTGTAATTCTATGAGAATAATAAAAATCTTTGTCTTTAATGATGAATCAACTATTTATTGCTAAGGATTAAGTAAATCATTTTTGCCACGTTCTTATTTTCGTTCTACGAATTCAAAAAAAATATTCGCAAAATAAGAAAAACTAAGAACGCATTTCATGACAAACAAGAAAAAGTACAACTTGTCCGATTTCATACGGATAAAGTGTGAGTAAAGTATGAAAGTATGCTTTTTTCGTCCTTGTATATAAATATAATGAAATTAAATAGATGCTGTATGGTTTTAACACGTGATTTAAAACTAAAATGTGGTGCGGGACTTTTAACATAACATGCGCCAAGCTCTGTTCGACCATATTGCCAACTTGTTGCAAAACGTTCAGTCAGTAAGAATGGCGAAACTATACAATCTCTTTCATTGGTATGAAAATAACTTCCAACATACTATTGAAAAGAGTTCTTTATGCTACAATTCTCTGCTGATATAGTCATTGCTTTTTTCCACAAAAAAAACTTGATTGGTTTGTAAGTCGACTATATAGTTTAACGGAGCTTCAGATTTGTGCAAAGACTTTTGCATCGCATGTTGCAGTGTGCAGTGAACATGTGGCTCCATGTTTTGAGTAAACAGAACGGAGAAAAAATCGGTAGAAGAAAATAAAATTTTTTGCCGTCTCATCATGAAAATGCACGTTGCCTTTTCACCTATATATAATAACTCGGCAATAACTACACTGCTATTACTGTCAAAATGCATTCTCCACACTCACGATATCTCAACTATGTTCTGCAAAATAGTCGCGCTGGTGATATACAAAATGTCATCGATACTATTGATAGATACGGTTGGACTGAAGAATGGTTAATGAATATTGGTGATCAAAAAGGAAAAATTCTTGACGATGCTATTCGAACAAGAAAACCAAAAACTGTTCTAGAACTTGGTAGGATATTGTCATTGGTTTGAGTGATAATCGATTGCTTGTTTTTCAATAGGTACTTTCCTAGGTTACAGTTCATTAAGAATGGCAGCTCAAGTACCAAATGATACATTGATTGTTTCAATTGAACAAAATCCTGATTCCGCAAAAATAGCTCATACTGTTCATCAACATGCTGGTGTAGAAGATCGAATAAAAATTCTAGTTGGTTCATCAGAAAATGTTATTCCTCAATTACATAAATACTATCCTGTTCATTCATTTGATTTCATTTTTATCGACCATGGTGGTCCAAGTTATTTACCAGATTTTAAGTTATTAGAACAATTGGGTTTAATCAGCTCCGGAACAATGATTGTAGCGGATAATGTTATATATCCTGGTGCACCTGATTATATGCATTATATTCATAACAATCCAAATTATAGAACGAAAACATATGAATCAATGATTGGATATAGCAATGATATACGTGATGCAGTTGAAGTAACTGTACGAAATTAACAGAATGTTTTGTAAAAATTGAATTGATTATTATCCTATAAGAATAATAAAAATCTTTGTCGTTAACGATGAAGCTTCACATTTGTGCAAAGATTTTTTCATTGCATGTGGTGAACTTTTTGCCCCCTATTTTGTGTAAACAGAACGGAAAGAGTATGACAAAGCAAAATAACAATTTTCTGCAATCTCATCATGAGAATGCACATTGCCTTTTTACGTATAAATAATGGTTCGACAAGAACTACATTGCTATTATTGTCAAAATGCAATCTCCACACTCACGATATCTCAACTATGTTTTGCAAAATAGTCGCGCTGGTGATATAAAAAATGTCATCGATACTATTGATAAATACGGTTGGACTAAAGAATGGTTAATGAATATTGGTGATCGAAAAGGAAAAATTCTTGATGATGCTATTCGAACAAGAAAACCAAAAACTATTTTAGAACTTGGTAGAGTTTCTTTTATTCATTTGATTAATCATCGAATCATTGTTTGTTTTTCATAGGTACTTTTCTTGGTTATAGTTCATTAAGAATGGCAGCTCAAGTACCAAACGATACATTGATTGTTTCAATCGAAAGAAATCCTGATTCAGCCGAAATAGCTCATACTGTTCATAAACATGCTGGAGTAGGAGATCGAATCAAAATTCTGATTGGTTCAGCAGAAAATGTCATTCCTCAATTGCGTCAATACCATAATGTTGATTCATTTGATTTCATCTATATCGATCATTATGGCCAACATTATTTACGAGATTTTAAGTTATTAGAACAATACGGTTTCATCAAATCTGGAACAATGATTGTAGCAGATAATGTGATCGCTCCTGGTGCACCTGATTATATGCATTATCTTCACAATAATCCAAATTATAGAACGAAAACATATGAATCAACTGTAGAATATATGGAGGACATGCGTGATGGCGTTGAAGTAACCATACGAAATTGATAGTTAAAAGTTTGATTGTTAACAGAATGTTTTGTAAAAATCGAATTGCTTATAATTCTATGAGAATAATAAAAATATTTGCATTCAATTAAAAATAGACTATTTTTTTGCTTAGAATTTTCACAAATACATCTACCGCTTTGTAATTTGCTTAGATATTTGAATTAGATCTATATATGTCTGCACGATATTGTCATTTTAATAAACGAAGTAACGTGATGAATCACTTCAGAACAGATTTACAAGTAAATCAATTTTTACTACCATTATATTTCCGTCCTACGAATTCAAAATAAAAAAGAAACACTTAGAACACATTTCATGACAAACGAGAAAAGGTGCAACTTGATCGAATTCAAGGTAAATTTGAAGTACGAATGAAATACCGTGACGTACAGATAAAGTATGAGTGAAGTACGAAAGTATGCTTTTTTTCGTCCTTGTATGTGATACATAATGTCTATATAATGAAGTTAAATGGATGCTGTATGGTTTTAATACATGATTTATAACTAAAACGTGATAACTTAGACTGTAGATTACGAGAAAAGTGTTGTCAATGATAAATCAGTTTAGAGAGAAGAATACAAATAATATAAATCTCACATGGGTTGAATAAGAATTATACGTGGATACATGGACTAATGATCATTTGCAAACATCCTTAACTATTAATTCTGTGAACAGCTGTTATTTTTTACCTGTGGGAAAGATCGTCAATTAAAATATTCTATG
>JADMIO010703261.1_pt1 | contig 38798 bp, 34 predicted proteins | sample 8958161 | NCBI WGS metagenome assembly JADMIO01 (sample SAMN16585339, study PRJNA669376) | soil metagenome | isolation source: Crop rotation soil | place: USA: Cullars Rotation, Alabama | collected 2011 | reverse complement strand
GACTTTTCGCGCCGGCCACTTGTGTCGTGGAGTCCAACCGAGCACTTGCTGTGCACGACGGATATTCACGAGAGACCTGTACGGGTCGCGGTCGTACTCCGCGCCGCCGCGCCACTCGACGTCGGGCAGATACTTCCGGACCAGCTCACGCGTCGGCTCGTGAGCCGCGATATCCGCGGCCGAGAGCAGCAGACGCTCGTGACGGGGCGCCGTGCAGGTCAGTGCCGCAGCGCAGGCGCTTGCGACATCGCGGACGTCGATGTGCACACCCAGGTGCCAGTGACCGCCGTCGGACGCGCTCCAGGTCCGACCCGCCGCAGCCGCATAGCCTTCGGCATCGAATACCTGGACGGGACGCAGGCACAAGGTCTGAATGCCGGTGCGCGTGCTGAAAGCCGCACACATCTCCTCCGCGAGCCACTTGGACAGTGCGTAGGGAAGCGAGGGCAAGCCGCGGTGGTCGTCGTCGACCGGTAGATAGTCCGGGTCGCGCTCGATCAGTCCGAGCGCTTTCCCGGACGAGAGATAGACGACACGCTGGACTCCCTCCGCCTCAGCGGCCAGCAGCACGTGCCACGTCCCGAGCACGTTGGTCGCCATGACGGCCTCAGGCTTCGCTGACCGATCGCCCGCGACGCCTGCCACGTGCACGATCGCCGTCACGCCGCGAGCGGCGTCCTTGACCGCTGCGGCATCCAGGATGTCGCCACCTTCCTCGAGATCGAAACCGCGGACCTCGTGGCCGAGCGATCTCAGCTGCTCGCCGATGACCGAGCCGAGACGGCCGCGATGGCCAGTGAGCAGGACGATCACTGGCCGGGCTTCAGCAACCGCTCCGGGAGATTGTCGCCGCCACGGACCCTGCGCAGTCCGCGAACACCGAGCCCCGCTTCGGACTCGATGACCGTCCCCGTCATCGCGCGGGATTCCTTACGCGCGCCCAGCAGCACGTACGCACCCGCGTGATCCCGCGGATGCGCATGCATGCGCAGCGGCGTGACGGCCTCGACCGCCGCATCGAGGTTGGACGGATGCACGTGCGTACGTATGGGCTCGCCCTTCTCGTCGTGTCCGAACGACTTCGCCATCCGGATATCGGTCTTGGTCGCCCCCGGAGATACGCCATTGACGCGCACAAACGGCGCGAATTCATGCGCGAGCTGGCGCACGACGCCCAGCGCGGCGTGCTTGCTGCCGATGTACATGACGCCGCCACCATCGGGATAGAACGACGAATTGGAGAGCGTCACGATGATCGAGCCCTTGCTCCTGACGAGCTCGGTCACCGCCGCTCGAGCACCGAGGATGACCGCCAGCACGTTCACATCGAAGATCTCCTTGTAGACCGCCGCGACATCCTGCTCCGGGATGTCCACGATCTCGCGAAACGCGTCGCCGATACCGGCATTCGCGACAAAGATGTCCAGTTTGCCGAACGTCGCAACCGTCTCGGCCACCGCGCGCTTGTTACCTTCGAGCGTCGTAACGTCGGCCACGACGCCATGGACCTTGTCCCCATGCGCCGCACGCAACTCCTCGATGCGAGCCTCGACGAGGTCGACGACGCAGACGCGCGCGCCCTCCTCGACGTAACGCTCGACGACCGCGCGCCCGATGCCCGAGCCGCCCCCTGTGATCAGCGCAACCTCTCCATCGAGCCATCCCATGTCCCTACCTCGCAATCAGAACAGAATGCTCAGGTTCGTCGCCGTGATTACGGTCTGATCGACGAGAATCCTGCGCCCTGCGATGCGGAACGAATCGTCATCGACGCGTCGCAGCGTATCCTCGCGGCGCCCCGTGAAGAGCTGGTAACCCTGCTCGCCGCGGGTTCGCGTGATCATGAAATTCATGCTGGCCAGGCACTCGCCGTCAGAGCTTCCCGGCGCAATCAGCAGATTGCTGACGAAATGCCGCGTTCGCGAAGGCGGCGTTTCGGCCCAGGCCGTATCGGTTTCGAGCCGGCGCACGCGCGTGCGCAGCGAGTGGATGTTGTCATCGAAGAACGACATCGCCTGGAAGCCGGGACCCTGCGACAAGTACTGCGTGGTGCGGACGGGCATCTGGTACAGGATGTCGTCGGCGAATAGCGCGAGCCAGTCGGAATAGCGATTGCTGTCGAGCAGCTCCGCTTCCCGGTACAGGAACTCCAGCACCTCGCCGTAGAGCGCGCCCCCGGGACGCCAGTCAGATCGATCCATGGCGGCGTTCATGGCTGGCGGGCTCGCGCGTCCGCGGGGTCGAGGGCGCGCGTCATCTGGCGCAGCCATTCCGCGTACCACTCGCGTTGGGTCATCTCTCCGTAGCTGTCGGGGTAGCAGGTTCCGGGGCCCGGCCAGTCCGGCGCGGTCTCACGGTAAAGACCCATCTTGTGATGCAGCGTGTAGCGCTTCGCCGCCGGGCCTCGCGCCGCCGCCGTGCACTCCTCCCAGTTCTCCATGTCATCCTGGTCGAAGATGCCGCCCGGGCCGAACGTGCGCACGTAGGTCTCGTACGAGAGCTTGCGGTACGCGGGCGAGGCGTCCTTGTCGATCGCGAACCACGAGAACATGCGGGTGCGTGTCGCGCTCATGGGAATCTCGAGCCGCAGATTCAGGATTCCGATCGGCTCTCCCTGCATGTCGCCCGCGGTCGTGAGCTGCAGCCAGTGAAAATTCGGCCACATGGTGCCCGCGCTGTAGCCGTGCGTATGTGCGATCCGAGCCTGGGCCGGATTCAGGTGCTGATCGAACTTCGGTCGCAATGCCGGCGGCAGCCCGAGCCCCTGGAACGCGTCGATCGGTGGACCGGGGACAAAGTGCAGGATGTGGCCGTTCTGCAACGTGACCATATGGCCGTGCGAGGCGAAGTCCGGATCGCTCGGCAGCATTCCGAGCTCGACGAGGCTCTGGTGCGCGTGGAACACGTGGAAGTTGTCGGTGAAATTGTCGGTCGCGAATTTCCACGCGCACTCGACTTCCCAGACCTGCGGCACGCCGACGAACTCGATCTCGCCGGTACGGCCGAAGATGATGTCCATGTACCAGCGCATGTCGCCGAGCCAGTCGTCGAGCGACGGCGCGCGCGCGTCCCAGCTGCCAAAAACGAGGCCGCGATAGCTGCCGAGACGCGCGACCGGTATGAGCCCGAGCTGCGTCTTGTCGAGCTCGCCGTCGCAGTAGTGATGCTCGCTGGACGCAGCCAGCAACTTGCCGTTCGTCCCGTAACTCCAACCGTGGTAGGGGCAGCGGAACTGTCGCAGGTTGCCGCGATCGGTCCGCAGCAGGCGCATGCCACGGTGCCGACACGAATTGAGAAACACGCGCACAACGCCGTCCTGATCGCGCAGAAACAGCACCGGATCGAGTCCGCACTGCCGCGTCAGCACGTCGCCGGGGTTCGGAATCTCCGTTTCGTGACCGACGAAGAACCACCCGCGACCGAAGATGCGGTCCTGTTCGAGGGTAAAGACTTCCGGATCTGCAAAGATGCGCCGCGAGATCACGCCTTCGTGCGGTCGCACGATGTTCTCGAGGTATTCGCCGCTCGACAGCCGTGTGAAGGAGGAGGTCGAGCGTGCGTCGTTCACGCTGGTGGACATGTGCGTGGCCATGGCGCCTCAGCCCTGAACGGCAGACTGCTTGCGAACCGGAGGAAAGAGCTGCAGGCCCGCGGATTCATCGACGACCGTGATCGCGCGATAAGGGCAGCTGCGAGCCGCCTGCACGATGAGCTCCCGCGACGTGTCGCTGCCGTGCAGAACCTCCGCCTTGCCGGAGGCGGCGCTGATACCGAACACGGCGGGCGCGACCGCGGTGCAGCGACGATACGCCTGGCATTTGAGTTCATCGACGGTGACGCGAAGGGTCATGACACTGCTCGAAGTCGTGGCCGCGCTCATCGGAATATTGTCTGACAATTTCAGTCTAGGCGCGCGTCGCCGCGACTGTCAATGGACCGGGGCACCAGCGGGAACGGTGTCGGCGTGCGATGCTGAACTCGCGGTGACGACGCCATCGAGCACGAGATTCGGCAGGATCGGATCTTCGTAGCCGCCGTCGAGCACACCGGTGCGGACGATCACGAGCTCGCTGTCGGGGAAGACATAGACACGCTGACCGCCGAGCCCGTCGAAACAGATCAGGTTGCGGCTCGCGAGCTCGCTCGTCGCTTTCTGATCGACGGTGTTGTAGCGCCCAAGCCCCTTGTCGAGCGCCGACACCGCACCTGACGAGTTGAATCCGAGCCACGTCAGGTTGCCGTAGACGGGATTGGTCGGCGACGGAGTAATCATCTGCCGGAACCATGCTTCCGGCAGTACCTCCCGACCGTCCACGCGCCCCTGGTCGAGCATCATGATGCCGACGCGCAGCCAGTCGCGCGGGGTCGCGAACAGCGACGTAGCTGCGAACACGAGCCCGCCCTCGTGGTCGAGCCAGACGTGCGCGGTACGATTGCCGAGCGGTTTCCAGAGTTTCTCGGACAGGTACTCGGCGTAACGCCGTCCCGTCGTGCGCTCGATGATCATCACGAGCAGCGTCGGGTTGACGCCGTTGTAATCGAAGCGCTGGCCTGGCGGCTCCTGCACGTCGAAGGAGAGTGCCGTGCTTGCGAGGTCCGTGCCGATCTGCCGGCGCTGGTGTTTCGAGAACGGGTTGTCGCCGTACTGCATCGACTCGATGCCGCTCGACATCTGCAGCAGGTGTTTGATGCGGATCTTCGAGTGCTCCGGATCCGACCACTCGGGCAGGTACTTCGCGACGGAATCCTCGACGCTCCCGATCTTGCCGTCGGCGATCGCGAAGCCGACCATCATCCCGACGATCGTCTTGTGCATCGAGAACGAATAGACCGGCGTGTCGGCGTTGCTGCCTTCCCAGTACGCTTCGTACTGCAGCTTGCCGCGACGCAAGACGAGCAATGACGTCGACTTCGTCGAGCGCGCATAACGCTCGGCCGCTTCGAGTGCGTCAGCGCGAATCGTGCGCTCGGACTGCGTAGCGACCGGGATCGCCCGCGGCGAATCGACGCCGGGCACTGCCTCCTGCGGGTACAGCCGATCGATCGTGGGATACGGGTGCTCGCTGAAGCTCTCGAGCGTGTGCGCGTGCAGGTAACGATCCCAGTAGACGCGATCGGACGCGATATAGAGGACGATCGCGGCGACTACGAGTACTACGGTCCAGAGCACGGGGCGCATCCAGTTGACGTTTCTTTTCTTACCCACGGCGGACCTGTTTGGTCATGTCTGCAGCACGATCTTGCCGAGCACGTTCCCTGCCTCGATGGCCCGGTGTGCATCAGGCGCGCGGGCCAGCAGGAATACCTCGCCCGCATCGAGCAACGGTCCCGAGGCGAACCAGCGATGCATCGCGACGGTGGCCGCAGCGAAGTCGGCCGAGCCGAGGAAGTTGTCGGCGTTAAAGGTCTTGATTGCGATCGTGCGGTCGGTGGCGAAGAGGTCGAACGGCACCTTGCCCGCCACGTAGCCGTAGCAATGCAGCTCGCCGAACGTTGCGAGCATGCGCGGATCGCGGTTGATCGTATCGCCGCCCACACCGTTGAAGCTGTGCGTCGCACCCTTGCCGCCGGTCAGGCGTCCGACCTCCTCCACGTAATCGATGCGAGTCGTGACGACGACGTGGCTCGCGCCGATGCGACGACAGAACCCGTCTTCGGCGTCATTGCGGACCAGTGCGATGCTCTCGCAACCGAGCTCGCGGGCGAGCTGGAGGATCATCGAGCCCATCCCGCCGGAAGCTCCGTGAACGACGATTCTCGCGTCGGCTCGCAGCCGTGCCCAGGCGTGCACCAGCAAATGCGCGAGCCGGAAGTTGACGAGGTAAACGAGCGCCTGCGTGAATCCCACGGCGGGCGGCAGCTTGACGATATCGGACGGTGGCAGCGTGCGGCCCCCGGCCCCGACCTGCGGCGCGGTCCGCGCGAGCACGTACTCCGCGTAACAGCCGCCGGCCATCACCAGTGCCGCGACGCGATCTCCCGGCTCGATGCCACGCACGTCGCGACCAACCGCCTCGACGATGCCGGCTGCCTCCCGCCCTGGAAACCACGGACATTTCGTCTCGCGGTAATAGGTGCCGCGCCGGGCCTCGGCATCGGCGTAGATCATGCCGGCGTAGGCATTACGGACCAGGATGCCGTCAGGCGTAAGCTCTGGGCGGTCGATCTCGACCAGGGCCAGGTTCTCGGGGGGGCCGACGGCGTCGAGCCGTATCGCGCGCATCTTGGCTGTCATTGGGCGGTGAGCTTGAAACAGCGGAACGTGACGCGTCAACCCGTTTTGTCAGACAGCGGGGTGGCGAGTGTGCTGGCGCGGCCGCGAGAGCAACGGTCCACTGGAATTTGAGTCGGCCGAAAGGCAGTATTGTCAGACATCTCATCAGGCGGCGAAATGCCCGAGCAGAGACCCAGAGCGGACGCCGAGCCGGTCGCGGCCTATGGCAGCGACCTCATCGCGGCCATGCTGCGGCGGCTGGATATCCCCTTCCTCGCCATCAACCCCGGCGCGAGCTTTCGCGGCCTGCACGACAGCGTCGTCAATTTCCTCGGCAACTCCGCGCCGCGGTTGCTGCTCACGCTGCACGAGGCCCAGGCGGTCGCCATCGCCCACGGCTACGCGAAGATCACCGGCAAGCCGATGGGCGTCGTGCTGCACGCGAACGTCGGACTCATGAACGCCGTGATGGCGATCTACGATGCGTGGGTCGACCGCGTGCCGATGCTGATCATCGGGGCAACCGGCGCGGTCGATGCCGCACGCCGGCGTCAGTGGATCGAGTGGATCCACACGAGCCGCGACCAGGCCGCATTGGTCCGGCCATTCGTCAAGTGGGACGACCAGCCCGCGTCGCTCGAGTCCGCGCTCGAATCACTGCTGCGAGCCGACCTCACGACGCGCGCGGCACCGTGCGCGCCTGTCTATGTCTGCCTCGACGTGACGCTGCAGGAAGCCGCACTGCCGGAGGGCAGCAATGCGGCAGCTGCGTTACCCGACCCGTCGAGATTTGCGGCGCCCGCTCCGTCGACGCCAGCGAAAGACGAGCTCGACAAGGCCGTTGCGCTGCTCGGCAAGGCGCGTCGTCCGCTCCTGGTCGTCGGACGTCACGAGCGCAGCGAGCCCGCGTGGCGTGCGCGAATCGAGCTCGCCGAGCGACTCGGCGCCGCCGTCATCTGCGACCAGAAGTGCGGCGTCGGCTTTGCCAGCGATCATGAGTGCTTCGTCGCAGCACCTGCACAGTACGCCGATGAACGCACCGTTCGCGCACTCGAGCAGGCCGACGCCGTACTGAGCCTCGATTGGCCCGATCTTGCGGGACTCCTATCCGCTCGCAAGGACAAGGGCCACGGGCTGCCCACGATCATCGCCTCGCCCGACGAACGGTTGCACAACGGCTGGAGCCTCGATCACTTCCCGCTGGCGGAGGCCGATCTCCGCTTCGCTGTGCCGGCCGACATGTTCGTCCAGGCATTGCTGCCAGAACTGCCGGCCAAGTCGCGGCCGGTCTGGACGCCCTCTCGAAGTCGTGAGGACAACGGCGCCGCCGGCCAAGGCGCCATCACGCTTCGAGCGCTTGCGGTTGCATTCGATCGCGTGCGCGGAGCCCGTGCGCTCTGCCTCACGCGTCTGCCGTTTGGCTGGCCCGATTCGCTGACGCGCTTCACCGGTCCGCTCGACTGCATCGGCTATGACGGCGGCGGCGGCATCGGCTCGACGCCCGGCATCACGGTCGGCGCAGCCCTCGCATTGCGCGGCACGGGCCGCCTGCCGGTCGCAATCCTCGGCGACGGCGACCTGCTGATGGGGAGCCAGGGGCTCTGGACCGCAGCGGCCGAGCGGCTGCCGGCGCTCTTCATCGTCAACAACAACCGCGCATTCCACAACGACGTCGAGCACCAGGAGCGCGTCGCGCGGCAACGGGGGCGCCCGGTCGAGAACCGCGATATCGGCATGCGCATCGCGGATCCGGCAGTTGACCTGCCCGCACTCGCGAAGGCGCATGGACTCGTCTCGTTCCCGACCGTCGACGCTCTCGACAAGCTCGAGCCCGCGCTCGAACAGGCGTTCCGAGCCGCGGAAGCCGGCTCGACGGTGCTGCTCGATGTGCTCGTCGAACCGCCGCCCATGCGTCGCTGATCACTGCCCGCCACTCCGTTCGCGCAAAGAAGAAGGGGACCTCGGGAATGACTGCAAGGACCGAAACCGCGCGGCCGCTGCCGAAGCTGAGCGACGTGCTGCCGAAGGAGCGCGGGCTCTACTACGACGGCCGCTGGCAGGAACCGGCCGGCGGCTATGCCGACACCTGGAACCCGGGAACCGGCGAGAGTCTCGGCAAGTCGGCACAGGCGGATGCGCAGGACGTCGACGCTGCCGCTCGCGCCGCGCAGCGCGCATTCAAGGAGTGGCATCGCGTCAAGCCGCTCGAGCGCGGCGCGGTGCTCAAGCGAATCGCCGCGGTGCTGCGCGAGCACGCCGAGGAGCTCGCGCTGCTCGATGCGGCGAACTGCGGCAACCCGGTCGGCGCGATGGTGCGCGATGTGCACGATGGCGCCGCGTACATCGACTTCTTTGCGGGTCTGGTGACCGAGCTCAAGGGCGACATCACGCCGATGGGCGAGGACATCGTCAATCTCACGGTTCGCGAGCCGTGGGGCGTCTGTGCACGCATCGTCGCGTACAACCATCCGCTGATGTTCGCCGCGATGAAGATCGGTGCACCACTCGCGGCCGGCAACACGCTCATCATCAAGCCGCCGCCGCAGGCGCCGCTCTCGGCCTATCGCATGATGGAGATCATCGACGGCATCGCGCCGCCCGGTGTCATCAACCTGTTGAGCGGCGGGCGCGAGTGCGGCGAGGCGCTCACGGCGCATCCCCTGATCCCGGTGGTCACGCTCGTCGGCAGCGTCGAGAGCGGGCGCGCCGTTGCCCGCAGCGCGGCCGACCGGCTCAAGAAGGTGTCGCTCGAGCTCGGCGGCAAGAATGCGCTGGTCATCTACCCCGACGCCGACATCCCGAAAGCCATCGAGGGCGCGATCAAGGGCATGAATTTCACGTGGTGCGGCCAGTCGTGCGGCTCGACGTCGCGACTCTTCGTGCCCGCGTCCCTGCATCGGACCGTGCTCGACGGTGTACTCGAGGCGCTCAAGCGCTTCCGCCCTGGCATCCCGACCGACCCCGCGACCACGATGGGCGCGATCATCTCGCGCGGGCAGCTCGACAAGATCCTGCGCTACATCGAGATCGGCAAGAGCGAGGCACGGCTCATCACCGGCGGCACGCGACCGCAGGACCCGAAGCTCGCGAACGGTCACTTCGTCGAGCCGACGGTGTTCGACGGCGTCGACATGACGATGCGGATCGCGCGCGAGGAGATCTTCGGCCCCGTGCTCTCCGTCATTGCCTGGCAGGACGAGGACAAGATGCTCGAGCAGGTCAACGCCGTCGACTACGGGCTCACCGCATCGATCTACACGACCAGCCTGGCGACGGCGCATCGCGCGGCGCGGCGCGTCGAAGCGGGGTACGTCTGGGTCAACAACGCAGCGCCGCACTTCGTCGGCGTGCCGTTCGGCGGTTACAAGCTCTCGGGCGTCGGGCGCGAGGAGTCGATCGAAGAGCTCTACGCGTTCTCCCAGACCAAGAACATCAACATCACGCTCTGACCATGGATCTCGGGCTCGCAGGCAAGCGCGTACTGGTGACCGGTGGTACCGGCGGAATAGGCCGCGCCATCGTGCACGCGTTCGCCGCGGAAGGCGCTCACGTCGCGTTCACGTATCGCAGCTCGACAGCCGCCGCGAGCGCGCTTTCCGCTGCACTCGGCGACGAGACCCGCGCCCTCGCGGTCCGGTACGACCTCGCGGATGCTGAATCCGTAGCGAGCGGCGTCGCGCAAGTGGAAGCTGCGTGGGGCGGCGTCGATGTGCTCGTGACCGCTGCGGTGCAATGGGGACCACTGGGACCGTTCCTGCAGCAGCCTTTCGAGACGGCGCCTGACGAGCTGTGGCTGCCGCTGCTCAGGGTCAATCTCGAAGGCCACATCCGCACCGCACAGCACGTGCTGCCCGGGATGCGTGCCCGGCACTGGGGCCGTATCGCGCTGCTCTCTTCCTATCACGCCACCGAAGGCACGCGAGGCTCCGAGTTCTACGGAGCCGCAAAGGCGGGACTGCATGGATTCATGCGCGGGCTTGCCTGGGACACCGGTGCAGACGGCGTGTTCGTCAACGTCATCGCGCCCGGTCTCACGCTGACCGGACAGATCAGTGCTCGAGTCCCCGCCGAGCGGCTGGCTGGAGAAGCCGCGCGCAGCCCGAGCGGCCGCCTCAGCTCGCCCGAGGACGTCGCCCGCGTCGTGGCATTCGTCTGCTCCGAGGCCAACGGCAACCTGACTGGCGAGATCATTCCCGTGACAGGCGGGTATTGATGGGCGATGTGGGATCGCGGCGACAGTTTCTCGCTGCTGCCGGACAGCTGGCGGCAGGCTCGGCCCTTGCCCCTTCGCTCGTGTTCGCATCGGCAGCGAGCGCATCGGGCGATGCGATGCAGCTCTCGGTCGCGCAGCGGTACGCCCGCGGGCAGAGCGGCTACGAGCTGCAGCGAATCGGTGCGGTGTGGCAGGCATCCAAGCCGGCACGGTACCCGGACCTGATCGTGCAGGCGCGCTCCGAGGCCGACGTCGTCGAGGTCCTGCGTTATGCGCGCGCACGACACACGACCGTGGCCGTCAAGGGCGGCGGGCACAACTACACCGCGAGCTATCTGCGCAACGGCGGCATCCTGCTCGATGTTTCGAATCTGCGCGAGGTCGATGTCGATACCAGTCACGCGCTTGTGCACGCGCAGCCCGGTATCCGCGCGGCCGAGCTGTGCGAGCGTCTCAGGACCCACGGTCTCGCGTTTCCGCTGGCGCACAGCGCGAACGTGCCGATCGGCGGCTATCTGCTGGGCGGCGGGATGGGCTGGAATGGCGAATCGTGGGGACGCATGGCTTGCTTTCGCGTGCGCGCGCTCGACGTCGTCACGGCAGCGGGCGAGCGCCTCACGATCAACGAGCGGTCCCATCCCGACCTGTACTGGGCGGCGCGCGGAGCCGGTCCCGGGTTCTGCGCCGTCGCCACGCGATTCCACCTGGAAGCATTTGCGTATCCGCGTGGCATGCGCGCCGCCGCTTACACGTTCCCGATCGAGAAGGCCGCGAGCGTTGCGCACTGGCTGCACGAGCTCGCTTCGAGGCGCATCCCGAACCTCGAGCTGACGATGGCGCTCGAGACGGAGTCGGGGACCAGGCAGTGCACGGCTGCCATCGCATGCTTCGCAGCGAACGACGCCGAGGGCGTGCAGACATTGCAGACGGTCGCGCGCACGGCTCCCGCGGAGCTCGAGGTATCCAACGACCGCAGCGGCCCGATCACATTCAATGATCTCTATACGGGGAGCCTGACCCAGCATCCACTGCGTGTCGCCGCAGACAACGTCTGGACGACTCGGCCGCTCGAGGCCGCCGGACGGTTCGTCGCGGCCTGGCAGCGTGCGCCGTCGCCGAAGACTGTCGGGATCGTGAACTTCCAGGGCGACCGTGGCGCGCTCCCCGAGGCCGCCTGCTCGTCGACCGGGACTGCTTACCTGCTGTGGATGGCCGCCTGGGACGACCCGGCGCAGGACGACGCGAACATTCGCTGGTCCCTCGCTACCACGGACGCGCTGCAACCATACACGTCGGCGTGCTACGTGAACGAGTGTGACCTCGAGCGCCGGCCCGAGCGCGTGGGGCTGTGCTTTCCCTCTGCCAAGCGCGAGCGGCTGCGCGCGATTGCGTCGCGTTACGACCCCGGCGGTCTGCTTCCACCGGCGTTTGCACTGCCTCCGGGCGCTGCGCGTTGATGCTGAATTCGACCAGCGGCGCTTGCGGCGGCGTCCGCGGCGCCGCTGCGTTGCCGGTCGTGTACGCGACGGTCGCGTGGCTCTCGTGGGCGGCGGCCGCTGTCGCCGACGACTGGCCGGAGCACGGCCACGACAAGGGCGGGACGCGGTTCTCGCCGCTGCACCAGATCACGACGCAGAACGTCGACGAGCTCGAGGTAGCCTGGAGCTACAGCTCGGGTGAGATCGCGCGACGCGGCAAGGCCTACGAGCAGACGAGCGAGCAGTCCATTCCAATCCTTGTCGCGGGTCGCCTTGTGCTCTGCACGCCGTTCCATCGCATCGTCGCGCTCGATCCCGCCACCGGCGCCGAGCGCTGGGTCTTCGACCCCGAGGTCGATACCAACGTCGGGCCCAGGGCCGAGTTCAAGTGTCGCGGCGTCGCGCAGTGGGTCGACGCCGCAGCGCCACCGGAGGCCGCCTGCAGCACGCGCCTGGTGTTCGCAACGAGCGACTTGCGACTCATCGCCATAGATGCGCGGAGCGGGCGTCGCTGCACCGGCTTCGGCGCGAACGGCGAAGTCGCGTTGCAACCGGACCGCCCACTCGCATTCAAGGGTGAACTGAGCCGCTTCGGCGTGCCTGCGATCGTGAACGGCACGATCATGCTCGGCTCGCACATCGTCGACGACTACCGCTCGGCCACGCCGCGCGGCGACGTGCAGGCGTTCGATGCACGGACTGGTGCACGGCGCTGGACGTTCGATCCGATCCCGCGCGACGCGCGCGACCCGGCCTATTCGAGCTGGCTGAAGGGCAGCGCGGTGGACGCCGGCAGCGCCAACGTCTGGGGACACATGGCGGTCGATGAAAAGCGCGATCTCGTGTTCCTGCCGACGTCGACGCCGGCGCCTGATTCCTGGGGCGGGCTCCGGCCCGGCGACAACCGCTACGCCAACTCGATCGTCGCGTTGCGCGGTGCGACCGGCGCAGTCGTCTGGCATTTCCAGGTCGTTCATCACTCGATCTGGGACTACGACGTTGCCGCGCAACCGCTGCTCGTCGACCTGCCACACAACGGCACGACGGTGCCCGCGCTCGTGCAGAACACGAAGCAGGGTCTCGTCTTCGTGTTCAACCGCGAGACTGGAGAACCGCTCTTCCCGATCGAGGAACGCCCGGTCCCGGGCGGCGACCTGCCGGGAGAGTGGTACTCGCCGACGCAACCCTTTCCGCTCAAACCACCGCCGCTGGTGCCACAGGGCTCATCACCCGATGATGCGTGGGGCTTTACGTGGTGGGACCGGCGCGCGTGTCGCAGGATGATCGAAGCGCTCAGGCATGGTCCGATCTATACGCCGCCGAGCGGGCAAGGCACGATCGTGAGCCCGTGGCCGGCTGGCGGCGTCAACTGGGGCGGTGCTGCCTACGATCCGGACCGCCACTGGATGATCGTCAACACCAACCGGCTCATGAAGGTCGTGCGCTTGCGGCCAGCCTCGGCCCCCGATGGCGCCCATCCCGGCTCGAGCGGCGCCAGCACTGCGAATCTGGATGGCGATTTCGAGTACGACCCTGCCGTTCGCCTGCTCGGCACTCCCTGGCTTTATGACGAAGGACTGCTGCTCTCGCCGTTCGGCGCGCCGTGCAACAAGCCGCCGTGGGGAGCGCTGACGGCCGTCGATCTCGTCAAGGGCGAGATCGCGTGGGAGGTTCCGCTCGGCTCGATCGAGCAGTTCCTGCCGGTGCCGATTCCGTGGCGGCTCGGCACGCCGAACATCGGCGGTCCAATCGTGACCGCTGGAGGTCTGGTGTTCATCGGTGCGACGATTGACTCGAAGCTCCGTGCCTTCGCCGTTGCCGATGGCCGCGAGCTCTGGCACGCGGACCTGCCCGCGCCCGCAATGACCTCGCCGATCACGTATGAAGCGGACGGCCGGCAGTTTGTCGCGATCGTCGCGGGCGGGTCGCACGACTTGCCCGGAGCCCGCAGCGATCGCACGGTCGCGTACGCGTTGCCCTCGACCGGAGACGACAAATGAACTCGACGAGCCCCATTCCGCTGGCAACGTTCGACGCCTCGGTTGCCGACCCGCTCGCCGCGCGCTTCTTCCCCGCGGAGGCGTACACATCCGAGGCGTTCTACCGCTTCGAGCTCGAAGCGGTCTGGTACCGCGAGTGGATCTGCGTCGGACGGCTCGAGGAGCTTCCCGGCAGCGGCGACTATTTCTCGCTGCGCGTGGCCGGCGAGCCGCTGCTGGTCGTACGCGCTGCAGCCGACGAGATTGTCGCGATGTCGGCCGTATGCCGGCACCGCGGCATGATCGTCGCGGAAGGTCGCGGCCAGTCCGTGCCGGGGTTCGTGTGCCCGTACCACCGCTGGAGCTACGACCGCCGCGGCGTCCTCGTCGGCGCGCCGCAGATGAGCAGCCACCAGGGCTTCGACGCAGCAAGGTGCGCGCTGCCGCGACTCGCGGTCGAGACGTGGCGCGGGTTCATCTTCGTCAACATGGACCCGCACGCGGCGCCGCTCGCTCCGCGTCTCGCCGCGATCGAGCCGATCGTCGACCCGTATGGCCTCGAGCAGCTGCGCGGCGAATTCCTGCGCGACCCGGCGTACCACTTCGATTTCGACGCGCCATGGAACTGGAAGGCGTATTCCGAGGGGCAGGCCGAGTGTTATCACTGCGACAAGCTGCACGGCGACACGCCGGTCATGCGCGGCATGGACTGCGGGACGATCGAGATGGGCGCACAGGACGCGGTCAACGGCGTCTTCAGCTACTCGATCCAGGCGCGCGCGTTGGACGTCACCCTGAATCACCTCGGCCGTTCCGTGTTTCCCGCAATCGGCTCGCTCGACGACGCCGGGCGTCACCTGACGCATGCGGTGACGATCGCGCCGGGGCTCTTCATGCAGTTGCTGCCCGACAGCGTGATCGCCGTGAGCTGGTCGCCAGCCAGCGCGTCGTCGATACGCGTGAAGCGGCACCGGCTATACCCGCAGTCGACGCTCGACCGCGCCGACTTCGTCGCACTGCACGCGCTCGAAACGGCAGCGACTCGCGAGTTCGTCGCGCAGGACGAGTTCGCGCTCGACCGCGTCCAGGTGGGTCTGCAGTCGCGCTATGCACCGCGGGGTCCCATTTCCCCCAAGGAGCGGTTGATCTTCAACTTCAACCGCTGGCTGGTCGACCGCTATCGGGCCGCCGACGCGGCGGCGCGCAGCGCATCCTGATCCGCGTCACGTGTCGACGCGGCCGCTCCCCAGTTCGGGAACGGTCCGAGTGCTGCCATCAACAGGATCGCCAGCACGTTGCACGCGACGCTGACCCACAGCACGTCGACGTACGAGCCCATGCGCTCGTACGTAAAGCCGAAGGCGACCGGACCCAGCGTGATGCCGACGAGTACCGCGCCAAACAGCAGCCCGAACGTCGCCCCGAACGACTTGAGGCCGAAATAGCGACCGGCGAGATACGCGACCATGTCGACCTCGGCGCCGAGGCTGAGCCCGACCAGGATCGCCGCCGCGAACGCGAGTCCGTTCACCGCGCCGGTCGCAAACGCGACGAGCCCGAGCGCGGAGAGCACGAAGAACGTCATCGCCACGCGCGGAGCGAAGAACCGGTCCATGAGATGACCGACGAGCACGCGAGCGAGCATCACGGTGACGCCTTCGACAGCCGCAACGCTCGCGGCGGTCGCAGAGCTCATGCCGCGATCGACGAGCATCGGCACGAGGTGGGCGAGCAGCCCGTGCAGCGCAAACGACAGCACGATCAGCACGCTCACGAGTACCCAGAACTCGCGGCGGCGCAGGATCCCGGCCAGCTCGAGACCGACGTCGCGCGACGTGGCCGCTGGCGACGGTGCGTCGGGTGGGTCGCCATCCGGTCGCAGCCCGAGCTCGCGCGGCGACTCGCGCATCCACAGGTAGACCAGCGGCAGGGCGATGAACGCGATGATCGCGGCGAGCACGAGATACGCCGCGCGCCACGAGTAGGTGTCGATCACGTAGCGGACCAGCACCGGCACGTAGGTGTAGCCGAGCCCTGTTCCCGCCATCACGAGCCCGATCGCGAGCCCGCGCTTGCGATAGAACCATGCCGAGATCACGTGCATGTAGGCGACGCCGTTCGCCGAGGCCGTGAGCGCTCCGAGCGCGATCAGCAGCACCGTCAGATGCCAGATCTTGCTGACGACGAACGGGATGGCCGCGAGCAGCAGGGCCTGTATTGCCATCGAGACCAGCTGGATCCGGCGCGCGCCGACGCGATCGATGATGCGACCGACGATCGGCAGCGCCACCGCGCACGAGACCGTCAGACCGGTCAGCGCGAGGCTCAGGTCGCCCCTGCCCCAGCCGAACTCGCGCTGGAACGCGAGCATGAAGAGACCGAACGACGCGAATACGAACGGCCCCGGGTTGGTCGACATGCCGAGCAGCGATACACCGACCACGCGCCAGCCGGGAAAGAAAGCACCGGCACGATTCGTTGTCACTTGCGCCCCGATTACCAGAGAAACGGGTTCTGCGCCAGCAACCGCTTCGGGTCGCCGAACTTGCGTGCGACCTCGTGCAGCGTGGGGTCGTCGAGCAGCAGCAGCTTGCGACGGTCGACCATCAGCTGGTCGTCGACGTAGACGGTCGGCGTGTCGAAGATCACGTCGAGGTGCGCGTGCCCCGGCTGTGAGCGGTCGATCTTGCCTTCCGGCGTGCCGTCGACGCCGAGATAGCACGTTCCCGCGGCGCGCTCGCGCTCGAATTGCGGCGCATTCGACATGCGCGTCTTCGGGTTGAGCCCCACGACCGAGTGGCGCATGTAGTAGCGGCCGTTCGCGAATGCCTCGATCGTTGCGAGGTCGGCCTGCGCACCCGCTTCGATCTTTGCGACGTGGTTGTCCTCGATGTAGAGCCGGATCGGTGCGGAGGGCCGGCCGTGCAGCGTCGACTCGTCGAACACGATCACGCCGTGGCTGTTCTCGGGGTAGAAGTTGATGCCCATCGGTGGAAAGATCGACCAGGACCCGGGCGTCATCGGCGCGATCGTGGAATAGCCCTTCGGCTCCTCGAACGTGAGGTCGGTACCCGACGCCGTCACGTAGCGTACCTTCTTCGCCGCATTGAAGATCTTGAACGCACGATCGCCGATGGCCTGCATGATCTCGATCGGGTAACGGCCACTCGTGACCATGCAGCCCGCGGTTGCGCCCATGATGAGCGAGCAGACGCGCTTGCGGCTGCCGAAGAGCTTGTCGAAGAATGTCTTCTTCGAGTGCGCGAACTCGAAATAGGCGCACGAGATCACGACGTCCGCGCGCTCGAACGCGCCCATCAGCATCTCGCCCGGCGTCTCGGGATCGAAGCCTCCCGCGCTGAACGACGGCACCGTGATCGTGGCGACATCCGCTCCCAGCAGCGTTGCCGCGCTCGCGAGGCTGCCGACGACGAGCGGGTCGGTGTCGATCTCGGCCACGACCAGCACGCGCTCGGATCGCTGCACCTGCACGTAGTCACGCACGCAGTTCATGGCGGCTTCCATGAGCTGCGGCAGCATGTTGGGATTCGATGCATGGTGCCCTGGATAGCCAGCTGCGGGGCCGCTGGCGGGAACCGATAGACGTATTGCGCTCATGTGCTTGCTCCTCGAGATGTCGTTGCCACGCGCCGCTGCGGCGGTGATCTATGCGGATCGGTCGTGCGTCGTCTGCATTGCCTGCCAGACCCGCTCGGGGGTATAGGGCGGGTCGAGGTGCTCGATGCCGTACGCGCTCAACGCGTCGAGCACCGCGTTGGCGACGGCGCCCGGCGCGCCGATTGCGCCGCCCTCGCCGGCGCCCTTGACGCCGAGCGGATTGGTGGCCGAGGGCGCGTCCTCGTGATCGTCGATCGCGATTGGCGGCAGGTCGGCCGCGCGCGGCAACCGGTAGTCCAGGAACGAGCCCGTGAGCAACTGGCCGCTGGCGGTGTCGTACACGATCCGCTCGAACAGCGCCTGCCCGATGCCTTGCGCAACGCCGCCGCGAACCTGGCCGTGCACGATCGCGTGGTTGATCACGCGACCGACCGCGTCGACCGCCGAGAACCGGACCACCGTCACCCGGCCGGTCTCGGGGTCGATCTCGACTTCGCAGACCTGACAGCCGTTCGACGCCGTCTGGATCTCGAGATTGCGCAGGTAGTCGTTCTCGAACTGGAACGGTCCGCGCAGCTCGTCCGGCAGGTCCGCGCCGGACTCCGCGCGTTGGACGACCTCGAACAGATCGAGCGACCGGCCGTCATCGATCGAGACGAAGCGGCTGCCGAGAAAACGTATCTTCGCCTCATCGCTGGTGCCGAACGTGTGCGCGGCGATTCGCGTGCCGCGCAGGATTGCCGCATCCATGTTGCGGCTCAGCACCGTTCCCGCCATCAGCGTTGAGCGCGATGCGTGGGTGCCGGCGCCTTTCTTGACGAACTGCGTATCGCCGTAGCGGATCGTCACGCATGACACGGGCACGCCGAGGCGCTCAGCGACGATCTGCGGGAACGTCGTCTCGTGGCCGGTGCCGATGTTCTGGATGCCGGTCGTCACTTCGACGCGACGATCCGTGCCAATCCGCAGCGCGCCCCATTCGACCGGCACGCCGCCACTCACCTCGACGAAGGCGGCAATGCCGATACCGCGCAACACGCCACGGGATTCCGCTTCGCGGCGACGTTGCTCGAACCCGTCGAGGTCCGCAAGACGCGCCGCCTTGTCGAGCACTGCCGCATAGTCGCCGCTGTCGTAGGTCGTGCCGAGCGCCGTGGTGTACGGGAAGCGGCTCGCGGGCACGAGGTTCCTGCGCCTGAGCTCGAGAGGCGCGAGACCGAGCCTGCGCGCCGCCTTGTCGACGAGTCGTTCGAGCAGCAGGGCCGCTTCGGGTTGCCCCGAGCCACGGTACGGGCTCACGCTGTTCGTGTTCGTGTAGACGACCTTGCCGCGGTAGCTCGCGGCGCCGATGTCGTACTGGCCGGTCATGACGAGCGGATGCGCGAACACTCCGATCATCGGTCCGCGCGGTCCGGGATAGGCGCCGAGGTTGGCGATCGACTCGACGCGCAGCGCCAGCATACGTCCATCGGCATCGAGCGCGAGTTCGGCTCGCGAGCGAATGTCCCGCCCATGCGTGTCGCTGACGAACGACTCGCTGCGTCCGGCGACCCATTTCACGGGACGCCCGATGCGCTTCGCGGCCCACAGCACGAGCACGTACTCGGTGTACATGCCGGCCTTCATGCCGAAGCTGCCGCCAACGTCGCGCGTCACGACACGGAGCTGCTCGGCCTCGACGCGCAACACGTCCTCGGCCAGCACGCGCCGCAGACGGTCGGCGCCCTGGCTCGTCACGTAGAGGGTCATGCGTCCGTCGCGAGGGTCACAATGACCCACCGCGGCCCGCGGCTCGATCGAGGCGGCGGTCACGCGCTGGCTCTCGACCTCGATGTCGACGACATGCGCCGCGCGCGCAAACGCGGCAGTGACCGCCGCTTCGTCACCGGTCGCGAAATCGGCGCACAGGTTATCGGCTCGTTCGTCCCAGACAGCCGGCGCTCCGGCGCGCAACGCATCGACCGCACTCGTCACGTGCGGCAGCGGCTCGTAAGCGACGCGCACGTGGTCTGCCGCATCCCTGGCCGCATTGAGCGAGGTTGCGACCACGATCGCCACCGCATCGCCGACGTGTCGAACGCGGTCGACCGGCAGCACCACGTTCGGCGGCGCGAAGAACTCACTGCCATCGACGTTGCGGCGCGGACCGAGAAAATCCTTGTGGCGGCTCGTCGGGTGTCCCCAGCCATCCTCCTGGTAATCGCAGCCCGTGAGCACGGCAACGACGCCGGGCCGGCGAACGGCGTCAGCCGTCTCGATCGACACGATCCGCGCGGCCGCGTGGGGCGACCGCACGACGAACATCCGGAGCTCGTTCTCGAGCCTGATGTCGGCCGTGAAACAACCGGCGCCTCGCAGCAGCCGCTCGTCCTCGAGTCGCAATACGCTCTCGCCGCGAGCGGTCATCGGGCGAGGCTCGCGGCGATCGAGCGGACGGCCCGGCGGACGCCGACCCTGGCGAGCTCCGCGCGATAGGCAGCGCTCGCGTGCAGGTTGCTTGCGAATGCGGCCTCAGCGGGCGCCCAATCGGCCAGCGCGTTCTCGTCGAAGTGTTTCTCGAGTGCCCGCTCGAGCGCCGGAATGCGCTGCACGCAAGGGGTGCCGCCCGTGACGGCGACGCGCACACGGCGGCCGAGCCGCGCGACGAACACACCGACGTGCTGTGAAAACTTGACGTACTCGGCCGCATCCGCGACCGGAAAGTCGACTGACACGATCAGCTCACCGCGCTCGAGTGCGCTCGTGAACGCACCAAGGAAGAACTCGTCGGCCGGGATCGACCTGCGCTCGGTCCGGATCGTCGCGCCGAGCCCCAACGCGGCGGCCGGGTAATCGCCGATCGGATCGTTGTTCGCGATCGCGCCGCCGAGCGTCCCGCGGTTGCGCACCATCTGGTCACCGATCCGCACGGCCATGCTGGCGAGTGCGGGCAGCCGGTCGCGTACGAGCGCGGAGTCCGCAACATCCGCATGTGTCTCGAGCGCGCCTATTGAGAGCGACGCGCCCTGCACCTTGATGCCCTTGAGCGCAGCGATCGACGTGACATCGACGACGTCGCTCGGGCGCGCGAGCCTGAGCTTGAGCGACGGAATCAGCGTCTGGCCACCCGCGAGATACAACGGATCCTGGGCGCGGCCATGGGCGGCGACGGCTTCGTCGACGGTCGCCGGCCGATGGAGCCGGAACTCATGCATCCCGCTCGCGCTGCATTGCTGCAGCGCCCTCGAGCACGGCTTCGACGATGCCCTGGTAACCCGTGCAACGGCAGAGATTGCCGTCGAGCGCGCCGCGTACTTCGTGTTCCGTGGGCTGGCCGAAGCGGCGCACGATCTCGAGCGCACTCAAGACCATTCCGGGCGTGCAGAACCCGCATTGCAGGCCGTGGTGCGCCTTGAATGCGCGTTGCATCGGATGCAGTGGGCCTCCGGGGCGCGCAATGCCTTCGATGGTGGTCACCGTGCGGCCGTCGAGGGTCGCCGTGAGACACGTACACGACTTCACGGCCCGGCCATCGAGCAGTACGGTGCAGGCGCCGCACTGGCTCGTGTCGCAACCGACATGAGTGCCGGTCAGGCCGAGATCCTCCCTCAGGAAATCGACGAGCAGCGAGCGCGTATCGAGCTCACGCGAGCAGGCCTCGCCATTCACGACGAGGCTTACTCGCTGACGTTGTGCCTCGCTTCCCGTGTTGCGCTCAGCGGTAGTGCCACAGGAACTCGGCGCCCACCGACATCGGGTCGACCGTCAGTTTGTGCTGCGGGTCGGCACCGTTGCCGAAGATGTCGAGCACGGCGACCTCGTCCGTCACGTTATTGACGAAGACCCGCACTTCCCAGCGCTCGCCCTTCAGGCCCGCGCCGAGGTTGAGCAGGAAATAGTCGCCGATCTCCGCGTTCCCCTCGAATGAGTCGTTCAGATATCGCTCTGAATCGCCGGTGTACGACGTGTTCGCACGCAGCGCCGCCTCGAGATTGTCAAAGACCGGGAAGCGAAATTCCGCGCTTGCCGAGAGCGCCCACTCGGGAACCTTCGGGACATCGTCGCCCTCGTTGCCGGCCGGGAAGCCGACGTTGTTGGGGTCATCGACCACCTGGTCCTCCGTGAGCCGCGCGTCGAGCCAGGTTGCTGAGAAAGTCAGCAGCCAGTGATCCGTCGGTGTGGCCATGAGCTCGAATTCGATGCCGTCGATCTCGGCCTTCGCGGCGTTGTCGATGAAGTTCACGCTACCGGTCGGGTCCTGGCCGGGAACCTGCATGTCGTCCCAGAACATCTTGAAGTAGGCCGCATTCGCGGTCAGACGATCCTCCATCCAGCTCGTCTTGGCGCCGAGCTCCAGGCTCAGCACCTCGTCGGGGTCGTAGGTCGCAGGGATCGTCACGCCGAGCTGCTGTGCCGAATTCGAATCGTTGATGCCGCCCTGGCGGAAGCCGGTGGCGCCCCGGAAGTAGTACAGGCGATCGTCCGTCGGCGCATACGAGAGGCTGGCGTCCCAGGTCGTCTTGGATTGCTTCGTCTCGTCATCGAGCCCCTTGATCGGGTCGAGCTGCACACACGCGCCCGGCGTCGGGTCCTGGCAGAATCGCGGTGGAAACGTGAACGGGATGCTGCCCTGGAACGCCTGCAGCGTGTAGTTCTGGTTCCGCAGTTTCGCGTCGTAGTAGCGCAGGCCTGCGTTCGCCTTCCACTCGTCGTTGAACTTGAATTCAGCGTTGCCGAAGACGGCGTACGCCTCGTTGGAGGGAACCTCGTTGGTGCCGAATACGAGCGTCTGCGCGGCTGCAGAGGTCGGATCGGCGATGCAATCGGAGTGCGTTCTGCAAAGCGTCTTGCCCGTGACCGGATCGGCCGACACGACCAGCGTCTCGGTCTTCTGGTCGTCGTCTTCATAGAAGACGCCGGTGACGAAGTTGAACGGCCCGTCGAAGTCGGAGCTGAAACGCACTTCGGCGGACAGCACTTCGCGATCCTGCGTCTGCTGCAGGCTGAACGGCGTCGTCACGCCCCAGGGGAAATTAGCCCCGGGAAACGGGAAATCGGGCGTCACGATGACCGGATAGCCGGGCGTAAAAACCGGATCGAGCAGGCCGAACCGCGCCGCGGTGCCGGTCGTGTCAGTCACCGAGTAGTTGTCGTTCTCGTACTGAGAAATCGTCGCGACGATCGACCCGGCGCCGGTCTTGAATTCGACGGTCGCGCCGTACAGATCGATTTCGCTTTCGTTGAACTCGGCGACCGGCGCCGTCATGACGCGCTCTCCCGCCACACCCGCGAACGGCGGGATGACTTGCCCGACAAAGTCGGGGGGCCCCGCGACAATCGTGACCGGGATCGAGTTGCCGGTCAGCACGTCCGAATATCCCTGCGGCCCGTCGTCGTCGAATTCCTGGTGCATGTAATAGGCGTCGACCGTCAGGTTCTCGCTCGGCTGCCAACGCGCCATGATGCGGCCGCCGACGCGCTCGATCTCGTTCGCGTCCTCGATCTTGGTGACGGCATTGAGGCCGACGTACTCGTCGATGAACCCGCCCGTTTGCTCGTACCAGCCGACGCCCCTGAGCGCGAACTGGTCACCGAGCGGCACGTTGATCATGGCGTCGCCGCCGTAACCCGTACCACCGTCGGTCAGCTGGTTGGCGCGCACGCTGATATCAGCGTCGAAGTCGCTGGGGTCGGGCTTGTTCGAGATGATGCGCAGGGTGCCGCTCATCGAGCTCGCGCCGAACAGCGTCCCCTGCGGGCCCTTCAGCACCTCGATGCGGTTGATGTCGTAGGCGCCGATGTCGGGCGTGCGGCCGCCTCCGTCCTGCGGGTTGAAGCCCGAAATGACCGTCTCGTCGAAGTACACGCCGACCGTGGCGGCGCCCGGCGACTGGATGCCGCGAATGGTCGGTTGCAGATCACCGGTGGCCCCCTTCGCGAGTTGCAGCGATGGCGTGAAACGCACGACATCCTCGAGCGAGCGGATGTTCTGCGACTTGAGGAACTCACCGGAGAGTGCCGAAACACCGGACGGGATGTCCTGGACCGAGACAGCCCCGCGCTTGGTTGCGGTGACGACGATCTCCTCGAGCGGCGCGGTGTTTCGGTCCTGTGCCGCGGCGGGCAATGCTGCGAGCAGCAGTGTTGCGGCAGTCCCACTCGAACGGATGCGTGTCGTTGTCATCGAGGACCCCTTGGCGTGAGCGAAATGCCCCCGCATTCCGAAGCCGAATCTAAACGTTGTCTTACAATCTGACAATACTAAACCAAGATCTGTATTCAGCGCGCCACAGCCCAACCCAGCCACATCAACAGGGTGCACGCCAGCCAGACCCCCGCAATCGGCAAGGCGCTCTCGAGCGTCAGCGCCGCTACCATGGCCGTGGCGCACGCGCACAACGTGGTCTGCAGGAAGCCCGCCAGACCGGCAGCAGTGCCGGCGAGTCCGGGCTGAATGTTGAGCGCTCCCGCGTTGCCGTTTGGAACACAGAAACCCATTCCGGCGCCCGCGAGCAGGAACGGCAGCAGGACCATCGCGGGCCGGTCTGAGAGTAGCGGCAGCACGAACAGCGTCGCTGTGGCGGCAAGCAGGCAGAAGCCGCCGGCGGCGATCAGCGGCAGGGGGCCCCAGCGCATGACCGTGCGGCTCGTGACAATCGCGCCCGCGATGTAGCCGATCGGTCCGAGCATCATGTCGCGGCCGAAGCGCTCCGGCGACACGGATTGCACGTCAATCAGCAGCAGCGGAGCCGCGGTCATGAAGGCGTAGAGCACGCTGCTGCTGCCGCCGATCACGAGGACGTAGCCCAGGAAACGGCGCTCGTGCAGCAACGTGCGCGCGCCGGCCACGAGTCCCTTCACGAGCGCGTGCTGGGTTTGCAGCTGGCGATTCGTCTCGGGCACGTACCGGGCGACGAGCCCGGTGATGATCAGCGCGATCGCCGCCAGCAGCACGAACTGGCTCCGCCAGCCGAACCAGACGTGCATATAGCCGCCCAGCAGCGGCGCGACGATCGGCGTGACGGTGATCGCGGCCGAGATGGCCGCGAGCGCGCGCGCCGTCTCGCCGGCGCTGAACAGGTCACGCGCAATCGCGCGCGCCAGCGCCATGCCCGCGCATGCGCCCACCGCCTGCAGCACCCGGGCGGCCAGGAACGTCGGTATTCCCGGTGCGAGCGCGGCCGCCAGGCTCGCGACCGTGAAGAGCGCGATGCCGCCGATGAGCAGTCGGCGACGTCCCCAGCGATCGGACAACGAGCCGATGGCGAGCGTACTCACGCCGAACGCGGCGAGGTACGCCGTGACGGTGTTCTGGACGTGGCTCACGGGCACGCCGAGATCGCGCGCCATCTCCGGTATGGAAGGTAGATAGATCGAGGTCGCCGCGAGCCCCAGCGAGCTCGAGCCGATCAAGAGCGCGAGCACCAACCGGACTCCGGGCTCACCGCCGCCGGTGAGGCCGTTCCCGGCACTCACGCGCTCATGAGCCATGCTCCTCGAGCCACATCAATCCCATGCCGGTGGCCCACGGCCTTACGGGTTCGTACGCGACGACTTTGCCGCGGAAACGTCCAAGCGCCCCCGCGAGCGCCACCCACGCGAGCAGTTCGATCGTGCCGGCGCCCGCCGCCGCGAACTCCCCGGTTGTCCACCGTGTGATGCGCTCGACGTCGCCGGCCGCCATCGCCGCGAGGAATTCGCGATCGAGCGCTTCGTCGATCGCACCGTGGTTGCGTTCGCCCGGATCGTGCGACATGCCGCCCGTTGCAATGACGCCGATACGCCGCGGAGACCGGCGAATCACCTCGCCCAGCGCGCGACCGAGCGCAAATGCCCGCCGCACCGACGGCTGTGGCGCCGCGAGCGTATTGAACATCACCGGCACAATCGGCAGCTTGAACTCGGGCGCCAGGAAGTGCAGTGGAATGATCGTGCCATGATCGAGCTCCATCTCGAAGGCGAAGCCGGGCTCGAGATCGTTCGCATAACAGTGCTCGAGCATCGCCGTCGCGAGCTCAGGGTCACCCGCGATCTCGGTCTTCGCGATCTTGAGCCAGGGCTCGACCGGTCCCACGTATCTGTCAGCGCGTCCGATGCAGAACGGGCTGATGTGATCGAGGAAAAAGTTTGTCCAGTGCTCGCACGTGAACAGCACCAGCTCGTCGAGATTCGCAGCCGCGAGCCCTGCGCGCAGCGACTCGAGCCCTGCGTAGAGCCGGTCACGCTGCTCGACCGGCGCCGCATCGCGCCACGCAACGATGCCCGGGGCATGACTCACGGCACACGCGAAGTCGATCGACATGGTCAGTCGGCGGCCCGGATCGCGGTGAGGTAATCGGCTTCGGGCACGCCGCGCAGGAGCGAAAACGGCCGCAGCAAAAGACCGTGCACGCCGAGCCGGTAGAGTGCACCGTAGTCCCGTGCGGAGAGTGCCGCTTTCTCCGCAGTCGAGAGCTCATAACGGGCCGCGAACGCTTCCGGCGCCGCTTCGAACTCCGCGCGAGCGTCGGGTCGACGGTTGATGTCGCGGATCGCCTTCTGCAATGAATATGTGCTCATGTTGCCTGGCCGCGCGTCATCAACCATTGCCTTCGCTCAGCACTGCGTCGATCCAGCGGAGCCCTGCGATCACCTGCGCGAGCGTCGTCGATGCGCCGAGCGTCACTAACACCGCCTGCCGCAGCGCTTCGACCGCCACGCCTTCCTTGAGCAGACGCCGCGCATGGATCTTGAAGCTCGATTCGCCGCCCGATGTCACGAGCGCCCCGAGCACGATGAGCTCGCACGTGTGCGCATCGAGCGGTCCCGAACCGAGTACCGCTTTCCGCAACGCCTGGAAGGCAGCGCCGGTGTCAGCGCTGTACTGCTTGACGTAATCGAGCGGCGAAAGCGGTGTTGCGGTCGACATGTCCGTCTCAGCTCTTCTTGAGGTATGGAAAATCGGGCAGCGGCGTGCCGACACCTCGCGTGACCGCGCGCTCGTATATCACGGCCGCGAGCGCGATGTCCTGGATGCCGGTGCCGACGGACTTGAACAGAGTGATCTCATCCGCGCCAACGCGGCCACTGGCCTTTCCGGCGACGACTTCCGCGAGCTCGTGGACCGGCTTGCCGACGATCGCGTCCTTCGCGACGACCGCATCACCGGCCTCCCCGAACACGCCTTCGCGTGTATCGACGACGATGCGCGTGCTGCGACGGAACGTCTCCTCGTCGATCTCGCGTTGATCGCGCCGTGCCGTACCGACAGAGACGACGTTGACACCGGGCTCGAGCCAGCGCCCGTGGAGCACGGGTTCGGTCGACTTGACGGCCGCGACGACGAGCTCGGCGCCCTTCACCGCTTCTTCCGCGCTGGCCACGTCACGCGCATCGAGCCCGTGCCGGTCGCGGAACTCCGCTGCGAGCCGCTGGCGGTTCGCGGGCGTCGGACTGAAGATCCTGACCGACGCAACAAATCCCGCAACAGTCATCGCCTCGAGCTGTGCCCGGGCCTCGGCACCCGAGCCGAGCAGCGCCATCTGCATCTTGCGCGCCGGCGCGAGCCGGCGTGTCGCGACGGCGCTCGTCGCGCCGGTCCGCAACGTCGTGAGGTGCTGCGCATCCATGATCGCGAGGAGCTCGCCCGTCTCGATGCGGTAGAGGTGGACCTGGTAACGAACCCCGCGACCTGGCGCGAGGTTCATGGCCTTGAAACCCATCCAGCCCGACCGGTCGAGCGCGACGGGTCCGACGCGGAGCCACCCGGCGCCGGCCTTCATATTGATACGCGGCGGCGCAAGCGCGCGGCCCTCGCCTTCCTCGCGGAAGGCCTCTTCCATCGCCGCGATGGCATCCGCCATGTCGACGACGGAGCGGACATCCTCGTGCGTGAGCAGCAGGGTCATCGCGGTGGCTCAGCCGGGATTGCGTCCGCGGTAGAAATCGACCGGGCTCTCGTCGGGGAGCTCGAAGCCACTCCTCAAGAGCGGCTCGCGCACGGTCCGCATCTGCGAGTCGTTGAGCTTCATGACCGGCAGACGCATCGGGCCGCCGTTGTAGCCCTGCAGCCACGCCTGGTACTTCCACAGATAACGATGGATGAAGTTCGCGCCGGCGAATGTCGCCTGGATCGCGACGCGTGCCTGGCGGGCGGGATTGATGCGCCAGTAGATCTCCATGGCGCGGTCGAACTCGCCGCGCTGCAGCAGTGCGAAGTACTCGGGCACGGCGCCGCCCCAGTACTCGTAGTTGCTCGTGCCCATCCACTGCATGCCGAACATCTCGACCGTGAGCGGTGAATGCGCTTCGAGCGGATCCGAGAACAGCACGCGTTTGCCGCGCAGCTTCTTCCAGATCTCGAGATCGCCGGCCATGCCGGGCCGCCCCACTTCGTACTTGATCGCCACGACGTTCGGCAGGTCGGCCGCGCGCACGAGCACGCCCTGCGGGTAGCCGCTCGTGTGGAAGCGGCTCAGGTTCATCTGCACGGTCGCGAACAGGCACACCGCGATGTCGACGTCGTTCGCGACACCGGCGAGATAGTCGTAGAGCTCGTTTTCATCGCGCGGATAGAACGAGTTCGGCTGGCCGAGCAAGAGACCCGCAGCGCCGATCGACGCACCGCGGCGAGCGATCTCGACGAGCTGGTCGCGGGTGTCGAAGGAGCCGTGCACGAGGAAGTGCTGACGCCCCTTTGCCTCGTCGACGCAGATCTCCATGAGGCGCGTGTATTCTTCGGGCGTCGTGCCGCATTCGGCGACTACCAGCGCGCCCCAGAAGCCGAGCTCGATGTTGCGGCGAACGTCGTGGCGGATCGCACGCTCGTTCAGGCCCCGTAGATCCTCGGTAAAGCTCGGCATGATGACGTTGCAGACACCACGCCAGCTCTCGGCGGCCCACTCCTTTGCTTCCGAACGCGAATACTTCATTGAACCTCCGCGGGCACGCCCAAAAGAATATTGTCTGACAAAATGGGGGGTGTCAACGACGGTGCCGCGACGGGCGCCACGCCAATGCTATGATCCTTGGCGCCTCCCATGAACAAGCCCGAGACGACAAGATCGGCCGGCCGTCTGATGACGGTCATCGGCAATTCCGTGAGTCGCCTGCGCAACTCGATCATGCAGGGCGAGCTCCGACCCGGTCAGAAGCTCATCGAAGCCGATGTCTGCCGACAGCTGCAGATCAGCCGGGCGTCGCTGCGCGAGGTATTGCGGATTCTCGAGACCGAGCGGCTCATCGAGATGATCCCGAACCGCGGACCGTCGGTCGCCAAGCTCGGCTGGGAAGAAATCGTCGAGGTCCACGACGTCTGGGCGCTCCTGACCGGCGAGGCCGTGTACCGCTTCACGCCGCTCGCAGCCCGAGAGGACCTGGCGCAGCTCAAGCTCGCGGTCTCCCAGTTCAAGGCGGCAGTGAAGACCGAGAACGCGCTCAAGCAGCTCGCGGCCACGAATGCGTTCTTCGTTGTCATCCTCGACAAGTGCGGCAACCGGGTGCTGATCGACGTCGTGTTCTCGCTGGTCTCCCGCCTCAATTTCCTGCGCGCGCAGTCGCTGCAGTACGAAGGCTGGGGTTATCTCTGCCTGCAGGAGCTCGAGGAGATCCTCGCCGCGATCGACAGCCGCAATGCCGATGTGGCGCGCGCGGCGACACGCCGTCACATCGACTCCGCGTGCGCGGCCGCAAAGCAGGTTTCGGTGCTGCTCACGAACACGCCGGCAAATGCGCGTAAGACGCGCGCGACGATCACCGCTTCCGCGGGCTGACCGCTACCACGCGACCGACACGTACTGCGTCTCGAGGAACTCCATGAGTCCCTCGTGCGCGCCCTCGCGCCCGAGGCCCGACTGCTTGACGCCGCCAAACGGCGCGGCCGGATCCGAGACCAGGCCGCGATTCAGACCCACCATGCCGAACTCGAGTTTCTCGGTCACCTTGAGCCCGCGCGCGAGATCGCGCGTGTAGACGTAGGCGACGAGCCCGTATTCCGTATCGTTCGCGCGCGTGATGGCGTCGTCCTCCGTCTGGAACGCCTGCAGTGGCGCCACCGGGCCGAAGATCTCCTCGCCGAGGCACGCCGCGCCGGCGGGCACGTCCGCGAGCACGGTCGGCTCGAAGAAATAGCCCGGCCCCGCAATGCGACGCCCGCCGAGCACGACTCGCGCGCCACGAGCGCGAGCATCGTCGACGAGGTTCTCGACCTTGTCGCGCGACGAGGCGTTGACGAGCGGTCCGACCGCAACGCCGTCCGTGAGACCGTGGCCCACCTTGAGCCTCGCCATGGCCGCGGCGAAGCGCCGCACGAATTCGTCGTAGACGCCTGCCTGGACGTAGAAGCGATTGGCAGCCGTGCACGCCTCGCCCATGTTGCGCATCTTCGCGATCATCGCGCCTTCGACCGCCGCGTCCAGGTCGGCATCATCGAACACGATGAAAGGCGCATTGCCACCGAGCTCCATGCGCGGATTCACGACCGACTGCGCAGCGGTCTGCAGCAACCGCCGGCCGGTCTCCGTCGAGCCGGTGAACGAGATCACGCGCACGCGCGGATCGGCGAGCATCGCGCCCACGACCGCGCCCGAGCTGCGCGCCGGCAGGATGTTCACGACGCCCGCCGGCACACCCGCCTCCGCGAGCAGCTCGGCGAGCAGCAGCATCGTGAGCGGTGTTTCCGACGCGGGCTTGAGCACGACGGTACAGCCCGCCGCGAGCGCGGGCGCGATCTTGCGAGTGCCCATGGCGGCCGGAAAATTCCATGGCGTGACGAGCACGGCAACGCCGGCCGGCTTGTGCTGGACGAGGATGCGCGCACCGGAGCTCGGCGCCCGTGACAGCTGGCCGATGTTGCGGACCGCTTCTTCGGCATACCAGCGGAAGAACTCGGCGGCGTAGGCGGCTTCTGCTCGCGAGTCCGGCAGAGCCTTGCCGTTCTCGAGCGTGATGAGACGCGCGATGCGCTCCTTCTGGCCGATCATGACTTCGAAGGCCTTGCGCAGGATCTCGGCGCGCTCGCGCGGCGCACGCGCCGCCCAGGCCGGCAGTGCAGCGGCGGCGGCGTCGACCGCCGAGACCGCGTCGGCGACAGTGCCGTCGGCCACGGACGTCAGCACGCGCTCGGTCGCCGGATCGACCACGTCGAACCGTCGGCGGTCGCTGGCCTCGCGCCACACGCCGCCAATGAATAGATTCGTCGGCAGGTTCAGGACATCGTGCTGCTCGAGCTGCGCGGCCATGGTCGGCTCCCGGGGAATCGTCTGCGGGACTGGGCATGATAGGTTACCGTTCATTGTCTGACAAAACGCGAGGTCACTGATGGGAGCGACGGGCGCGGATCCGGGGTCGTCGGCGCTGCGCAAGGTGCTGCAGCAGCTGCTGCCGTTCACGATGCTGCTGTTCTTCTTCAGCCTCATCGACCGTACCAACATCAGCTTTGCGGCGCTGCAGATGAACGAGGACCTGGGATTCAGCCCGACCGTGTACGGGTTCGCTGCCGGCATCTTCTTCGTGGGCTACTGCCTGTTCGAGGTGCCGAGCAACCTGGTGCTGATGCGCGTTGGCGCGCGTCGCTGGCTCGCGCGGATCATGCTGACGTGGGGGGTGATCGTCGTTGCGACCGCATGGGTCAGCGGTCCCCAGTCGTTCTACGTGATGCGGTTTCTGCTGGGCGTGGCCGAGGCAGGGCTCCTGCCGGGCCTCTTCTACTACCTCGGCGCCTGGATACCGGCGAGCCATCGCGGTCTCGGCCTATCGCTGCTCATGTCGACTGCGGCGCTGAGCAACGTGATCGGCGGACCGCTCGCGACGGGGATCATGGAGCTCGACGGCTGGTTCGGCCTGCGCGGCTGGCAGCTCGTTTTCATTCTCGAGGGCGTACCGACAGTGCTGGTCGGCATCGCGGCGCTCGTCTGGCTGCCCGAGACGCCGCGCGACGCGCGCTGGCTGGATTCGACCGAGCGCGACTGGCTCGAAACGACGATTGCGCGCGAGAACGCAACCAAGGCGCGCGCGGGTGCGATCTCGCTGCGCCAGGGACTCACGGATCGACGCGTGCTGATTGCAACCGTGTTCAGCTTCTTCCTCGTCTGCTGCAACTTCGGCACCGTGTTCTGGCTGCCCCAGATCCTGAAGTCGCTCGGTCAGCTCACAAACCTGCAGGTGGGCCGGCTCTCGGTCGTGCCGTTCCTCATCGGCGGCATCGGCATGATTTTCTGGGGGCGACATTCCGACCGCGGCCACGACCGGCGCTGGCACCTCGTCGCCAGCGGTGTGCTCGCGATGTGCGGCTACACGCTTGCGGGGCTCGCGTCGACGCCCACCGTCTCGTTCGTCGGACTGTGTCTGGCCACACTGGGGATCTGGAGCATGTTCGGGGTTTTCTGGGCGATCGCCGCCGACCTGCTCGCCGGCCCCGCCGCCGCCGCAGGTCTCGCGTTCATCAACAGCGTCGGGACTCTCGGTGGCTTCGTCGCGCCGGTGCTGATGGGCTATATCCGTGATGTCACCGGTGCGTTCAAGGGCAGCCTGCTCGCACTCGCCGCGTTCGCGGCGCTGACCGCGCTGATCGCACCGTTGCTCTTCGTGCGCCCGCAGGAACCCGAAGCCGCGCCCGCTTGAGCGCGCTCAGTTGAAAACGAAGCCCGCGTTCACGGGAATCAACTGACCTGTGAGTGCGAGCGCGCCGCGAGTGAGCAGGAACGCGACGACGTCGACGATGTCCTCGGGTACCTGTGGACCCGGGACCGCCCGCCCCGTCTCGTAGAATTCGTGTCGCTCGCGCGGCACGCTTTCGGTTGCCTCGTTACGCATGAGGCCGGGCGCGACGACCGTGATGCCGATGCCGCGCGGACCGAGCTCGCGCGCCAGCGAGCGCGTCATCGAGATCACCGCGCCCTTGCTCGCCACGTACGCGAGCAATCGCGGCGGCCCCCAGAGCGCCGTATCCGACGCGAGGTTCACGATACGCGCGTCACCGCCCGCTTCGAGCAGCGGCAGCATCGCGCGCGTCATCAGCCAGGTGCCCCGGACGTTCACGCGCATCACACGGTCCCAGAGCTCGATATCGATCTGCTCGACCGGCGTGCCACCGAGCCGCGTTGCGAGGGCCGCGTTGTTCACGAGACCGTGCACCGCGCCTTCGTGCTGCCGGATCGACGCAGCGAAGCGCTCGATCGAATCCGGCTCGGCGATGTCGACGTCCTCGTAGCGGACGATGGCGCCGGTCGCCGCAATCTCAGCGCCCGTGTCTCGGCCGAGCTCGCTCAGCACATCACCGAGCACGAGGCGCGCACCGTGGCGCGCGCAGGCCAAGGCGATCGCCCGCCCAACCCCGCGGGCGGCGCCTGTGACGACGATCGTGCGACCTTCGAGCATGCGATCGGCGCTAGTCGCTATTCGAGGACCGCAACGGGCGGGTCACTCGCGACGCGCGACACCTCGCCCTCTACTCGCGCGGCCTCTTCGCGCTCGACGAACTCGCGGGCTTTCCGCGTCAGGATCCGGCGCAGGCTCACGACGCCGAGGTCGTTCTGATACAGGAGCTCCTTCGAGCGCGCGTCGCGGTGAATGCTCGCCATCATGCGGCGGTCCTGCTCGAGCACGTGCCAGTGACGGACCTCGAGATGCGCCCTGAACAGGAACCGCCACGCCTCGCGCGCGGTGCCCGAAACCTGGCGGGCACGCCAGAAGTAGATCCGGCAATTGATCTCGTCGACGGGCGTCACGCACGCGATCACGAACATCGGTCCGCCCGGACCGCCGGCAGGTGGGTACGGGATCAGCACGCGCGACCACGTGAACGACGTCTCGATCGCGACCTCTGCCCAGTCGACGTTGACACCCTGCTGCGCGACGCGCTCGATGATGAAGCCGTGCGGCGTCGGCTGGATCTGCACCTTGTCCTCGCGCGTCCCGCGCGACAACGTGAACGTGTCGTTGTGCAGGTAGATGCCGTGCATCGGGTCGACGAGGTTGTCGAGCACGTAGCGGTAATTGCAGTTCCAGGGCGACGTCGTCAGGAAACTTGCCCAGTCCGGGCTCGTGAGCTCGTGCGGCAGCGCGAGAGGCGCGGGCTCGGTCTGGCCAGGCGCCGGGAACCAGACGAAAATTCCGTCGGCCGCCTCGCTGACGGCGTAGGCATCGTTGGTCTTGCGGCCCTCGAGTCCGCAATTGCCGATCGCCGGCACGCGCACGATCCGGCCTTCGCCGTCGAGGGTCACTCCGTGATAGCGACAGGCAAGATCCGAATCGCTGACCTGGCCGAGAGAAATGCGGGCGCCGCGATGCGGACAGCGGTCCTCGAGGCAGCGCACCTTCCCGTCTGCGCCGCGCCAGACGACGAGGTCGCGGCCAAGCGCCTTGACGGCACGCACGGCGCCCTGCGGCACGTCACCCGACTTGGCGACGACGTACCAGCGGCCCGGCAGACCCTTGTCGAGCAGCGACTCGGCGCGCTGATCGAGATCGGCCTGTGCCATCGATGCCTCCTTCGCGTCCATGATTCACGCCGCGCGGATCAGGCGCGCTGTGCGTAGACCTCGTCCAGCGATGCATTGACGTGCTTGAGCTCCTCGTCGAGAACCTGCGCCGTCCAAGGGCCCGCCTGACCCGACGGACGCTCGACGCCTGCCGCCTGCAGGGCCTTCGCGACCGCGGCGAAATCGTGTTCGCCGCGCGCGAAAATCGCATCGAGCGCATCGGCCAGCGAGCGCTCGACCGGTGCGAGCGGTCGGCGCAGTGACTGGTTGGCAAGCGCTGCGTAGATCGCCTCGTCCGGCTCGCGCCCCATGGGCCACCCGATATTGTCTGACAATTTTAGTTTAGCCGGAATGCCCGGTCTGTCAACGTCCGCCGCGCGGAACGCAGCCGCAGCCCGCAGGTTCGTGCTCAGCGCACGCGCGGCAGCACGTCGATCCGGTAGCCGTGGCCGATCCGCCGGTCGCGGACGGGGTCGGCGAGCTCGAACGTGAACTCGACCGACGGTCGCACGCCGCCGTGTGCCGCGAGCGTGCCGCAGAACATTGCGGTGCCGTCGCGCAACGCGTCGCTGGCGGCGAAACGCTGCAGCAGGTCCCGCGGCGGCAGCATGGCGGTCACCGCGCCCTCCTGGTACGGCACGCGCACGCCGTTCTCGAGGATCCACGAGCGCAGTACGAGCCGGTCCCAGTGCGCCTCGACGTCCTCGAACGCCCAGAATTGCGTCGCGACGGGCTTGTCGCAGAGCTGCTTGGAGACGGCGACATCGTACGTCTCGACGTCGCGGTCGGTGTGATCCGAACCGACGCCGACCCAGAGACGCCCCGCCGTCTTGAGCAGGACGAATTCGACCTCTCCGCTCGACTGCTCGCCCAGCATCTCCACCGACTCGGCGCTCGTGAGCCGCGCCGCGGAGACGCGATAGAAGACCGGCGTCTTCGAGGGTCGTTGCACACCGAGCGCCTCGAGCTCCGCGATGTGCTTCTCGACGGCCGCGCGATCGCGTCCGGTCCAGCCGGCGATCACCAGCTCGTCGATGACGACGCGGCGCGTGGCAACCGTCGCCGCGTCGACCAAGGTCAGCTCGAGAACATTGCGTGGCACGAAACCCCCGATGGCATGAGTGCGATGAAGACGAACCCGCGGCGTCGCGCCGATCCGTTTAAGATTGTCTGACATGCCCATGCGGCGAGTCCAGACGGGCCGGTGAACTCGATGGCATACGACCCTCGCACGGCACGTTACCTCTGCTTCGCGGACGCGAGGATCGCGTTCGCCGACAACCGCGATACGCCGCGCGCGTGGCTCGAGCGCTGCCTCGCGCAGATCGCGCGGCGCGAGCCCGAAATACGCGCGTTCGTCGAGCTCGACCTTGAGGCCGCACGCAGGGCAGCCGACGAATCGACCGAGCGCTGGCGCCGCGGGCAGGCGCTCTCGAGCCTTGACGGCATGCCCGTGGGCATCAAGGACTGCTTCGACGTCCGCAGGCTGCCGACCCGCGTCAACAGCGCGCTCTTCGCCGATCGCATCGGCGAGGTCGACGCTGCGCATGTCGATGCCTTGCGTCGCGGCGGCGCGGTGCTCGTCGGCAAGACGACGACCACCGAGCTCACGATGGCGCTGCCTGCGCCGACCTGCAATCCATGGGATCTCACGCGTACACCGGGCGGTTCTTCGTCGGGCTCGGCGGCGGCCGTCGCCGCCTGCATGCTGCCAATCGCAACAGGGAGCCAGGTGCGCGGCTCCGTGATCCGGCCCGCGTCGATCTGCGGCGTCATCGGACTGAAGCCGACGTTCGGCGCGCTGAACCGACACGGCGGCGTCGATCCGAATCCCAGTCTCAACCATCTCGGCCTGCTTGGCGGCACGCTGACGGACATCTGGGAAACGGCGCACCACATCGGGCAGGTCGCCGGGCCGGACCCGGGGTGCCGGCCGCTCACCGGTCCCGCCAGCCTGCCGCAGCCGCGCGCACCGGCGAGGCTTGCGCGTCAATTCACCTGCGGCTGGGCGAAAACCGAAGAGCCGTCACAGGCGGCGTTCGAACGACTGCTCATGGAGTTGCGCTCGCACGGCATCGAGATCGTCGAGCCCGACGCGGACCGCGAGCTCGACGCCTACGAGGCCGCGACGACCGCGACGCCGGAATTCTTCTTCGACATCCTCGCCTGGGAGTTGCGTTGGCCGTTGCGGCCGATGAGCGAGCGGCGGCCCGACGCAGTGAGCGCGGGGGTGCGCGGTTATATCGAACGTGCCGGACAGCTCACCGTAGGCGAGTACGGGTCCGCGCTCGCGCGCCGTGATCGCCTGCGTGCGCAACATCGCGCGCTGGCGGGCCGCGTCGATGCGTTCATCACGCTGGCCCACATCGGACCGGGGCAAAAGGGGCATCCGGCCGTCGGGACGCCCTGGTACAACGACGCGTCCTCGGCGATCGGCGCGCCGACGCTGAACCTGCCGCTGCTCTCGGTGGAGGGCGTGCCGCTCGGCGTACAACTCATGGGTTTCGAGGGCGCGGACGCCGACCTCGTGTCGGTGGCGCGGTGGCTGCTCGAAGTCTGCGGCTCCCCTACCGTCGGCCCCGGTTAAAGCGCGACCGCCCCCAACGACCAGCGTGCGCCTATGACCTTTGACCGCGAGCGAACGCCGCGGACGATTACGCTGCTTTCGACTGCGCGCGATACCAGTCCACGATCTGGCTGCCGGTCGCGAGCCAGACGCGATCGTGCGCGCGGATGTGCGCGAGCGCGCGCTCGAGGTGTTTCGCGCGGAACGGGTGCCCGCTCAGGAACGGGTGCAGCGAGATCGACATCACGCGCGGGATGCGCTCACCGTCCTTGTAGAGCGTCTCGAACTGATCGACGATGACGCTGTAGAAGTCCTCGCCCGTGCCGCCGTGCATCAGGAATACAGGGATGTCGCCGATCTCGAGCGTGTACGGCATCGCGACCATCGACCCGCTGCGCGTCTTCATCGCGTACGGGAGCTCGTCGTTGCACCAGTCCGCCACGTAATCGATACCGGCCTCGGCGAGCAGGTCGAGCGTATTGTCCGTCTCGGTCAGCGCGGGACCGAGCCACCCGCGTGGCTTTTTCCCCGTCGATTTCTCGAGCACGCCCAGCACCTGACCGATGAGCCCGCGCTCGGCCTCTGCCGGCATGCCCGTGAACAGCGACGAGTTGTTGTGACCGTGGGCCATCCATTCCCAGCCGAGCCCATTGCCCTCGGCGACGATCTGCGGATAGTGCTCGCAGACCTCGGAGTTCAATGCGGCAGTGACGGGAATGCCCTGCCGCTCGAAGATCTCCATGAGCCGCCAGACGCCGACGCGCGCACCGTAATCGCGCCACGCGTAGTTGAGCACGTCCGGCTTGAGCGACGCCGTCATCGGCGTCAGCGACATCGCGGGTTTGTCGTAGTGGAAGTGTTCGATGTTCGGCGTAACCCAGAGCGCGACGCGCGCATCGTTCGGCATCCGGAGCGCGGGGCGCTGCACGATCGGTGAATATTCGAACCTGCCGTGTTCCATGGGTCGGACCTCGTTGCGTGCGGATGGAGAGACGCGTTCTGCTGCGGGCAGTCAGATCAGGAACTGCAGCAGCGGCATCTCCTGGTCGGAGTTGATCAGCAACACTTTCTTGTAGTGCATCCCGAGCTCGTCGCCGACGCGACGCAGACCGTGAATGCAGTGACCTGCCCAGAGCTGCTGCTCGCGCTCGCGCGCGATCGCCAGCAGGAAATTCGAGCCGACGCGCAGATGCTCCGCATCGACTGTCTCGATCTCGATGTTCGAGACGATGCGGCGCATGCGCGGTACCGGATCCTGCGCGAGCACGGTGCCGCTCTTGAGGCGCTGCACGCGCTGCTCGAGACGCTCGTAATCGTCGTAGATGATCGAGACTTCACGCGCCGGATCGATGTCATCCGAGTTGCAGGGCACCCAGTAGCGCGCGTCCGGCGTCCAGAGCGCGAGCCACTCCTCGTACCGGTGCGTATCCATGAGGCGTGCCTCCCGGTACAGGAAGCGTTCGACGAGCGCATCGCTCATCGCGACGTCGCGCCCGCGCTCATGCCGCATGCTGCTTCATGATCTGCGCGTAGTGCTGCCACATCCCGCGCAGGTGATTCTCGTCCATCGTGTACCCCGTCGAGCCCCCGTCGGGCAGAACCTTGTCGCGGTGCAGGCCGCGGCCGATGAACTGCCAGTCGTTGCCTTGGGCATTCACGCCGAGCTGGTTGCGCTCGATGATCTCGATGTCGTCGGGCGAGATCAGCCCGCCGGGACCGAAGCCGAACTCGTGCTCGCGGAGCCGTGCCTCGTTGATCTCGGGCGGCGCGCCCTTGAACAGCAGCGGCTGGTAGTAGACATGAGTCTCGTTCACGGACACCGGCTGCACGCGCCGGATGTGCGTCATGATGTAGATCAGGTTCGGGAACACGTACACGAGCGGCGGCGTCGTGCCGAGCAGCGCCGCAGCCTTCTGCTTGCCGTAACGATTCTCCATCATCTCGACGTACGCGAGTCGCGCGGGCGTCGGCTTGCGCGCGGGCGCGGCCATCGACGCGCCGCGGTAGTCCTCGACCATGTGCCCGCCCGGCAGCGAGCGGATTACGTCCGGCACCTCGTTCTGGTAGAGCGAGCTCAGGTCGAGACCGGTGCGCTTGCCGTGGAGCTCGAACGCGATGCGGTGCAGGAACGGTCCGTGATAATCGCCCTCGAGCGAGTTTTCGGGCAGGAATTTCCAGTTGCCGTTGTAACGCAGTTTCTGGATGCCGGTGCAGAGCTCCGCCTCGCCGGTCGGCGACACGTCCATGAAGAGGTCGATGTACTCCCTGACCTGGCCGAGGTGCTCGTCGAGCGA
>JADMIO011507059.1_pt1 | contig 38809 bp, 57 predicted proteins | sample 8958161 | NCBI WGS metagenome assembly JADMIO01 (sample SAMN16585339, study PRJNA669376) | soil metagenome | isolation source: Crop rotation soil | place: USA: Cullars Rotation, Alabama | collected 2011 | reverse complement strand
CGGTTGGTCCGGCGATGAACGGCGAGCAGCCGGCCGCCAACCCGCCGATGCATTGCCAGGTCTGCGGCCGGCAGCTCCGCACCGTGGAGTCCCGCCGCCGCGGCCGCGGCCCGGTGTGCGACGAGAAGGTCAACCCCGCCCGGGGCCGGGATCACTCGCCGACACGCCTCCGCACCGGCCGCCGGCCGTCCGCCGGCCCGCGCCGTGGTCACGCCGACCCGGCCGAAGGTGAGCCGTCGCTGCTCGACGAGCTGCCCGAGGCCGAGTCATGACCGCCCGGCCGGGTCGCGCCAGCCGCGTCCATAAGCACCAGTTCACGCCTGAGCCGGACTTCCCGGCCGACCACCGCGGCCGCCGCCGCTGCCAGGCGTGCGGGCTGATGGGCGCGCCGGGCGACCCGCACCACCCGATCCCTGACACCGCTGCCACCACGCGGCCGCGGCCGCTCCCGCCGGCGTTGGCGGCCGCGGCCGCGGCCCGGGACGCAGCGATCCTCGGCGAGAAAGACGAAGACGAATGACCGGTCCCGCAGTCACTCCGCGATACGTCCACTATCTGCTCGACACCCTGCTCGCCGGTGCGCCGCTGAACTTCCACGGCCAGCCCGTGCCGCGCGACGTGCAGGCCCGCATCGTCCGCGGCCGCCCCAGGCCGATCCCCGCCGCACCGGCGGCGCGGGCGGTGCCGATGCCCGCGCCGGCACCGGCCGCGCCGCCGTCGCCCGCGCCGGTACCGGCCGCGCTGCCGACGCCCGCGCCGCCGCCGGCCGCGCCGCCGCACCCGAGGGCCCTCACCGACCGCGAACTGTCCGTACTGCGGGGGATGGCCGACGGCCACTCCAACCTGCGCATCGGCGCCGACCTGGACATCTCCGAGGACACCGTCAAGACCCACGCCCGCCGGCTGTTCCGCAAGCTCGGCGCCCGCGACCGCGCACACGCGGTCGCCCTCGGCTTCCGCGCCGGCGTCCTCAGCTGAACCCAAACCGAGTATCAGAGAGCGAGCAATCGATGAACTACGGCAACATCCTCCCGGTCACCGGCGGCGCCAGCGTGCTGCTGCTGGGCCGCTGGTTCGGCCTGGACGACGTGATCGCCGCGGCGCTCACCGCGGTGCTGTTCGGCATCGCCATCTACCGGTTCAGCACCCGCATCACCGACCGCCACACCACGGTGTTCGTCGCCGTGCTCGCCGTCGCGGCCGGCGTCGCCCTGGCCGCCCACGCCGGCGCCGGCGTCGGTTGGGGATACGCCACCACTGCCGGGCTGGCCGTGGCGATCGCCGTGCTGTACGCCGCGGCGTGGTGGAGCCAGAGCCGGCAGCGCGCGCCGATCGGAGAGGCGGGCAGCCGTGGGTGAGCACAACCGACCTGTCGACTGCCTGTGGTGCCGTAGCAGTCACGGCCGCCGCTTCCTGTGTGACGCGGCCGCCGCCGTCCTCCAAGCGTCCATCGAACGCGGCGAGTCCGGCACCATGCCCGCCGTCGAGTTCGACGACCTGGTCGACGACGCTCCGGACCCACGCGTCGACCAGCTCGTGTCGCAGCTCGTCGTCAAGGGTGCGGTCGTCGACGGCCCGGGCGGCGTGGCGCATCCGGCTCTCGTGTTCACCGGCCAGGACGCGGAGCGCCGCCGGTTGCCGCAGTGGGTGTACGTGGCGAGCGATGCGCAGCTTCGTCAAGCCGTGACGCTGGTGCGGGACATGACAGAGCTCGCGATCCGCCGCACCGACGAGCAGAACGGAGCCCGCCGTGGCTGACCGTCAAACCTCCCGGCGGACCAGGGTCGCGCACCTGTCCGTCATCGCGGTCGTCTTCGCCGCCCTCGCCGGGGTGACCGTGGTCGTGCACGAGCAGACCGACGACCGGCTGCTGATCGGCTACTGGTGGTTCGGCGCGCTGGTGATCGCGTTCTGCCTGGTCACGTTCGTCGTCGGGCGCCGCCACACCCGCCGGCCGGTCGCCGCCGGCCGGGTGCTCGCGATCGTGCCCGCGTACAACGAGGACCCCGCCAACCTCGAGGCCTGCGTGCACAGCCTGCTCGCCCAGACCGTCGACGTCGACGTCGAGGTGATCGACGACGGCTCCCGGGTGCCGGTCATGCCGTTCGAGCATCCGCGGGTGACCTGGAGGCGGCAGCCGAACACCGGCAAGCGCGGCGCCCAGGTCGAGGTCCTCAAGGCCCACGGCACCCGGGCGCACGGCCGGTGGCGGTCCACCGACTACGAATTCGTCCTCACCGTGGACTCCGACAGCCGCCCGGCCCCGGACGCGCTCGAGCAGCTGCTGCGCGCGATGTCCGACCACCGCGTCCACGCCGCCACCGGAATGATCTACATCAAGAACTACCGGGACAGCCTGGTCGCCCGGGCCGCGGACATCGACATCGGCACCAGCTGCGTGATGATGCGCGCCTCCCGCTCGATCCTCGGCTGCCTGGAGACCACCTCCGGCGCGCTCGCCCTGTACCGGGCCGAGCTGCTCTACGACCACCTCGACGCGTACGCGGTGGAATGCGGCACCGGCGACGACCGGTGGCTGGCGTTGCGGGCGCTCGAACGCGGCCACGTCGTCGGCGTCGCCGAGGCCCTGGTCGAGACCGACATGCCGGCCACCCTGCGCGGCACGTACCGGCAGCGGCTGCGGTGGGCCCGCTCGTGGTGGTGGATGCTGCCGTACGTTTTCCGCCGGCTCAGCCTCCGCCAGCTGATCTCACCCACGTACGGGATGCTGCAGCTGCTGGTCGCCCCTGCCCTGGCGGTGTGGGCGGTCGCCGGGATCGCCGTGGGCCAGCTCGACGGACACGCCCGCTACGGCGGCAGCCGCGGCCTGCTGGCGCTGTTCGTGTACGCGGCCGCCTACGCGATCGTCCGATGGGGACTGTCCGCGCTGTACCTGATCGGCCGGCCCGGCATGAGCACCGGCCAGAAGTGGCTGTCGTTCCTCGGCGGCACCCCCGCCGCGATCGCGCTGAACGTGCTGCTGCTGACCCCGACCCGCTACATCGCGCTCGCCCGGCTGTTCGACAGCCGCTGGCGCACCCGCGCCTCGGCCGAGCCGGCGGTGAACCACCACGTCGTCGCCCACGATCCGGACCGGGTGCCGACCATGGTGATGAAGGTCGACCGCGACGACAACGGCCGCCCGTACGCGCTGGCCGGCGGCCGGCACCGGATCGAGAACATGGCCACGCGCCGGTACGACTTCGGCGAGCTGCAGAACCGGCTGAGCCGCTCCCGGTGGCCGGCATGAAGCGCGCCCTCACCTTCGCGTTCTTCATCGTCTTCACCGGGCTGCTGGTCGCCGGCTGCCCGCCGCGTACCGAGCCGCCCGGCAACCCGCCGAGCGTGCCCGTGCCGGGCCAGCCGGGTGGTGCTCCCTGATGGCCCGGATCTCGCTCACCCCGGACCAGGCGGACCTCCTGCGCGCCGTTCAGGCGGGCAAGGTCGCCCGGCATCGGATGCGCCGACACGAGAGCCCCAGCCTCGGCCAGGACTTCCAAGACGTGCCCGGGCACGGCCCCGGCGGACTGCGCCGGGCCGGCCGCGGCCTCAACAGCCTCAAGACGCTGGGCCTGGTCACGCTGCCCGCGGGCGACGACCACGTCGAGACCTGGCCGTGGAAGACAACCGACCTCGGCGACCACGTAATCGAGGCCCTCAGGACCGCCTACCCGATCGTCGAACAGCGGGCGTGCACGCGCTCCGAGTCCCAGGAGGCCTGACACCGATGGCCAGCGAATACAGCGAGCCGGCAATGGTCCCGATCAACCCGGCAGCGTTCATGGTGGTCACCGCCCTCGGCCTGGCGGTCGTTCCGGACCAGACCGTACGGGAGCTCACCGGCGGGATTGTCGATCCGCCGGCCGCGATCCTGCTGTTCACCGCGGCTGTGTCGACCGGGCTGACGTCCGGTCAGCTGCTGCTGAGCAGCGATGAGGTGGCGGTGCTGCACGGCGCCCTGGCCGGCTGGCGGGATCAGCTGCCGGTCGGTGTCCGCGACCAGTACGACGCGCGGCAGGCGGAGTCGGCCGACCTGTGGACCAAGAACCTCAACAGTTACAGGGAGGGTACCCGGTGAGCGGGCCACGCATCTACGAGCTCGTCGATCCGGCCGAGTTGACCTTCGCGCTGGACCACAAGCACGTTCGCCTCCAGTACCACCCGAGCGAACCGCTGGCAATCCTGAACTACACCGAGCTGTGCTCGTTCACGGCGGGAGCGTGGAACCCGACCACGCTGGCCTGCCGCGGCCTGATCTACAACATCGACACGCTCGAGGTGGTCGCCCGCGGCTTCCCGAAGTTCTTCAACCACGGGCAGACCGGCGCCCCGACCATCGCCCTGGACATGCCGGTGGTCGTGTCGGACAAGATGGACGGCAGCCTCGGCATCGTCTACCCGCTGCCGAGCGGCGGCTGGGCGGTGGCGACCCGCGGCTCATTCACCTCCGAGCAGGCGGTGCACGCCACCGAGCTGCTCCGCTCCCGGTACGCCGGCTGGGCGCCGCCCGCCGGTATCACCGCGCTGGTCGAGATCATCTACCCGGGCAACCGGATCGTGCTCGACTACGCCGGCCTCGACGACCTGGTCCTGATCGGCGGGATGGGCCCGGTCGACGGGCCGGGTCGTTTCGGCGGGCCGATCGCCCCCGCCGCCATGCAGATCGTCACCTGCTGGCCGGGCCCGGTGGCCCAAACCATGGACGCGTTCACCTTCGCCGAGGCACTCTCCCTGCCGCCCCGGCAGAACGCCGAGGGCGTGGTCGTGCTCGACCTGACCACCTTCGACATGGTGAAGATCAAGCAGGACGACTACGTCACCCTTCACAAGATCATCACAGGGTTGACGGCCCGCAGCGTGTGGGAACACGTCAGCAGCGGCCACCCTGTCGAGAAGCTCCTCGTCAGCCTGCCGGACGAGTTCCACGAGTGGGTGTGCGACACCGCCGCCGCTATCGAGAACACCGTCGCGGTGGAACACGGCCGGCTGCTGGCCGCCTTCCACCGCGTGATCGACGCCATGCCGGACGGGTGGGTCGACGAATTCTCCATGCCGGCCAGCCGCGAGGTTCGCAAGGCCTTCGCGCTCGCCGTCGCCGACTCCTCGGACCGCTGGGCGATGTTCGCGCTGCTGGACGGCCGCGACATCACCGGAGAGCTCTACAAGCGGGCCCGGCCGGAGCCGTTCCTCACCCCGCACGGTGAGCGTGTCCTCAGCGAAGGAGCCGAGTGATGCCGACGCTGACCATCACCCGCGGTCTGCCCGCCTCCGGGAAGAGCACCTGGGCGCGGGCCCAGGTCGCTGAGAGCCCGGCCACCCGGGTCCGGGTCAACCGCGACGACCTGCGCAGCATGCTCCACAACGGCGTGTACATTGCCCACGACCCAGACAGCGGCGCGGTGGGGACCGAGCCCACCGTGTCCGCGGCCCAGCGTGCGCTCATCAGCAAGCTCCTCGCCCGCGGCCTGGACGTGGTGTGCGACGACACGAACCTGTCGCAGCGCACGGCCCGGGAGCTCCGCCGGCTCGCCGAGGCGTGCTGCGCCCGGTTCGAGGTGCACGACCTCCGCGGCGTGCCGCTGGAGGTGTGCCTCGACCGCAACGCCCAGCGGACCGGCCGCAGGCGGGTGTCGGACGACGTCATCCGGGGGATGCACGCCAAGTACCTCGCCGCCGGCGTGCACGCGCTGCCCGACGAGGCCCCGCGGGAACGCCGAGAGCCCTACGTGTCGCCGCCCATGGCGCCCACCGCGTACGTCGTGGACGTCGACGGCACCGTGGCGCTGATGGGCGACCGGGATCCGTACGACACCACCACGGTCGCGGACGACCAGCCGAACGCCCCGGTGATCGCGCTGGTCCGCACCCTGTACGAGGCTGGCCACACCATCGTGTTCTGCTCCGGCCGAAAGGACACCTGCCGGGCGGAAACCGAGACCTGGCTGGCCCAGCACCTCGGCCTACCCCGGCCGCTGCTGCACATGCGTGCCGCCGACGACAACCGCCGCGACTCGATCGTCAAGCTCGAGATGTTCGACCAGCACATCCGGCACCGGTATCGCGTGCTCGGCGTGCTGGACGACCGGCAGCAGGTCGTCGACGCCTGGCGCTCCATCGGCCTGACCGTATTCCAGGTGGCGCCCGGTGAGTTCTGACCAGCAGATCCAGTCCGCCGTAGCGGCCGCCGCCGCGGCCCGGGACCACCTCGCCGCGCTGATCGAGCGCCAGTGCCCCGGGCCACACGGATACGTGCAGCACCGCGACCGTCAACAGCCGTGGTGCCCGCGCTGCGGGTACGGCGCCAACGGCGAGCGGGTGCGTACGCCAGCCCCCGAGCCGCCCCGGGAGCGGATGACGGCCCGGTACATGATGGCCACCACCGCCTACCACCGCAGTGGCGATCTCTCCCGTCCCGCTGATCTTGCGCTGATCTACGGCGAGGACGGCGAGTGGTGGATAGGGGAGTGGGTCTACGGCTACGGCTTCGTCGAGGTGCGCTTCCCGAAGGCGGCGACCCGGCCGCTCACCCCGGCGGAGCGGGAACGGTTCAACTACCGGCGGATCGAGGGCGGCCCTGTCAGCCAGATCTTAATCCGTGACGACGGCCTCGCCGGCCAGCTGGGAGCCGACGGGCGAATCGTCTGGCCCCAACCGCCGGACCAGAGGCGCTGATGCCGTCGCCTCGGTTCACGGACCGCCTCGCGCCGGCCCGGCTGTGCGTGAGGTGCGGGACGACGCACCGTCCGGGCCTGGCATGCCCGCCGCCGTCGGAGTGGCTCGTCCGCGGCGGCCGAGCCGTGCCGCTGGCCGAGGTCGTACGGCGGAGCACCTAAGCAAAGGAGAACGTCATGGCCAAGATCGAGCTGGAGGTTTCGATCTACCCCACCGTGTGGACCGTGTGCATGCGCGACAGCGGCCTGCCCAAGTACGAGGTGGTGGAGAGCGTCTGGGCGACCGAGCAGCTGGCCCAGGCGCGCGCCTACCAGCTGGCCGGGGAGACCGGGCATGCCTGGGAGGTCATCTCCTGCCCGGTCGGTATCGGCAGCTGAGGCCATGAGCATCGGTACGCATCGCGCGCCGCGGAGCTGGGTGCCGTGGCGTGTGGCCGCGGTGGCCGGCTGGTTCAGCCTCGGGCACGCCGGCTTCGCCGCGGTGGTGGCGTGGGCCGGCTGGTGGCGGCCCGGCTGGGCGGTGGCTACCGTCCTGTTCCTGTTCACGCTCGTGCTGCTGTCCTGGGCACACGGCTACGCCATGGCGGCGGCGATGAAGGACTGACCCCTGGGTCCTTCGGACTCTGGCCCGGCCATCCCCTGACGGGGTTGGCCGGGCCGCCGCGTATATGCGGCTAAATCGGACTTGATCAATAGAGCTGATCTTGCGGGGGTGGCGGATGCCGTACTGGTTGGAAAGCGACAGCTTCCACGCATGGCCGGTCTGGGAGGTCCTCGCCGACGGCGCCGGGGACGTGGTCGACCAGCTCCAGGCCGCGTACGCCCGGATGAAGAGCCAGGCCTCGCACCTGCTCTCCGAGGGCTACCTGACCGAGGGCCTGGCCCTGCAGCTGTGCCGCGGCCGCCGCAAGATCCTCGACAAGCTGTGCACGCCGGTGCTCGGCGAGAAGCCGCTGCTGCACCGCCCCGGCGACGACTGCGACTGCCTCGGCGACACCTGGATCACCGGCTACGCCTACCGCATCCACAACTTCCTCAAGCGCAACCCCACCCGCCGCGAGTACAACCGCTCCCGCGCGCAGAAGGCCGACCTGCGCGACGCCCGCCTCAAGGCCCTGGTGTACCGCCGCGACGGCGGCTGCTGCCGCTACTGCACCTCCGGCCCCCTCAGCCCGAAAGCCGTCCGCGCCAAGGACCGGCGCAAGGTTCTGCACTACGACCACGTCGACCCGGACCAGCCGGCCACCCCCGACGGCGGCAACTTCGTCGTCTCCTGCGGCCGCTGCAACGAATCCAAGGGCAAACGCACCCCCGACGAGGCCGACATGGTCCTGCTCGACCCGCCCAACCCCGACCAGGCCGCCGCCCTCGCCGCCCGCCCGCTCCTGCTCGTCGACGCCCCACCCGCACCGCTCGCGGATCAGCAACCGACCGGCGACGAACCACCGACCGATCACCGAATCACCGACCAGATCACCGATCACGAACAAAAACCGGTCGCTGATCCGATCGCTGATCCGGTCACCGACCGAAAACACGATCCGAACACCGATCCCACACCACCAGTGCGCCCATCACCGACCACACCGCCGGCCGATCACCGATCCGACCAGCCCACCGAACCATCCGGCATGGGTCGGGGCGGGCCACCCGATCCGATCCCGCCCGCCGGCGGCCGCTATGCCCACCAGGAGCCACGCCTGCCCGAACACCCGGACGTCTACCACCGCCGCTCCCGCCTGCCGGATACACCCGCCTACATCAGCGCTGAACCGCAGTGGCCCCCTGTCTGGCCCGCCGGGTCCATCCCGGCCGCACCCCGAGACGAGGAGCAGCAATGACCGAGCCCAGCCAGCTGCAGGCCACCGCTGCCGCGTACGCGATCGAGCAGATCCACGCCACCGTCGACGAGATCCGCGAGGCCTGGGCGTGGCTGGTCGAGCTCGCCGAGCCCGGCCCGGCCGGCCCGGCGCCGACCCCGCCGGCGACCGAGCAGGTCGAGGAGCAGCTGACCGCCCACGGCTACCAGCAGCGGGCGTGGCGCGCCTACAACCTGGCCCACGGCATGTCCGCGCTGCCGCCCTCGCCGGCACCGGTGCGGGTCGCGGTCGTCGACGCCCAGGTCGCCGTCGACCAGCTCGTCGCGAAGGCCGTCCTCACCCTGGCCGAAACCGGCGGCGAGCGCACCCAGGCCCGGGCCGACGCCGCGGTGGCCGCCGGCGTGCCCAGGATGCTGGACTGGATCGCCGGCTGGGAAGTGGCGCGGCTCGGCGCCGACGGCCGCGGCGGCGTGTGGATCAAGCTCGGGGCGATCGGCCGGGTACGCGACGCCGAGCTCGCCGCCGACGTCGAGCAGATCCTCCGGCGGGCAGCCCGGACTGCCCGGGCCGCCGCCGGCGTCGACGCCGAGCAGCCGGCCGAGCCGGTCATCGACGACCAGACCCGACGGCCGGCGCGGTGCCCAGCGTGCGGCCGCCGGAGTCTGCAGCAGACGTTCGGCAGCGATGGTCGGCCGCGGCTGATCCGCTGCGTCTCCCAGTCCTGCCTGTGCACCGGCGACGCCCAACCGGACCGGCCCGAGTGTGGCTGCCGGCGCAGCGAGAAACGCGAGGGCCTCGGCCACGTATGGATCCGATCGACCGAGCACGAGCTGTGGAACGCCATCGACCGCGCCTACCCGAACCCCGCCCACCGCAGCATCGGCCGCGGCGCCGCCGGCCACGGCGGCTGGCAGTCGCGGGACATGGCGGGCCAACAATGATTGGAGATCAACGATGACCGTGAGAGCACACGTCGACTACGACCACGGCCGCATGGGCGTGGCGGTCTGGCTCGCCCGCAGCCGGGACCACCGCCTGCACGTCGTCGAACCCGTCGAGCTGACCTTCAACGACGTCGGCCTGGACGAGGCGGCCGCGTGGACCGAGCCGACGCTGCGCATCCCCGAGGACATGGCACGGGCGCTGCTCGACGCCCTTGCCGCACACTTCGGCGGCAGCTCCGACGTGCAGACCCTGCGCAAGGACTACCTCGCCGAGCGGGCACGCGTCGACAAGATGATCGACCACCTCACCAGCGGAGGCGCAGCATGACCCAGCATGACGAGATGAGCGACGTGGACGACCGGGCGGCTGCGCGGATACTCGCCATCGCCGCCGAATGATCGGCCCGGATGGTCGGCAGTGGTGGACCACCGGGCAGGCGGTCGACCAGCTCGGTGTGCAGCGGGCCCGGCTCGGGGATTGGGTGCGGCGGTCGAGGCTGGCTGGGCATGTGGCGAAGGCGTCGCCGACGAGGTGTCCGGGCTGTGTGGCGAGGTGCTTCGTCCACGTTGATCCACCGGTCCGCGTCGCGGGCGTCGCGGCGTACGTGGCGGAGCAGCTCCTGGAGGCGGAGGCGTACACGGTTGGGTCACCTCGTGGCGGCGCGTCACGGCATGTGACTTGACGGTTGGTGTCAAGGGTTCGCATCATGGGTGCAGCGCCAGAGGTGTGTCTTCCTGGAGGTTCACCATGGTCCGCTGATTGACTACCTTGCCTGTCGCCCGGGATCGGCTCCGGGACCGCGGCCCTCGCTTCGGCGGGGGCTGCGGTGCGTACAACCCCAGTTCGGGGGCAGCGGCGATGGCGGCGAAGTGGGCGGGGCGCAAGGGCAGGGCCTGGCGGCTGCTGTGCAACGAGGTCTACGCCGACCCGAACGAGACGCACTGCATCCGGTGTGGCCGGCCCGTCGACAAGGAACTGGTGTTCAGCCCCACCCTGCCGCCCGAGGTGCGGCGGTGGGCGCGCAGCGTGGACCACATCGTCGCTATCCACCAGGGCGGCCCCAAGCTGAGCAGGGACAACGTCGGGGTGGCGCACTACGTGTGCAACAGCAGGCACGGGGCACGCACACGCTGGTCGAGCGCGGCGCCGGCGCCCACCCGGTTGATCGTCGATGTCGACCCTCGGTCGTTGTGATCGGGCCCCGGGTAGGGGGTTCGAAATGACGATTTTGAAGCCCTGCCTGACCCCATCCCTTGATGCCTCCCATTTATCCCCCCGCTGACCTGCGGAAACGTCCGTTTGCGCAGGTCAAGGCGCTGTACGGGATGCGCGGCCCGCTGAGCTGGCCGTGGCCGGGCGTGACATCGCCGGGAGGCGCGGATGGCCCTCTCTGCTGCGGAGCGGCAGCGGCGCTCTCGGGCCCACAAGCGCGGTGATCACAGCCTCTGCGATCCAGAGAGGTGCGCCGATGTCACGGCGCCGGTCACGGCGGTGGCCGAGCCGGCCGTGACCGAGGCCGTGACCGATGTAGTGCTGGCCGAGCTCGGCGGCCGCGGCCGCCGGCTCTACCTCGCGGTCGTGCAGGAGACGCCGGAGCTCGGCGCCCGGCAGCGGGTGATCCTCGAGGAGGCCGCCCGCACCGCCGACCGCCTCGAAACCCTCGATCGGCTGCTGCGCGGCGACGAGCGGGTGTGGGCGCGGGTGTACGTGCCCGAGGTCGGCGATCCGGAGCTGGTGGTCGACAAGACGCTGGCCGAGGCGCGGCAGCAGCAGGGCATCCTCGCGCGGTTGCTCTCCGAGCTGCGCCAGTCGCTCGCGCCGGCCGACGCCAAGCCTGGCCCGGGCGCGCAGACGACGCCGGCGTCGCCGACCGACGCGGGCGGGAAGCTGCTCGATCTGACGCAGCGGCTCAAGGACCTGCACGGCTGACCCCTGGCGAGGTGCGCGATGTCCAAGCAGCTCGAGGTGGTCCATCGCGACACCGTCCAGGCCCGGCAGACGCAGCGGCTCGCGGTCCTGCAGCAGGCAGCCGCGGACCGGGCCCAGCTGGCCGCGTTCTACGCCCAGCAGCGGGCCCAGCCGCGGCGGTAAGGCGATGCTCGACGGCACGCTGGTGCGGCCGCGGGTGGACACCCACCCGCCGTACGAGAAGACCTACGGGCCCCTGGCGGTGGACCTGGCCGCGGTCGCCGGGCTGCGGCTGGACGGCTGGCAGGCCGACGCGCTGGACATCATGCTGGCGTTCGACCCCGTCACCCGTAAGTACGTGTGCTTCGAGCACTGCGAGATCGTCAGCCGGCAGAACGGCAAGGGCGCGATCCTCGAGGCGCGGGCGCTGACCGGTCTGCTGCTGCTCGGCGAAGAGCTGATCATGTGGTCGGCGCACGAGGTGAAGACCGCCCTCGAGGGATTCCGCCGGTGCCTGAAGCTGGTCAAGCGGCTGGGTACGAAGGTCAACCCGAAGGACGACAACCTCTGGGAGATCGACGGCCGGCTGATCAAGGTCTCGCACCAGAACAGCGAGGAAGGCTTCGAGCTCCTCGACACCGGCGCCCGGCTCCGGTTCATCGCCCGCTCGAAGAGCTCCGGGCGGGGCTTCTCCGGCGACGTGAACATCATCGACGAGGCCTTCGCGTACACGCACGTGCAGCACGAGGCGCTGCTGCCCACCGTGTCCGCCCGGCCGAACGGTCAGTTCATCTACACCTCCAGCCCGCCGCTGGACGGGGAGAGCGGCGAGGTGCTCTACCAGCTGCGCCACCGCGGTGATCCCAGCGTCGAGCGCGACGCCGACGCCGAGCCGTGGCAGCAGGACGCCGAGCTCGCCTTCCGGGACTGGGGGTTGGCCGGCGACCTGGACAGCCTCGACAAGGTCGACCTGGACGACGAGCAGAACTGGAAGACCACCAACCCGTCGCTCGGCGCGTCCCGGTTGACCATCGAGAAAATCCGCCGGGAGCGGCGCTCGATGTCGAAGGCTGGCTTTGCCCGCGAACGCCTCGGGATTTGGCCGCGGCGGATCGGCACCGCCGGCGGCGTGATCGACGCCCAGCTGTGGGCGCAGATGACCGACGAAAGCTCGCGGCGGCACGGTGACATCGCCCTCGCCGTCGACGTGACCCCGCTGCGCGACCACGCCTCGATCTCCATGTACGGGCTGCGCGAGGACGGCATCGGGCACGTCCAGGTCGTCACCTACGGCGCCGGCGTCGACTGGGTCGTCCGGAAGCTGCTCGAGCTTAAAGCGGCGCTCGACCCGGTCGCGATCGGACTCGACCCCAAGGGCGGCGCCGCGGCGCTGCTCGGCGAGCTCAAGACCGCGGGCATCACCCCGCCCGAGGATCCGGAGTACCCGGCGCGCGGTGACCTGGCCATGCCGGCCGTGCACGAGGTCGCCCAGGGCGTCGGCCAGTTCATCGACGCCTGCCGGCAAAAGCAGCTGCGGCATGTCGGCCAGGGCGAGCTGAACCTCGCGGTCGCGAACGCCCGCACCCGGCCGCTGGCCGACGCGATCGCCTGGGGCCGCAAACAGTCCGACGTGGACATCAGCCCGCTGGTGTCGGCAACCATGGCCCGCTGGGCTTACACGACCCGGATCGACGTGATCGGCAACAACAAGATCGTCGAGCTGACCGGGGCGCTGATGGCGTGAGGAGGCTGCGATGACGACGGAGACCCTGACGCTGGCGGTGGACCGGATCAACGCCCGCGCCGCGACCGTGAACTGGCGCCGCGTGTGGCTGGTGGCGCTGATGGTGCTGCCCTTCGCGGTGTTCTACGCGGCCCGGCTCGTCGTCCGGGCGGCCGGCTGGGTGGTGGCGTGGCTGTGGGCCGCGGGCATGGAGGGCTGGGCGGCCGCCGCCCCGAAGGCGGGTACGCCGTGACCTACGAGTTGGTCCTGGAGCGCTCCGGCGACGGCAGCGTCTCGCTGGTCGGCTACGCGCCCGAAAGGATCCGGGTCGCCGTCGAGCTGCTCAACAACGCGGACCCGACACTGATCAAACTCAACGACCGCGGCGACATCATGTTCAACCTGACCAACGCAGTGCTCTGGTACCGCCGCGTCGGCATCGCTGACGGCGACCCGCGGGTGATCGAGTTCGAGCGGGTGGCGTGACGCCCTGCCGCTGCTGTGGCGCTCCTCGCGTCGACGGCATCCGCACCTGCGGCCGCGCCTGCCTCCGCGGCATCGATCCTCGCCTAGCTGACTACCTCGGCGTACTGCCCTGGGTCGTCGGAGCGACGGAGCCTGAACTACCGGAGGTGCGCGATGGGTCTGCTTGAGCGCATCCAGGCGCGCCGCCGCGGCGAGCACAAGCGTGCGTGGCCGGTCGGCCAGGGCGAGCTGATCGCCCCGGATTACGCGTACGGGCACGACCAGAGCGAGTTCGCGCCCGAGGAGTACGGCAACTACGCCGCCACCAGCAACGACATCCACAGCGTCGTGACCCAGCGGGCCCGGCTAATGTCCGGCATTCAGTTGCGCTTCTACAGCGGCCGCGGCTCCGACAAGACCGAGGTCACCGACCACCCTGCGGTGGACCTGTTCAGCTACGTCAACCCGTTCTGGACCGGCGAGCGGCTGGCCCGCATGGACGAGATGTGCATGGGCCTGTGGGGCGAGACCTACTGGGCCCTCGAGGGACCGCGGGGCCGGCCGTCGGAGATCTGGTGGCTCAAGCCCAGCCGGGTCAAGCCGATCCCGCACGAGTCCGGCTACATCCAGGGCTTCGCCTACCACTCGGTGTCCGGTCAGATCCTCACGTTCGAGCCGTGGGAGATCTGCTGGTTCCGCTACCCGAACCCGATCGACGAGTTCGCCCCGCTGTCCCCGCTGGCCGCGGCCCGGCTGGCCGCCGACACCAGCAAGGCGATGGCCACGTCGAACGAGGCGATGTTCAAGCGTGGCCTGCAGGTCGCCGGCCTGATCGTGCCGCCGGCTGACAAGGTGACCTTCTCGGAAGAGCAGGCCAAGGACCTCGAACGGCAGCTCGAGCGGCGGCTGTCCGGAGCGGACAAGGCGCACCGGTGGGCGGTGCTGCGGTACGAGGCGCAGTTCAAGCAGCTGGCGATCACGCCGAAGGACGCCGAGTTCGTCGCCGGCGCCGGCATGACCTTCCGCCAGGTGTGCCGGGTGTACGGCATGCAAGCGGCGCTGCTGAACGAGCTCGACAACGCGACCCTCGCCAACGCGACCGCGTTCGAGCGGATCGAGTGGACGCGGGCGCTGAAGCCGGACGCCGAGTTCCGGGCGGCCGAGATCCGGGAGCAGTACCTGCCACGGTTCCGCCGCGGCCCCGACTGGTGCGAGTACGACCTGACCAGCGTGCCGTCGCTGCAGGAGTCGGCGACGGAGTCGTGGACGCGTGAGGCGCAGGCGCTGGACCGCGGCGCGATCACGATCAACGAATGGCGCAAGGGCAAGGGCATGCCGCCGGTGCCGTGGGGCGACCGCCCGTACCTGCCGGTCAACAAGGCCCCGGTCGGTCCGGACGGGCAGCTGCAGATGCCTGAGCCGCCTGCTGGCGGCAACCCGCCGGACGACGAGGTGAACCCGGCCAACCAGCCGCCGCAGTCCACCGGAGCCAAGGCCGCCGTGCTCGACCACATGTCCGCCCGGAAACTGCTGGCCTCGTTCGGCCCGATCAACGGAGTGAAGCTATGACGTTCCACCGCGCGCTCGGCTTCGTGGACCGCGCCGGCCTGACCGAGGACTCGCCGCTGCGGGTGGTGATGGCCACCGAGGGCCGCAAGGCCGACGGCATCGACCTGCGCATGGCCGGCGCCCAGCTCGAGCGGTACCGCGGCAATCCGGTGCTCGGCTACGGCCACAGCTACTGGGGCCGGTCGAACCTGCCGATCGGCCGGGTCAACCCGGACACGATCGCGATCTCCGGTCCGGAACTGGCCGGTTCGCTGGAATTCGACCAGGGCGACGACTTCGCCCGCGAGGTCGAACGGAAGATGCGCGGCGGCTACCTGAACGCCGTCTCGATCGGCTTCGACGTGACCCAGTGGGAGCACGCGGACCACAACTACTGGATGGGTGGCGTCGCGACCAAGTGGGAGCTGACGGAGCTGTCGGTGGTGCCGGTACCGATGGACGCTTCGGCGCTGGTCACCTCCGGCCGCGCCTTGGCCGACCCCGAGCTGCTCGGCGCGCTGCGCGGCTTCTCGCAGCAGGAATTCGACGTGCTCCTCGCCCGAATCCGCAGCCTGCGCGAGGCGCTCAGTGGCGAGCTGCCCCGCCCGCTCAAAGACGACCCTGAGCCGCCGGCTCACGGGATGGACCAGGACGCTGCCCGCTCCCTGCTGGCGGCATTCGCACCCAACAAGGAGAACTGATGGGCGACACGCTCACCATCGAGCAGCTGGGCGCGGACGTCCGGCAGCGCCTCGACGCCATCAACCAGCAGGTCTCGGCGAGCACCTCGGACGACAAGCTCCGGCAGCTCATCACCGAGGCCATCGACGGCCTGAAGAACGACGAGGAGTTCGTCCGCAAGATCCGCTTCGGCGCCGGCTCGACGGACACCCAGCTGGTCGGCACGAAGTACGCGCGCTGGGGTCTGTCGGTCTCCGACGTCGAGTTCCTCTACGACATGATGTCCGCCCACCGCGGCCAGCGGCTCAAGAACGGCGGCATCCACCAGGGCCCGTCCGAGGAGCTGACCCGCACCTTCGAGTCGATCTCGGCCGCCCGGTACCTGTCCGCCGACAAGGTCATGGCGATGGACAAGCGGGCGCTCGACGACCTGTTCCCCCGGGTGCCGCTGACCGAGTTCCACGGCCCGGACCGGGAACTGGCCCGGGCCGGCAAGTACGAGCTGACAAACGCCTACCAGCGGGCGATCCGGGCGATGGACACCGCCACCTCCGGCGAGGGTCAGCAGCTGGTCGGTGCGCAGTACGTGGGCGAGCTGTGGGACGCGCCGCGCAAGCTCGGCCGCGTGTTCCCGCTGATCGACTCGTTCGAGATGACCGACCCGACGGCGTACCTGCCGGTCGAGGTCGACATCCCGGAGATGCTGTTCGTCGCCGAGAACACCTCGAGCTCGGCGTCGGACTACTCGACGGTCGAGACCGGCAGCCAGCGCGTCCAGGTCGACGCGAAGAAGTTCATCATCCACCAGATGTGGTCGGGCGAGATGGAGGAAGACTCCATCATCCCGTTCGTGCCGTTCCTGCGCCGCCAGGCCGCCCTGTCGGTCGCGCACTACGCCGACAGCCTGGCGCTCAACGGCGACAACACGAACGCCGCGACCGGCAACATCAACCTCGACGACGCCGACCCGGCGGACACCAAGCACTATCTGGCGTTCGACGGAATCCGGCACGCCGCGCTGGTCGACAACACCGCGAACAAGGTGGACGTAGCCGGCGCGATCACCCTCGCGCAGCTCAACAGCCTGCGCGCGCTGATGATCGACGAGACCCGGCTGGTCGACTGGGGCCACCCCACCGACCCGGACGACCTGGTCTACGTGTCCGACCCGTTCACGGCGGACAAGATCGCCATGTTCGACGAATACCTCACCGTCGACAAGTACGGCCCGCAGGCCACCGTGTTCAACGGAGAGGCCGGCCGGGTCCTTGGCCACCGGCACATCTCCACGATCGCGCAGCCGCGCACCGAGGCCGACGGCAAGTCGTCGACCACCGCGGCGAACAACGTCAAGGGCCAGGTCACCGCGTTCAACCGGCGCGGTTTCAAGGTCGGCTGGCGCCGGCGCGTAATGGTCGAGACCGAGCGCCTGCCCGGCCGCGACCAGACCCGCATCGTCTACAGCCTGCGCCTGGGCTTCGGCCGGTTCACCCCGACCGGCGCCGCGTCGGGCATCGAGGCGGCCGCGGTCGCCTACGACATCAGCTGACCCGTCCCCGAGGAGGGCCGTACCCGGTCGGGTGCGGCCCTTCCGCTTGAGAGGAGCACCGCGGTGCAGATCGACCGCACCATCGCCAAGGGCCAGCTGGTGCAGCTGACCTTCATGCAGGACGCCGTCGCCGCGTCGCAGACCGACGTGCAGCTGCCCATCGCCGAGGTCAACGCGGGCGCCGGCAACCAGATCGTCGGCTACATCGCCCCGTTCGCCGGGGAGATCGTCGGCATCTCGTGGCTGCTGACCGCCGCCGGCACGACCGGTACGTTCACGATCGGCCCGACCGTCGGGGGCACCGAGAAGACCGCGCTCACCCAGACCGTCGGCACCGCCGCGTCCGGGCGGGGCACCGTCCCGCGGGCGACGATTCCGTTCAACGCGGGCGACGAGATCGGCGCCGAGATCACCACCGGCGGCACCTGGGACGGCACCTCCGCCGACCTCGGCGTCTCGGTGTGGGTGCTGCTCTACCTGGACGGGATCTAGGCCCATGGGCGAATACGAGGTCCTGCACGCCTACCGGTCGTCCCGTGACGGCCAGCAGTTCGGGCCGTGGAAGCCGGGCGACGTCGTCGAGCTGTCCGAGACGGACGCCGACTGGGTCGGCCGCGACTCGCCGGGCTGCCTGAAGCCGATGCTCGACGCCGTCGAGGCGCCGGCCCGGCAGAAACCGGCCGGCGCGGACCGGCAGCACCGCGGCGGCCGGAACCGGAACGGCTCATGAGCGCCGCGGCGATCAAACAGGTGTCGGCGACCGGCGACATCGTCACCCGCGACGCCATCCTGCACAGCGTCGTCGTCACCGCCGGCGCGGACGCGGCCTCGGCCACCGTCCGGGCCGGCGGGTCCGGCGGCACCGTGGTGCTCACCGTCAAGGCCGCCACCGGGCTCACCGCGGCGACCGGCGAGCTCGGCCGGGCCCAGTGCCCGGGCGGCATCCACGTCACCGCGTCCGGCACCAGCCCGGCCATCACGGTCGTCTACGAGTAGGGGTCCGTCGTGGCGGTGGTTGCCGGTTACTGCACGGTGGCGCAGCTGCGCGAGCAGTTCGGCGACGAGAACAACCTGCTGAGCAATGCGCTGCTCGAGCGGGCGATCAACGCGACGTCACGGGCGATCGACGACCACACCGGCAGGCGGTTCTGGCAGGACGCCGCCGTGCAGTCGAAGGTGTACCGCTGCGACGACCCCTACGAGGTCGAGGTGGACGACATCTCGACCACGACGGGTCTGGTCATCGCCACCGACACCACCGGTGACGGCTCGTACGCGACCACCTGGTCGGCCGCCGACTACCAGCTGGAGCCGCTGAACCGCGAGGCGGAGATGGCGCACGCCTGGTGGCGGCTCGTCGCCGTCGGCATGAGGACGTTCCCGGTCCACCAGCGGCGCACGACGCTGCGGGTTACTGCCCGGTTCGGGTGGTCCCGGGTGCCCGAGGACGTCGAGCAGGCCTGCCTCATCCGCGCCGCGGCGATCTTCAAGCGGAAGGAGGCCACGTTCGGTGTGGCCGGCTTCGGCGAGTTCGGCGTGGTCCGGATCGGCCGCCGGGACCCGGACGTGATGGACCTCCTGCACAACTTCATCAAGATCGGCGTCGGGGCGGTCTGAGTGGCTTCCCTCGGCGCCATCCGCACAGCGGTGAAGACGACGCTGCAGGCGGCGATTCCCAGCCTCCACGTTTACGACAAGGTTTCCGCGGCGGTGAACGTGATCCCCGCGGTCGTGGTCGAGCCGGACACCGCCGACTTCGACGTGGCGATGGGCCGCGGCACCGACACCTGGCAGCTGACGCTGTCGGTCGTCGTCTCCGACAACGACGAGATCGTCGGTCAGGCCAAGCTCGATGACCTGGTCACGGGCGCCGGCTCGCTGTCGATCCGGCAGGCGATCTTCAACTCCAAAACGCTCGGGCTGACGGGCACCGACGCGCACGTCGCCGAGCTGACCTCGTACGGCGTCCGGTTCGAGCAGGTCGAGATCCAGCACGTCGGCGCCACGCTGCGCCTGGTCGTGCACACCAAGGGAACGGAGTAGCTCCCCCGTGGAGATCAAGCTCTGCAAGATGGACGACGGGAAGATCGCGGTCGGTACCGGGAACCGGCCGATCGAGTTCTGCCGGGGCTGCTACGTCGCCGTGTACGGCGACCAGTTCAAGCAATTCAAGGTCGTCATCCCGTGGCGCGAGTTCGGCATCGACCGCGAGGACATGGCGATCGCCTGCGCCAAGACCGGCGAGGACATCTACGAGGGCGGCACGGTGTGGCTCGACCCGGCCGAGACCAGCATCCCGGCGCTGCTGTACGCCGGCTACATCGCGCCGGTCGAGGAGCCGGCCAAGCCGGCGCCGAAGGCCGCGAAGAGCGCGGAGGCCTGAGATGAGCTCGTTCGCCGCCAACAACGTCACGACGTGGTTCTCCGGCTACGACATGACCGGCGACCTGAACTCGACGACGCTGGCCATGCAATACGAGGCGCTCGATGCCACCCCGTTCCAGCCGGGCACGAACACCACGCCGGCGCGCGTGCGCCAGGCCGGCCTCGAGGACATCCAGCTCGGCGAGGTCGGGTTCTGGCAGGCCGGCTCGGGCGCGGTCGACCCGACCGCGTTCACCGCGCTGGGCGGCTCCTCGCAGATCATCTCGAACTCGGCCGACGGCCTGGAGCAGTCGGTCGCCTACCTCTACCGGTCGCGCGTCTTCAACTACGAGATGTTCGGCCAGATCGGCGAGATGACGCCGTTCCAGCTGACCGCCCAGGCCGCGCGTGGCCCGGGCCTGGCATCGGTCGGCGCGGTCCGCGGCCGCGTGCTCAAGACCAAGGCGAGCGTCTCGTCCACGGGCGCGACCGGCACGGCGTTCCAGCTGGGCGCGGTCGGCTCCGGCCAATACCTGTACGCGGGCCTGCACGTCTTCTCGGCCGGCACGACCATCACCGGCGTCATCGAGTCCGACAACGCGAACAACTTCCCCAGCGCTACCACGCAGATCACCTTTTCCGCGGTCACCGCGCAGGGCGGCTACTGGGGGACCCGGGTGGCCGGGCCGATCACCGACGACTGGTATCGGCTGCGGATCACCGCGATCACCGGCACGTTCTCGATCGCCTGCGTCGCAGGCATCAGGTAAGGAGCACCATTGAGCACCTTCGCGTTTACCGACGCCCGGGTCGAGATTAACTCGGTGGTCATGTCCACGTTCTGCACCGGCGTGACGCTGCCGCTCGAGTTCGAGGCGCTCGAGGATACGGCGTTCGGCGACACCAGCCGGTCCCGCGTCGCGGGCCTGGGTGACTCGACGCTCTCCGCCCAGTTCAACCAGGACTTCGCCGCGAGCGCCACCGATGCCACGCTGTACGCGGCGTACGCGACGAAGGCGGCGGTCGTGGTCAAGGTGCGGCCGACGTCGGCGAGTATCGGGGCGACCAACCCCGAGTACGTCGGCAGCTACCTGCCCAACCAGTACCAGCCGTTCGGTAACAGCGTGGGCGAGCTGGCCACCACCCAGATCTCGTGGCCGCTGTCCGACGCCGACGGCGTCGCCCGCAACACCTCCTGATGGGCGTCGACATCCGGATCTCCGGCCTGGACGGGCTGCTCAAGCTGTCGAGGCACATCCGGGCCGAGGGCAACAAGGGCCTGGGCCGCGAGCTGGGCCGCGCGCTGGGCAAGGTCGTCGCACCCATCGAGAAGGCGATCGAGGCCTCGGCCGAGCAGACGATGCCGTCCGGCTACAAGGCGACGCTGACCCGGTCGATGAACCACCGCCGCTCCCAGCGCACCGCGACCCGTGAGGCGCGGCTGCGGCTGGCCACCTACGCGCAGGGCAAGAAGGAACGCAGGGATCTGCCGGCCCTCGAAGCCGGCAACCTGCGCCACCCGGTGTACGGCCGCGTGCGCCGCACCCGCAAGGGACCGAAGCCGAACCGGTGGGCGGTCACCCGGGTCCGGGCCGGGTTCCACAAGCGCGGCACCGAGCACGTCGCCGGCGAGGTCGAGAAACGAGCCCTGGCCGTCGTCGACGACTTCGCCGACCGACTGACGAAGGGCTGAGAATGCCGATCAAGCTGGCGCCGCCGCTGCGGTTCCGGTTCCAGGACCCCGACGACGTCGCCGCCTACGGCGACAGCTGGTGGGTGTGGGATGAGGCCGCGGTCGCCCGGCTGCGCGTCCGGGAGCAGATCGCCCTCGAAGAGACCGTCGGCATGCCGCTGCGGATGGCGATCGAGCTGTTCCACGAGGACATGGCACGCGGCGGGCTCGTCGTCATGTGGGTCGCGCTGCACCTGGCCGGCCACGAGGTGAAGTGGGACCACTTCAACCCGATCTGGCTGGCCACCGACTGGCAGCGGGTGCCGAAGGAGGCCACGCCCCCTTTGGACTCTGGCGAGGAAACACCGACGCCGGACTCGCCCTCCTCGACCGGGCCGTCACCGGAGTCCGCTTCCTCCTCGCCGAACTAGAGCCCCGCCTCACCGTCGCCGGTCTGCCGCCGCCGGTCCTGCACGAGCTGACCCTCAGCCAGATTGCCAGCCACCTCGAGTACCTGGACGCAATGAGGGGAGCCGACGATGGCCAGCGCACGGCAACTCCTCCTCGACATCCTGCTCAGGGACAAAACCGGGCCCGGCAGTAAGAGCGCCGCCGACAACGTCCACACCATCGGCGACGCGGCCGCGGACGCCGCCAAGGAGACCGAGAAACTCGGCAAGGAGACCGATCGGGCCGACGACAAGGTCGACCGGTTCGGCAAGTCCAGCCGCACCGCAGCCGAGCACGTCGAGCGCCTCGACCGGGAGATCGAGTCATGCGAGCGTGAGCTGCGGCAGCTGGCCGTAGCGTTCGCCGAGGCGGATGTGGCGGCCGACCGGCTCGACCTGTCGAAGGCGATCCGCCGCACCCAGTCGGACCTAAAGAAACTCAACACGTCCAAGGGCCTGGTCTCCAAGCTCCTGCCGTCCGCGGCTGAGACCAGCCAGGCCGGCCAGGACTTCGCCCACCAGCTGATGAGCTCGGTCGGGGCCAGCCTCGCGACCGGAGCCAAGGGCCTGGCCAACCCGGTCGGCGCGGCCCTCGGCGCCGGCATCGGTATCGCCGCCGCCCCGCCGCTGGCCGCCGCGCTGTCCTCGGCGCTCTCCGGCGGCGCCGGCGCCGGCGTGATCGGGGTCGGCATCCTCGCCGCGGTCAAGGGCGACACCGCCATCCAGGCCGCCGGCAAGGCGGCTGGTGAGCGCTTCATGTCCGGGCTAGAGGACGAGGCCAAGGTCCTGCGCGGCCCGGTCCTGGAAAGCCTTAACATCCTGGCCGCCGCCGGGGACCGGATCAACAAGAAGCTCGGCGCGACGTTCGCCGAGCTCAGCGACGATGTCGTCCCGTTCGTCCGCGACATCGTCGCCGCCGGCGAGGCGATCACCGATTCCCTGCTGGACGCCGCCGGAAAATCGGGGCCGGCCCTCCGCGGCCTCGGCGACGCGGTGAAGCTGGTCAGCGACGGCGTCTCCAGATTCATCGACGAGGTGTCCGACGGCGGGCCGGCCGCGGCCGACAACATCCGGGTGATCGCCGGCGCCGTCGGCGAGCTGCTCGCCATCACCGGCGCCTGGATCAACACTCTCGACAAGCTCTCCAGCCTGCCCGGGGCGGGCGGCCCGCTCGACATCCTGCGCAAGCACTTCCACGACGTGTCCGAAGAGACCGCGGTCGCCGACGCCGCCGCCAAGACCCTGGACGCCACCCAGAAAAAGCTGTCCGGTTCGATGGGCGAGACCTCGGCGGCCGCCCGCGACCAGGTCGACGCGCTCACCGAGCTGTCCAACCAGCTCAAGGGTGAGACGGACCCCGTGTTCGGGATGCTCCGCGCCCAGGACGGGTTACGGGCGGCGCAGAAGGGCGTCAACGCCGCGATCAAGGAGCACGGCCGCAACTCGCCTGAGTACCAGGAGGCGCTACGCAAGCAGGCAGAGGCCGCCCTCGGCCTCGAAGCGGCCGCCGGCAAGGTCGCGTCGACCTCCTCCGGCAAGCTCGGCCCGGCACTGCGGAACACCCTGCGCGAGGCCGGCTTCACCGAGGCCGAGATCCGCAACCTCGAGGGCCAGTTCAAGAACGCCAAGCGGGCCGGTGACGCGTTCGCCAAGAACTACTCGGCGCACGCGACGCTGACCGGGCCCAGCTCGGAATCTGAGGCGCGGCTCAAGCGCGTCAAGAACCTGCTCGACGCCATGCACTCGAAAAAGATCTCCGCGACCGTCGTGGTCAACGAGGCCAAGCTGAACGCGCTTGCCCACCAGCTGCCCGGCGCGTTCCGCGCCGAGGGCGGCCCGGTGAAGGCCGGCCACGGGTACATCGTCGGCGAGAAGCGGCCCGAGGTGTTCGTCCCGGACCGCGACGGGACGATCATCCCGTCGGTCAGCAAGTTCACCGGCGGGTCCATGGCCGGCCGGCCGGCCGGTGGCGCCGGCGGCACGCTGACCGTCGACGTGCGCGGGGCGGACAGCGAGATGGCCCGGCTGCTGCTGCGGATCCTGAAGTACCAGCCCGCGGTGCGGGCCGAGGTCAAGCGGCTGGTGGCCTGATGTTCCCGGTCACCCAGCTGCCGCTGTACGCCGGGATCGCGCCGGGCGCCGACCCGGCCAACCCCGCAGCGTGGAACTTCACCGACATCACGTCGGACGTCCGCGAGTCCGGCGGGGTGGAGATCCAGGTCGGCCGGCAGGACGAGACGTCGCTGGTCGACGCGACCCGCATGCAGATGATCGTGGACAACCGCGACGGCGACTACTCGCGGGTGAACCCGCTGGGCACCTGGTACGGGCAGCTCGACAAGGGAACCCCGATCGAGGCGCGGATCACCCGGATCAACGACCACTTCACCAGGACCGTCGCGTCAGGGCTGGGAACCGACTCGGACTCCGGCCTGGCCTGGAACGCCGACTCCACGTTCTCGGTCAGCAGCAACGCAGCGCGGGCGGCCCTGGCCGCCGCGAACTCGATCACGCTGGCGCGGCTGCCGGACGCCGCGGCCGATGACGCGGAGGTGTCCACGGTCGCGTCGCTGGGCGCGGTGACTACGGGCGCCAACTGGGTGCACGGGATCATGCTGCGCTACACCGACGACAACAACTTCTACCGGATGCACACCGAGTTCGACACCTCTGGTGTGATCGGCGTGAAGATCATGAAGCGGCTGGCGGGGGTCAGCACCACCGTCGCGGCCTTGACCTTGACGACCGTCGCCTACTCGGGCGGCACCCTGATCCACACGCGCGCGCGAGCGGTCGGGACGACCCTGCAGATCCGGGTCTGGGCCGACGGCAACGCCGAACCGTCGACGTGGCACCTCACCGCAGAGGACACGGACCTGATCGGCCAGGCGGTCGGCCTCTACGAGTGGCGCGTCAGCGGGAACACGAACGTCGGCACGCTGACCTGCACGATCGACGACTTCCGCATGGACGCGATCCGGGCGTCCACGCCGGTGCCCGAGTGGCCTGTCCGCTGGGACACCACCGGTACGAACGTCACCACGCCGATCACCGGCGCCGGGCCTCTGCGGCGCCTGTCGCAGGGGTCCTCGGCCCTTCGCTCGCCGATCTACCGCCAGCTGATCGGGCAGGACGGCTGCGGGTACTGGCCGCTGGAGGACTCCTCCGACGCGACCTCGGGTGCGAACGCGATCGCCGGCGGCCCGGCCGCCGTGCTCTCCGACGGCTCGTTCGGCAGCACGGACTGCCCGGCCGGGGCGTCGTCGGCGCTGACCCTGAACACGGTCGGCACGTCGCGGATAGTCGGCAGGATCGACCACTGGACGGTCGCGCAGGACGGCTACGCGGCGATGATCTACTTCAAGCTGCCGACGCTGCCGGGCGGCACCGCGGTGAAGCTGTTCGAGATCAACGCCAGGGGAACGGTCGCCCGGTGGGTGATCTCCATCAACAACGCCAGCTTCACCATCGACGGGTTCGACGCGAGCGGCACTTCCGCCGTCGCGCCGCCGGCGGTGCTCTACACGCCGCAAACCCCGCTGGACTGGATGGCCATCCGGCTCGAGGCGGTCGAGTCCGGCGGCACGGTGAACTGGGAATTCACGTTCTACCAGGTCGGCGACCCGTCGTTCGTCGGCCTGCCCGGGAGCTACGCGGGCACGGCCGACCTGATCACCTCGGTGGCCGCGTACGCGCCGGTGGCCAGCACGCTGGTCTCGCACATGTGGGCGGGCGACGACACGCTCGACTTCGTCGACACGACGTTCATCAAGGTCTCCACCGGCTACGCCGGCGAGGCGGCCGCCGACCGGCTGGCCCGGCTGGCCACCGAGGAAGGCGTGAAGCTGCGCCCGTTCGGCGACACCGCCGACTCGGCGCTCATGGGCGTGCAGCGTGCCGCCACGTTCCTCGACCTGGCCCGCGAGTGCGAGGCCGCCGACCAGGGCCTGCTGTTCGAGGCGGGCGCCGGCCTTGGCTACCTCACCCGGGTGTTCCGGCAGAACCCGGACGTGACGATGGCGCTCGACTTCAACTCCGGGCACGTCGCCGCGCCGCCCGAGCCGACCGACGATGACCAAAGGTTGCGCAACCAGATCCGCCTGTCGCGCACCGGCGGCTCCGAGGTGACCGTCCAGGACGACGCGTCGATCGCGAAGTCGGGGGTCTACTCCGACGAGCTGACCGTGAACCTGCTGGCCGACGGCTTCCTCGAGGACCACGCGGCGTGGCGGCTGCACCTGGGCACCCTCGACGACCTGCGCTGGCCGCGCATCCAGCTGAACCTGGCGAAGGCCACCGACCTGATCGCCGACTGGTGCAAGGTGCGGGTCGGCTCGCGGATCACCCTGACGAACCCGCCCGACGCGGTGCAGGGCAAGGACCTGGACCTGATCGTCGAGGGCTGGACCGAGACGCTCGGCCCGTACTCGTGGGACGTGGTGCTCGCGTGCTCCCCGGCGCAGCCGTGGCGGGTCGGCCTGTTCGACACCTCGACATCGCTGGCCACCTCGTACAGCACAACCCTGCACTGCGGGTCTGGCGGCATCAACAGCTCGGCCACCGCGGTGATCTTCGCGACCGAGAACCCGAAGGACGTGTGGTCGACGACCAACGAGCCGTACGACGTGGAGATCACCGGCGAGCAGATCACCGTCACCGCGATGGGCGCCGCAGACCACGACGCCGCCCTGATCCAGGGCACGTTCGAGGCCGGCGTCACCGGCTGGTCAGCGTTCGGCGGCACCAGCGCGATCGCCCAATCCAACACGTTCGCATTCTCCGGCACCTTCTCGGCCCGGCTGACCGTGGCCGGCTCGCCGACGCAGGCGTACATCCGGCCCGACTTCGCGAACTGCCCGCCGGTCATCCCGGGCCTGGAGTACACGGCGGCGATGCAGTGCCGCACAACCTCGACGCTGACCGTGCAGGCCACGATCGACTGGCTCGACGCCAACGGCGCCTTCCTGTCCAACTCGAGCAGCGGCGGCTCACTGGCCTCGGGCGCGTTCGCAGCCCGCTCGGTCACCGCCACGGCCCCGGCAGGGGCGGCGTACGCGCAGTACGGCTCGACGATCATCGGCAGCCCGGCCAACGGCAGCGTGCTCTACACCGACGCCGTCACGTTCACCGCGACCACCGTCTCCTACCAGGACGCCACGGTCACCCGGTCCGTCAACGGCATCGCCAAGTCGCACTCGGCCGGCGAGGCGATCGACCTGCGGACCCCCGTCTACTTCGGAGTGTGAGGTGCCATGGCCGCCGGCGACCCGATCCCGTGGAGCTACATCGCCAAGCGCGTCGCGACCGCGTCGCTCACCGCCGACTCGGGCACCTGGCAGGGCACCGAGACGACCGCGCTGCTCAGTGCCACCGCGACGCTGGTCAACGGGCAGATCTACGCGGTCCGGCTGTCGACGAACGTCTCCGTCGACGTGGCGGGCGACGTGTCGCAGATGCGGGTCCGGGAGGGCACCGCCTCCGGCAGCCAGCTGTGCGGGCCGATGGTGTACGGCGGCACCACCAACACGTCCGGCTTTCCGTGCTGGGGCTACTTCGAGTACACCGCGACGTCCTCCGGCAGCCAGACGTTCGTGGTGACCGGGCAGCGCAACTCCGGCACCGGCACCGCGCACCGGATCCGGGCGTCGGTGAACCGGCCAACGTTCCTGACCGTCGACCTGATCCTGAGCTGAGCGAGGACCCGATGCCGTTTCCCGCCGGCCTGACTCAGGTCACCGTCCACTGCCGCGCCGATCTGTTCCCGGACGGCGGGTCGGCCGGGACGCTGCGCTTCACCTTCGAGGGCCCGCTGACCGGCGCCACCGACAACAGCGTCGTCCCGTACATCGACGTGATCAAGGACTTCGACGAAGAGGGCCTGGCCGACGTGGCGCTGCCCGCCACGAACGACCCGGACTGGGTGCCGCAGGACTTCGCGTACACGGTGGTGGCGAACTTCGGCGCCGTCTCCCACCGCGGAACACTGCAGCTGGACTATCAGACCACCGAGGTACAGCTCGCCGACCTGATCCAGTGGGACGGCGCCGCCACCCCCGGGACGACGTACGCCACCCTGACCCAGCTCACCACCGGCCTGGCCGGCAAGTCCGACACCGGCCACACCCACACCGCCAGCCAGGTCACCGACTTCACCGCCGCCGTCACCGCGCTGCTCCCGGTGAATCCGCGCGTCGCCGACGCCGGCGAATTCGTGATCCCGCGCGGCGAGGTCACCACCGAGTCCCCGGCCAGCACCGGCAACCTGTACGTCACCCACTTCACCGCCGCGGTGACCGAGACGATCCAGACGATCCGCACCGGCATCGGGTCCGGTGCGGCAACCAGCGCGACCCACGCGTGGATCGGGATCATGTCGTGGGACGGCGTCGACTACACCCCGGTGGCGGCGTCGGTGGACGACCCGACCCGGTGGGCGACCGGGTTCGCCACCTACGACACCCAGATCTTCCAGTGGGACCACGCGGGCGAGACCGGGTTCGAGGGCTGGGACAAGGTCGCCGGACAGGACTACGTGATGTGGGTGCTGTGGATCGGCTCCGGTACCGCGCCCAGCCTGTTCGCCGGCGCCGGCAACTACCAGGACTCGCTGGAACTGCCGCGCACGAACGCGTACATCGGCAGCCAGACGCAGCCGCCGGCGGCGCCGATCTCGGGCGCGTTCTTCGGCCCGGACTCCCGCCGATTTCAGGCGTTGATGAAGCGGTGAGCGACTGGATCCTCACCAAGGGCCTGCAGAACCTCCGCGCGCAGGTCAACGCCGCCTTCCCGGACCGCGACCATGAGTCCGACGGGACGATCGGCGACCTCGCACACATGGCCGAGACGTCCGGCCACAACCGGGACGACACTCCGGGCAGCAAGGCCGAGTACAACGACGGCGACGGCATCGCCGAGGTCCGGGCCTGGGACATGGACTCCGACCTGCGCTGCCCGGGCGTGACCGCGCAGGACGTGGTCGACCACATCCGCCGCCTGCGGGGCGTCTCGTCGGTGCTGCGCTACATCATCTACAACCGCAAGATCTACGAGGCGTCGAACGGCTGGAACGCCCGCACCTACACCGGCCCGTCCCCGCACACCGAGCACATCCACTACTCCGGCGCCCGCACGCAGGCCGCCGACAACAACACCACCTTCGACTACCGGCTGGGGGATCTCGTGGCACTCGACAGCACCGACAAGACGTGGCTCACGCAGAACATCGGGCCGCTCACCGACATCGTGCCCCGCTGGACCGACACCGGCACCCGCGTGGCTGCCGACGACCCGAACCCGCAGATGGCCGTCTCCGAGGGCATCTTCTACACCGGCGCCGGCGTACGCCGTGTCGAGAACGCCGTGACCGCCATCGCCGGCGTGCTCGCGCAGGTCCTCGCAAACGTGCAGGCCGACGACGCCGACAAGACCGACCTGCTCGCCGCCATCGACGCGGCCAAGCAGGCCACCATCGCCGGGCTCCTCGACGAGCTCGGCGCCAGCGGCCGGTCCGACCAGGAGGTGGCGGCGGCGCTGCGGGCCGCGCTCGGCGATCGGGCAGCCGCGGTCGGCGCGCTGCTGGCCACACCGGGCGCGTGACGCAGCAGCTGATCGAGGTCGGCAAGACGGCCGGTGCGATAGTCGCGATCGCCGGTGTTGTTGCCCTGGCGTGGAAGGTGGTCCGCGGTTTGATCCGGACGATCCGCAAACTCGGCCGGCTCGCCGACGAGGTCCTCGGCGACGGTGACACCCAACCCGGATGGGGCCGGCGACTGACCGCGATCGAGGCGCTCGGGACAACCAACGCCGACCGGCTGACCACGATCGAGAAGCACATGCAGCGCGTCGACGCGGAGATGCGGCCCAACGGCGGATCCTCGATGCGCGACCAGCTCAACAGGATCGAGGAAGCCACCGCCGCGACCCGTGACGACTCCGGGCAGTAGCTCAGGCAGCGTCGCCGGGCTCGGCGTCGACCAGCTGCAGGTCGGCGTAGGCGTCGCCGAGGATCCGCTGAACCGAAGCTATCGGCGCCTTCTCGTGGACGATGGTCTCGCCGTGGATGACCCGGTACCACTGCTCGCGGCCGGCGCGGTAGACCTGGACGCGCCAATACCCGTCGGGTGTGCGCATCTCGCCGATCAACCGTTCCACCTGGGCGACGCTACGCGCGGCCGGTCGGCGGCAACCACCTCTGACCTGGAACTACGCGGGTGTAATTCGGCGTCGTGCGTCACCTCGGCCCGGACCCGCGCACGCCCCGGTCTTCCCGCAGCCACGCCGACACCAGAGCGGCGTGGTCCTCGTCGGCGCCGAGCGCCCGCAGCAGCTCGGCGCCTTCGGCGTCGGCGGCCGCGAACGCCTCGTGTTCGGGCGTGATCAGCGCGCCCAGCTGGTGGCCCAGCACGAGCGGGTCCGTGGTGACGGCACGGACTCTCAGCAGCTTCTCCGCCCGGCTCAGGCCGCGCAGGGCACCGCGGGTGAGCCGGGACACCTCGCCGGACAGCTTGGCGTTGGCGATTCGCTGCTTCGGGGTGGGCAGGCCTGGATAGCGCACCCCTCGACCGTACATCTGTACGAAACCCTGAGGAGGGATCATGGCTCGAATCCGTAAGGCAATCGTCGCCGGCGCCGGCGCCGGTATCGCCGCGGCGGCCGCCGTGCTGGCGAAGTCACCGAACCTCAACCGCGACACCATCGGCCAGGCCGCCGGCGCGTTCATCGTCGCCGCAGTGCCAGCCGCGTGGCTGACGTGGCGCGTGCCGAACAAGACCGCCGCCTGATGGCCGTCGAGGCCAGCCCGACCGGTATCGCAGGCATCGACGACCGGCACCCGAGCGTCAGGCACTTCGGCCCCCTGTTCGCGTACGGCCACCTGCGGGAGGGCCTGCTGCGCGACACGTCGGAGGCGTGTGCCGAGCTCGCCGCCGCGGCGATTGCGGACCTGCCGGACGGCCCTGAGCTGTCCGCAGGGCTGCGGAGGCTCCTGGAGGCGAAGGACTGCTTCGTGCGGGCGGCGCTGCAGTGACCGTCTGGACGTGGGCGTGGATCGGCTGGGGCGTCTACTTCGCCGTCGTCGAGGGCATCGCACTGTTCAACAGCCGTCCCGGCGACACACTCTCCGAGCATGCCTGGGCGTGGCTCGGCTACTCGCTGACCGGCCGCGGCGCCGAGCAGCTGCGCAAGCCGTCCGGCTGGACGCGCATGCGCCGCTTCATGCTGCTCGCCGGGCTGGCCTGGCTGTCCGTGCACCTGCTCACCGGCGGCGTCTTCTAAACCGCCCCATGGTCTCGCGAGCTGTACAGGTGAGCCCCGCGAAGAGGGACTCACATGATCAAGCGGTACCTGACCGCGGCCGCGGTCAGCCTCCTCATGGCGGCCGGCCTCATCGGCGCCTCCTCGCCCACGGCCGCAGCCAGCGGCCCCGGCGGGCAGGTCGTCTACGCGGCCACGCCGCCGAGGCCCACCAAGCACGACAAGCTGCTGGTCAACCACCGGCGGATCGCGAAGAACCCGCCGCCCACGACCGGCGTGCACACGCTGCTGGGTGTGCCGTACTGGTACGGCGGGGGCCACCAGGACCTGACGTCCGTCAGTCCGCAGGTGACCACCGTCGGCGCCAACTTCGGCGGCACCTCCAGCTGGTACCTGGACAGCACCAACGACACGCACACGTTGTATGAGTCCGCGGTCCGTAAGACATACAACTCCAACAGCGTGTTGATCGAGGCGGGCGTCACAGTCGATCCGGCCCTGAACGGCGGCAGCTCTCCGACGCTGTTCGTCTACTGGTGGGATGCCAGTGGCGTCGGTCAGGGGTATAACTCGGGGTTCACCCTGTACGGCGGCCGGACGTACACGCCCGGGACCTCGGTCATCACCGCCACGGCGTCTATCCAGTGGGTCTACAGCAGTGGCCTCTGGTGGCTGGCGTTGGCCGGCACGTGGGTCGGGTACTTCAACACCACCAACTGGCCGGGGGTGACCTTCGACCACGCGGGTGAATGGCTCGGCTTCGGCGAGGTCGCACAAAAGCCTGGCGGCACCCGGACCTACTCGTGTTCGGACATGGCCAACGGCCTGGACAGCTCCAACGCCTCGGCGCTGGGGATCACCTCGGTGAGCTACAACAGCTCGGGCACCGGCGTGAACCTGTCGATCATCTCCACGGCCGGCACCGGCTTCTCGGCCCAGCTGTTCTCCGGCAGCACCCGGTCGCTGCGCTACGGCGGCCCTGGCCTGAACTCCGTCGGCGGCAGCCCGGGCAACACCGGCTCCTGCTGACCGGGTAGCACCGACCCACCGATAACCCGTACGCCAATCGCCGCCCCTGTGGATACCTTCGGGTGTCCGCGGGGGCGGCTTTCGTCGTGTCCGGGCTTAGATTCCGACTTTCTCCACGTCGGTCACCTTGATGCTGATCTTCGTCTTACTCGACTTCGTCGACAGTGACTCGGTGTTCACGTCGTACGTCGACCCGGTGACCTGGATCGTGCCGATGATCGGGCCGGACTCGTCACCGGTGATCTCGTAGGTGACCGCCCAGGTGTCGTCCTCCGAGAGCGGGGCGCCGTCGTACGCCATCTTCACCTCGAGCTCTACGTTGCAGCCGGCCGAGCCGAAGCATTGCTTGCTGGTGATCTTCGGCGTGAGCTCGAACTGCGACGGGTACGGCCGGTTGGCCGCTGGCGTGGTCGTCGCCGCGGGCTCCTCGGGCGTCGCTGCGTTCGCGATCGGCTGGGCCGCGGCGCTCTTGTCGGAGGGCGACTTGTCGCCGCTCTTCTCGGCGATCAACGCCAGCCCCAAGACGACGGCGAAGGCGACGGCGATCACGGCGACGGCGCCGAGTATCCACGGAAGCTTCGAGCTCGCCTTCGGCGGTGTCCAATCGGCCTGCGGTGGCTGCACCGGGTATCCGGGCGTGACGGGCGGCTGCTGCGGGTTGGTCATAGAGTCGTCCTTGATCGACGGTGGTGAGGCGATCACAGGGTGGGGCCGATTTCAAGGTTCGTCGAGCCGCTGACGTGGGTTTCAGATGATCGGCCGACCAATATGGATGATCGGCCGCCACCAATCGAGGTACCCGTCTACTGCCCGGCTTCCTCGAGGAACGCGTCCGCTTCCGGATTCCCGCGAAACCGTCCCAGCCGGCGGCGTAGCAGATCTACCCGGTCGTGGGCCCGCGCGGACCCGGCGTTGCGAGACAGCCTAAGCGCCCGCGTCGCCGCGTCGGCGGCCCGCTCCACCTCATTCGCCTGAAGCAAAGACTCTGCCAGCCACGACAGGTACAACGCCGTCTCCCGGCCGGTGTCCTCCCCGTACCCGGCGGTCGCACGCTCAAGAATCGGCACCGCACGCAGCGGCCGCTCGAGCTGCGTCCACACACGGCCGGCCATGACCTCGACCTCGTCGGGCGTGAGCCAGTAGGTCCACTCGGGGTCGTCGTCGGGCCGCTGCTTGCCGTAGTCGTCGTCGACCTGGCCGAGCGCATGTTCGGCGTCGCGGGCCTCGCCGGTACGGGCGGCGGCCCAGGCGACCCGCTCGGCGAGCAACGCCCGGGCGGTTGCCGATGGTGCCCCCTTCGCACCGACGTACGCGGAACGGGCCAGAGTTGCGGCCTCGCGTGGGTCACCAACATTGGCGACCTGGTAGGCCAGGGAAGACAGGTTGTTCGCCGCGCCGGCGACGTCCCCGCCAGCGTGGGCCGCGCGGACGCCGAGCAGGTAGATCTGCTCGGCGCGTTTGTGCCTGCCCGCGTCGGACAGCGTCCAGCCGGCCAGCTGGCACAGCTCGCCGAGGGTCACCAAGAGTCGCTTGCCGACATCCTCGGTGTACGAACCTTCGCGAAGCAGCGCGGCGGTGGCCTCCAGCTCGGCGGTGACCATGGCATTCGTTTCAGTGCCGCCGACGTGGTCGTCGAGCAGCCGCAGCTGCTGGACTCGCTTCTCGACCTGGTCCACGGTGTTGGGCCCGATGCGCCGGCCGGCGCGCAACTCGTAGACCTGCGGTGGTTCGGCGATCAGCCATTGGTGCGCGAGGGCAACTGCGTTCTCCGCTGAAGGCCGTTCGGCGACCACCTCGGCGGCGAGCCGCTCGGAGTCGGCGGGTCGCCAGAGGCCGGCGTCGAGTCTCCAGGGTGAGCCGGCTATCGCGGTGAGCAGCTCGCCGCCGGCGGCGAGCGCGTCGTCCAGGGCGTGCGCGACTTCGGCGCTGGGGTGCTGCAGACCACGTTCGAGTTTGGAGAGATAGCCGGCGTCGATGTGCGCGGTCCGGGCGACGTCGCGCAGCGAGCGGGCGCCGCGGAGGCGTTGCGCTGCTTGCCCGAACGTTTCCACCGCGGCTCCTAAATGCGAGTGGAGTGTGTTGCCAGTGTTGCCAGCCGGTTCAACGCGGCAGGGGCAACGCCTATGTCCTATCGGATTCCGTGCGTGATCGCGAGGCTACATCTAGCGGCGGCGGGCTCTCACCCGGGCTCACCTGTCCAGCTCGCGAGGTTGGGCAAGCTCGCACGGCCCGCCGCCGCCCCACCGGACCGTAACGCTGGGGGAGGCTGGGATGTCAGTACGCGTCCCGCTGTTGAGCCGTTTTCTGTGGCGCCGCCGTGTCGCTGCAGCCCGCGCCTGGCAGGCTGCCGAGCGCCTGCAGGCTGCCGAGCGGTCGAAGGCGGTGAGGCGGATCCTCGCCCAAGCGAGGACCGAGCGGTGAGCGGCCAGGTGGTCGGCGGTGTGCAGCTGGAGCCGGGGACGGTGCTCGTGGTGCCGGAGCCGGACTACCTGTACGGCCTCGGCACGGTGACGGTTGTCGTCAAGGACGTGGTCCGCGTCTTTGAGCAGTCGGGCAGCGAGTGGGTGGAGCTGAGTGCACGCCAGGCCCTCGCGTACGGCGCCGGCGCCGACCGGATCATCTCGGTACGCGTCGGCGCGCTGCAGCAGGCTGCCCGGGCCGGACAGGTCTCACGATGACCGGCCCGAACCGGGAGCTGGCCCGCCAGATGCAGCAGCGGAACCGGAGGTACCTCGCCGCCGTCCAGCACTGGCCGGCCGGCGCGTTGGAGGCCTGCGTCAAGCTCGACAGTGAGCATGCCGGTTGGGTGACGTTCTGGCGGCCCGCGAACACGATGACGGGCTTCGAGAAGCCGGCCGGGTTCCATGCCGTGCGGCACCCCGACGGGGCGGAAGTGTTCGCTGCGACGCCGGCCGAGGTGTCGACGGGTATCGAGCAGACCCCGCCGCCGCGCACGGACATCTAGGTCGCGGGTTCCTCGTCGGCGAGGTCGGGCCGGTGTTCCCGGATCCACCGCTCGACGTCCTCGGTGCGCCACACCCGGCCCATGATCAGGGTTTCGTACGGCTTCGGGAAATGCGGCTTGCGGGTGATCGCGTCGACGCGCTGCGAGGACACGCCGCCCAGCCGGATGCGGATCTCGGCGGTGCCCATGAGCGGTCCCATGCGCGCGACCGTAGGGAGACCACAAGTTGATCGTCATCAGCTTGGTCACCACCAACTGGTCGCGCGCCACCTTGCACGTCGGGCCACCGCGGTCAATGGGGTCAAGACCGAATCGGATGATCGGCTCACCGGGGCACAGATGATCCGCCAAGGCAATGTGGCCGGTAGTGATCAGATGTCTGTCTAATCAGCACGTTTAGCGACGTCACGGCCGGTGTGCTACGGAAAAGTTAAAGGGTTAAGTGGGCTGATCTCGCGAGCTGGGGGGCCTATTGGTGAGAGCCGGGGGCGGCCGAGTATCGGTACGAGATCAGGGGGATTAGTGGAGAAAGCCATCGTCTACATACCGCCAGATGACCCGCACGGCGAATGGCACGCCCTTGAAGGGCTCAGCTACCTCCGACGCCGCGGTTACAAGTTCTACGCGATCATGCGCCGTCTCGACATAGCGCTGTCTCTCCTCGATGAGGGGCGGGTGAACGTCGTCCGTTTCCCACCGGTCTCGGGCCGGCTCGGCCGGCCGGAGAGCGACGCCGGCGGGGACCTCAGGCGGTCGCACGGCTGCTACTCGGCGAGCGCCCGGCTGCTGAATTCGCACCGGTCTCCCTCCAAGGAGCTACGTGAGGCGTCGGCGACGACCGGCACGATGTACGAGACGGCGCGGTTGTTGCCGCGCGGTGACGATGGCGGCTTCGCGGAGGACTTCCTGAGCTCGCGTGCTGCCGCTCGTGACACATGAGCGACACATGATCTCTGGGATCTCCCGATGGCAAAGGCCAGGCACCCACAGGGTGACCTGGCCTTTTGTGTGGTGGGCGATACTGGGATCGAACCAGTGACCTCTTCCGTGTCAAGGAAGCGCGCTCCCGCTGCGCCAATCGCCCTGGGCAAGTTTCGCCGAGGTGGAGACGGGATTTGAACCCGTGTAGACGGCTTTGCAGGCCGTTGCCTCGCCTCTCGGCCACTCCACCGAGCTGGCCCCGCACTAACCTCAAGGCCTCTCCGAGCGGACGACGGGATTCGAACCCGCGACCCTCACCTTGGCAAGGTGATGCGCTACCAGCTGCGCTACGTCCGCATGCCGTCCGGGGGCGTCTGAAACGTCCCGGCGACGGATGAAACCTTAGCTTGTCGGCCTGCGCTTCGCCAAACCGGGGTGCCCCGGCGCGTCGCGGCAAGGCGCCTACCTGCGACTTTGCGCCCTGTCCACAGGCCGCAAATTCGACGGGCGCGCCGCGGCCCCCCGGTGTTGGATGGCTCCATGGACTTCCGACAGATCACCGCCGCGGAGCGTACCGGCACGATGTTTCCGCTGCAGGCCTATGCGTTCCTGCCGTCGCCGTGGGCCGACGAGGAGGAGTCCAGCTATCGCCGCCGGATGGCGTTCTACGAGACGACGGTGAGCATGATCGCCGAGGAGGGCGGGCGGGCGCTCGCGGGGGTGGGCGCGTTCCGGATGCGGCAGAACGTGCGCGGGCTGGTGCACGACATGGCCGGCGTGGCGTCGGTGGCCTCCGACCCGTCGGCCCGGCGGCGCGGGCTGGTGCGGGAGCTGATGCACCGGCTGCTGCGGCACATGCGGGAGGAGGGCTGTGCGGTCAGCGCCCTCTATCCGTTTCGCCCGAGTTTCTACGCCAGGTTCGGCTTCGTGGGTATTCCGCGACATCGCACGGCGTCCTTCGCGCCGGAGGGGCTCGATCATCTGGGCCGGGTCGAGCTGCCGGGCGCGGTGGAGCGCCTGCCGATGGCCGAGGCGTTCGCGGATTACGACGCTTTCACCCGGCGACTGGTCGGCGAGCGGCACGGGTTCGCGGTGTTCGACGAGGTGCGGGCGGCGGAGTTCCGGGACGACAAGTTCTGGGTGGCGATCGCGCGCTCGGGTGGCAAAGACGGCGAGACGGTCGGAGCGGTGCGCTATCGGGTGGACAACCACGGCGGCGACCTGATCGCCTCCGACCTGCTGACCACCGGGCCGCTCGGGCGGGCGCTGCTGTTGCAGTTCTTCGCCCGGCACGTCGACCAGGTGGCCCGCATCGTGGTCACGATCGGCGCCGACGACGTTCCGGAGCTGTGGGGCACCGATCTGGCCGTGGTCACCGAGGGCAGGGTCGGCTTCCCGCGGCAGGGCGGCCCGATGGTCCGCGTCCTCGACATGGAGTCGCTCACCGGCTCCGCGGCCGGCCGGGGTGCCGTCACGATCGAGATCCCCGACGACGAGCTGACCGGCGGCGTGTGGCATCTGGAGTCCACCGGCGGCCGGCTCGCGGTCACCAAGGGCACCACGCCCGAGGCGACGCTCAGCCCGGCCGGGTTCGCCGGCCTGCTCTACGGCGTCCTGGATCCGGTCGAGGTCGTCATCCGCGGCCTCGGCGACGTGCCCGCGGCGGCGGTCCCCGCGCTCACGACGCTGTTCCCGCGCCAGATGCCGTATCTATATGCCGACTTCTGAGATGGACCGCCAACCTTGCCGTCGCGGCGCCGCACAGCAGCGCCAGGCCGGCGATCAGCAGCACCCGGATCGCCTGTCCCGCGGCCCAGTCCACCGGGTGCGCGGCCACCAGCGCCAGACCGGTTCCGAGCGCAACGACGACCGCGGACCAGAACGTGACCGGCTGGGGCCTGGTCCGGGGCGCGGGCCCGTGCCACCGCCGCAGCAGGCCATCCCGCCCGACGTGCACGAGGAGCAGCGCGCCGGCGGCGAAGCCGGCGAAGTTCGAGGCTTCGGAAAGCAGGCTCCACCACGGCATGCCCGGCCAGACGTCCCGTTGCAGCGGTGCGAAGTAACCGGGGTGCGTGACCGAGTCCCACGCGATGTGGCTGAACGCGCCGAGCAAGGCCGAGAGCGCGGTGACATACCAGGGGTGGCGCACGATGCCGAGGACGCCGTAGTCCCGCAGCGACGGCCGGCCGGGCAGATGCGTCGCGACGGTCGGCGCCGCCCAGCGGATGAGCCGGGCGCCGACCAGGGTCACGGGCAGGCTCCACCAAAGCAGGGCGAGCAGGTTGTGGGTGCGTACGGTCTCGCCGAAGCCGTAGGTCGCGTAGCCGAGATCGGGCGCGATCGAGCCGATGATCAGGGCCACCCCGTCGAACCAGCGCGGCCGCCATAGCTTCAGCGGTACCACGGCGATCGGGTGCGTGGGCAGCGTGAGCGGCATGACGGCGACGCTATGGCCGCCGGCGGCGGCATCGGTGGCCGCGCCGCGGAGAAGCTGAGGAGATGTTGTGCGGTTGGAGGTGAGCGACCGGCTGGTAAGAGCGGACGGGCGATGACTATGTGCGTCGCGCCGGTTCCGGGGCGGTTGCCTGCAGGCGCTTCATGACGAGATTTGCGGAGAACAGGGCGAACAGCGCCAGGGCGGCGGGCCAGCTGCCGTAACTGCGGGCCGCGAACACGTGCAGCGCCGCGACACCGACGCCGGCGGCGACAAGCACGGCCACCATGGCGATCCTCGGGATGGCGGCGGCGCGCCGGCGGGCGATGGCGAGCAGGGCGGCGGCGATCAGGGCGAGTTCTTTCCAGCACATTGGGATCCTAAGCTTAGAATTCCACGTGGACAAGTTGTCG